>Ga0335085_10000260_pt1 | contig 164782 bp, 135 predicted proteins | sample Lox_Sample_45_FD_206712 | JGI IMG/M metagenome (GOLD analysis project Ga0335085, IMG submission 206712) | Soil microbial communities from Loxahatchee National Wildlife Refuge, Florida, United States - Lox_Sample_4.5 | ecosystem: Environmental > Terrestrial > Soil > Wetlands | place: USA... | reverse complement strand
CTCATCCCGCTCGTGGCCGTCCCCGTGTCGCTCGTCGGCACGTTCGCCGTGTTCCCGCTCCTCGGGTTCTCGATCAACACCCTCTCGCTCTTCGGCCTCGTCCTCGCGATCGGGCTCGTCGTGGACGACGCGATCGTCGTCGTCGAGGCCGTCGAGCACCACATCGAGGAGGGGATGACGCCCCGCGAGGCGACTCTCCAGGCGATGCGCGAGGTGTCGGGCCCGGTCGTCGCGATCGCGCTCATCCTCTCGTCCGTCTTCCTGCCCGTCGCGTTCCTCGGCGGCATCCAGGGGCGCCTCAACAAGCAGTTCGCGGTGACGATCGCGATCTCCGTCCTCATCTCCGCGTTCAATGCCCTCAGCCTCTCGCCCGCGCTGTCGGCGCTGCTTCTCCGGCCGCGCCGGGAGGGCACGGGCGTCCTCGCGCGTTTCTTCGGCGGCTTCAACCGCGCGTTCCGGCGCGCGACGAGGGGCTACCTCTCGACGTCCGGCCTCCTCATCCGCCGGTCGCTCCTCGCCCTCGCGATCCTCGGCGCCTTCACGGTCCTCGCCCTCGGCCTCGGCCGGAAGATCCCGGGGAGCTTCGTTCCCGACGAGGACCAGGGGTACTTCTTCCTGAACGTCCAGCTCCCCGACGCCGCCTCGCTCCAGCGGACGGACGACGTCTGCCGCAAGATCGAGAAGATCCTCGCCGAGACGAGGGGCGTCCGGTACTACAACACGGTCGCCGGCTTCAGCCTCCTCTCCTACGTCTCGTCGACGTACAGCGGCTTCTTCTTCGTGTCGCTCCAGCCGTGGCACGAGCGCGAGGGGAAGGGTCTCGACGCGCAGTCGATCATCGACCGCCTGAACAGGCGCTTTCGCTCCGAGATCACCGAAGGCGCCGTCTTCGGGTTCATGCCTCCGGCGATCCCCGGCCTGGGCGCTTCGGGCGGCTTCTCGCTCTGGCTGCAGGACCGCACCGGCGGATCGGTCGAGTATCTGAACGAGAACCTCCAGAAGTTCCTCGAGGAGGCGCGCAAGAGGCCGGAGATCGCGAACGTGAACAGCTCGTTTCGCGCGGCCGTGCCGCAGGTCTTCGTCGACGTGGACCGCGACAAGGCGCTCAAGCAGGGCGTCCCGGTCGCCGACGTCTACCAGAGCCTCCAGACGTTCCTGGGCGGAACGTACATCAACCAGTTCAACCGCTTCGGCCGCCAGTGGCGCGTCTTCATGCAGGCAGACTCCAAGGACCGCATCAAGCCGAGTGACATCGACGGCTTCTACGTCCGGAACAGCCAGGGCCAGATGGTGCCTCTCTCGGCGCTCACGACGATCCGGAACACGGCGGGGCCCGAGTACACCCAGCGCTTCAACCTCTACCGCGCGGCGCAGGTCACGGGCAGCGCGGCGGCCGGCTACAGCTCCGGGCAGGCCATGGCCGCGCTCGAGGACGTCGCCGCCCGGAGCCTCCCGCGCGAGGTCGGATACGACTGGTCGGATCTCTCCTACCAGGAGAAGAAGGCCTCGGGCACGACCGGGCGGATCTTCGCGCTCTCGCTCGTCTTCGTCTTCCTGATCCTCGCGGCGCTCTACGAGAGCTGGTCGCTGCCCCTCAGCGTCCTCCTCTCCGTGCCGGTCGCCGTCTTCGGCGGCTTCCTCGGGCTCCTCCTCCGCCATTACGACTTCGACGTCTACGGGCAGATTGGTCTCATCGTCCTCATCGGGCTCGCCGCGAAGAACGCGATCCTGATCGTGGAGTTCGCGAAAGCCGAGCTCGAGAAGGGCCGGGACCTCGTCGAGGCGGCCCTGCAAGGGGCGCAGCTCCGCCTGCGCCCGATCCTCATGACGTCCTTCGCGTTCATCCTCGGCTGCGTTCCGCTGTGGATCGCGAAGGGCGCGGGCGGGGCCGCGCGGCGGATCCTCGGCACCGTCGTCGTCGCCGGGATGCTCTCCGCGACCTGCCTCGCGATCTTCCTGATCCCGGTCTTGTTCGTCGTCGTCGAGCGGAAACTCGGCGGCGCCAAGAACCGGCCGGCTCCGGACCGCGTTTCCGCGGGCCCCGCGCCGGAGGTCCACCCGTGAGACGGCTCGCGGCCGCCCTCGCCGCGGCGCTCGTCCTGTCGGCATGCGCCGTGGGTCCCGACTACAAGCGGCCCGTGCTCCCGAGTCCGGACTCGTTCTACGGGGCCGCCGGGCCGGCGTCCGCGGCCTCCCTCGCGGACGCGAGGTGGTGGGACGTCTTCTCGGACCCGGTCCTCCGCTCCCTGATCGACGAGGCGCTCCGGAACGGCTACGACGTCCGGCTCGCCGCCGCCCGCGTCGAGGAGGCGCGGGCCCGCTACGGCATCGCGGGCTCGCTCTACTACCCCGGGGTCGGCTATTCGGCCGGAGTGAGCCGCGCCCACAACGGCGCCTACCAGACGCCCGCCGACGTGACGGGCAACTCGATCACGGTGAACGGACTCCTCTCCTGGGAGATCGACGTCTGGGGACGCGTCCGGCGGTTGAACGAAGAGGCCCGCGCGCAGTACCTCGCGAGCGAGGAAGGACGGCGAGGCGTCGAGCTCTCGCTCGTCGCGGACGTGGCCTCGGCATACTTCGACCTCCGGGCCCTCGACGCCGAGCTCGAGATCGCGCGGCGCACGCGGGACACGTTCCAGGACACGTACGACCTCTTCAACCGGCGGCTCGCGGGCGGAGCCGCCTCGGCGCTCGAGACGTCGCGTGCCGAGGTCCTGCTCGCGAACGCGTCCGCCCTGATCCCCGGCCTCGAGCAGCGCATCGTCGCGCGCGAGAACCAGATCACGCTCCTCCTCGGGCGCGCGCCGGGCCCCGTTCCGCGCGGCGCGAGCCTCACGGAGCAGGCGCTTCCTCCGGCGGTCCCGCCGGGGCTGCCCTCGGCCCTCCTCCTCCGGAGGCCCGACGTGGGCGCCGCCGAGCAGGAGCTCGTCGCCGCGAACGCGGGCATCGGCGTCGCGCGCGCGGCGTTCTACCCGACGCTGAGCATCACGGGCCTCCTCGGCGGTGTCAGCCCGGATCTCCAGAATCTCTTCGCGGCCGGGCGCACGTGGTCGATCGGGGCGAACCTCCTCGGCCCTCTCTTCGCGGGCGGGAGCCTCCTCGCGCAGGAGCGCGTCGCGCGCGCGCAGTTCGACGCGGCGCGGGCGACGTACGAGCAGACCTTCACGCGCGCCCTCGGCGAGGTTTCGACGGACCTCGTCGCGATCGAGAAGCTCGCCTCCGAGGAAACGGAGCGTGTCCGCGCCGTCGACGCGGCCCGCGAGTCGGTCCGCCTCGCGACCCGCCGGTACGAATCCGGGTTCTCGGCCTACTTCGAGGTCCTCGACGCCCTCCAGCAGCTCCTGCCCGCCGAGACCGCCCTCGTTCTGACGCGGCGCGACCGGCTCACGGCGCTCGTCTCCTTCTACCGCGCCCTCGGCGGTGGCTGGAGCGACGCGCCGCCCCCGCCGCCCGAGCCGCCGGCCGGGATCACCCCGGCAGGCCCTCCTCCTCCCCGGTAAGCTCGCGGCGACCATGGGGCGTCCGCACCTCCGCCGCGCCGCCGTCGTTCTCCTCGTGGCGCTCTCGCCGCTCGCGCTCGACGGCTGCGTCTCGATCGGCGTCTCGCGCGCCGATCTCGCTGCCCCTCCCGAGCCGTGGGCCCCGCCGCGGGGCGCCGTGACGGTCGCCGTGTACGAGACGCCCGCGGACCACGAGGCCGACCGCCACGTCGCCTTCCCCGTTCTCTCCGAGCTCGTGCGCGAGGACAAGGGCGAGACCCTCGTCGCGCGCTCGATGAGCCCGACGTGGACCGCGCCGGACCTGCCCCCCGGCCGCTACCGCCTGCGCGTGACGAAGCGCATCGACGCGAAGGGAGACGTCGTCGCGCTCGACCATCCCGGTGACGCGGCGTTCGACGTGATCGCCGGGGAGCGGACGGCCGTCTCCGTCGTCCTCCGGAAGGTGCCGGTCCTCCTGATCGTCGTCGCCGCGCTCACGGTCGTCGCCCTCGTCGTCCTCGCGATCATCGGGATCCACAAGGGCGACCTCCCGAAGCCTCCGCCTCCCCCGCTGCTGCCCCTGCCGCCCGTCACGATCGTCATCCCGCTCGGACCCGGCGCCGGCGAGGGCGGTCCCGGCGCGCCTGTGCCGGCGCCGGCCGCCGTGGACGTCTTCCCCGCGCCGGGCTCCGTCGTGGCCGCCCGCCGGATCACCGTCACGTTCCTGCTCTCGATGCCCCTCGCCGCGGACGGAATCGCGGAGGGCGCCGTCCTCGCCGTCGGCACGTCGTCCGGGGACATCGGCGGCACGGCGGCCTTCGACGCCGAGGACCAGCTTCTCGCCTTCACGCCTGCGCGCGACTTCGTTCCCGGCGAGGACGTCACCGTCACGCTCGACCTCGGCAAGCTGCGCGGCGAACGCGGCCGGACCGGGAGCGGGCGCTTCTCGACGACGTTCAAGGTCGCGCCGTGAGGGTCGTCTCGGTGAACGTGGGCCTCCCCCGCGACGTCACGTTCGGCCGGAAGAAGGTGCGCACGGCCATCCTGAAAGAGCCCGCCGCCGGCGCCATCCCGCTCGCCCGCCTCGGCTTCGAAGGCGACGGGCAGGCCGACCCGAAGTACCACGGCGGCCCCGACAAGGCCGCCTACCTCTACCCTTTCGAGCACTACGCGTACTGGGCGGAGGCGCTCGGCCGTACGGACCTCGCGCCGGGCGCGTTCGGCGAGAACCTGACGACGGAGGGCCTCCTCGAGACCGAAGTCCGGATCGGCGACGTCTTCGAGATCGGATCCGCGCGCGTCCTCGTGACGCGGCCCCGCACGCCGTGCGCGAAGCTCGGGCTGAGGTTCGGCGCGCTCGACTTCGTCCGCGTCTTCGCCGCGGCGGGACGCTCCGGTTTCTACCTCCGCGTCGTCGAGGAAGGGATGGTCGAGGCCGGCGACGCGATCGCGCGGATTTCGAGCGATCCGCGCCGCCCGACGATCGCCGAGGTCTTCGGCTAGAGCGCCGCGATCGCGTCGCGCGCCCGCTTCCTCCAGGCGGCGTCCGGCAAAGGCGGGGCCGCGGCGCCGAGGTCGTCCTCGAGGTGTGAGACTTTCGAGGTCGCCGGGATCGCGCACGTGACGGCCGGGTCCGCGAGGATCCACTTCAGGAAGACCTGCGCCCACGAGGCGCAGCCCGCCTCGGCGGCCCACGCGGGGAGCGGCGTCCCGAGCGCGCGGCGCAGCGCCTCGCCGCCGCCGAAGGGACGGTTCGCGATCACGGCGACGCCGAGGTCGGCCGCGAGCGGCACGAGCGACTCACCCGCCCCGGGCTCGGCGACCGAGTAGTTGACCTGGAGGAAGTCAGGCTTCTCCTTCCGGAGCACGCGGGCGAGGTCCGCGTACGCGGAGGAGGTGTAATGGGTGACGCCCGCGTACCGCACGCGGCCCGCCGCCTTCAGGTCGCGGATCGACGCGAGCTGGGTGTCGACGTCGAGGAGGTTGTGGACCTGCATGAGGTCCACCTTCCCGAGGAGCCGGAGCGAGCGCTCCATCTGCTCGAGGCCGGAGCTCTTTCCCCGCGTCCAGACCTTCGTCGCGACGAAGAGCGACGGGAGGAGCTTCGCTTCGGCCGCGAGGGCGCCGAGGACGGTCTCGGCCCGCCCGTACATCGGGGACGTGTCCACGAGCCGTCCGCCGCGGGAGACGAAGCGCGCGAGGACGTCCGCGAGCGGACCCCGCGCGCCGGCGCCGGACCCGACGTCGAAGATCTGCCACGTGCCGAGGCCGATCGCGGGGAGCTCTTCTCCCGTGCACGGGATCCTCCGCTTCAGGAGCGCCGGAGGGCCGTCCGCGCCGGCGCCGCGCGCGGAGCGCGCGAGGAAACCCGCGGCCCCGCCGCCGATCAGCGTCAGCGCCGTCCGCCTCGAGACGCCGTTCACGCCGCCCATCTTAGCGGCGACGGAGTCTCACCTGTAGACTTCGCGGGGAGTCTCCATGGCGCGCTGGGAACGCAGGGAAATCGTCCTCCGGACGACCGCGACGGGCCACGCTCTCACGGCTCCCGTCTTCTGGTGCCACGGACGCAACGAGCGCCCCCTCGCCTACGTCCAGGCGAACGTCCACGGCGGCGAGCTCCAGGGAAACGCGGCGATCCTCGCGCTCATCGACCTGCTCGAGAGGGACGGCGCCCGCGGGAGCGCGATCCTCGTCCCGCGCGTCAACCCCGTCTCGGCGAACCAGCAGGTCGGCGACTACGTCGCCGGCGTCTTCGACCTCGCGACCGGCCAGAACTTCAACCGCGGCTACGTGAACTTCACGGGCCCCTCGCGCGGCAGCTCGGCCTGCTACGTGGACGTCGACGCCTTCGCGGCGGTCCACCGCGACGCGACGCTCGCCGAGATCCGCGACGGGTTCCGGGAGGCGCTGCGCGCCGCGCTCGGCGCCCTGCGCGAGGGCACGGGAGCCTGGGGGACCGAGTTGCGCCTCGAGCAAGCCCTCGCGATCCAGGAGCTCGCCCTCGAGGCGGACGTCGTCCTCGATCTCCACACCGGCGACCGCGCCCCGCGCTACCTCTACGCTCCCGAAGGCGCGACCGCCGCCACGCGAGCCTTCGGCATTCCGTTCGTCCTCGAGGTGCCGCCGCGCTTCGCGGGCGCGCTCGACGAGGCCTCGTTCGTGCCCTGGCACGACCTCGCCGAGGCGTTCCGCCGGTTGAACCGGACCGACGTGAGACGGTTCGTCGACGGCTTCACCGTCGAGCTCGGATCGATGAACGCGTTCTCGCTGGCGCAGGGCGCCGAGGACGCGAAGCGGATCGCGTCGGCGCTGCGCTACTACGGGATCCTCGACGGCGAGCCCGACGAGCCCGCGTACCGGATCGTCGCCTGCGGCGTGAACGACTACCGCTCGATCTACGCGCCCGCCGCCGGGCTCGTGGACGCCGTGATCTCGCCGGGCACGCCCGTGAGGAAGGGCGACCTCCTCGCGCGGATGGTCGACCCGTCGCGCTGCGTCGCGCTGCCGCCGCGCTCCGCGGACGCCGTCGTCGAAGTGCGCGCGCCGGAGGACGGCGTCGTGATCCTCTTCCACGCCTTCGCGTCCATCCCGAAGGGCGCGCGCCTCCTCTCGATGATGACGAACGTGAGGCAGCTCTGAAGAAGAGAGTATCTTGCTGCTATCGGGGGCCGCATTCGCGGCCCCGAAGAGAGAACGTGCTCGTCGGCCTCCGGCGGTCAAGGGCGCGCTGCGCGCGCCGCGTCGCGGCCGAAGGCCCTTGACAGCCGGAGCCGACCCCAGATTCCTCCCTGCGGCGGCTGCGTATGCGGCCGCCGATAGCAGAAGTCTCCTTCTTCGTCTTCATCTCAGGTACCCGAGGCTTCTGAGGTTCTCGACGTACTCCTTCGGGTCCACCTCCGGCGGAGCGCCCGCGCGCCGGCGGCCCCAGGTGGCGACGGTCTCCTGCGTCGCGGCGCCGTCGACGAGAAAGTCGCCCCGGGGCTTCCCCGCGATGTCCCGCGCGGCGGGCACGCCGAGCGCAGCGAGGACCGTCGGCGCGACGTCCGAAGGCTGCAGCGTCCCGGACGCCCCGGAGCGCGCGAGCGGACCCGAAAACGCGACGACCCCGCCCGGCTCGCGCCGCCCGGCGTCGAGGACGAGGACGACGAGGTCCGCGTCCGTGGCGAGCGCGGGATCCGCGAGAAACGCGCGGACGGACGCGGTCTCCTCCGTGAGCGCCGTCGCGAGGGCGACGCGGTCGGCCGCGCTCCTCTCGGGCGCGGCGAGCGCCGAGGAGAGGATGTCGGGCCCCGGCAGGTAGACGAGCGCGAGCCGCGGCTTCTCTCGCGCCGCCGCGTCGCGAAACGCCGCGATCGCGAAGGCGTCCAGGCCGCGGGCGTCCTCGACGAGCCGCTCGAGGGAACCGGGCTCGGGCGCGACGCGCGGCGCGAGGCGCGCGGCCCGCTCGGCCGCCTCGGCGGGCCAGCCCTCGCCCGCAAGGCTCGAGCCCGCGCGCGCGGCGAAGAAGAGGTGGTTGCCGAGGACGGTGCCGCCGCCGCCCGACGCCGGGTACGTCGTCCACGAGTTCACCGTGAGCGACGGGATTCCCGCGCGGCTCGCCACCTCCCACACGGCCGGCGCGCGCCGCGCGGACGCCGTCACGGACTCGAGTCGCGCCAGGCGGAGCGCCGGCAGGACGCGCCTGAGGTAGAGGCCGGCCCCCGCGAGCGGCCGCACCGGGGACCGGACTCCCGCGACGCGGACGAGGTCGAGCGAGCCGATCCCGTGGCGGCGCGCGGTTTCGCCGGTCGCCACCGTCGTCCAGAACGCCGCGGGGTCGCGCACGGACTTCACGTACCTCGCGCGGGCGCCCCCGGCGGCCGGCGCCTCGCCCGTCCACCCGTCCACGCCGACGACGACCACGCGTCGCGCGTTCGCGGCGACGACGAGCGGCCCGTCCGCCGGCGGGGACGGCCGGAGGGCGAGGACGGCCCCGACGGCGAGGAGCGCGGCCGCGGCGGCGAGGAAGCCCGCGAGCCGCCCGCGGCGCGTCGTCGGGAGGAGAAGGCGCCCCGAGGCGGCGAAAACCGTGAACGCGAGGCCGCGCGCGACGCGCACCGCGATGAGGACCGCGAGCGCGACGGCCGCGAGGACGGCGACGACTCCCGGAAGGCCCGCCGTCTCGAGAGCGGTGCGCGCGGCGGCGACGCCCGCGACGCCCGCGAGGACGCCGAAGCCGACGGCAACTTCGGTGGAGGCCTCGTCCGCGTCGCCGCGCAGCCGGGTCCTCAGGAGAGCGAGGCTCACGAGCCCGGCGACGAGGAGCGTCGCGACGGCTGCGGCGCCCGCGAAGAGCCAGAGGAAGAGGACGACGGCGTCCCGCGGGGAGAGAGCCGAGGATACGGCGTGGAGGACCGCGCCCGCGATGGCGAGGGCCGCGGCGAGAAAGAGCGCGCCCATCGCCGCGCCGAAAAGGAGCGCCCGCGTGCGGCTGCGCGCCGCGAGCGCGCCCTTCAGGACCGCGCCCTCGACGCCTCGGTCGAGGTAGCCCTTCTCGCGCAGCCGCTCGCGCGCGGCGTCGAGCGAAAGCTCGACGCCGGAGGATTTCTCTGCTCCCTCGCGCGGGCGGGCGTCTCGCTCATCCATGCAAACTCGGACCTTACCGCACTGCTGAATTTCTCTTAGAAGGTCGAGTGGCGGCGAGGCGGCGGGTTTCGTCCCGACGCCGCCGGGCCACCCTCCGCTCTCTCACCCTTCTAAGAAATCCTTCTTCTATTTCTTCCGGTCCCTGAGCATCACCGCGAACTCGCGCAGCATGTCGGCCTTCCTGCCGAACGGCTTCAGCGAGTCCAGCGCGTGGTCCGTGAGCTCGGCGACGAGCGTGCGCGCGCCCTTCTCGCCGACGTGCCGGACGAACGTCGGCGCCGGAGCGCGCCGTGCGGACTTGCCGGTCGCGGAGGCGTCGGCCGTCGCCTCGAGGAGGTCGTCGACGATCTGGAACGCGAGGCCGACGTTCCGCGCGTACGAGCGCAGCGCGGCGAACTCCTTCTCCCGCGCGCCGCCGACCACGGCGCCGAACTCCGCCGACGCGACGAAGAGCGCCCCTGTCTTGCGCGCGTGGATCGTCTCGAGCCGGTCGAACGTCGCGTCCGCGCCGCCCGTCCTGAGGTCGAGGGCCTGACCCGATGCGAGGCCGAGGAGACCCGAGGCGTCCGCGAGGCGCGAGACGAGGTCGAGCGCGGCGCCCGGCGCGACGCCGCCTTCGCGGCGCGGGTGGAGGCCGGCCTCGGCGAGCGCCCCGAACGCCCGGACGAGGAGCGTCACGGCCGCGAGGATCGCGACGCTCTCGCCGTGGGTGCGGTGGAGGGCGGGACGGCCGCGGCGCGTCGTCGCGTCGTCCATGGAGGGAAGGTCGTCCAGGACGAGGGACGCCGCGTGGATCATCTCGATCGCCGCACCCGCGTCGACGAGCGCGGCGCGGGGCGCGCCGAAGAGCTCCCCCGCGAGGACGGCGAGGGCGGGCCGCACGCGCTTTCCCGGCGACAGGAGCGCTTCGCGGACGGCGGGAGGCAGGGGATCGAGGAAATCGGGCTCGCCGGCGGGCGCGGCGAGAAGCACGGGGAGGCGCGCGTCGACGGAGGCGCGGACGTCCGCCAGCAGACTCGCGAGGGCAGAGGGGGGCGCGGGGGGTGCGGTCACGTCGCACCCGGCGGACGAGCGGTCGACGCACCCCCCGTGTCTCTCAGCTGAAGCTCGCGAGCCCGTCCTTCTCGTTGGAGAAGACGTCGAAGACCGTGATGAGCTGGGTGACGGTCAGGACGTCGCTGATCTTCGGGGGGAGGTTCAGGAGCTTGAGCTTCGCGCCCTTGTGCGTCGCGGTCGTGTAGCAGCCGACGAGCTCGCCGACGCCGGAGGAGTCGATCGTCGTGACGTCCTTCATGTCGACGAGGAGCTTCATCGAACCGCCGGTCACGGCCGCGTGGATCGCCTCGCGCATCTGGAGGTCGCCCGCGCCGATCGTGATCTTGCCGTGCAGCTCGATGATCTTGACGTCGCCGACGTCCCGCGTGGTCACACTGGTCTTCATGGTGTGTTCACTCCCTTCTGTGTGCTGGTATCGAGGTTCTTCTTCATGGAGAGGAGCGTCCCGCCGTTCTCGCCCCGGGCGAACGTCACTTCGTCCATGAAGGTCTTCATGTAGAAGATCCCGCGGCCGGACGTCTTCATCTGGTTTTCCGGAGCGAGCGGATCGGCCACGGCGCTGGCCTCGAAGCCCTCGCCCTCGTCCCCGACGAGGATCTCGATCGCGTCGGCTCCGCCCCCGAGGGAGAGGTAGACGCGCTTGGCGGGGTCCTGACGGTTTCCGTGCTTGATCGCGTTCGCGAGGGCCTCGCGCAGCGCGACCCCCATCCAGTGCTCGGCGTCCGTCCCGATCCCGCGCACACGGCACACGTGCTCGAGCACGGCCTGCGCCAGCTCGAGATTCTCGTAGCGGCTCGAGAGCCAGAGGACGATGGGACCGGGAATCGAAATGCTCATCGCAAGTCGCAAGGGGGACGCGCTGTTAAGCTGGCCCCGATGTGTCACCTCTCCGCAATCGCGGGTGCCCGGCGGATGATACAGGGCGCCGTCTCGCCGCGAAAAGGGCGCGCGCGGGCTGGGGCCGCCGTCCTCGTCGCCCTCGCCTCCGCGCTCGCCGGCGCGCGCCCGGCGGCCGCGGCCGCGCCGCTCGCCCGGCGGCTCCCCGAGGCGGTGGCCGAGGCGCAGAAGGTCGTCGCGAAGGTGCGCGGCATCCCGTTCCCGGGGGTCGTTCCCTCGGCCGTCCTGCCCGAGAAGGACCTGCCGGACGTCCTCGGGAAGAAGCTCGTCGAGGATCTCCCGGCGCCGTTTCCGCGCTACGCGGCCTCGCTCGCCGCGGTCGGGTTCTTCGAGCCGGAACCCGACCTCGAGGAGAAGATCACGAGGCTCTACACGCGCCAGGTCGCCGGGTTCTACGACCCCGACGTCAAGAAGTTCTTCATCGTCCCCGAGCGCACGACCGAGGCGGCCGCCGCGGCGCCCGCCCTCGGCGTGTCGACCGCCGATCTCCTCGAGGACACGCTCCTCGCCCACGAGCTCACGCACGCGCTCCAGGACAGGCGGCTGGACCTCGTTCCGCGCATGGCGGCGCTCAAGGACTCGTCCGACGGGCTCCTCGCGCTCGAAGCGTTCCTCGAGGGAGAGGCGACGGTCGTGATGATGGACGCCCTCCTCGTCCGCCTTCCACCGGAGACGAAGGAGCTCTTCGGCGCCGACACTCTCTCGAGGATGCTCTCGGGCCTCGCGGCGGGCACGACGAACATCGAGGGCGCGGACGGGGTCCCCGACTTCTTCGTGAAGGAAATGCTCTTTCCCTACGTCGCGGGCACCGCGTGGATCCAGGCCAAGCGCGCCGGCGGCGCCGGATGGGCGGCGATCGACGCGCGATACGAGACGCCTCCCGCCACGACCGCCGAGATCCTCCATCCGGAGCGGCACGGCCCGCGGCATCTCCTCCCGCCCGCCGACCGGCCGTCCGGTGCCGACGTCCCCGCCGGCATGCGCGTCCTCTACGCGGACTCGTTCGGCGAATGGATGCTCGGGACGCTCCTCGAACGCGCCGGGGCCGCCGACGCGCGCGCCGTCGCGGCGGATTGGCAGGACGACCGCATCCTCTTCTTCGAGCCGCGCCGCGCGGAAGGCGCCGCGTGGCCCGTCGGCTTCGTCTGGCGGATCCGGACGGCGTCGCCCGACGCCGCGCGCCGCCTCGCGGCCGCGCTCGCTCCGCTCTACGAGACCGAGAACGGGAAGAGCGCCGCGACGATCGCGGTGACGGACGACCGCGTCGAGGTCGCGCGCGGCCGGCCGCAGGCGGCGCGGCCGGTCAGCTCCCCTGAAGAAATTTCAGCGCCGCCGGCAGGAAGATGAAGAGCTGGACGGCGTCGAACGTCCCGTGCGCGAACATCGGCGCGACGACGCTCCCCGTCCGCGCGAAGGCGACCGCGAGAACCGCCGTGATCGCGAGGAGACCGACGAAGAAGAACGGCTCTCCGTAGCCCGCGTGGGCGAGGAGGAACAGGATCGACGCCGGGACGGCGCCGAGCCTCCGCTGGAGGAATGCGCGGAAGTGAAACTCCTCGAGCGTCATCGCGGAGACGACGATGAGGAGACGCTCGACCGCGGGCCGGCCCGCGAGCCATGCGACGAGCGGCGGGACCGCGCGCTGCTCGTTCACGTCGAGGACCTTCAGGAAGACGGCGGCGACGACGCTGACGACGATCGTGAGCGTCCAGCCGGTGAGGCCGAGGGCGACTCCGGCGGCGGCGTCCCTCCCCGGGTGCGCCGACTCGAGGGCGAGGAAGCCGCGGAGCGGCGGGCGTCCCGAGAGGAGCCACCACAGGGAGAGAAAGCCCGCGAGGACTCCCTGGACGAGGAAGACCTGCGAGATCCGGAGCGTCGACACGTCGGGCGGACGACCGCCCGCCGCGGCGGGCAGCAGCGTCGTCGCGGAGAGGACGACGACGAGCAGCGCGAGCGCGGCGCGCTTGCGCCACGGCGACGGGAACACGTCGCGGCGGAACGCGCCCCGGCGGTCGGCGACCCAGACGACGCCGAGGAGGAGCGGGAGGCCCGCCCCGAAAAGGAGATTTCTCTGGAAGAGTGTCACTGGGGCGGTCCGCGCCGCGGACTCTAGCAAAGCGGTGTCCGCGGCCCCGCCCGCGGACGCGTTCAGGGATTCGAGCGGCCCGGACGGAGGGCGACGGGCCGCGCGGCGGGGCGTCCGAGGAGGAAGCCCTGCCCCCACGTCACGCCGAGCTCCTCGAGGCTCGCGAGCTCGGCCGGGCTCTCGATCCCCTCGGCGATGAGCTCGGCGTCGACGCGCCCGGCGAGCGCCGCGAGCGAACCGATGATCTCCCGCTTGATCCGGTCGTCGTGGAGGCCCGACACGAGCGTGTGCGCGACCTTCACGTACTCCGGGCGGAGCTGGACGATCGACTCGAGGCCCGAGTAGCCCGAGCCCGCGTCGTCGATCGCGAACCCGAAGCCGGCGGCGCGGAGGCGCGCGACGACCTCGCGGAAGGCCGGGTAGTTGAAGACGACCTCCTTCTCGGACAACTCGAGGACGACGTCGCCGTGGGCGCGGGTCATCTCCGCGAGATTGCGGTCGTCGAGGAAGACGGAGTGCGTCAGGAGGCGCGACGAGGCGTTCACGAAGAGACGTTTGCCGCGCGCGACGCGCGGGAGCGACGAGAACACGGTCTCGACGCAGAGGCTCTCGAGCTCGAGCAGGAGGTCTCCCTCGCGGGCGACGGCGAAGAGCTCGTCGGGCATCTCGAGCTCGTGGTCCTGCGGGCCGCGGATGAGCGCCTCGTAGCCGAGGATCCCCCCGCCCGTGACCGCGACGATCGGCTGGAAAACGGCCCGGAGCTTCCGGCCCGAGAGGATCGCCTTGAGACGCTCGACGAACGACTTCCGCTCGCCGCTCTCGCGCGCGTCCGCGAGGCGCGAGGCCTCGGCGAGGGCCCGCATGACGTTCCGGGCCGGCCGGACGCGCGGGTCGTCCGGTACCGCGAGCGCGGTCGCGTGGACGTGCATGAGGTCGACCGACGAGCGGCCGAGGGCCTGCTTGAGCCGCCGCACGACGCCGAGGCGCAGGCGCGCGGCCTCGGTCTCGAGCGTGCCGCCGCGCCGGCTCGGCGAGCGCCGCGCGAGGTCGAAGAGGACGAAGACGCCGTCGGAGCCGTTGAAGGACATCGTGAGGAACCCCGGCGCGAACGGGCTCGCGGCGAGGTCTTCGCGCAGGCTCGCGGAGGTCACGCGCAGGATGCGGTCGTAGAGCTCCCAGCCGTAGAGGCTCTCGACGCCGGCGAAACGCCCGAGCTGCACGTAGACGACGCCGAGGTTCGCGACGCGCTCGCCCTTGAGGTCCGCAAACGGGTGGAGGGTCAGTCCCGTCACGGGGTCGTGGAGCAGCGACTCGAGCCGCAGGTTCTCGATCTCGGGCGCCGCCGTCTCGAGCGGCGCCTGGCGGGAGACGATCTTCAAGGACCCCCGGCGCGTCGTCTTCATCGCACTCCTTTGCGCGCGGCGCGGCCGGTGAGCGCGCGGGCGCGCTCCCTCAGCTCCTCGGCGCGGAACGGCTTCGTGAGGTGGTCCGAGCCCCCGACCTGCATCGCCGTGATGCGGTCGGCGACCTCGCCGCGGCCCGTCAGGAAGAGGACGGGCAGGTCCGCCGTGACGGGCTGGCGCCGCAGGATGTCGCAGATTTCCCACCCCGTGAGGCCCGGCATGTTCACGTCGAGGACGAGGAGCTCCGGCGGGCTGCGGAGGACGGTCCGGAGCGCGGCGGCGGCATCGCTCGCGCCGTCGACGTCGAAGCCGTCGTGCCCGAGGACGGCGATGACCGCCTCGACCATCGCCGGGTCGTCGTCGACGACGAAGACGCGGGGCTTCACGCCAGCGCCTCCCGCCCGAGCGGGAACATGATCGTGACCTCGAGCCCGTGTCCGGGCTCGGACAGGAGAGAGATCTTCCCGCCGTTCTGCTCGAGGAGCTCCTTCGTGACCCCGAGACCGATGCCGCGGCCCGGGACGCCGGAGGCCACCGCCGAGGCGCTCCGCCAGGCCGGCGTGAAGGCGAGCTTCTGCTCTTCGCTCGTCATCCCGGCGCCCGTGTCGCTGATGACGACGAACGCGTGCTGCGAGACGACGCTCGCCCTCACCCGCACCTGGCCGCCCGCGGGCGTGTACTTGACCGCGTTGTCGAGGACGTTGCGGAACGCGCGCTGGAGCGCCACCGGCTCGGCGCCGACGGGAATCTCGGGCGATTCCGCCACGAAGTCGAGCCGGACACGGCTCCCGTGCGCGGCGCGATAGGACTCGACGAGCGAGGAAAGAATCGCGACGAGATCCGAGCGCCCGGCCGGCGCGGCGGCGGCCGCCGGAGCCGCAACCGGCGCGCGCGACGGGACGCCGACGAGGGACTCCATGAGGGAGAGCTCGCGCGAGAGGCCGGCGAGGTGCTCCTCGCCCGGAAGCTCGCCCCTCTTTGCGGCCTCGGCGACGAGGTCCGTGTAGACGCGCAGGACCGTCACGGGCGACTTGAGGTCGTGGAGGATCTCGGCGCGCACGTCGCGCGCCGGGCCGGCCGCGCGGGGCGGCGGGGCGTCGGCGTCCTCGCTCGCCTCCGCGCGCTGCCCCCCTCCCGGGTCCCGTCGCGCGCGCGCCGGCGGCGCCTGCCACGAGCCCGCGGCCTCGAGCGCGAGGAAGGCGAGAAGAGGCCAGAGCCCCTCGAGGGCGAGCGGCCGCGCCGCGGCGAGAGAGGCGGGCGGATGGAGCGCGACGAGGAGGGCGAAGCCGCCGTAGATGCCGACGAGAAGGAACCGGCCGGCCTCGCGCGAGGAAAGCGACGCGCACGCGAGGAGGACGAGGACGAGCGGGAAGAGGTCGCTCGCGGGGCCGCCCGTCCTTTCGAGGGCGAAGAGGGCGAGCCCGAGCGGCAGGAGGAGGCGCAGCGGCTCGGCGAACGGGCCGAGGAAGCGGCCGGCGCCTTCCGAGGCCAGCGCGGCGCCCGAGACGAGCGCGGCGGCGGCGATTCCCGCGAGCGCGGGCACGTCGCCGGGCGGCGCGGCGCCCGCCGCGAGGACGACGAGAAGGGACAGGGACAGGAGGGCCGGGGCCAGGAAGCCTCCGGCCGCCGCGGCTCTCAGCGGGCCGCGACCGTCCAGGGCGGCCTCCGCGCCGTGAGGCGCTCAGTGCACATACGCGCAGCCCACCCGCACCCGCCCGTCCGGGAGAGGAACCGTGCTGATCGTGCGCATCGCGACCGGATGCGGCTCGCCCGCGAAGCGCTGGAGGATCTCGCCCTCGAGCCGGTCCGGCGTCCTCGCGGCCGTCAGGAACGCGAGGCCGCCGTACGAGATGTCCTGCACTTCGGCGTGGAGCGGCCGCTTCGCCTTCGGCGGCCCGACCTTCAGCGTGAGCCCCGGCACCGCGAAGCGCGGGTAGCGGCGCGCGCGCTCGAACGGCTTGCCGTTCTGCCGCTTGGAGGCGTAGAGACGGATGTCGCTCATCTTGAGGAGGAAGTCGAGGATCCTCCCGTCCGTCGGGAACGTCGCGACCCCGTAGTTCAGGCCAACCTTGAGCCCGACGCGGAGCGGAAGGCGGATGCTCGAGACGCGGTGCCGGATGCGCTCGGCGACCGTGAGGCTGTGGACGACGTCGCTGTTCGGGAGGACCGCGACGAACTCGTCGCCTCCGTAGCGGCAGCCCGCGTCGACGACGCGCAGCGACTCGCGGATCGCCTTCGCCGTCCGGACGAGGATCCCGTCGCCGACGGGATGGCCGAGCCGGTCGTTGATCGTCTTGAAGCCCGCGAGGTCCATCATGAGGACCGACACGACGCCTCCCGCGCGCTCGGCGCGCGAGACTTCGCGCTCGAGGTGGTCGAGGAGGAAGCGCCGGTTGTAGAGGCCCGTGAGCGGATCGGTGATCGCGTTCACGCGCAGGGCCGAGATCTCGTTGTCCGACACGAGCCGCGGTGCCTTGAGCAGGCCGAGGCGGGTGTGGAACTCGTGGAGGAGCGCCGTCTGGAGCGAGACGCCCGGGGCGGCGGCCGCCGTAAGGCGCCGGTGCGCGGCCCCGACGCGCGCCCAGACGCGCGGGACGTCCGCCGGCGGGAGGGTCACGCCGGTCCACTCGACGAGAAGGAGGCGGAGCAACTCGGCTCTCGAGATCCCGTCGCACGCGGCTACCAGCTCCCGCTCGAAGCGCTCGTCCGCGAAGACTCGGGCGCGGCCGAGGCGCGCGAGCCGCGCGACGCGGGCGGCCAGCTCTTCCTCCCGGCGCTCCGCGCTCACGGGCGCCGTCCGCGCACACCGCCGAGGAGACCGCGCGCGGGCGCGCGGCCGAGGTCCTCCGCGGCGCGGGCGACGTCGGCGACGGTCTCGCCGACGGGAAACACGAGCATGAGCTGCCCGCCGTGCAGGAGGTCGACGAGCTCGCCGTCCGTCCGCGCCCACACGACGCGGCGGTCCGCGACGAGGAGGCGCACGGAGGCGAGGCCGTCCTGGGAGGCGTCGAGCCGGCGGAGAGTCTCGACGACGCGCCTCACCTGCGGAAGGCCGAAGCCCGCCGCGCGCAGGCGCGCGGCGAGGCGCAGCTTCACGACGTCCGTGAACGAGTAGCGCCGCTTCGTCCCGTATCCGGAGGCCGCCGCGGCGGACGGGCGGAGAAAGCCGCGCCGGTCCCACCAGTCGAGCTGACGGGTCGTGAGCCCCGTCACCCTCGCGACCTCGGCGGTCGAGAAAGAAGCCTGGAGGATCCGGCGACTGAATTTCACGCGTGTATTTACATCATATCCGATTTTCGACGGAAAAATGCCGGAATGGCCGCCGCCCGTGTAAAAAAGAGACGGGCGGCGCGCCGCTCAGGCGGCGTCCAGCGCCTTCATTCGGCGAAGCTCGCTCTCCTCGTACCGCCGCCGGACCCTGCCGAGCAGGGCGGCGGGCAGGACCGATCCGAGGATCCCGACGAGGGCCGAGAAGCGAGCCCCCGATCGCCCCGGCGCGAGCGAGCTGACGCGGCGTGAGCCAGGCTCCCGGCGCGAGGGCGAAGTCGTCGCCGGGATCCAGCTCGACGAGACGCAGCGGCCCCAGCACGACCGTCCCGCGTCCCGGGAGGGCGACGTTCACCGCGAGCTTCTCGAGGACCATCCCCGGCTCCGCGGTGAACGGGAGGATGAACGGACGGGACGCGAAGGTGCCGCTGAGGCTGCCCATCGGTCCCGCCTGCGCGAGCGTCCGCGAGAAGTACCGCCCTCCTCCGGCGAAGAAGCTCCACATCTCGAGATAGCCCTGGCCTTCGATGCCCTCGCCGCGCACCTCGCCCCGGAACAGGTAGCGCGGAGCCTTCACGCCCGGCGCGTCGATCGCGAGGATCGGGATCGCCCGCGGCGCCCCGTCCGTGTTCGTCACGCGGAGCGACTCGAGCCGGGCGTTCGCCGCCGGCGGGACCACCTCGCCGTTCGGGAGCCGTCCGGCGGCCTTCAGGGCGGACCAGGAGATCTCGCGGACGACCCTCTCGGCGCTCGCGGGCTGCGACAGAAGCGCGGGGATGAAGCTAGCGAGAGCGATGACCCTTCTCACGGCGTCCCTCCATTTCCTTCCGGTGCTCGGCCAGGAGCAGCTTCAGCGTGTCGAGCTCGAGCTTCCCCTCGGCGAAGGCGGCCCTCAGCACCCTCTCGAACTCGCTCTGGATCTCCTGGTCGTCGAGGACCCGGATCTTCTCGATGAGGCGGTCCAGCCGCAGGCGCACGGTCGGGTACGAGATCCCGTAGGCCTGGGCCAGCTCCTTCAGTGAGCCCGACGCGAGGAGGAACCTCTTGAGGAAGGCCAGGTCCTCGTCGGTCAGATGATCGATCCACATTATTTAGATCGCCCTCAATATAATTCTCAATAAAAGGAAAGTCAATATTAATTTCTTTGAAACAAGAGGAAAAGAAAAAGGGGCGGCCCGCCGGCCGCCCCTCTCGAAGAAGTCTTTCCCGGAGTCCGCCCTCTTACTCGATGACGTGAATGTTCTTTCTCGCGCACATCTCCTTGAGGACTTTCGGCCACACGGTGACGCTGACCTCGCCGAGGTGGGCCTTGCGGAGAAGGAGCATGAGGACGCGGGACTGCCCGATGCCGCCTCCGATCGAGAGGGGCAGGGTCCCGTTCACGATGCCCTGGTGGTACGGAAACTTCAGGAAGTGCTCCTGGTGCGTGAGCTCGAGCTGCTTTCTCAGCGTCTCGGCGTTCACGCGGATGCCCATCGACGAGAGCTCGTGGCGCCGCTTCGTCGTCGGGTTCCACACGAGGATGTCGCCGTTCAGCCCGTGCATCGTCCGGCCGTCCTTCGTGTGCGTCTGGGTGACCCAGTCGTCGTAGTCGGCCGCGCGCATCTCGTGCGGATAGCCGTCCTTGAGCGTCCAGCCGATCCCGTAGATGAAGACGGCCGGGTGCTCCTTCAAAATCGCCGTCTCGCGCTGCTTCCTCGGGAGGTCGGGGAACATGTCGAGGATGTCCTCGGCGTGCAGGAACACGAGCTTTTCCGGCAGCGCCGGGAGCTTCCTCTTCTTGAGGGCCGGGAACGTCTCGAGCGCGAAGTCCTCCGCGCCCTTGATCACGCGCCAGATCCCCTCGACGGTCTTCGTCAAGAAGTCGAGGCTCCTCTGCTCGGGCGTGATGACCTTCTCCCAGTCCCACTGGTCGACGTAGGCGCTGTGGTCGTGGTCGAGGAAGTAGTCCTTCCGCACGGCGCGCATGTCCGTGACGAGGCCCTCGCCGGGCCTCAGCCCGAGCTCCCTGAGCGCCACCCGTTTCCACTTCGTCGCGGCCTGGACGACCTGCGCCTCGATCGGGTGCTTGCCGTTGTCGTTCGCGATGTGGAACGTGACCGGGCCGCGCGAGCCGTCGCGGTCGAGGTAGTCGTTCACGCCGCTCTCGGCGTCGACGATGAGAGGGACCTCGACGCGCATGAGAGAGAGCTCGCGGCAGAGCCCGTCCTCGATGTACCGCTTGACGGCCGTGATCGCGCGCTGCGTCTCCTTCGGGTCGAGGAGAGGCAGGTAGTCGTTCGGGAGGGCCTTCTCGAGCTCGGCGTAGTCGCCGATGCCGGGGCCCGCGAGGTCGGCCTTCTTGTCGAGCGCGACCTTCTTCTCGGGGGCTTCGATCCTGTTCTTGGCCATGCGCACGTCCTTTCTTCAGGGCGTGCCGTCCCGGGGCGGCCGGTGCCCGGCGGGCCCGGGGCAGACGCCCGTCCTTAGGGCCAAGGTGGGGCCGGCGCGCCCCGCGGGCGACCGGTGCGGATGCATCAGGGCCTTGTCCGGCGCGGGCGGCCTGCTATCCTCCTGTCAAAGAAAAGGAGTCTCAGTTGAAGCGACCCCTCGCGCGCGGGATCCTCCCCCTGCTTCTCGCCGCCGCGGTCCCCGCCGCGGCGCAGGATCCGGTCGCGTCCGCGCCGGACCGCCCCGTTCCGGCCGGCATCGGAAAGCCGGTCGAGATTCCGATGCGCCGCGCCGGGTCCACGACGCTGGACCTGCGCCTCTTGCCGCAGACGAAGCCGCGCAAGGTGGAGCGGCCCGAGCGGGAGGAGCCCGAGATCGAGCGCGTTGCGCTGCCCGGGAGGCCGCCCGCGCCGAGCGCGCCCGTGCCGCCCTCGCGAAACGCCCCGGCGCCTCCGCCCATTCAGAACTTCGACGGGCTCGACTTCACGACCTGGGGAGCGGGCCATCCCCCCGACACGAACGGCGACGTCGGTCCGACGTACTTCATCGAGACCGTCAACACGTCGATCGGCATCTACGCGAAGGCGACCGGAGCCCAGGTGGCCGCCTTCACGTACGACACCTTCATGAGCCAGGGCCACTTCGGCAACCTCTGCGACACGGACAACTTCGGCGACCCCGTCGTCCTCTACGACTCCTTCGAAGATCGCTGGGTCATCACGGACTTCGCGTTCCAGCTCGACGGCTCGGGCAACGTCGTCAACCCGCCGGGCTCGTTCCAGTGCTTCGCGGTGTCGAAGACGGGCGACCCCGTGGCGGGCGGCTGGAACTTCTACTCGATCAACACGGCCGGCGGGCTCGGGGACTATCCGAAGTTCGGCATCTGGCCGGACGGCCTCTACATGTCGGCGAACATGTTCGACTATGCGTCCTCGGGGTCCTTCCAGAACCCCCGCGTCTACGCCCTCAACAAGGCCCAGATGTACGCGGGAAGCCCGACCGTCCAGGTCGTCACGTTCGACGCGCCGTCCTCGGACTTCACGCTCCTGCCGAGCAACGCGCGGCTCCAGGCGGGGACCCCGCCGTCCGGCAGCCCGAACTACTTCGTCGCGACGTGGGACTTCCTGAACGCCCTGACCGTCTACAAGTTCCACGTCGACTGGAACCGTGTCTCGCTGTCGACGTTCACCGGGCCCGACACGCCGCTCGCGGCCACGAGCTGGCCGAACGCGTCGGTCCCGAACGCGCCCTCTCAGGGCGGCAACGCGCTGGACGTCCTGCAGATCCGGGCGATGATGCAGAACCAGTACACGAACATCGGCGGCGCCGAGTCGCTCTGGGCCGCGCACACGGTCCGACGGGGAAACACGAGCGGCTTCGCGGCCCCGCGCTGGTACCAGGTGGACGTCACGGGCGGCACGGTGAACCCGAACCTCCCGCAGGCCTCGACCTGGGATCCCGACGGCGCGAACGTCATCTACCGCTTCCTGCCGAGCCTCGCGCTCGACCGGGCCGGGGACATGGTCCTCGGCTACAGCACGTCGAGCAGCACGACGAAGCCGGCGATCAAGTACGCGGGGCGGCTCTCGACCGATCCCGCGAACACGCTCGCGCAGACGGAGCAGCTCCTCATCCAGGGGACCGGGACGCAGACGGGGACGTGCGGCGGCGCGACCTGCGCGCGCTGGGGCGACTACAGCGCGATGACGCTCGACCCCGACGGCTGCACCTTCTGGTACTCGAACGAGTACTACGCGACCGACGGCCTGAACGACCTCACGCGCATCGGCTCGTTCGCGTTCCCGTCGTGCACGCCCCTCGGCGGCGGCGGGACGCTCTCGGGCACCGTGACCGCGACCGTCGGCGGCGCGCCGGTGGCGGGCGCGACGCTCACGTTCGGAAGCCGCAGCGCGACGACGGACGGCTCGGGGCTCTACTCGTTCACGCCGGTTCCGGCCGGCACGTATCCGGGCGTTTCGGCGAGCGCTCCGGGATACGCCTCGGCGGCGGCGGCGGGCATCGTCGTGAGCGACGGAAACACGACGACGCAGAACTTCTCGCTCGCCGCGTCTCCCGTGAGCGGCTGCCTCACGGACACGACGCAGTCCGACTTCCAGACGGGCGTGACGTCGAACACCGACCTGACGTCCAGCCCGGGCGACGTCGTCCTCGTGAACGCGCCCACGGTCGACCAGCAGAACGGCACGGTCGGGACCTCCGGCGTCGGGATCACGACGACGACGTGGGGCGGACAGACCTTCACCCCCTCCGTCACGGGCCTGCTCACGAAGGCCGACATCCACCTCTTCTGCTCCGGCTGCACGGGCACGACGCCGAACCTCACGCTGAGCCTTCGGGCCACGAGCTCCGGCCTGCCGACGGGAGCGGACCTCGCGTCCGCGACGATCACGGGATTCAGCAGCGGCGCCGACGTCGTCTACACCGGCACGTTCGCGTCGCCGCCCACCCTGACCTCTGGGACGCAGTACGCCCTCGTGATCCGGCCGACCGCGAATCCCTCGCCGGGCACGTACGCCCTCACGCGGAGCGGCACGGCGACGGCCGGCGCGGACGTCTACGCGGGCGGGACCCGCGTTTCCGGGGCGACCTCCGGCACCGTCTGGTCGATCCCGCTGACCGGCGGCGTCTCGACGGACGCCGGCTTCAGGACGTACATGGACACCGGCTACGCCGCGTCGGGGACGTTCGTCTCCTCGCTCAAGGACGCGAACCCGCCGGCGGGCTTCTCGGCGAGCTGGACGACCCTCTCCTTCACGGCGGCGACGCCGGCGGGGACCGCGCTCTCGTTCCAGGTCGCGGCGAGCAACTCGGCGTCCGGGCCTTTCGTCTTCGTCGGTCCCGACGGGACGGCCGGGACCACGTTCACGACGAGCGGCGCGTCCCTCGCCCAGTTCAACGGCAACCGGTACCTCGAGTACGAGGCCTTCCTGACGACGTCGGACTCCACCATGACGCCGACTCTGAGCGACGTCACGGTCTGCTACTCGGACGCCTGCGTGCCGCCCGCGACGCCGACGATCACCCCGGGCGGACCGACGACGTTCTGCGCGGGCGGGAGCGTCACGCTGACGTCCTCCAGCGCCTCGGGCAACCAGTGGCTCCTGAACGGCAACCCGATCGGCGGCGCCACGAATCAGACGTACGCCGCGACCGCCTCGGGCAGCTACACCGTGACCGCCACGGCCGGCGGCTGCACGAGCGCGCCGTCCGCGGCGGTGGTCGTCACCGTCAATCCGATCCCCGTGACCCCGACGGTCAACCCCGGCGGCCCGACGACGTTCTGCAGCGGCGGCAGCGTCACGCTGACGTCCTCCAGCGCCTCGGGCAACCAGTGGCTCCTGAACGGCAACCCGATCGGCGGCGCCACGAATCAGACGTACGCCGCGACCGCCTCGGGCAGCTACACCGTGACCGTCACGACCCTCGGCTGCACGAGCGCGCCGTCCCTCGGGACGACCGTCACGGTCGAGCCGCTGCCCTCCGCTCCGGTCATCTCGGCGCCGGCCTCGGTCGCGCCCGGCTCGACCGGGAACACGGCGAGCGTCACGCCGCACGCGGGCTCGACGTACGCGTGGACGATCGCGGGCGGCACGATCACGAGCAGCCCCACGGGAACGTCGATCACCTTCACGGCGGGCGGCGTCGGCACGCTGACTCTCTCGGTCGTCGAGACGGACGCGAACGGCTGCGTCTCGAACACGGGATCCGTCGACGTCGCCGTGACCGGATACGACCTCTACGCCCTGGCGCCGTGCCGCATCCTCGACACCCGCAACCCCGACGGAGCCTACGGCGGACCGGCGATCGCGGCTCTGTCGTCCCGGACGTTCGTGGCGGCAGGCCAGTGCGGTATCCCGTCCGGCGCGAAGGCCGTGTCGGTCAACGTGACGGTGACGGGGGCCACCGCGAGCGGCGACATCATCGTCCACCAGGCGGGGATCATCCCGAACCCCGTCCCGACGATCGACTACAGCGCGGGCCAGACGCGCGCCAACAACGCGTTCGTCGCGCTCGGCGCCTCCGGCGACTTCACCGTGAAGTCCGACCAGCCGACGGGCACGGTCCACGTCATCGTCGACGTGAACGGCTACTTCCAGTAGCCCGGCTCCGGGGCCGCCGGGGGGGATCCACCCTCCGGCGGCCCGCCGCGCTCCTCGCCGGGCCGCCGCGTGGCACGCGGCCTGCTCTCCCGCGTGCGCCTCACGCCGAAAAGGCGCGAAGAACGAAGAGAAAGAAAAGGACTTCTTGGAAGGAGGTCTTGCGTGCCTCGACGTCACGTCGCCGGCCGCGGCGGTGCTCACGCTTCGGCGTCTCCCTCCCCTTCATTCAAAGCTCCTCTCTTCCGCCCCCTTCTTCTCGCGGCGCTGATCGTCGCGCCGCTCGGCGCGGCGCCCGTCTTCGCCGCCCCCGGCGATCTCGCGCGCACGGTCCGCTTCAAGCTCTCCGCCGGCGACCTCTTCACCGGAGACGCCGCCGCCGCCGAGTACAAGAGGGAGCACGGCGTCGACGCGGAGTACCTGAGCGCCGTCGGCTGGCTCGCCCGCGGCGCCGCGCTACTCGGCAGGACCGAAGCCGCGTGGACCTACGTCGCCGAGCTGCGGCGCGAGATCCCCGCCGAGAGGGACGGCGTCATCGGCGCCTTCGGCGCCGCGATCGAGACGGAGGGCCGGCTGCGCGCGCAGCGCGACGGGCGCGGGCCCGCGCTCCGGTTCCTCGAGTCGGAGTTCGCTCGCGCGAAGGACACCGAGCTCAGATGCCGGATCCGCAAGGACGTCAACCTCCTGTCGCTCGAGGGACAGCCCGCGCCCGAGCTCGCCGCGCCCGAGCACGTCGGCGCCGCGCCGCCGCTCCTCGCCGGTCTCGAGGGGCGGCCCGTCCTCCTCTTCCTCTGGGCCCACTGGTGCGGCGACTGCCGCGCGCAGGCCCCGATCGTCGGCCGCGTGCTCGCGAAGTACGGGCCGAAGGGCCTCGCGGTCGTCGCGCCCACGCGTCTCTTCGGCACGGGGGCCGGCGACAAGGACGCGACACCGGCGGAGGAGAAGGTCGAGATCGAGAGGGTGTGGAAGGAGTTCTACGGGTCGCTCGCCGGCGTTTCGGCGCCGATCGACACGGAGACGATGGTCCGCTACGGCGTCTCGTCGAACCCGACGCTCGTCCTCGTCGACAAGTCCGGCCTCGTCCGGCTCTACACGCCGACGCGGATGTCGGAGGAGCAGCTCTCGCGGCGCATCGAGGAGCTCCTCGCGGAGTAGGCTCAGCGGCGGCGCGCCTTGCGCCGCGTGAAGGTCCACGAACGAGAGCGCGGCGAGGAACGCCCACAGGAAACGCTCGCGGCCGCGGCCGACGGGGTAGGCGGGTGGATCGAGCAAGGCCGATGCCCGGTCGGCGGAGTATTTCGTCCCAGGGGCGCCCGGACGCTCAGCGCGCGAGAACGAGCGCCGCCGCCATCGCGATCCCGAGGGCGGCGAACAGCGCGCGATAGCGCCACTGGAAGCGCCGCACGCGCGCGGGCGCGAGGTGCGACCGGAGGACCGCCGCCGATCCGCTCACGTGAAGGACCCAGAGGAGGGCGATCGCGGGCGCGAGAAGGCGCGGGAGGATCCGGTCCAGGGCGAGGACGAAGAGCGCCGCGAAGCCCGCCGTGAAGAGCGCGAGGCCCGCCACGAACGCGGCGGCCTTCCCGAAGACGACGGCGTTCGTCCTCGTCCCGTTCCGGAGATCGACGTCGTGGTCGCGAACCTCCTGCGTGAGGTGCCCTCCCGCGAAGACGAAGGCGACGCCGGACGCGAGGGCGAGGGCCCGGCCGTCGGGAGGGGCGACGACGGCGTGACCCAGCAGGACGTGCAGGACTCCTCCCGCGAGGTGCAGCAGCGAGCTCAGGAGCGGAATCCCCTTGGCGCGGAGCGGCGGTGCCGAGTAGAGCGCGCTCAGGGCCGCGATGCCGAGCGCGATGAGGAGCGGGAGCGGCCCGAGGAATGCGAAGAGGAGCGCGGACGCCGCGAGGAGGCCGATCCAGAGAGCGCGCATGCCGCGCCGATCGAGCCCCGAGGTCTCCGGGGCGTCCGCGTCCATCTCCGACCAGTCGTTGAGCGCGAAGACGTGGGCGACGAGGGTCGCGCTGCCCGCGAGGAAGACGAGGACCGCCCCCGGGCGCGGAACGCCCGCGCGCGCGGCTCCGAGCGCGAGGCCGAGAAGCGGCGGCCCCTGCAGGACGAGGACCTCGTCGAACCGGATCGCGGCGAGCCAGCGGATGGGCCCCCGTCCCGCGGCTTCCCTCGCCGCCTCGCGGCGAGCCGTCTCAGGGCCGGCGCTCATTCTCGAAATGGAGTCTCAGCCAGACCGCGAGGCCGAAATCCTCGGACCAGTAGAAACGGCTCACCGAAGCGCTGAGGTCGTTGTGGTAGAGGAGCGGCGGCGAGCGGCGGGCGAGCGCGAAGTCGTCGGCCGAGATCGTCCCGAGCACGGCGCACGTCTCCTCGCGGGCCGGCGGCGGGCCGCCCCCCGCGAGGAACCGGGCGAGGAGCGAGCAGGCCTTCACCCAGATCTCCTGTCCCTCGACGGCGTGCAGCCGGCGCGCCGGAACGGAGACCCTGCAGCCGCCGCGCGCGAGCGCGCCCTGCCGGAGGATCGGGAGGAGCGGCGTCTTCTCGTAGTAGACCCAGACGTCGTCGTCCCCGATCTTCCTCCGGAGCGCGGCGCAGAGGCTCCGGGCCGCGGGCGGGTCCTCCTTCGCGAGAAGGAGCAGGACGTGCATCTGGATCGTGGCGTCGGCGGGGTTCGGGTCGCGTCCCGGGTCGATGCACTCGTAGCACTCGCGCGGCGCGAGCCACGTGCGGTAGAGCCCGTCGCTCCTCCGCCAGGAGCGGAGCGTCGCGAGCGCCTCGCGCAGGAGTCCGCGCGGCCCCGGCGCGATTCGCCAGACGAGCGCGGTATCGTCCGCGTCCGGCGTGATCGCGCAGCCGAGGACTCCGATCGTGCGCGCGTCGGGAAGCCCGTGGTACCGCACGAGGCCGTCGGGCTCGATCTGCGCCGCGAGGTGCCTTCGCGCGCGCGCGAGGTCCGGCTCGAGACCCGTTTCCCTGTCGGCGGGCCCGAGGAGGTCGACGAGGACGGACGTCAGGAACGTATTCATCTCGCGCGACGGGCGCTCGAACCGCGGGGCGTCCGTGAAGGAGGTCAGCCAGTAGCCCTCCGGGTCCTGGTGGACGCGCACGAGAGCGGCCGCGCGGGAGGTGGGATCCCCCCCGTGCGCCGCGGGGCCGGGGCTCTCCGCATAGAGGAACCGCCGCTCCGCGACGAAGCGGGACTCGCCGTACTCGGCGGCCCGCGCCTGGATCGCGACGACGTGCTCCCGGGGCGCGAGGCCGGTCGGGAGCGGCAGGAGCCAGCCGGCGGGCGACGCCGTGCCCGTCGCCGCCGCGACGTCGGGGCGCGCGCCGAACGTCCGCGTCTCGGCGACCGGCCGTCCGTCCACGAACACGGCGACGGAGAACGGCGTCGTCCTTCCCGTGAGCGTCCATCCGGCGGCGGCCGCCGGCGCGTCCGGAGAGACCGTGGCAACGGGCAGGCCGGACTGGAGGATGCCGTCGACGGACCCCTGGACGCCCACGAAGAGATCGCCCGGAGCGCGGCGGTGCATGAGCTCGCTCACGAACGGAGCGTTCGCGAACGACCACGCCTCCTTCGTCCCGTCCCCGGCGAAGATCGCCGCGTCGCTCGTTCCCGCGTACCAGAACGCGCCGATCGCCTCGATCGCGACGGCGGCGATGCAGCCCGCGCCGAAAAGCGCCCGACCGCCCCTCGAGAGCCTCGCGATCGCGGACGGGAGGAGCCAGAAAAGGAACGGGAGGAGATCCGTGAGCCAGCGCGGCCCCCAGGCCATGCCCATCCTCCAGTCCGCCTTCGCGTACAGGGAGACGTTCAGGACCAGCGCCGCGGCGACGAGGAGCGTGAGCCGCCGCGACGACGCGTCACGAAGGAGCGGCCGGAACGCGAGAGGGACGGCGAGGAGGAACGGCGAGAACACGAGGAGCCCGCGCGTCGGGCTGACGAGGAGACCCGCGAGCCCGCCGAGGAAGTCGTGCGCGAGGAACGAGGCGTCTCCGACGGCTCCGTAGGCGCCGGCGGGATTCCCGGCCGCGACCAGGTTGTACAGGAGCGTGAGAGCGGCCGGCACGGCCGCGCCGATCACGATCCACCGGGCGGACCGAGCCGCCCACGAGAGCCCGGCGAGGACGAGCGCCGCGGCGAGGATCGCGTCCGGCGGCCGGTTGCTCGCGAGGAGGCCGCAGAGGACGCCGAGCGCGGCGGCCCGGCCGTGGCTCGGAGCTCCCGTCACGACGAGGAGGGCGAGCGCGGCGAGGAGCTCGCCCATCCCGTGCTGCCAGAGACCCTGGCTGCTGATCACCCACGTCGTCGTCCCGAGGGCGAAGACGAGCGCGAGGAGCGCGGAGAGCGGGCGACTCGAGCGGCGGCGGAGCAGGAGGTACATCGCCGCCGTCGCAGCCGAGGCGATGAGCGAGGCCGTCGCCTTCTCCATGATCCTCGCGACGCGCTCGAGCCTCTGGACCGTGAATCCGCGGACGCGGAGATAGGCGGCCGCGGGGACGTAGAGCGGCGTCACGAGGACGGGCAGCACGACCGGGTAGAGCGAGATCGTGTGGCCGCCGCGCCCCGGGACAGCCCAGAACGCCGTCCCGACGCGCCCCTGTGTCACGTTCGGGGCGAGGCGGTCGAGCGTGAGGGCTCCGTCCCGGAGGATCCCGAACGGCAGGTAGCGCGCGGGATACGTGTCCCCCGCTCCGATGACGCGGAGGTTCGCGTTGAAGGCGACGAAGACGAGGAGCCCGATGCCGGCGGCCGTGCGGAGATCCTTCCGCTTCGATTCGGGACACATCGCGCGAGACCCGGGCGGAGCTTACCGGAGCGACGACCCTCGCGCGGGAAGTGGCGGGGCCGACGGGGCTCGAACCCGCGACCTCAGGCGTGACAGGCCTGCGCTCTAACCAACTGAGCTACGACCCCGAAAATCCGTCCCGGCGCGTGTGCGCGGCGGGAGGACGCGGAGTATACAGACACGGTGTCCCGTCGCAAGCGCGCCGTTCGGACCGCGCCGAAGTGCTGGCGGGCCTGGCTGCGCTCGTCTACGATTTCGGCGGCCGCGGGCGGAAGGAGACTCAGTCCATGAGGCGAACGATCGCGCTTTTCGTCGCACTCGCTCTGGGCCTGGGAACCGGCGCGCCCGTCCTCGCGGACTGCTGCGACAGCTTCTTTGGATGCGCGGCGGCCTACGTCACGGACGGCCTCAGCTGCGTCCTTCAGCAGATCGTGTCGACGATCCGGAGCCTCGTCGACCTCCTCAACAACCTGTCGTCGCGCGTGAGCGGGGTGACCCAGCGGGCCTCCGACGAGGCGCGCCAGTACGTGAGCGACACGATCGCGGCGACCCGGACGGACGCGCAGCAGGGCGAGGCGACGCTCGCCGACGCGGAGCGCCAGGCGCAGGACGTCTACACGCAGGAGACGAGCCTCGTCTCCGTGGCACAGACGCTTCACCTCGCCCCGTCGAGCACGTTCCAACAGAAGGGTGGCGCTCCGCCGCCCACCCCCACGCCGACGTCCTCGGCGAGGGCCATATCGGCGAAACCGAATGCCGCGCGGCCCGGCATGGCGACGTCGGTCGAGCCGACGCCGCCTCCGCACGGCGCCCTGAGGGGTCTCTTCGAGAAGGGCCTCGCGGAGGTCCGGTCGCTGAAGGCGGCCGGCGACCAGGACGCCCCGAGGCTGAGCACGCTGATGACCCAGGCGGAACAGAGCGAGGGTCCGGCCCTCCAGAGCGCCCTCGACGCGGCGGATGCCGCGATCAGCGCTCCGATCCGCAACATGCTCTCGCGCCTCAACAGCATGCTCTCGGACCCCACGAGCCTGTTCGACCCGACGGACATGGTCACGAACCTCTCGGACAGCGTCCTCGCCAATCTCGACACGAACGTCGACCAGATGGTGAACGCGATCACGGCCGGACCGCAGAAGGCGTTCGACGCGGCGCAGCCCCTTCACGACGAGCTCGTCGGGAACGCCGCGCGCGCGGCGCAGATCGCCGCGGCCATGCAGACCGCCTACGCGAAGCGGACGCAGGCGTCGCAGGTCGCGCTGTCCGAGCTGCTGCCTCGCGGGGCCGTGCCGGCGGGGGCGAAGGCGGTCGAGCTCGGCGGCCGCCGGTCCTTCGCGCAGATTCAGCTGGCGTTCCGGAAGAACGTGGAGTCGATCCGGCCGGCCGCCTCGGAGCGGATGCAGGCGCTCAAGCCGCTCCTCGCGCAGTACAAGGCCCTGCGCGCGGAGGCGCTCGCGGCGAGGTCGAAGGCTCCGGCCTACCGGAGCGACTTCGGCCGGCGGCTCGACGCGGCCTGCGCCGGAAAGACCCAGGCGGAGATCCTGGCCCAGCGCGACCAGTGGATCGCCGACGCCCGCCGGCAGTTCGCGGGCGACCCCAAGACGCGAGACGCCGTGATCGCGCTGATCACGTCCGAGAGCAGCAAGGTGAGGACGCTGGCCATTCAGAAGAGGTGAGCAGAGCGGGGCGGGCGGCACACGTCGCACAGATTCGGGGCCTGCGCGGCGCCGATCACACCGTGAACGCAGGGCGCGATCACGGTTCGATACGCGGCGCGGAGCTTGAGAGCCTCGTCGGCGACGCCGTAGATGCTCGCTCCAACGGCCCAGGCGAACGAGACGAGCGTCACCCCCGGACTCCGGAGGAGAAGGGACGTCAGGGCCGCGATCATGAAGAAGGTGACGCACAGGGCGATCAAGTTGCCGAGGCCGCCCTGCCGCCGGCTCCGGCAATAGGGGCATTCGCCTCCATCCACCGGGACGACGTGCTCGCAGAGGGTCATGTAAGAGCGAGGATATCTCCGCCCGCGCCGGCCGCCGCCAGAGAGCCCTCGCGAGACAGGGACCGGAGCGAGATCGCTGGTGGGAGGTGCCGGGATCGAACCGGCGACCTGCTGCGTGTAAAGCAGACGCTCTTCCGCTGAGCTAACCTCCCGCACTCGATCTTACGCGGCAGGTGGAACAAACGAACCCGGACGGCGCATTCCCGTGGGAGTCGACATGGAGCGCTACAACCTCGTCGTGATCGGAGCCGGGTCCGGCGGCCTCGTCGTTGCCGCCGGCGGCGCGAGTTTGGGCGCGCGCGTCGCGCTCGCCGAGAAGCACGTCCTGCCCTTCGCGCCCGAGGGCGGCGCGCCCGTGAGGGGCATGGGCGGCGACTGCCTGCAGTACGGCTGCGTGCCGTCGAAGGCCCTCCTCGCCGCCGCGAAGGCCGTACAGGCCGCGCGCGGCGCGGCGCGCTTCGGCATCCGCGGCGTGGGCGACCCCGGCCCGCAGGACCTCGGCCCCGTGATGGACCGGGTGCGGTCCGCGCAGGCTGCGATCGCGCCGAACGACTCCGTCGAGCGCTTCACCGGGCTCGGCGTCGACGTCCTTCTCGGGACCGGCCGCCTGAAGTCCGCCCACGAGGTCGAGGTGAACGGAACGACCGTGTGGGGCCGGCACGTCGTCCTCGCGACGGGCTCGCGCGCCCGCATCCCCGGCGTGCCCGGCCTCGCGGAGGCCGGCTACCTCACGAACGAGACCGTGTTCGACCTGACGGCGCTGCCGGGGCACCTTCTCCTGATGGGCGGCGGTCCGATCGGGGTCGAGCTCGGCCAGGCCTTCCGGCGCCTCGGGTCGGACGTCACGATCGTCTCCTCGACCCCTCTCGTCTGTCCGAAGGAGGACGAGGACGTCGCGGGCGTCCTCGAGAGCCGGCTGAGGGCCGAGGGCGTCGCGATCCACGACCGCGCGCGCGCCTCGAAGGTCACCGTGAGGAACGGGAGGAAGGTCGTGACCGTCGCGCCCTCCGCCGGTCCGGAGTTCGACGTCGAGGCGGACGAGATCCTCGTCGCGGCCGGCCGCCGCCCGAACGTGGAGGGCCTCGGCCTCGAGGCCGCGGGCATCGCCTTCTCGGAAAAGGGCGTCACGACGGACGCGAAATGCCGCACGAACGTCCCGTCCGTCTGGGCGATCGGCGACGTCGCGGGGCCCTATCTCTTCACGCACTGGGCCGGCTACCAGGCCGGGATCGTCCTGCGCAACACGCTCTCCCCCGTCGCGCTCGCGACCTCCGACGTCGCGAACACGCCCTGGATCACGTACACCGACCCCGAGATCGCGCGCGTCGGCCTCTCGGAGAAGGACGCGAAGGCGCAGGGGATTCCCCACCGCGTCTTCCGCGCCGGTTTCGCGCACAACGACCGCGCGATCTGCGACGGCACGGGCGGAGAGAACTTCATGAAGGTCCTCGCGGACCCGAAGGGCCGCATCCTCGGAGCCGCGATCGTCCACCCGCACGCGGGCGACCTCCTCGGCGAGGTCGTCCTCGCGAAGAAGAACGGCCTCCCGCTCTCGGCCCTCGGCTCCGTGATCCACGCGTACCCGTCGCTCTCCGAGATCCACGGGACCGTCGCGCGCGAGGCGCTCAAGGCGACGCTCACGCCGGGCAAGAAGGCGTTCCTCGCGAAGCTCGCGGCGTTCCTCAGGAGGTAGCCGTGCAGGAGCTTCTCCGGAGCTTCCAGGGCTGGGTCGTCGGGCTCGGCCCCCTCGGATGGGCGCTCTACGCGCTCGTCTACGCGGTCTGCTGCGTCCTCTTCGTCCCGGCCTCGATCCTGACGCTCGGCGCCGGCGCGCTCTACGGGCTCGGAACCGGGACCGCGATCGTCCTCGCCGGTGCGACGCTCGGCGCCACGCTCTCGTTCCTCCTCGCGAAGTCGGTCCTGCGAAAGCGGATCGAGAGGATGACGGCCGGCAACGCGAAGTTCGCGGCGCTCGACCGCGCCATCGCGAAGGAGGGCGCGAAGATCGTCTTCCTCGTCCGGCTCTCGCCCGTCTTTCCGTTCACCTACATCAACTACGCGTTCGGCCTCACGGGGATCCGCACGCTGCCGTACGTCCTGACGTCCTTCGTGGGGATGATTCCCGGGACGTTCGCCTACGTGTACCTCGGGGCCGCGGCGCGGACGGCGGCGACGGGCGGGATGGACGCGACGCGGAAGGCGCTCCAGATCGGCGGGGCGCTCGTCGCCGTCGCCGTCTCGATCTTCGTCGCGCGCGTTGCCGCGAGGGCGATCCGGAGCGCGGGCGTCGGCGAGGCCGGAGCCCCGCCGCCGCCCGGCGCGGAATGAGCTAGGGCCTTCTCGGAGAAGGGGTCGGCGTCCTCGTCGGCGCGAGCTGGATCGCGCCGGGGCTCACGTGGACGGTATTGCCGCCTTGCGGGGCGGCGATCGTGATCGGCGTCGCGGGCGAGGCGTTGTTCGCGGCCGTCGCCGTGATCGTGTACGAGCCCGCCGGCAGACCCATGAACACGGCGACCCAGCCCGGACCCGAGGTCTGCTGCGCGTTCGCGGAGCCCTTCACCGGGGCGTTGCCGTGGCCTTTCGGGAACGTGCCCTTGTCGTAATGCGCGGCGTGGTACTTCCCGCCGACGAAGTTGGGGCCGCAGGACGTCGTCGGAGCGACCGGCACGCACGTCGCCCAAACGTCGAGCGGGCCCGTCCAGTCCGCGTTTCCGTAGTTCACGACGAAGATCCAGTCGTCGCTCGGCCACACCTTGAACGGCGTCTGGATCCCGATCTGCGACTGCTGCGCGGCGCCGGTCGTCTGGCTCGCGGACTTGTTCGGCTGGTCGGACGCGGACGCCCCCAAGGCGCTTCCGAGAGCGAGGGCGGCGGCGAGGATGGTCTTCTTCACGAGAACTCCTTTCGGCCGGTTCGTTCCGGTTCTTCGAGGAGAATCTACGGCTCACGGACCCTTTCGCAAGGAATCCTCGTGGTCCGACCGCGCCAGAACGCGGCTCGAAGGCGTCAGGTGCCGAGCGGGGGGCCCGGCCCCGTCGCGCGAAACGGTGACGGGGGTTACTTCACGCTGTCGGAGAGGACGGAGACGGTCTGGAGAGACACGGCGATGTGCGACACGTCGTCGAGGACGCCCGGCGCCGCCGGGGTGGCGCCGTCCCACTCGAAGACCGAGAGCGACCCGTTCCGCTGGCGGATCTCGTCCATCCGCCCGAGCGGCCGGCCGAGGAGGAGCGCCATCAGGATGCGGTTGAACCGGCCGTGGGCGACGACGAGGGGCGCGCGGGGACCCGTCGACCGGAGCCGGTCCAGGAACCGGCCGCCCCGGAGCGCCGCGAGAGACGGGGACTCTCCTCCCGGCGGGGCGAGGTCCGTCTCGCCGGAGCGCCAGCGCGCCCGCACGGACGAGACTTCCCTCTCGAGCGCGCCGTCGAAGGGCCGGCCCGACCAGACGCCCCAGTCGAACTCGACGAGGTCCGCGTCGATCGAGAGAGAGATCCCGTGCGGTGCCGCCACGATCGCGGCCGTCTCCTTCGCGCGCGCCATCGGGCTCGTCCAGACGGCGTCGATGCCCTCCTCGGCGAGCCGGATCGCGAGGGCCTCGGCCTGGAGCCGCCCGCGCGCCGAGAGCGGGCCGTCGAAGCGCGAGCCCTGCAGCGAGCCCGCGAAGTTGCCTTCGCTCTCGCCGTGTCGCGCGAGCCGGATCAGCATCCTGCCGGCGGATTCTATGCCGGGCCTCCGTCGCCTATCATCCGCCCCCGAATGGCTCGCTCGGCGCGCGACTTTCCGCTCGTCTCCGCCGCGATCGGCGATCCGGCGATCCGGGCGCTCTTCACGGAGCGCTTCCTCGTCGCGACGGAGATCTACGACGCGCTCGTGGACGCGGCGTGCTGGAAGCTCCTCGGCGACATCGGCGCGCGGCCGGGGCCCGGGGAAGAAAGAGAAGAAGAAGAGATTCTGGCTGAATACCCCGCGCGTACGCATCCGGCTCTTCGATACATGATCGAGAAGCTCACGGACGCCGGATATCTTCTTGGAAGGGTGAGTGGGCGAGGCGCAGCGGGCCTGGTCTCGGCGCCCCCCAATGCCTCGGCCCCCATTGACCTTCTAAGAGAATCTTCATCCACCGTCTCGCTCGCCGAGACGCCGGAGGCGTTGAACGGTCCCCGCTCGGTCGCGTCCCTCGCCGCCGAGCTCGCGTCCGTCGAGCCGGACGCGTCCGTCGGGGCCGAGATCGTCTCGCTCCTCGCGGACGAGGGTGCGGCGTTCTTCCGGGGCGAGAAGACGGGCGAGGACATCCTGTTCTCCCCCGTGCGCCTGCCGCTCTGGATCCGATACTTCTCGAACGCGAACATCCTCTACGCGATCAACAACACGCTCGGCGCCGAGGCGCTGTCCCGCCTCCTGCCGGCGTCGGGAGCCGAGGTCCTCGAGATCGGGGGCGGCTGCGGCAGCGCCGCCGAGGCCGCTCTCGCGCGCCTGGGAGCCCGCGTCGCGCGCTGGAGATTCACCGAGCTCGTGCCGACGTTCGCGCGCCGTGGCGAGCGCGCCGCGCGCGCCGCCGCCTCGCCGGGAACGCTCGTCGAGGCCGCGAAGCTCGACATGACGAAGCCCTGGGACGCGCAGGGCGCCCTTCCCGGCACCTTCGACGCCGTCTATTCCGTCAACTGCTTCCACGTCGCGCCCGACCTCGCCTTCGTCCTCGCGCAGGCGAGGTCCGCGCTGAAGCTCGGAGGCGTCGTCGTCGTGTCCGAGTGCGTGAAGCCGGGGGCGAGTCCCCCGCCCTGCTACGTCGACTTCGTCTTCGACTTCCTCGCGAGCTTCACGGACGTGGCGACGGACCCCGCGCTCCGGCCGAACCACGGGTTCCTGTCGCCGGCGGCGTGGCGCGCCTCCCTCGCGGCCGCGGGGTTCCGCGACGTGACGATCCTTCCGGACGTCGACGCCGTCGCCGCGCGGTTCCCGAGGTTCTTCGTCGGCGCGGTCGCGGCGCGGCGCTGAGGCGGCCGGGATCCGGCGTCAGGGAGAGAGGCGCCGGTAGATCACGGCCGAGTAGACGACCGGGACGAGCACGAGGACGACGATCCCGCCGACGAGCGCCGCGAGCCCCGGGCGCGGGGGCAGGGCCGCGCCGAACGCGAGCGCGACGCCGCCCCGCGTCCACATCCGCCCCGCGAGCGCGTGCGTCCTCGTCCAGACCTCCTCCTTCGCGAGCGTCCACGGCGTGCGGATCCCGAAGAACCAGTTCTGCCGAAGGCCCGGGAGGATCGCCCCGATCCCGGCGAACAGCAGCGGCAGGCCCGCGCGCATCGCGACCCCCATCGACACCGCGACCCCGAGCGACACGAGGACGACGAGGACGTGCACGAAGACGAGGAAGGCGACGACGAGGAGCCTGAGGCCGCGGAGGGGGCCCGCGAAGGCCGCGTAGTTGCGGTGGTGCGGGTCGACGAGCGGGACGTACAGGAACGTGAGGTACAGGAGGATCGCGATCCCGGGCGGCAGGAACGCGTTCACCCACGACGGCCCCCAGCCGTTGACCTGTCCCGCCGCGTCCCAGTGGATGGGCACGCGTGCGGGCATCCGGCTCCACGCGGCGAGGCCGAAAAGGACGTCGAGAGCGATCAACGCGACCACCACAGCGTCCTTCCTCAGGAGGGCTCCGTCCACGCGGTACGGCTCGGGACTCATGGTGCTCACTTCTTCTTCCTTTCCGGCCGGCGCAGGGAGCCGCGCACGGCGAACGTCGCGACGTCCTCGACGACCTCGCGGTCCACGTGACCGGGCCTCTCGTACTCGGCGGCGGAGCTCGGCCCCTCGCCGGCGACGAACAGGTGGTTCAGGCGCGGATACGCCTTGAGAGACGCGCGCGCGACGCCCTTCAGGTCGCGCTGCCACCCCGCGAAGTCCTTCATGCTCACCTGCGCGTCGCGCCCTCCCTGCAGGACGAGGATCGGGAGGCCGAGCGAGGCCGCGGTGAGGGCGGGCGTCTGGGCCTTGAGCTCGAGCCAGTACGAAGGCGGAGCGCCCAGGATCGTCGCCCCCGGCGAAGCCGGCAACCGCCCCGCGTAGAGGTCCGCGAGCGCCTCGGCCTCGCGCCGGAGAGCCGGCGCGGTCGCCTTCTGCGTGTCGGTCGCGTTCGGAGAGGAGAGGGCAGCGACCTGGTCGCGGACGACCTCCGACATCGGGCGCGACGGTGCCGCGAGGAGGATGAGGCCGGCAACCTTCCCGTCGAGCTGCGCGATCCGCGGCGCGAGCATCCCGCCGAGGCTGTGGCCGAGGACGTAGACGCGCGCCGGATCGACGCCGGGGGCCGCGCGCAGGAGGGCGAGAGCGGCGAGGGCGTCGTCGAGGACCTCGTCCCTGAGCGTCATGTCGCGGGTCCCGGCGAGCTCCTTCTGGTAGGTCTTCGTCCTCTTCTCGTAGCGGAGAACGGCGATCCCGCGCGACGCGAGGCCCTGGGCGAGGTCCTGGAAGACGCGCGTGCCGCCGACCGTCTCGTCGCGGTCCTGCGGGCCGGAGCCGTGGACGAGGACCACACCCGGGAACGGCGCGCCTTCCCGTGGGAGGGTGAGCGTCGCCGGGAGCGACACCATCGAATCCTTCACGGTGACGTCGCGCTCCGTGAACGCCGAGGTGTTCACGTAATCGGGCGCGGTCCAGTCGGGGCGCGTGAACGTCGACGGGGCGAGGAACATCCCGGCCAGCCGCCCGTCCGGCCGCATCGTGAGGCGCAGCTCGGCCTTCTCCTTCTCGAACGAGCACTCGGAGAACGCGAGCGTGAACTCGCCCGCCGTCTTCATGCGCGGATCCGCGCATCCCCGGAAGGCGCCCGCACGGGTGAGCGTGTCCGCCCAGAACAGGCGCAGGGCCCCGTCCGGGAGCGCCGCCTTCAGGCCCTCGTCGAAGCGCGACTCGAGGCCGGGGAAGTCCCGGGCCTTCAGCTCCGCGGCAACCTGGCGCGCGATGTCCGCGCCGACGCCCGCGGGCAGGAGAACGACTTCCTGTGCCGTCGAGCCGCGCGGCGGGGCCTGCGCCGCGGCCGGTGCCGCGGCCACGGCCGCGGCCACGGCGAGAATCACGGCGCCCGGACGCATCAGAACGGAATCTCCCCCCGCCGCCGCGATCCGTCAAGCATCGCCGCGGCCGCTGCCGCGCAGGCGAGCGGTCCGAAGAGCCAGCCGCCCTTCGTGAACGGAGTCGGCCCGCTCCCGGGCGCGACCGCCGCCGAGGCGGTCCCCGCCGCGAAGAGCCTCGGCGCGCTCGCGAGGACGCGCCCGCGGCCGTCCACGACGAGCGACGGCCCCGTGTTCGACGAGATCACGACGGGAACGCCGACCTCGACGGCGCGCAGGATCGAGACCGTGTCGTGCTGGTACGGCGCGGCCGTCGCTCCGAACCAGTTGTCGTTCGTGAGCTGAACGAGGACGCGCGCCCCGTCCACGGCCGCGCGACGCACGAACCCCGAGAAGAGGTTCTCCCAGCAGATGAGTGGCGCGAAGGGCGTGCCGTCCACGAGGCGGAAGACGACGGGTCCGTCGCCCGGGACGACGTCGAAGGTCCTGCCGACGAGCCAGGAAGGCCAGGGGAATCCGGGCGCCGGGAGGTACTCCGCGAAAGGGACGAGAAGGGCCTTGCGATAGACCCCCGGCGCGGCGCGGGCCCCGGGGGTGAACACGGCCGCGAGGTTCGTCTGGCGCATGCGAAACCCCGCGCTGCCGTCCGCGTTCTCGGACGGAAACTTCTCGGCGCTCGAGGCGCCCGCGACGATCGTGGCGCCGGTCTCGTCCGCGAGCGCCTGGACGCGCGCGTCGACGTCCGGCCTTTCGAGGAGGCTCCTCACCGCCGTCTCCGGCCAGACGACGAGGGCGGGCTTCTCCGCCGCCGCGGCGCGCGTGAGATTCACGAGCCTCTCGACGGTCGCCCGGTCTCCCGGCACCGTCGCGCGCTCCTCCCTCAGGATCGCCGGCTGCACGGCGGCCACGCGAAGCGCCGGCTCCGGGCCGCGGGCCGCGAGCCGCAGCGCCCCCGCCCCGCAGGCGAGCGCGACGGCCGCCGCCGCGGGCGCGAGCGGCCGGAGGCGGCGCCGCATGGCGGCCTCGGCGAGGGAGATCCCCAGGAGCGCGACGAGAAACGTCACGCCCTCCTCACCGAAGACGGCCGCCGTCTGGAGGAGCGGCAGGTCGGCGGCCTGCGAGTGTCCGAGCGTGCCCCACGGGAACGCGAGAAAACCGGCGTGCGCGCGGAGGACGTCGAGAGCGGTCCACAGGGCCGCGGCTCCGAACGCGAACGAAACGCGCGAGCGGCCGAGCAGCGGGAGGAGCGCCGCGAAGGCCGCCGGATAGGCCCCGAGGTAGACCGCGAGGACCGCGGAGTGCCCGAGAGCGAATCCCGGCACCTCGAACATCCACCCCCAGATCCCGTACGCCGCCGCCGCCCCGAGCGCATATCCGAGCCCCAGACGCGCGGCGAAGCCGACGCCCGAGGCGGCGAGGACGAGAGCCGCCGGCGCGAGCGGCGCGAGCGCCCACGCGCCCGTGGACGGCAGCGCGAGGACCCATGCCGCGGCGCCGGCGAGCGCGAGGAGGAGCCGGAGACCGGCGAGGGTCCCGGCGGCATGAATCAGTTTGCTCATGGAGGGTCCGCGTTTCGTTCTGATACTGTCCGGGATCGCCATGAAAATCCACGAATACCAGGCAAAAGAGGTTCTCCGCGGGTTCGGAGTCGCCACGCCCCGCGGCCGCGTGACGGACTCGCCGGAGGAGGCGGGGCGGATCGCGAAGGAGTTCGGCGGACGCGCCGTCGTCAAGGCGCAGATCCACGCGGGGGGCCGCGGCAAGGGCGGGGGCGTCAAGCTCGCGAAGAGCCCGGAGGAGGCCGAGGCGCTCGCGAGGAAGATCCTCGGGATGCAGCTCGTGACGCACCAGACCGGGCCGCACGGCCAGAAGGTCAAGAAGGTCCTCGTCGAGGAGGCGCTCGACATCGCGAAGGAGCTCTACATCGGGATCACGCTCGACCGCGCGATCGGAAAGCCCGTCATGATGGTGTCGAAGCAGGGCGGCATGGAGATCGAGGTCGTCGCCGCGAAGGACCCCGGTGCCATTGTCAAAGAGCCGTTCGAGACCTCGTGGGGCCTGCAGCCCTACCAGGCGCGAAAGCTCGCGGACGCGCTCGCGCTCGCGGGCGAGACGCACAAGAAGGCGGTCGCGTTCCTGATCGCGCTCGCGAAGGCGTACGTCGCGACGGACGCGTCCCTCGCGGAGATCAACCCCCTCCTCATCACGGGCTCGGGCGACGTCCTCGCGCTCGACGCGAAGATGAACTTCGACGACAACGCGCTCTTCCGCCACACGGCGATCCGCGAGTACCGCGACCTCGACGAGGAGGATCCGCTCGAGGTCGAGGCCTCGAAGTTCGGCCTCAACTACATCAAGCTCGACGGCAACGTCGGCTGCATGGTGAACGGCGCCGGCCTCGCGATGGCGACGATGGACATCATCCAGTACGCGGGCGGCAGGCCCGCGAACTTTCTGGACGTCGGCGGCGGCGCGAACGAGGAACAGGTCAAGAACGCGATGCGGATCATCCTGTCCGACGCGAACGTGAAGGCCGTCCTCATCAACATCTTCGGCGGCATCATGCGGTGCGACATCATCGCGACCGGCGTCGTGAACGCCGTCAAGGAGATCGGCATCAAGGTCCCCGTCGTCGTGCGCCTCGAGGGCACGAACGTCGAGGAGGGGAAGGCGATCCTCAAGGGCTCCGGACTCGCGGTCATTCCCGCCGACGGCATGAAGGACGCGGCCGAGAAGGTCATCGCGTCTCTCGGAAAGGCGGCGTGACATGAGCGCCTGGATCTCGAAGGACACGAAGCTCGTCGTGCAGGGCCTGACGGGACGCGAGGGGCGGTTCCACGCGCTCGCCGCCCGCGACTACGGCACGCAGGTCGTCGCGGGCGTCACGCCGGGCAAGGGCGGGACGGCCGTGGACGGCATCCCCGTCTTCGACTCGGTGAGCGCCGCCGTGAAGGCGACCGGCGCGAACGCGACGATGGTGTTCGTCCCGCCGGCGGCGTGCGCGGACGCGATCATGGAAGCGTCGGACGCCGGCGTCGCGCTCATCGTCGCGATCACCGAGGGCGTTCCTGTCAACGACATGATCAAGGCGAAGGACTATCTCGAACGGGCGGCACGCACCGACCCGAAGAAGGCCAGCCGCCTCATCGGGCCGAACTGCCCCGGAATCATCCGGCCGGCGGCCAAGGTCAAGATCGGGATCATGCCGGCGCGCATCCACAAGCCCGGCTTCGTCGGCGTCGTCTCCCGCTCGGGGACGCTCACGTACGAGGCCGTCGGCCAGACGACCGCGCTCGGCTTCGGGCAGTCGACCTGCATCGGCATCGGCGGCGACCCGATCAACGGCACGAACTTCATCGACGCGCTCACGCTCTTCAAGGACGACGAGGAGACGCAGGCCGTGATCATGATCGGCGAGATCGGGGGGAGCGCCGAGGAGGAGGCCGCGGCCTGGATCCGGGCGAACCTGAAGAAGCCCGTCGTGTCGTTCATCGCGGGCCGCACGGCGCCTCCCGGCCGCCGCATGGGCCACGCGGGCGCGATCATCTCGGGTGGCAAGGGCACGGCTCCCGAGAAGGTGAAGGCGCTCCAGGCGGCCGGCGTCCACGTCGCGGACTCCCCCGCGCTCATGGGCGAGACCCTGAGGAAGGCGCTCGGGACGTAACGGCCGGCCGGGGGCGTGAGATCCGACGGAAGGTCGGGCACTACGAAAGCGATGAGCGAAGGACGTCTCGCCGCCGCCCTCGCGCTCCTGATGTCCGGGACCGCGCTCGCTCAGAGGCCCGCCGGCCCGCCCGTCGGGACGTCGCCGGGGCCGGTCTCCCCGGCGGACCGGCTCCCCCGTCCGAGGTCCGTCCTGTGGATCGGGGCCCATCCGGACGACGAGGTGCTCGTGGCGCCGCTCCTCGCCACGTGGTGCGGAGACGAGCGCGCGCGCTGCGCGATCCTGGTCATGACGCGCGGCGAGAACGGAGCATGCCTCCTCGCGGGCGGGTGTCTTCCGGACCTCGCCACCGTCCGCAGCGCGGAGGCGGGCGCCTCGTCGCAGCTCTTCGGCGCCCAGCTGATCCTCCTCGACGTCCCGAACGGCGGCGTCGCGGCGGCCGGTGCCGGCGGCGGCCTCGCGTCGACGATCGCCGCGTTCATCCGGGCCGAGGCGCCGGATCTCGTGCTGACCTTCGACCCGAGGCACGGCACGACCTGCCATCCCGACCATCGGGCGGTCGGCGCGATCGTCCTCGAGGCGGCCTCGCTCCTGCCGGAGCCGCCGGCGGTCTATCTGCTCGAATCGCGCCTCGACCTCGCGCATGCCCCGGCGTCCCTCGGGTTCGCGCCCGCGGCGGCGGGAGCCCCGCGCTTCGACGCGAACGCGACGCTCCTCTCGACCGGCGCCCCGGCCTGGGAGGCTTCCGCCCTCGACATGGAGCGCCAGCCGAGCCAGTTCGACGCGGCCTGGCTCGCCGCCCTGCGCGCCGTGCCGCCTTCGCAGCGCGCCGTGTACCTCGCCCCCGCGTCGTGGATTCTCGGCCAGCCGGTCTCGGGCTGCCCCTGAGGGGGGCGCCCCGTCCCCTAAGCCCCGAACTGCCTGAGATGGTGGTCGAGGTGCTTGTACATGAGGACGCCCCACTCGTCGCCCGAGAGGCGCCCGAAGAAGGAATGCATCCGTCCGTCGGCGGCGTCCGCGCCGGCTTCGCCGAATCGCATCCCGATTCCGACGAGCCGGGTCCTTTCCTTCTCGAAGTCGCGGGGGCCGTTCACGACGAACGTCGGATCGGTCGGCGCGTTCTTCGAAAGGGGCTCCGGGCCTCCTACGATCTTCTTCTTGACGAACGGGGCCAGCACCTTGCCGATGAACGCCTGCCTCTTCGGGACGTCGCCGGCGGCGACTTCCAGCGCGGCGGCGCAATGCGCGAGCATCTGCGCGGGTTCCATCTTCCCCCACTGGCGCGCCGCGTCCGGCCGCAGCCTGTCGAGGCGGTCGAGAAGCTCCCGTCGGTCGGACGACTCGAAGAAATTCTTCATTCCCGGGAGCCTATGCAACACCGGAGGCGGCGGCAAGCGACGCACCGGCCGCGTATACTGCGCGGCCGCATGGAAAAAACGTTCGCCATCATCAAGCCGGACGCCGTCGAGTCCAAGTGCGCCGGGAAGATCCTCGCGCGCATCGAAGCCGAGGGCTTCCGCGTCGTCGCCTTCAAACGCCACCGCATCTCGAAGGCAGAGGCCGAGTCGTTCTACGGAGAGCACGCCGCCAAGGGATTCTTCTCCTCCCTCGTCGCGTACATGACGTCGGGTCCGGTCTACGTCGCCGTCCTCGAGCGCGCGGGCGGCGTCGCCCACTGGCGCGCCACGATGGGCGCGACCGACCCCGCGAAGGCCGACGCCGGCACGATCCGCAGGGAGTTCGGCCGGTCGATCGAGCGCAACGCCGTGCACGGCTCGGCAAATGCGTCCGACGCCGCCCGCGAGGTCACGTTCTTTTTCTCCGCGGCCGAGCTGCTCTGAGCCTGGCGCACGTGTAACGCGCGTCACACATTTGTCGCCACGTGAGGCCGCGTGGCGGAGCCTTTGCTTTACACGTCGCAGAAAGGCGCGGACACTCCCTGGAAAGCGCGGCCGATAGGCTGGCTCAAGTCATCCCGATGCAGAGATTTCCGATCCTGGCGCTGGTTCTCGCACCCGCCCTCGCGGCGGGCGCCGACTCGTCGGCGCAGGTCCCGCCCCCGGCAAAAACGACCGGTTCGGTGTCCGTCGGATACGTAATGGTGCCCTTCGTCCTCACGGATCTGAAGGGCAAGCCCGTCCCGAACCTCAAGGAGAAGGACGTCACGCTCCTCGTCGACGGGCAGCCCGTGAAGACCGATCTCTTCTCGAAGAGCGAGGACGCGCCCGTGTCGTTCACGATCCTCCTCGACGGCTCGGGCTCGATGGGCCTCGTCGGAAAGCTGGACGCCGCGCGGGCCGCCGTGCGAGCGCTCGTCCAGCAGAAGCTCCCGGGCGACGATTTTTCCCTCTACGTGTTCTCGGCCGGCGCCGTGCGGGAGGAGGTCCCGTTCACGTCCGACACGGCGCGCCTCCTCGCCGCGATGGACGCCGTCCGGCCGCACGGCCGGACCGCGTTCTACGACGCCCTCGCCCGGATGCCGGACCGGACGCTTCTCGGCACGAACGGGTCGCGCGCGATCCTCCTCCTGACGGACGGCATCGACAACGCGTCGGAGCTCACGCGCGACGATCTCGCGGTCCTCCTCGAGGGCCTCGACGTCCCCGTCTACCCCATCGGGCTGCGCTCGCCGGGCAGCCCCGTCACGCCTCCGCCGGGCGTCACCCCGGAAGCGTTCATGAACCTCGAGATCCTCGGGCACGTCGCGCGCCTGTCGGGCGGCCTGCTCTCGATCGCCGACGAGGCCGCGCAGCTGCCGGCCGCCATCGCCCGGGTCCAGAAGGACCTGCGCACCCAGTACCTCGTGGGCTTCACGCCCACGGGCGCCGGTCCGATCCGCTACCGACGCATCTCGCTTCGACTTTCAGGCCCTCCGCGGCCCGTCCGAGTCCGGGCGGGCTACCGGGGCACGTTGCCGCCTTTCAAGGGCGGCTGAAGAAGGAACAGGAGGACTCCATGAAGACCCCCGTCATTCTCCTCGCGGCCGCCGTCGGCCTGTCTCTCGCCTCGTGCGCGACGACGACCGACATCGACAAGAAGATCGCCGAGTCGCAGACCAAGACCGACAAGAAGATCGAGTCGGTCGAGACCCAGGTCGAGCAGCTCCAGGAGAGCGAGAAGGCGACCGCGGGCAAGGTCGAGGAGCAGGGCAAGCAGATCGAGCAGCTCGGCCAGTCGGCGAAGGACGCGCTCGCCCGCGCCCAGGAAGCCGGCGTCCTCGCGAAGGGCAAGATCATCTTCCAGCAGTCGTTCGCCGAGGACCGCGTGCGGTTCAAGGTCAACTCCTTCGAGCTGACGAAGGAGGCGAAGGCCGCCCTCGACGAGTTCGCCGCGAAGGTCCTCGCGCTCGACAAGGGCGTGTACCTCGAGATCCAGGGCCACACGGACGACACGGGCGGCACGGACTACAACGACCAGCTCGGACAGCAGCGCGCCGAGGCCGTCCGCCGCTACCTCGCGCGGCAGCACCACCTCCCGCTCGGCCGCATGTCGACGATCTCGTACGGCGACACGCTCCCCGTCGAGAGCAACAAGACGGCGCTCGGCCGCTCCAAGAACCGCCGCGTCGTGATCGTCGTCCTCGAGTAGACGGTTTCAGTCGCGGCGCCGTTTCGCGCGGCGCCGCATCTCCTCCAGCAGCTTGAGGAAGTCGCCGGGAGGGTCGGCGTCCAGCGAAACTTTCTTTCCCTCCGGCGTCGTGAAGCCGAGGTGCCCGGCGTGGAGCGCCTGGCGCGGGAACGGGACGGGGAACGGCTTCTCCTTCCGGTCGCGGTAGACGGAGTCGCCCACGAGGACGTGGCCCGCGTTCGCGAAGTGGATGCGGATCTGGTGCGTGCGTCCCGTCTTCAGGCGGGCCTCGACGAGCGTCGCGATCCCGAAGCGCTCGAGGACGGTCCACTCCGTGACGGCCTTGAGGCCTTTCTCGCCCGCCTTGACGACGCCGCGGCGGCGATCGCCCGGCTCCGCGACGAGGTCCTGGTCGAACGTGCCCGCGTTTCCCGCGAGGTCCCCCTCGACGACCGCGCGGTAGCGCCGGTCCATCGTGTGCGCGCGGAGCTGGGCCTGAAGGCCGACGATCCCCCGCCGGCTCCGCGCGAAGACGAGGATGCCGGACGTCTCCTTGTCGAGCCGGTGGACGACCGAGACGAACGTCCGCGCCCCGCCGCCGTGGCGCTTCTGAACGTACGCCGAGACGCGGGAGAGGAGCGTGTCCTTCTCCTTCGCCTCGGTGGGATGCGTGAGGAGGCCGGAGGGCTTGAGGACCGCGATCGCGTCGTCGTCCTCGTAGAGCACCCTGAGGGAGGTCGCGACGCGCCGTTCGATCCGGCGGTCGCGGTCCCAGCGCACGTTTGCGCCGGGAGCGACGAGGGCGCCGGCGTCGCTCACGACGGCGCCGTCCACCGTGACCTGGCCCTCGAGGACGGCGCGCTTGAGCCGGGCCCCCGAGAACCCGGGATACCGTGACTTCAGCGCCGGGACGATCCGCGAGTCCATGCGCGATCCTCGCACGTCCCGCCGGGTAGACTCGTCCCATGGCCGACCGATCCGTTTTCGCGCGCCGCCGCGCGCGCTTCTTCGATGCCATGGGCGAGGGAGTCGCCCTCCTCGTCGCCGCGCCCGAGGCCGCCTTCGGCCACGACGTGCACTACCGCTACCGGCCCGACCCCGACTTCCTCTACCTGACCGGCTTCGCCGAGCCCGGAGCGGCGGCCGTCCTCGACGCCGGCGCGCGGACGCTCACGCTCTTCGTCCGCCCGAGGGACCGGACGAAGGAGACGTGGGAAGGCCGGCGGGCCGGCCCCGAGGGCGCCGTGAGGACGTTCGGCGCCGACCGCGCGCACCCGATCGGCGAGCTCGGGCGGCGCCTCCCCGATCTCCTGCGCAAGGCCCGCGTCCTTCACTGGGCGCTCGGCCAGAGCCCCGACACCGACGCGCTCGTCGCGGGCATCCTCGGGCGTTTCCGCCGCGAGGCGCGCCATGCGCGCCGCGGCCCCGTGACCGTCGCCGACCCCACGGACCTCCTCCACGCGATGCGGCTCGTGAAAGCGCCCGAGGAGATCGCGCTCATGGACCGCGCGGCCGCGATCGCGGCCGTGGCGCACCGCGACGCGCGGAAGGCGGCCCGTCCCGGCCGCTTCGAGTACGAGATCGAGGCCGCGATCGACCGCCGCTTCCGGGCGATGGGCGCGAGCGGACCCGCGTATCCGACGATCGTCGCCTCCGGCGCGAACGCGACGATTCTCCACTACGTCGAAAACTCCCGGCGGCTCTCCGCGGGCGACCTCGTCCTCGTGGACGCCGGCTGCGAATATGGCGGTTACGCGTCGGACGTCACCCGGACGTTCTCCGCCTCGGGCCGCTTCACGCCGCCGCAGCGGAAGGTGTACGCGGCCGTTCTCGCGGCCCAGCGCGCCGCGATCGCGGCCGTGAAGCCGGGCGCGTCCTGGGACGCGCCGCACGAGGCGGCACGGGCCGTGCTCCTCGACGCGGCCCTCGACCTCGGGCTCCTCCGGGGCCGGCGCGAGACGCTCCGGAGGAAGGACTCGGTCCGGCGCTTCGCGCTCCACCACACGTCGCACTGGCTCGGCCTCGACGTCCACGACCGGGGTCGGTACCGCGACGCGAGCGGGAAGGCGCGGGCGCTCGAAGCGGGCATGGTCCTCACGGTCGAGCCGGGCCTCTACGTGCGGGCGGACGAGCGGGGCGTCCCGAAGGAGTACCTCGGTCTCGGCGTCCGCATCGAGGACGACGTCCTCGTGACGGAGTCCGGCGCGCGCGTTCTCACGGAGGCGGCGCCGAAGGCGGACGTCTAGAGCCACCGCCGCGTGCGAGCGAGGAAGGTCCGGTACTCGTCACCGAATCGCCTCTCGAGCGCATGGTCCGTGCTCACGAGTTCCCGTGCACCATACCGTCCCGCCGTTTCAACGCTTCACGCGCCGCCGCGCGGGGCCGCCCTCCTGCTCGGCGTCGGAGGGCAGCCACGCCCTCACCGTCCCGTCCTCCGTGACGAGACACTGCGGCCCCGGCAGCGCGCGCAGCCTCGCGGAGAGCGCCCGGTTGCGGTCGGGGCCGTGGAAGGGAATGAACCGGACGCGCTCGTCGCTCAGGAACTGCAGGGTGTAGGCCGTGTCGTAGCTCGCGTGGCAGACGGTGTAGCCCCCGGCCGCGATCGCCTCGAGCGGGGCCCGCGGGTCGGGCTCGAGGAGCAGCGCCGCGACGGCGCTCCGCGCCTGCCGCGCGAGGAAGACGGCGACGATCAGCGCGAGCCCCCCGCCGGCGAACGTCGCGAGCGCCGGGGAGACCCTCCGCCGGACGAGGCCGAGGACCTCCGCGAACGAAACCAGAATCACCGCGATCGCGGCCGGCAGGGCCGGCGTCAGATAGCGATCCTGCCGGGGGTCGAGCGCCTTGAGGAACGAGACTGCCGCCGCGATCCCCGCGACGGCCGCCACGAACGCAAGGCCGCGAGGCCACGGGCGACGCAAGACGAGGATCGCCGCGAGGACCAGCGCGGCGACGGCGAGAAGCGGCGCGGGCAGCAGTCCGTCGAGCCCGACGAACCGCCAGGAATCCGCTTCGAGGAACCGGAGGAACCGGCCGGGAAGACCCGACGGCTGCCAGGGCGGAACGACGGTGCCGAGATGGATCTCGTACCACCCGAGGAGGCGTCCCGCCCAGACGGGTGCGTACCCGAGGACCGCGCCTGCAACCAGCGGCGTCAGAAAGCGCATCCGGCGCGGCCCGGAGCGCCCGAGGGCCACGCCCGCGGCGGGCACGAGAACGAAGACGATCGTCTCGTTCATCCACCAGCCGATTCCGGCGACGAGCCCGAAGGCGAAGCGGCCCGCGAAACCGTCCAGGATGGGCCGAGGCCCGCTCAGCGCGTCCGCCGCCAGGAAGAACAGCAGGGATCCGAGCGCGAACGCCATCTCGGGCCCGAGGCCGCTCCGGTTGAGGACCGAGAGGCGGATGAAGAACGGCGGACCGACGGCCATCCAGAGTCCCGCGGCCGCCGCGATCACGAGCCCGAAGAGCCTCGCGAGGGCCAGGAACGAGACGCAGATCCCGAACGCGATCTCGCTCATGCTCGCGAGGCGCAGCGCGATCGGCGCGCCCTCGGCCCCCATCCCCGCCGGGTCGAGGAGCGCGCGCCGGATCCCCGCGGCGAGGGCGGGCGTCAGCGGGCCCATGTAGGTCTGGCCCCAGAAGAAGACGTCGAAGCCCGTCCCGTCGTGAATCCGCTTCGCCATCAGACCGTAGATCGCGCTGTCGCCGTTCCAGCCGCGCGCCGCCGCCTCGCGCTTCAGGAGGGGCAGCCGCAGAGCGGTGAAGACGGCGAGGATCGCCGCGAGGGCCGCCGCGCTCCGGAGCGCCGAGCTGGCGACGATCGCCCGGGTTCGCACGTCCCGAGGCCGGTCCTCTACCTCGCGACGCCGAGCTGCGTCAGGAGGAACGCCTCGTCGAGGGCGATCTCGTGGAGAGTGTCGTAGCGCCCGGACGCGCCGCCGTGCCCGGCCGCCATGTTCGTCTTCAGGAGGAGAGGGTTCGAGTCCGTCTTGAGTGTCCGCAGGCGCGCGACGTACTTCGCGGGCTCGTGGTAGAAGACCTGGCTGTCGTTGAACGACGTCTTCACGAGCATCGCCGGGTACGCGCCCTTCCCGAGGTTCGTGTACGGGCAGTAGGTCTTGATGACGTCGTACTCGTCCTTCTTCCCCGGGTTGCCCCATTCCTCGTACTCGCCGACCGTCAGCGGAAGCGTCGGGTCGCTCATCGTGTTGAGGACGTCGACGAAGGGCACGTGGGCGATGACGACCCGGAAGAGCTCGGGCCTCATGTTCACGACGGCGCCCATGAGGAGGCCGCCGGCGCTTCCGCCCTCGATGGCGAGGCGGTCCCTCGCGGCGATCTTCTCCGAGACGAGATGTTCGGCAGCGGCGATGAAGTCCGTGAACGTGTTGCGCTTGTTCTTCATCCGCCCGGCGTCGTGCCAGGCCTTGCCCATCTCGCCGCCCCCGCGGACGTGGGCGACGACGTACACGACGCCGCGATCGAGGAGGGGAAGGCGGTCGGACCGGAACGCCACCGGGATCGACACGCCGTAGGAGCCGTAGCCGTAAAGGAGCGTCGGGAAGGGGCCGTCCTTCAGCGTGCGCGTCCGGCCGTCCTTCCCCTCGAGGCGCCAGACGACCGAGAGGGGGATCATCGTCCCGTCCGCCGCCGTCGCCCACAGGCGCGCCGAGGCGTACTTCGTCCGGTCGTAGCCGGGCACGTCCCATTCCTTGAGGAGCGTCGACTTGCGCGCGTCCATGTCGTAGTCGAAGACGGATTGCGGCGTGACGAAGGACTGGTAACCGTAGCGGAAGACGTTCGTGTCGAAGACGCGGTTCGTCTCGGGGGACGCCGCGTAGACGGGCTCCGGGAAGGCGATCGTGCGGGACTCCCCGGTCGAGAAGGTCCGCACCGTGAAGCGCGGGAGGCCGTTCGCGCGCTCCTCGAGGACGAGGTGGTCCCGGAAGAGGTCGACGCCCGCGAGCATCACGTCCGCGCGGTGCGGGACGATCTCCTTCCAGTTCGCGCGGCCGGGAGCGGACACGGGCGCGGTCACGAGGCGGAAGTTGCGTCCCCCGGAATTCGTCCGGATGTAGAAGAGGTCTCCGCGGTGGTCGAGGTCGTACTCGTGGTCCTGCTCGCGCGCGGCGACGAGCGTGAACGCCCCTTCCGGCGCGTCGGCCCGGAGGACCCTCGCCTCCGACGTCGTGTGGCTCGAGCTCTCCACCACGAGCCACGCGCCGCTGCGCGTCCGGCCGACGTGGACGGCGAACCGCTCGTCCTCCTCCTCGTAGAGGAGCGGGTCGGCGGAGGCGGGCGTCCCGATCCGGTGCCGATAGACCCGCCAGGAGCGCTTCGTCGTCTCGTCCTCGACGGTGTAGAAGAGCGTCTTCCCGTCCGCGGCCCACGCGACGCTCGTGACGCGCGGCATCCGCTCGGGCAGGAGCGCGCCCGTTTTCAGGTCCTTGACGGCGAGCGTGTACTGGCGAAAGCCCGTGTCGTCCGTCGAGTACGCGAGGAGGCTCCCGTCGTCCGACGGGCGGAACGCGCCGAGGGACATGAACTTCTTCCCGGCCGCGAGCGCGTTGAGGTCGAGGAGAACCTGCTCGGGGCCGTCCGGGGCGCTCTTGCGGCAATGGATCCGGTACTGTTTCCCTTTCTCGGTCCTGTAGTAGTAGAGGAACGCGCCCTCGCGGTACGGGACGGAGAGGTCCGTTTCCTTCACGTGGGCGAGCATCTCGTCGTAGAGGGCCTTCTGGAGGGGCTCCGTCGGCTTGAGAACCGCGTCGGTGTACGCGTTCTCGGCCTCGAGGTAGGCGGCGACCTCCGGGTTCGGCTTGTCGCGCAGCCAGTAGTACGGGTCGGGCCGCGCGTCGCCGTGGAGGACGGCGACGTGCTCGATCTTCCGGGCCACGGGCGGCGCCGGCGGCGCGGGCGGCGCCGTCTGGGCCGGGGCGGAGGAGGAGGCGGTCGTCATCGTGAAGAGGAGGATCGGGAGGGACGCGTGTCGCACGAAGGCCTCCTGTCCCGGAGGAACGGAGGTTACCTCACGCGACGATCCGGGGACGCGCGGCGGGATCAGGCGCCCGGAAGCCCCTTGATCTGCTGCTCCATCGCCTCGAGCCCCTCGAGGACGCGCAGCGTCTGCGAGCAGCGCTCGCACTCTCCCGGCGCCTGCGGGCAGGGCTTCTCGGGACAGTAGGGCTCGTGCGCGGCCATGAGGAGGCTCTCGACGACGGTCTTCACGCGGGCGCGGATCGCCGACGTCGCCGGGTCGCGGAGCAGCCGGATGAGCTCCATCTCGGCGGGACTGAGCATCGCGACGACGGGCTGTTTTCCCTGGCTCACGGCGGCCTCCTGAGACGGAATCCTAGGCGCGCTCCGACGGAGGGGGAACGAAGCAGATGAATCAGGCCGGGCGCAGGGGACGAGCAAGGTCGCGGCACCTCATTTGGCGCTCGTGAATGCGAGCCAGGTGCTGTCGCCCGACTGATTGTCGATCACCGTCACGTACGGGTACATGGGCTGGCTGCTCTCGATCAGAAGCGTCGCGTTCGTCGTCACGACGGCGGGCACGCCCATCGCGGCGAAAACGTCGTTGATCTGCACGGGTTCGGAGCCGACAGAGAACGTTTGGCTCGCAAGAGGAGCACCGGAGGAATCCTTCAGCGTGAGCTGCACCGAGAGCGGGGCCTCGTCGGTCGCATACGGAGACAGGATCCCGACGTTCGTGCGAAAGCCCGTTCTCAGGTCACCTCCGTACGACGCAAGCCCGATGAACGTCGCGGCCTGAGTCGCCGGCGCGGCCGCAGGGACACCTGTCCCGTTCGTCCCCTGCCCGCCGGGAACATCGGTGTAAGTCCGCGACCAGGCGAAGAACGGCGCCGGAGCGCCGGCCTCCGGTCCCGGGTTTGCGCACTGAATGATGACGACGGCCCCGCGAGTCTCCGGCGCGCCGAACAGACTGCTCGCCGCGTCGAGGAACTGTCGACTTTCGCCAGGCGCGAGCGTGACATTAGCGGTGTAGCGCCCGTGGTAGGAGGGTGCGCATCCCCAGCACAGGTAACTCAGTGTGAAGAGCGCGGGCTGCGTGCCTTGATTAAGAAGCCAGATATCAGAGCGGAAATAGGTCCCCGCGACGCCATGCGCCGACGCGATTGCCGGAATGGTCATTGAATTGCAGCTCGGGGGAAGCGCGAAGACAATCGATCGAGGGAGGAGCAAGAACGCGGCCGCGAGAATGCCGGGCCGAATAGCGGTCCTGTTCATCAATGCCTCTGATCCGAAGTGTTGGCCAAGGGTTCCGTCTTACAGAGTGTGCTGCGATGAGATGCTCGGGGTCTGCGGCTCCTAACGGCAGAGCGCCGCGAGCGCCCTCGAGGCCCGGTCGATCTTCCGGTAGACGGGGATGCCGCCGCGCTGGAGGACCATGACGAAGTCGTCGTAGAGGCGGCCCGAGTCGACGTTGACGACGACGGGCTTTCTCGTCGCGCGGAAGAGGCGCAGCAGCTCCTGAGCGAGCGCGCCCTTCGAGAAGAGGTTCTCCGAATGCGCGCCGAAGGGGTCCGGCGCGAGGATGTCGAGCGCCGGGGTGACGGGGATCGGCGACACGAGCAGCGAATCGACGGCGGGATCGTCGAGCATCGCCGCCGCCGCCTCGACGAACGCGGGCGTGTCCGCCATCGGCGTCGCGTCGACGGGGTTCGCGGCGTGCGCGATCCCCGGAAGGCAGGCCGAGAGGCGCGCGAGCGTGGGCGCGCCGAGCGCCGCGGGCGCGAGGCCGTAGAGCTTGTCGAGGACCGCCGAGCACTCGAAGCCGGCGTTCGAGAGGACCGCGAGGCGCCGGCCCGCGGGGAGCCTCTCGCCGAGCATCGTGTAGATCTTCGTGTAGTCCTCGAACATGTCGAGCGTCTGGGCGACGAGGACGCCCGCGCCCTCGAGGAGCGCCGTCGCGACGGCGTAGTCGCCCGCGAGGGAGGCCGTGTGGCTGCGCGTCGCCTCCGCGCCGAGCGCCGTCTTCCCCGCCTTGAAGACGATCACGTGCCGGCCTTCCGCCGTGACGCGCCGCGCGGCCGCGAGGAACCGCTCGCCGTCCCCCGGCGCGAAGCCCTCGATGTAGAAGACGAGGAGGCGCACGGTCGGGTCGTCCGCGAAGTAGGTCAGGAAGTCCGCCGCCGTCAGGTCCATCTGGTTGCCGTACGAGATCGAGGCGCGCGGAAACACGATGCCGTCGAGGTTGCTCGTCAGCGAGACGAGGTAGGCGCCGCTCTGCGACACGGCGACGAGGGAGTCGCCCGGCGCGTCGTGGAACGGCAGCTTGTACTGCGGCAGGAAGAACGTGTTGTACTGGCGCTTCGACACGATTCCGAGGCAGTTGCCGCCCACGAGGACCGGCCCGCCGTCGGGACGCGCGTGCGACGCCGCGAGCGCGCCGCGCAACGCAGCCTCGAGGTCCCCGCGTCCCGCCTCGCCGAAGCCACCGGGGATGAGGATGATCGACTCGGCTTTGCCTTGCGCGAGCGCCGAGACCACCTCGGTCGCGGCCGGAGCCGGCACGGAGACGACCGCGAGGTCGACCGTCTCGGGCAGCGCCGCCACGGTCGGAACGCACGGGACGCCGTCGATCGCCTTCTCCTTCGGGTGGACGGCCCAGAGCCTCCCGTACGCGATGCCGTCGGACTGCTTGAGGTTCTTCAGGATGATGCGGCCGGGGTTCGCGCCGGACGCCGACGCGCCGACGACGGCCGCGCTGCGGGGAGCCAGAAGAGAGGAGATCTTCGAAAGGGGGCGCGCGGCGGACGCCGCGCGCCGGGAAGAGAATCTCGCTTTCCCGTCCGCGGCGACCCAGCGGCCGTCGGCACAAAGCAGCAGCGGATTGACCTCCAGCTCTTCCAGCGTCGGGTTGCCGGCTCCGCTGTTCGGTCCGTACGAAGAGAGATTCTTAGAAAGTGATTCGAAGAGAGCCGCCACGTCTTCCAGCACGAGCGGCGCCTGCGCACGGGCTCTATTACCTTCGAAGAAAATCTTCAGCGCCGGAGATTTTTCGACCGCGGCCTGGAGGCCCTGCGTCACTTTCCCCGGCCTGAGGATCGCGGTCGTGCGGCCCGGTGCGAGGCTCCCGTACCACTCTGTGAGCAGCCCTCCGAGACCGAACACGAGCACCGGCCCGAACGCCGGGTCGTTCTTGTACGAGAGGAGCGCCTCGGCGGCGGGCGTGCCGGTCGTGGGGACGAGCTTCTCGACGACGAGGATGCCGGAAAGAGAAGTGTCGGGGACACGCCGCGAAACCTCGTCCCACATCTTCTTTGCCGCCGCGAAGACAGACGCCGGATTCTTCTTAGAAAGTGAAAGACCGCCGACGTCGCTCTTGTGAAGGATGCGCTCCGCGGCGATCTTGAGAACGACTTCGTCCCCCTCGCCCGGATCACCTTCCAAGAAATCTTCAATCTGCCTTGGAATCTGCGCCGGCATCCCAGGCCAGAAGACGTGCCGCGGGACCTCGAATCCCGCGGTCCGGAGCAGCGCGTAGACCTCGTGCTCGAGGAGCGCGGTGCGGCCCGGCGCGAGGACCGAATCGGCCCCGCGCGGCGTCATGCGCCCGGGAACCCCCGCATCTGGAGCTGCATCGCCTCGAGTCCTTCCAGCATGCGGGTCACCTGGACGCACTGGTCGCAGTTCGCGTGGACGCTCGCGCAGGGCACGCCGTCCGCCATGTGCTCGGCGCACTTCGGCTCGCGCGCGAGCTCGACGAGAGCCTCGACGAGTGCGTTCACGCGCGTCCTCAGCGCGGACTCGGGGACTTCCCGCAGCGCGCAGACGAGCCGCCATTCGGCGGCGCTGAGGCTCTTCGACTGGTAGGTTTCCATGGGTGTCCTTCCGCCGTTACGCTACGCCGTTTTCACGGACTTGTATCCCCACGCGAAGGCTTCCTCGTTCAGGGGGATGAGCGCGCACTTGTCCTTGAGCGCGAGGCCGAGCGCCGTCCGGAACGTCTCCTCGGGGAAGATCCGCGTCGCGGCGCAGAGCGCGCCGAGCGCGACGACGTTCTTGACCATCGCCTTGCCGAGGTCGACGGCGATCTCCGTGAAGGGGACCCCCACGACCTTCACGCCGGCCGCGACCTTCGGGACGTCGTGGATGACGGAGCTGTCGTAGACGATCGTGCCGCCTTCGACGACGTCCGGCGCGAACTTCGCGAGGCTGGGCGCGTTGAAGGCGACGAGGATCCGGGGGTGCGGCGAGGCGGGGGACAGGACCTCGCCCTCGGCCACGTGGACGTCGGCGTAGGACGTGCCGCCCCGCGACTCGGGCCCGTAGCTCGGGATGTGGGTCGCGTCGAAGCCCTCCGCGATCCCGGCCCGCGCGATGAGCATCGCGGCCGTCTGCGCGCCGTCGCCGCCCGCGCCGGCGAGCTTCAGGGCGACGTCGCGGCCTCCGAGATGCTCCGGGAATCCCTTCGCGAACCGCGGCGGCTTCTCGGCGGAGGCGCCGACGAGGCCGGCGAGGCGCGCGGCGTCGAAGCTCGGGGGGAGCGCCTTCTCCCGCGGCTCTGCGGCGACGTCCTTCTTCACGCCGAGCGGGAAGACCGGGAGCATGCACTCCTTGACCCACTTTTCGGTCTCCTCGGGCGTCTTTCCGAGGTGCGTCGGGCACTCGGCGAGAACCTCGACGAACGCGAAGCCACGGTTCTCGACCTGCAGCCGCATCGCCTTCGTGATCGCCTTCTGCGCCTTGATGCGCTGCTTGGCGTCGAAGAGGGCGACCCTCTCGACGTAGATCGGGCCGTCGAGGCCCGCGATGAGCTCGGCCATCTTCATCGGCTGGCCCATCCAGGCCTTGCGGCCGTCGGGGCTCGTCGCGCTCTTCTGGCCCATGAGCGTCGTCGGAGCCATCTGGCCGCCCGTCATGCCGTAGATCGCGTTGTTCACGAAGATCACGGTGATCGGGATCCCGAGCTGCGCCGCCGAGACGATCTCCGCGAGGCCGATCGACGCGAGGTCGCCGTCTCCCTGGTAGCTCACGACGATCGACTCGGGGTTCGCGAGCTTGTGGCCGATCGCGACGGCGGGGGCGCGGCCGTGCGCGGCCTGCGAGTTGCCGACGTCGAAGTAGTAGTAGAGGAAGACGGAGCAGCCGACGGGAGAGACCGCGACCGTGCGGTCCTGGATCCCGAGCTCCTCGATCGCGTCGGCGAGGTACTTGTGCGCGAGCCCGTGCCCGCAGCCCGGACAGTAGTGGGTCGCGTGGGCCTTGAGGCCCTCGCCGCCGGAATGGCGCTCGAAGCTCTCGTAGAAGACGCTCACGCGACCACCTCCTCCCGGGCCAGGACCGCGTTCACGACCTCGTTCGTCTGCGGCAGGACGCCTCCCATGTGGCGGACGGACTCGATCGCGGGCGCCTTCAGGCCCGCGTAGGAGAGGGCGAGGCGGAGCTCGTCCTCGAGCTGGCCGGGCGAGGCCTCGACGACGACGAGGCGCCGGGCCTTCGCGAGGAGAGGCGCGAGCGCGTCGATCGGGAACGGCCAGACCGTGACGGGCCGGAAGAGCCCCGCTTTGACGCCCTGCCGGCGCAGGGCCTCGACGGCGCCCTTGGCCATCCGGGCCGGCGTCCCGATCGCGACGACGAGGACCTCGGCGTCGCCGCAGAGGAAGAGGTCGGCGCGCTGCTCGGCGGCGCGCATGCGCGCGTACTTCTCCTCGAGGCGTGCGTTGTGGCGCTCGAGGTCCCTCTCGTCGAGATAGATCGACGAGATGAGGTTCCCGCGGTGCGGCCCGTCGCCGAAGACGGCCCAGTCGGGCAGGCCCGGCTTGACCATCGTCTCGGGGAGGACGACCTTGCCCGTCATCTGGCCGAGGTAGCCGTCCGCGAGGAGGACGACCGGGTTGCGGTACCGGAAGCTGAGCTCGAAGGCGAGCCGCGAGAGATCGAGCATCTCCTGCGGCGTCGAGGCCGCGAGGACGATCGCGTGGGTGTTGCCGTGCCCGAGGCCGCGGCACGCGAGCTTGACGTCCGTCTGCTCGGGCGCGATGTTCCCGAGACCGGGACCGCCGCGCATGACGTCGACGAAGACGCCGGGCACCTCCGAGCCGATCATGTACGAGATCCCTTCGAGCATCAGGCTGAAGCCCGGCGAGGACGTGAACGTCATGCAGGGCAGGCCCGCTCCGCCGCAGCCGTACATGACGTTGACGGTCGCGACCTCGCTGACGGCCTGCAGGAAGACGCCGTCGAGGCGCGGGAGGAGCTTCGCCATCAGCTCGGCGCCCTCCGTGGAGGGCGTGATCGGATAGCCGAAGACGTGCCGGCAGCCCGCGAGGAGCGCGCCGACCGCGGCCGCGTAGTTTCCCTTGAGGACGAGAGGCTCCGACTTCGGCAGGGCGACGGTCTCGGACGGGATCGCCACGGGCTTCGGGCGGGCAGAGGCGCGCTCGCCGAAGAGCTTCGCGGGATCCTGCAGCTCGAAGTCCTCGCCCTTTCGGGGCTCGGGCCGGAGCCCGTAGGGCTCTGGGCAGGCGTCGATGCACAGCCCGCAGGCGTTGCAGTGCTCGAGGTCGAGGACGACGGGCACGAGGCCGGTCAGCGGATTGATCTCGTGTCCGGCCTCGATGCAGTGCCTCGCGCAGGATTCGATGCAACGCCCGCAGCCCTTGCAGAACTCCGCGAGGAGCAGTGGTTTGGGGCGTTCGCGGCCGGGGGCCGTAGTGGCCATGGAGGGTCCTCCGGAGCGAAATTTGACGGCCTTGGGACCAATTCCGCCAGAGAGCAGATGAATCAGGTTCTCAAGTCCTTCACCAGGAAGAACCTGCGCCCCCGCCGCCGAAGCTGCCGCCGCCGCCGGAAAATCCAGGTTCGTCGGGAGGCCTTCCCCCCGGTGAGTGCGCGGCGAGAACCGGCGCGATCTCGAGCGCTCGAAGCCGCTCGGCGTCGGAGAAGAGGGCGTCGGCCGTGAAGCCGTTCCTCTCGCCGTCCCGGCCCCGTCCGAGCCACCGGTTCACGGCGAGCGCGCCTCCGACGAGGAGCGCGCCGGCCGCCGCGAGGACCGCCCAGAGGTCCGCGATGCGGACGTACGCGCGCAGCGTCACGAGCGAAAGCGCCGCCAGCACGAGGCCGGCGTCGAGAAAGACCCGGCGCCGCGCACGGAGGCCCGCGGCCACGAGGAGGACCGGGAGGAGAGCCGTCGCCGCGATCGCGACCGCGCGCTCGCCGCGCGAGGGACCGGCGACGTCCCACGTGCGTCCGCGCAGCGCCTCGACCGAGTGGTGATCGAGCGACCAGAGGTTCACCGCCGCGTAGACGGCGGCGATCGCGCCGAGGGCGACGGCGGCCGCCGAGGCCCGGTGCGACGGCGCCCAGGACGGGCGGTCGAGGAACCGCTCCGCGAGGGCCGCGAGGAGAACGCCCCCGAAGATCCAGAGGAGGCGCCCGTGCGGCGCGCGCGCGAGGAGAACGAACCCGAGGACGGACGAAAAGAGCGCGAACGCGGGGTTTCCCCAGCGCCACGTCGCGGCTGCGAAGAGAGCCGCCCCACCGAGCAGAACGAGATTCGGTCCGGAGGGTTCGGAGAGATGAAGATCCTCCTCGAACGAGAGAAAGAGGGCGCCGACCAGGAGAACGATGCCCCAGAAGCTCGCCGCCTCGACGCCGCCGCGGAGCGCCATCGCGGGAGAGCGGGCCTGGACCTCGGCGATGGCAATGAATCCCGCACCAAGGATCGCGCAGAGAACCCACGCGTCGCGCGCTCCGGGAGAGAGGCCGACGAGGAAGGCGGCCGAAAGGGCGAGGAGGACGAAGGAGCCGAGGACGAAGAAGAGCACCCGCCAGAGCGGCGCCGGCAGGGTCCTCGGCTCGGGATGCCTTCTGAGGATCTCTTCGAAGGTGCCCTCGCCGATCGCCCCCGCCCTCTTCCAGCCGCGGGCAGCAGCGCGAACCTCCTCGACGCGCTCGGCCGCGACCCATTCACTTTTCACGGGACCCTCATCCGCCGGTGGGCCAGGAAGATCGCGGCGAGGGCGGCGCATCCGAGGACGGCGGCGAGCAGCATGGGGCCGGCGATGTCGCCGCCTCCGCCGGAGAAGACCGCCCTCACGAGGCCGAGATACCCCGCGAGGACGGCCTGCGCGAACGGCAGCGTCCTCCTCGCGCGGTAGGCGGCAGCCGCGACCGCGGTGGCGACGGCGAGGAGCGCGATGAGCCAGGCCGTCCATGCGCCGCTTTCGAAGACGCCCGACAGGAGGCCGGCCAGGACGAGGAGGACGCCGCCGTTCACCCAGACGTCCTCGAAGTGGGCCTTGAGGCCCCGGCGGGCCGCGACGATTCCGACCGCGGCGAAGAGGGCGCCCGTCGCGAGAGCCTCCCACCGGAGCCGCGCGGCGTCACCCTCGCCGAGCGAGACGCGCGGCAGGCTCACGGCGAGGCCGCGCCAGGCCGCGAACGACGCGAGCGCGAGCGACAGGAGCATCTTCGAGTCGAAGCGGAAGGCGAGGGCGCCGTAGAAGACGGCGACGGCGAGGAGGTGCCACGGCCACGCGGGCCCGAGGAGCCGCGTCTCGGCCTCGACGTACGCGAGATCGGCCGCGGCGAGGAGCGCGCCGAGGAGCAGGACGTAGTCGAACGCCGCGTGCTGCGGCGCCGCCTCCCTCCACGAGAAGGGCGCGGACCGCCGCCACGCCCACAGGAGGCACGCGGCCGCCGCGAGACCGACGGCTCCGGCGACGGCCGCCGGCCCGAGGCGGCCGAGGTTCTCCTCGAGGAGCAGGCCGACGCCGGAGACGAGAAGGAGGACTCCGACGTAGAGCGCCGCGCGGAGCTCCGGGCGAACGGAGAGGAGGTCCCCGCGCGCGACGCGCGACAGCCGGGAAGCCTGCTCCCCGGAGAGCACGCCCTCGGCGCGGAGCGCCTCGACGGCTGCGGCGACCTCCGGGCTCGCGCTCATGCGGCTCCGAGCATACGGCTCTCTCCGTCCATCTGGGGTACAGTGTCGCCATGGGATCGAGGATCGTCGTCCTCGGGGCCGGCGGCCAGCTCGGCCAGGTGCTCCTGCGCGATCTGCGCAAGGGGGGGCACGAGGTGGCGGCCCTCACGCGGGCCGCGCTCGACGTCACGCAGCGCTTCGCGGTCCTCGACCGCGTCGCGAAGCTCCGGCCCGAGGTCATCGTGAACGCGACCGCCTTCGGCGTGGACGCCTCCGAGGAGGACCCGGGAAAGGCTCTCGCCGTGAACGCGTTCGCCGTGAGGGCGCTCGCGGACGTGGCCCGCTCGTGCGACGCGTCGCTCGTCCAGTTCTCGAGCGACTACGTCTTCGACGGCGCCGCGACCGCGCCGTACCGCGAGACGGACCGGCCGAACCCCGTGAGCGTCTACGGGGCGACGAAGCTCCTCGGCGAGCTCTACGCGCAGGGCGCTCCGCGCTGGACCGTCCTGCGCGTCGAGAGCCTCTACGGGGTCCCGGGGGGAAAAGGGACGATCGACAAGATGATCGCCGAGGCGCGCCAGGGAAGGACGCTGACGGCCTTCTACGACCGCAAGGTCTCCCCGGCCCACGTGGACGACGTCGCGGCCGCCACGCGCCGGATCATCGAGAAAAAGACGCCTTCGGGCGTCTGGCACTGCGTGAACTCGGGGTTCGCGTCGTGGCAGGAGATCGCCGTCGAGATCGTCCGCCTCGCCGGGAGCCCGTCGAACGTCATCCCGGCCTCGATCGAGCGCTCGGGCCTCCGGGCGACGCGCCCGCTCTTCTCGGCGCTCTCGAACGAGAAGCTCGCGAACGCGGGCATCGAGCTCCCGTCGTGGCAGAGCGCGCTCGCGCGCGCCGTCGCTTCCGCGCCGGCGCCCGAGAAGCCGATCTCGGGCGTGAGGCCGCGGGCCTAGCGCTCCATCGCGATCACGTACGCCCAGTTCGCCGCCAGAGCGAGCGCGGCGGCGGCGCCCGCCCAGCGCGGCGGCGGACCGCCCGTGACGCCGCCTCCCCGGAACGCCCGCGCGAGGGCCACGACGCCGCCCGCGAGAAAAGCGAGAACCGCGAGCGTCACGAGCGGGTTCCACGCGAGCGCGGCGACCGGGTCCAGCCGCGCGAGGGCGAGGACGGCGCGCGTGGCGCCGCACGTCGGGCACGGGAGGCCCGTCACCGCGTGGAACGCGCAGGGAGGAACGCCCCGCGCGAGATCGCGCGCGAACGGGGCCGCCGCGGCGCAGGCGAGCGCCGCGCCGCCCCAGAGAAACGCGAGCTGGCGTCCCGGCGCCATGCCTAGCGGCCGAAGGCCCTGAAGAGCGCCGCGCCGCCGATCACGATCCCGACGACCGCGCAGCCGCAGCAGAGGAGGATCGGCAGGAGGATTCCCGCGAGCGCCTTGCCCTGGGTCGTCTTGTGGAGCTGCTGGGCGCCCAGCATCATGAGGAAGATCCGCCAGACGAGGGCGACGAGCCCGCCGACGAACGGCACGAGGTAGCCGAGGTGGGCGATCGTCGAATAGGACACGACGCGGAACGTGCCCTCGAACTGCGACTTCGATCCCGAGAGGGCGCCGACGATCATGAACGAGACGTGGAAGATCGCGCTGCCGATGAAGAGGCCGATGACGACCGCGATCGGCGCGAGGATGATGCTCACGAGAAGCCCGTGCCCGGTGCCGATCATGGCGTACCGCTGGTACTGGAGCGGAATCATCCGCATCAGCCCGGCGCCGAACATCGTGCTCCAGACCGCGTTGAAGATCGCCCCGACCCAGCCCACGATCACCGCGAAGAGAAGGGGCCGCGCGTAGTCGCCCGACTCGCGCGTGAGCTTCCAGGCCTGCTCGGGAGCCACGATGAACGTCTTCGCGGTCTCGAGGAACGACTCGGGCCCGATCGCCTGCGTCTCCCACGCGAGGCCGGGCCCGGCCGGCATGACCGGAGGCGGCCCCGGCGGCGGGGGCGGCGGCGGAGGGGGCGGCGGATAACCCGACCCGGGCGGCGGAACGCTCGACATGGAGTCCTCCTCTCGATTGTTCGGGCGGATCCTATCGCTGCTAGGCTTCGGTTCTCCATCGGAAGGACGGACGGCCATGAAGTACACGACCCTCGGCAGGACCGGCGTCACCGTCTCGCGCCTCGCGCTCGGCTGCATGTCGTACGGGACGCCGTCGTGGCGGCCCTGGGTCCTGACGGAGGAGCAGGCGCAGCCGTTCTTCCGCCGCGCCGTCGAGGCCGGCATCAATTTCTTCGACACGGCCGACATGTACTCGCTCGGCGTGAGCGAGGAGGTCACGGGCCGCGCGCTCCGGAAGTACGCGCGGATGGAGGAGGTCGTCCTCGCGACGAAGGTGCACTTCCCGATGACGGACCGCCCGAACATGGGCGGTCTCTCGAAAAAGCACGTCGTGCAGGGCTGCGAGGCCAGCCTGAAGCGCCTCGGCGTCGGGACGATCGACCTCTACCAGATCCACCGCTTCGACGGCGCGGTCCCGCTCGACGAGACGCTCGCCGCGCTCGACCAGCTCGTCTCGCAGGGCAAGGTTCGCTACGTGGGGGCGAGCTCCGGCCCCGCCTGGCGGTTCGCGAAAGCCCTCGCGCTCTCGGACGCGCGCGGCTTCGCGCGCTTCGCGTCGATGCAGAACCACTACAACCTCGTCTACCGGGAAGAGGAGCGCGAGATGCTCCCCCTCTGCCGCGAGGAGGGGATCGCCGTGATCCCCTGGTCCCCGCTCGCGCGCGGCCTTCTCGCGGGCGCGCGCGCCTCCGCGGCGGACGCCGGAACGACGGCGCGCGGCGCGACCGACGACTACACGGGGAAGCTCTACGACGCCCCTTCCGACGCCGAGGTCCTCGCCGCCGCGAGGGCCGTCGCGGCGGCGCGCGGCTCCGCCCCGGCCGAGGTCGCGCTCGCGTGGCTGCTCTCGCGCCCGGGCGTCACGGCGCCGATCGTCGGCGCGACGAAGCTCGAGCATCTCGAGACGGCCCTCAGGGCCGTCGACACGGTCCTTTCGAACGAGGAGGTCGCCGCGCTCGAGGCGCCCTACCGCCCGCACGGGGTGCGCGGCTTCCGCTGAGAATCTCACGGGCGCGGCGCCGCCGTTCGTGATCCAATGAGACGCGCGACCGACTCCTGATGCCGCATCCCTCCCCCGCTCTCCTCTGGGGCCTCGGCGTGGCCGCGCTCGTCGCGGCCCTCTGGGCGCTTTACAGGCTCCTCGCGGCCCGGTTCGTGAGGCGCGAGCGGGAGCTCACGCGCGAGCTGAGACAGCGGACGCTCGAGCTTCGGGAACGGACCGCCGAGCTCGAGCAGTCGAACGCGCTCCTCGCGGAGGCCGCTCTCACGGACAGGCTCACCGGCCTCAAGAACCCGCGGTTCGTCGAGGCGGCGATCGGGACGCTCCTCGCCCCCGCGCGCAAGGTTCTCCGGGACCCGGAGCAGCGCACGGAGTGCGTCGCGATCCTCCTCGCCGACATCGACGGGCTCGACGCCGTCAACGACGCCTACGGCGGAGAAGGCGGCGACGCGGTCCTCCAGCGAACGGCGGACGCGCTCTCCTCCTCCGTGCGCGGCGGAACGGTCGTCGCGCGCTGGAGCGACGACGAGTTCCTGGTCGTCGCGCGCGTGCGCTTCGGAGGCGAGGCGGGAGGGCTCGCCGTGCGCCTGAGGCACGCCGTCGCGTCGCGCGTGAAGGCGGGGTCCGGCGAGACCGCGCGGCCCGTCACGATCTCGATCGGCTTTTCCGTCGAGCCGCTCGCGCGCGCCCACCCGCACCTCGCGTCGTTCCGCGACCACCTCGCCCTCGCCGCCGGCGCGCTCCAGCGCGCGAAGACCGCGGGCGGGAACCTCGCGTGCGGCTGGCGCGTGAACGAGGAGGCCCTCGAGGCCGCGATCGCCCTGCACGGCGAGGCCGGCGCGGCGCGCGTCCTCCGGCACCCCGACGAGGCCGAGGCCGCGGGCCTCCTCGGCCTCGCCCTCGAGCGCCGGGAAGCCTGATCAGCCCGGGATCAGGAGGACCTTTCCCGACGTCCCGCGCCCTTCCAGCGCGCGATGCGCCGCGGCGGCCTCGGCGAGCGGCAGCTCCCGGTCCACCCGCACTGGGAGAGAGCCGTCCTTCACCCACGAGAGGACGTCCCCGGCGCGCGCGAGAAGCTCCTGGCGCGACGCGACGTAGTGGAAGAGAGTCGGCCGGGTCAGGAACAGGGAGCCCTTCGTGTTGAGGACCTGCGGGTCGATCGGGGCGACGGCGCCGCTCGACTGGCCGACGAGCGCCATCGTCCCGCGCGGCGCGAGGACGTCGAGCCCCTTCTCGAACGTCGTCTTCCCGACCATGTCGAAGACGGCCTGGACGCCCTTGCCGTCCGTCAACCGTTTCACTTCGGCCACGAAATCTCGCTCGGCGTAGAGGATGACCTCGTCGGCGCCGGCCTTCCGCGCGAAGGCGGCCTTCGCCGCCGTCGACGTCGTGCCGATGACGCGGGCTCCCCTCTTCTTCGCGATCGCGCAGAGGAGCAGCCCCACGCCGCCGGCCGCCGCGTGGACGAGGCACGTGTCGCCGGGGCCGAGGGGGCGCGTCGACGTCGCGAGGTAGTGCGCCGTCATGCCCTGCAGCATCACGGCGGCGGCCTGCCGGGTCGTGACGCCCTCCGGAACGCGGACGAGGCGCGCGGCGGCGACGAGCGTCCGCTCCGCGTACGCGCCCTGGGCGTTCACGGTCGCGACCCGGTCTCCCGGCTTGACGTCCGCCACGCCCGGCCCGACGGCCTCGACGACGCCGGCGGCCTCGCCGCCGGGCGTGAACGGGTAGCCCGCGGGCTTGTAGACGCCCGTGCGGAAGTAGACCTCGATGAAGTTCACGCCCGCCGCCTCGACGCGCACGCGCGCTTCGCCGGTCTTCGGCGACGGGTCGGGGACGTCCTCGAGCCGAAGCGCCTCGGGGCCTCCGGAGGCGTGGACGCGGATCGCTTTCATGCGCCCGAGTCTACGACCGGCCGCTCCGGGCCGTCCTACTGGAAGGCGCCGTTCACGTCGAGGATGACGTCGACCGTCCCCGTCGTCGTGTTCCAGATCCAGAAGGAGCCGTCCGGGGCGAGCTTGAGGATCGCGTTGTTCGCGCGCGTCTGGCCCGGCCCGAGCGAGATCGTCGAGACGCCGGGCGGCGAGGGGAGGTCGCCCGGATAGACGACGATCGAGCCGAGCGCGTCCCGCGAGAGGACCGTGACGTTCGTCGAGAGCGCCGACATGCCCGCCGGGACGCCGCAGAGCCCGTCCGCGACGAACTTCCGCCCGGAAGACGGTCCGATCGCGGGGCCGCCCGTCGGCCCGTTCGGGTTCCGCGTGTCGAGAACCCGGCAGGGCGTCAGCGCGGTCAGCCCGCCGCACTGCGCGGCGACGGGAATCGGCACCGAAGAGGAGGTCACGCATCCGCCCGCCGTGACGACGACGGCCACGGTCGTCGTGCCGGCGGCCGAGACGCTGAACGACAGCGTCGGCGTCCCCTGCCCGGAGACGATCGTGCCGTTCGTGACCGTCCAGGCGTACGTGGCGCCTGCTCCGGCGCTCGCGACCGAGGCCGTCCCGGACGCCACGTTCGGAAGACACATGCTGTAGGGCGCCGTGATCGCGGCGGGCGAGCCGTTCACGACCGCGGCCGTCGTGCCCGCGGGGCCCGGGCAGCCGTTCACGGTGGCCGTGACGGCATACGTCCCGGCCGCGGCCGGCATCACGTTCGCGATCGACGGATTCTGCTGGGACGAGGTGAACCCGTTCGGTCCCGTCCAAGCGTACGTGGCGCCGGCGATCGTCGCGGCCGTGAGGTGGAGCGTGCCGCCGGTGCAGAGGGGCCCGTCGTTGCCGGCGGCGGGCGCCGCCGGCAGCGCGTTCACGGTCGCGCTCGTGCTCGCGGCGGTCGAGCAGCCGTTCACCGTCGCCGTCACGACGTAGGTTCCGGTCGCGGCGGGCGTCGCGTTCGCGATCGACGGGTTCTGCTGCGAGGACGCGAACCCGTTCGGTCCCGTCCACGAATACGTCGCGCCCGCGACCGTGGCCGCGGTGAGAGAGAGCGTCTGTCCGGCGCACACGGGGGCGTTGCTCCCGGCCGTGGGAACGGGCGGCGGGACGAGGATCATGGTCGTCGTCGAGCTCTGCGAGCTCGGCTGCCCGGAGATCGTGCGCGTCACCGTGTACGTTCCGGCGGCGGCGGGGATGAACGCGGGATTCTGCTGCGTCGAGGTGAAACCCCCGGTCCCCGTCCACGAGTAGGACGCCCCGGCGATCGTGGGCGAGGCCATGAGCGTCACGGAGGACCCCGCGCAGAGGCCGGAGGGGAGCGTGCTGTTCGAGGCCGCGACCGGGGGGACGGCGACGCTCATGAGCTTCGTGGCGGCCGGATCGGTGATGCCCGGATAGCCGGACAGCGTGACGGTCGGGCTGCCCGCAGCGGTGTACGTGAACGTCGTCCCCTGGCAGCCGGTGCCGCTGCACCCCGCCGGCGACGCGCCGGCGCCGAAGGACCAGGCCGTCGTCGGGGGCGGGTTCGCGTCGTGCGAGAAGCCGAGGTCGGCCCACACGGTGACGACGTCGCCGATGTTCGCCGGGATGCCTCCCGAGCACGCGCCGCCCGCGCCGACGCACGGGTCGACTCCGTTCACGAAGAGCGTGATCGTCGGCGGGCGCGGCGTCACGGCGAGCGGCCAGGCGGTCGGGTCGGAGACGCCGGAGACGCCCGGCGTCCACGTCGCGACGAGCGGCGAGGCGCACGATCCGGTCGTCGTGTACGAGTAGCGGATGCGCATCCAGTACGCGCCGGCCGAAGAAGGAGCGGAAACGTATGCCGAAAGGCCGCTCCCGAGCGGACTGATCCCGAGCGACTGCCACGACGTGCCGGCGCAGGCGCCGGCGCTCGCGTCGCAGAAGGAGTACTCAAGGCCCGCGCCGCAGACCGTCGCGCCCGTCGCCGCGTTCGAGGCGTCCGTCACGTTGACGGCGGCGCCCGCGACGGCGGTCGTCGGGATCCCCGTGAACGCGAGCGAGACGTCCGTGACCGAGAACGTCCCGAGGCTCTGGGTGCACGGGTTCCCGCAGTCGGGGCTGGTGTACCCGCCGGCGTACGGCACGGTGAGCCAGTAGTAGTACGTGCCCTTCGTCCCGAAGGGCGGCTGACAGGTCGAGCTGTTGCAAGAGGACGGTGTGAGCGAATTCGCGCTGGTGCCGAAGTACCACTTGAATCCCGTCGAGAGGGGCGTCCCGTCGGATCCGCTCGCGAGCGTCCCACCGAGGAGGATGTTCGAATTCTGGAGCCGGACGGCGGGGACCTTCCAGGTCAGCGGAAGCGTCTTGAGCGCGCCGTAGCCGTTCACGTTCGCGGCCTCGAGCGCGAGCGAGAGCACCTTCGTCGTCCCGGCCGGCGCCCCGGCGGCGAAATCGCCGTTCGCGGTCTCGGAGGTCCAGCACCCCGCTCCCGTCCCCGGCGCCCCGCCGTTCCGCGGGTCGCACGGCCCGACGAGCGTGATGGGGGAAGGAAGCGACGGGGGGGGTGCGAGGTCGGCGCTCTTGATGTGCGGCGACGCGCCGTTGTCCTCGGCGGGATGGAAGTCGAAGTCGAAGCGCCAGTCGGTCAGCGGCTTCGCGGAGGCGATCTGCGGCGTGATCTGGAGCTGCGTCCCGACGTAGACCGTGTCGTTCGCATTCAGGGGGCACGAGCCTCCGCCGCCGGGACACGGCACGGGCTGCACGGCGAGATCGGTGGCCGGAGGCGAATTGGGCGAGACGCAGGAGAGCGGCACGACCCAGCCCCGGGTCTGGCTCGGAACGTACTCGTAGAGCGCGCCATTCGCGCCGCCGAGGGCGGGCGAGGGGTACCCCGTCGTGAAGGAGGCATAGGTCGCCGGGTCTACGTCGAAGGAGCCCGGCGTGGCCGAGCCGAAGCTCGACACCGCGACCGAGTAGAGGCGCGACCGCGAGGAGGGAATCGTCCGGGTCGCCCACATGAGCGCGTAGAGGTTGCCGCCCGTCGCGGCAAGCGTCGGCGACCCACCCATCAACCAGGTCTCGCCGCCGCCGAAGGTCGGACGGAACGAGCCACCCGGCGCAGGGGTGAATACCGAATTCTGGACGCTGCCGAGGCCGAAGCCGGTGAGGTGATAGTTCGCGTCCACGAACTCCGCGAGGATCCATGTGATCGCGGAATTCGACGGGTCCACCGCGGCATGGAACGCCTGCGGCTTCTCGCCGGCGGGCCATCCCCACGCGCTGACCGGGATCGTGAACCAGGAAAGCCCGGACCGGATCGCTCCGATCGGACCGGGGCTCGCGACATTGATGACGTCGAGATCGCCCGTCACCTGGCCGCCGGCCAACGTGGCCTCGTAGACGAGGTACGAGCCCGCGAGGACCGGCGCCACCCCACCCGGCGCGCCGATCGTCTCGGTGGGGAGGTTGTTCGGCGAGAGCGAGCCGAGACTCGTCACGTCCGCGACGTACACACCCGAGCGGTTGCTCGTGTAGGCGAGATAGCGCGACGACAGCTGCTGGAGCACGATTCCGTTCCCGGCGAGCGGCTGCATGTCGCCCTTCAGCGTCACGTGCCAGTCGACTCCGGTCGACGCGCCGATCACCGTGTGGTACGGCGAGATCTGCTCGTTGTTGAGCACGAAGCCCGCCCGGGCGCCGTCCGCCGAGACCCCGTAGGCGGCGATGGACGAGTGACCGTCGGCGACATAGTTGATCGGGCTCGGACTGAAGCTCTGATAACCGAGAGCGACCGGGTTGCGGGGATCGGACAGGTCCGCGATCTGGTATCCGAACCCCTCCGTCACCAGGAGCCGCGCCGAGAGCCCCGGAGGCTGGTGAAGATAGAAGCCGATCACCGACGGCCATTGCAGCCACCAACCACCATCGGAGCGCGACGCGCCGGGAGGGTTCGGCTCGAACTGAGTGATCGTCCCGTTCAGCACGCACTGCGCGAACGCGGGCCTCGCCCCGGCGGCCGCGGCCGCCAGGAGGAGAGCCCCTGCCGCCAGGGCGCGTCCCGTGTTCTTTTTTCGGCTCATGGTCCTCGACAGTCGGTCCCGGAGAGGCAATCGGAGTGCCACGGCCGGGAGACACCGATCCGCCTTTCCCGTCAATGACTTGTCCGTTCCAAGGGTAGTGAAATGACCTCACAGCATAGGGATTTCCGAGCGGGGGCGTGAGAAATCTCACGGTCTCCATCCGGTCCGCTTTTCGGAGGTATTCGGGGAGGCGACATTTCTTGGCGGCGGGCTCGGGAACGGGGTCGAATTTCCGGCGCCCGCCCCGCGTAACATGTTGCGACGGAATCTCCACCAGGAGAGGCCCATGGCGACACGAATCGAGAAGGACACGATGGGCGAAATCGCCGTCCCGGCGGACCGCTACTGGGGCGCCCAGACCCAGCGCTCGCTCGAGAACTTCGCGATCGGAGACGCGCGCATGCCGCGGCCGATGATCCGCGCGTTCGGGATCCTCAAGCGGGCGGCCGCCGACGTGAACCGCGACCTCGGCCTCCTCCCGCCCGCGAAGGCCGCGCTCATCGCCGCCGCCGCCGACGAGGTCGCCGAGGGGAAGCACGACGAGCATTTCCCCCTCGTCGTCTTCCAGACGGGCAGCGGCACGCAGACGAACATGAACGCGAACGAGGTCATCTCGAACCGCGCGATCGAGCTCGCGGGCGGCGTCCTCGGCTCCAAGGACCCGATCCACCCGAACGACGACGTCAACAAGTCGCAGTCCTCGAACGACACCTTTCCCGCCGCGATGTCCATCGCGGCGGTCTCGGAGATCGAGGAACGTCTCCTCCCGGAGGTCGCCCGGCTCCGCGACGTCCTGGACCGCAAGTCGAAGGAGTTCGCCGGCGTCGTGAAGATCGGGCGTACCCACCTGCAGGACGCGGTGCCGCTCACGCTCGGCCAGGAGATTTCCGGCTGGGTCGCGCAGCTCGACCACGGGATCGCGCATCTCCGGCAGGCGCTCCCGCATCTCCTCGAGCTCGCGATCGGCGGGACCGCCGTCGGGACCGGCCTCAACACGCACCCCGAATACGCCGAGCGCGTCGCGAGGAGGGTCGCGTCCCTGACCGGGCACGGCTTCGTGTCCGCCCCGAACAAGTTCGAGGCGCTCGCGGCCCACGACGCGCTCGCCTTCGCCTCGGGAGCCCTCCGGACGCTCGCGGGCTCCCTCATGAAGATCGCGAACGACGTCCGCTGGCTCGCCTCGGGCCCGCGCTGCGGGATCGGCGAGATCCGCATCCCCGAGAACGAGCCCGGCTCCTCGATCATGCCCGGCAAGGTGAACCCGACCCAGGCCGAGGCGCTCACGATGGTCGTCGCGCAGGTCTACGGCAACGACGCGGCGGTCGCGTTCGCGGCGAGCCAGGGCAACTTCGAGCTCCACGTCTTCAAGCCCGTGATGATCCGGAACGTCCTCGAGTCCATCCGGCTCCTCGCGGACGCGTGCCGGAGCTTCCGACTCCACTGCGCCGAGGGGATCGAGCCGGACCGCGCACGCATCGCCGAGCTGGTCGACAGGTCCTTGATGCTCGTCACGGCGCTCAACCCGCACATCGGGTACGACAAGGCGGCCGCGATCGCCAAGAGGGCCCACGAGGAGGGGACGACGCTCCGGGAAGCCGCCCTTGCGCTCGGCTTCCTGACCGGCGAACAGTTCGACGCATGGATCGACCCTTCGAAGATGGTCGGCCCCGGCTGACGGGACCCCTGCGGGCCGCGGCGCTGTCCGTCTGCGCGGCGGCCGCGCTCGCCGCCGGCTCGAGCGTCCCGCTGGAGCCCCTCTTTTCCGTCGCGGCGCCCGCCCGGATGGTCACGGGGCGCGTGCGCGTGGAAGCGGACGCCCGGGACCCGCGCGTCGAGAGCGTGCGCTGGGAGGTGGACGACTGGGCGCGCACGACTCCCCGCCCCTTCGCGCTCGAGTTCGACCTCGGGCCCGTCCCGCGCGAGACGACGGTCACGGCGGCGGCCCTCGACGGCCGGCGCCAGGTGCTCTACCGGCAGCAGGCCGTCCTCAACCCCGGGGGGCGCCGCCTCGCCCTCGAGATCCTCTCGCCCCTCGACGGCCAGCACGTTTCGGGCCCGACGCCCGTCCTCGTGCGCGCGAACGCGCCGCCCGGCGATTCCCTCGCGTCCGTCACGCTCGACGGACCGCGCGGCAGGATCGCGCTGGACGGAGACGAGACGCGGGCGGCCGTCGTCGACCTGCCGGCGGACGTAGCGCCGCTCACGGTCCGCGCGAGGACGGCGCGCGGGCTCGTCGCCGAGCGCACGATCCTCGTGAACGGCCGCGGACTTCTCGCGTCGTCCGACGTCCACGTCGTCGAGCAGGTCGTCGCGGTCACGCGGCACGGAAAGCCGCTCGAGGGCCTCGGGGCCGCCGACTTCGAGGTGAAGGACGACCGCGGACCCTGCGAGGTCCGCGAGGTGACGCTCCTCCGAGACGCGCCGCTCGCGATCGGAATCTCCATCGACACGTCCCTCTCGCTCCTCTACACGGAGGCCCTGCGAACGGCCGCCGCCGAGACCTTCCTCGAGCGGACGATCCGCCCGGGCGACCTCGCGTTCCTCCACCGCTTCGGCGTCGCGGTGGCCGAGGTCGTCCCCTGGACGGGCGACCGCGGGCTCCTTCAGAAGAACGTCCTCGCGCTGGGCTACGACGGCGTTCCGGGCACCCTTCTCCACACGGCGATCCTGCGCGCCCTGTACGAGTTCCAGGGCAGCCAGGGCGCGCGGGCGCTCGTCCTCGTGACGGATGGAAACGCCTTCGAGGACGACGTCGAGGAGACGACCGCCGTGGAGTACGCGCGCCAGTCGGGCGTGAAGATCTACGCGCTCGGCCTGCCCTTCTCGCAGGAGATCCGCACGCCCGTGCGCGTCAAGTCTCCCGACGGGACGGAGGTCGTCGCGGACAAGGTGCGGCGCGAGTCCTTCGGGCCGAACCTCGACGTCCTCCGGCGGATCACCGGCGTCACGGGCGGCCGGACGTACGCCGTCGAGAAGGAATCCGACCTCCCGCGCATCTTCGCGGCGATCGAGCGCGACCTCAGGACGCAGTACCTCGTTTCGTACGTGAGCAACGCGCGCCGGAAGGGCGTCTTCCACCCCGTCGAGGTGCGCGCCTCGCGCGGGACCGTCTCGACGGCCGCCGGCTTCTTCTACTGAGGAAAGAGCCGGGAGCCTCCTCGAAGGCGGCGCCGTCCCCGCGTTCGTTCGGAGAGATTCCTGTTTCCCCGCGGCGTCGTAAGATGCCGCCCCATGAAACGACTCACGACGGCCCTGACCCTCGCGCTGATCCTCGCGACCCCATCTCTGAAGGGAGAACCCCACGTGAAGAACCCGACCGTCGTCATGAAGACCTCGATGGGCTCGATCACGATCGAGCTCGAGGCCGCCAAGGCGCCCGAGACCGTGAAGAACTTCCTCGCGTACGTGAACGACAAGTTCTACGACGGCACGGTGTTCCACCGGGTCATCGACGGCTTCATGATCCAGGGCGGCGGATTCACCGCCGACAAGAAGCAGAAGGCCACGCGGCCGCCGATCAAGAACGAGTCCTCGAACGGCCTCGCGAACCGGAACGGCACGATCGCGATGGCGCGCACGAACGATCCGAACAGCGCGACCGCCCAGTTCTTCATCAACGTGAAGGACAACGCCTTCCTCGACAAGGCACAGTCGCCGGACGGCTGGGGCTACTGCGTGTTCGGCCGCGTCGTCGACGGCATGGACGTCCTGGCGAAGATCAAGGCGACGCCCACCTCGAACCAGGGAGGGGCGTTCGTGAACGCCCCCGTCACCCCGGTCGTCATCGAATCCGTACGCGTCGCGCCGTAGCGCGCGACCGGCGCCGTGTCGAGCCTCCCGCCGCCTCCGTACGGATACGGGCCGCCGCCGCGGCGGCGGGGAGGCCCGGTCCTGCTGCCGATCCTCCTCGGCCTCCTCGCGGGCTGGGCCGTCTTCACGCTCATGCGTCGCGGCCCCGCCGGAGTCGCGCCGGCGCCGGGGCGCCTGAAGGGAGCGGCCGCGGCCCCCCGGCCCGTCACCGCGCGCGGCGACCTCGCCTCGGACGAGAAGGCGACGATCGAGCTCTTCCAGCGCTGCAGCCCGTCCGTCGTCTACATCACGACCCTCGCGCGGCGCCCCGTGAACTTCTTCGAGATGACCGAGGTCGCGCAGGGCACGGGCTCGGGTTTCGTGTGGGACCGGCAGGGCCACATCGTCACGAACTTCCACGTGATCGAGAACTCGGACTCCCTCGTCGTGACGCTCGCGGACCAGTCCAACTGGAAGGCGACGCTCGTGGGCGCGGAGCCCGACAAGGACCTCGCCGTCCTCCGGATCGGCGCCCCCGAGGCCAAGCTCCCGCCGATCCTCGTCGGGACGAGTCACGATCTGAAGGTGGGCCAGAAGGTCTTCGCGATCGGGAACCCGTTCGGTCTCGACGAGACGCTCACGACGGGCATCGTGAGCGCGCTCGGCCGCACGATCGAGTCCGTCACGGGCCGCAAGATCCAGGACGTCGTCCAGACGGACGCGGCGATCAACCCGGGCAACTCCGGCGGGCCGCTCCTCGACAGCGCCGGACGGCTCATCGGCGTGAACACGCAGATCGCGAGCCCGTCGGGCGCGAGCGCCGGGATCGGCTTCGCGGTCCCCGTCGACACCGTGAACGACGTCGTTCCCCAGCTCATCGCGCACGGCCGCGTCATCCGCCCGCGCCTCGGCATCGAGCCGGCCCAGGCGGGCATCCTCCGCCAGCTCGGGGTCTCGGGCGTCCTCGTCCTCTCCGTGCGGGACGGGACGGGCGCCGCGAAGGCCGGGCTCCGCGGCACGCGCCGGGACGTGGACGGCTCCATCATCCTCGGAGACATCATCGTCGGCGTCGCGGGGAAGAAGGTCGCGAGCTACGACGACCTCGTGAGCATCCTCGAGACGAAGAAGATCGGCGACGCCGTGCCCGTCCGGATCCTGCGGGACGACCGCGAGACGACCGTCGAGGTCACGCTCTCGGCGGCGGCGCGCTGACGGCGAACGACTCGCGGACCTCGCCGAGCGGCGCGCCGCCCCGACCGAAGCTCCTCTCCGTGAAGCGCACCGTGCCGTCGGACGCGAAGACGACGGACGTCGAGGCCCGGGTCCCGTAGTCCGGGAGGACGACGAACGCGGCCGAGAGCGCCCGTTCCCACTCGAGCGGCAGGCCCGTGTCCGGAAGGACGACGTCCGGGGCGAGAGATCGATCCGCGAGAAGGGCGAGCAGGCGGCCGTCGAGCTCTTCGGCATCCCGCGCCTCGGCGAGCGCACGCTCGAAACGCGCCCGCGCCGCGACGACCTTCGGCCAGGGCGTCTCGAGAAGGTGATTCGAGAGGCCGTACACGCCGGGGGGAAGAGAGACCGCGCGGCCTTCGACGTTGGAATACGAGAGAAGGTCCGCTCCGTCCGAGAGAAGGAGATTGAATCCTTCGAATGCGCCCGCGCCACGAGAGATGCGCGCCACATACGCGGCCGCGCTCTCCTTCGTTCTCAGAAAATCCCCAACGAGCGTCCCCCTCGACGGGGAGCCGCTCTTGCGGGTCGCCGTCAGGTCACGGAAGTTCGTCAGCGCCGCGAGGCGCCCCGCGCGCGTGACGCCGAGCCACGTCCCGCCGGCCACGAGATCGCGGCCTCCGAGGACGCCCGGCGCGTCCGGCCACCACGTCGCCGTCGCCGCGGGCCGGGCGAAGAACTCGTCCCGGTTCGCCGCGACCGCGAGCCGGATCCGCGGGGAGGCCTGCCAGGCGACGACGATCAGGCACATCGCGGCACGCTCAGTACCGCCGGAGAGCGGAGGAGAGGACGGTCACCTCTCGTCGCGCGGCGAGCCGCGCGTCGCCCTCGACGACGCGCCCCGTGGAGACGACTCTCAGGCGGCCGTCCGGCAGCTCCTCGGTCGCGACCGAGATCTCGCCCCCTTCCACGCGGAGCGTCGCCGCCGGCCGGCCGCCGCGCGCGAGGAGCACGGCCCGCGCCCAATCCGTGCCCGACCGCGCGAGCTCGGCGGCGTACTGTTCGTTCGCGCGGCGTCGGGAGGCGCGAAGGTCCGAGAGAAGAACGGACGCGAGGATCCCGAGAACGAGGCCGAAGACCGTGAGGATGCCGAGCACGAGGAGGAGGGAGCTTCCCCGGCCGTCCGCGGCCGCGCGGCGCCTCACCGCGCCGGCTCCGTCGGCCGCCCGCACGCAAGGCCGAAGAGCTCTGGGCCCGTCCCGTCGTCGAACGCGAGGAGCAGCCGGCCGCTCGCGAGCTCGTCCGGGTCAAGCGTGAGGACGCCCGGCAGGTCCCACGTCACCGTCGCGAGGACGACCTCGCCGTCCGGCTTCTTCCTCTCGGTCGCGCGCGCGGCCTTTCCGGCACGGAACGTCCACGTCACGTCGGGGTCCTCGGCCCGGTCGGCGGGGAACCGGAGCCGGAAAGACGGCGACGCGAACGGCGGCGAGACGAGCGCGCCGGAGGAGCGCCCCGCGTCGCTCGAGAGGCGCTCGACGAGGAGCGGCCACGTGTCGATTCCGAGGCTCCGCGCATTCAGGCCCGCCTGCTGGCGGAGGAGACCCGTCGCGAGAGGGAGAAGCGCGAAGAGCAGCACGACGCCGATCATGACGACGACGCACATCTCGACGAGCGAGAAGCCGCGGCGCGTCACGGCGGGGCCGCCCCACGGAAGACGTAGCCTTCCTGGACGAGCCGCTTCTTCGCCTCCGTGCCGTAGCCGATGTCGAGCGTGACACGGCAGAGCCCGTCCACCTCGGCCGGCCGCACCCTCAGCAACGGGCTCCGCGCGTCGAGGGCATCCACGAAGACGGCGGGCCCCGCGAACGGGCGGCGGTCCCCCGGGACGAGATCCCGGCGGAACGCCGTTCTCAGGTACGTCCACTCGGTCGCGAGCGCGCGCGCCGCGCGGTCCCGGTCGCGCCTCTCCGCCTCGAGCGCGCGCCGGCGCGCGAGAAAGCTCGCGCCCAGCATGAGGACGATCCCGAGGATCGCGAGCGACACGAGCGCCTCGAGGAGAAACGTGCCGCGGGGGCGCGGCGGCGCCACGGGATCCTCAGCGCAGCATCGAGGCGAGCTTCTTCGCCGCGCGGTCCGCCGCGTCCTCGGCGGCCTGGGCCTCGGCCTCGGTGTTCGAGGAGCTGACCGCGGCGGTCCCGTTCCGGCCCGTGACGTCGACGACGCGCGCCGCCGTCCCGGCCTCACCCACGAGCGTGACGACGACGTTGCAGTCCGCGTCCCAGTTCTCGATGACCTGGTCCACGGTCACGGGCACGCCGGCCGACGACATCTGCCGCTCGGGCATGTGTCCGACGTGGTGGTTGATGACGCACGGGGAGAGCAGCACGCCGAGGTAGAGGTCGCCCGGGTTCTCGCGGCGGAAGGCGGCGGACGCCTCCCCCGGCGCGCCGACGTCCGCGAGGTGGGCGCCCGTCAGCCGCGCGTCCACGATCGCGCCGAGACCCCGGTCGCTCGCCGCAGACAGGAAGCGCGGGACGAACCGGTCGAGCTCGGGCCCGGGTCCCTTCGCCTCGACGAGGACGAGCACCTTCTTCGGAGCGCCGGAGGCGTTCGAGGCCGGCGGGGCCGAAGAGCATCCGGCGGCGAGGATCGAGAGGGCGGAAACGGCGACGGCGCGGGCGGCGTTCATGGCGCGGCAGTGTACGCCCGGGCGACGACGGTTCCGCGCCGGTGCGCGAGCGAGACGTCGAGCGTCCGGAGGTTCGCGTCCGGCGCGACGCACACGAGGACGTACCGGCCCGCGAGAGCCCGCGCGATGCGCTCGACGGCCAGCCCCGCGAAGAGGTTCGTCTTCGCGTACGTCCCGCCCGTCACCTCGGACGCAATCTGGAGAGTCGTCTCGAGCGAGTGCCAGTCCGCATCCGACGTGTCGAGCATGAAGACGTTCGCCCGCGCGCGCATGAGGGCGGCGAGCGCGCGCTCGTAGAGGTCGCCCTCGACCGGCGCGCCGTTCGCGAAGAAGCCCCACCCCTCGAAGACGACGGCCTTCGCGCCCGGGATCGGCGCGAGCGCCAGCGCGACGAGCTCGAGCGCGCGTTCGACGTGCGCGGCCCGGCGCGCCTCGACGAAGTCGAGGTTCGCGGCGAGGGACGGGTACGGCGATACCCGCACGTCCCGGTCGCGGCTCGAGCCGAGGCCGAGCCGCAGCGCCTCGTCGAGAACCGCCCGGTCGTTCGTGAAGTCGGCGAGGACCGTCAGGTGCGACACGAAGCGCACGACCGCGACGCGGTCCGTGGGGAGCAGCCGGTCGAGGAGGCGGAAGCTCTCCTGCCGGACGCGCATGAGCCCCTTGGTGCGCAGGCGCCCGATGTCGCCCTCGACGAAGATGACGATGAGCCGCCCGGGCGGATACGCGGGGGGGACCGATGCCGAGTCCCCCTCCGGCTCCTGCGCCGAGGGCGCGGGGCCCTCGGAAGCGCCGGCCGCGACGAACTCCGCGGACTCGACCTCCAGCGCCCTGCCGTCGGCCTTCACGGCGAAATCGGAGGGCTGGAGGTCTGGAATCGGGTCCCCGTGCCCGTCCGTCACGTAGGCGTCCGCGACGAGGCGCACGACGTGCTCGGAGGTCGTGACGCGGCCGGCCGGCTTCTCGCCGGCCGCGAGGACGAGCGGGAGCGCGAGCGCGAGGCACGCGTGGCGCCGCACCGGCCGATTCTCCCCCGCGGCTCGCCGATGCGAAAATCGGGAGGAAGGACCCGCGTGGGCGACGGAGGATGGCTGGTCTGCTCCGCCTGCGGGCTGCGGCATACGCCGCGTCCGGACGGCCGATGTCCGCGCTGCAAGGCGCCTTCGGCGCCCCCGGATTTCGACGCCGCCGGCGCCTGGCGGCCGCCGCCTCCTCCCGCGTGGGTCGTGTCGGCGCGCGACGCGACGTCCCGGGGCGCGCGCATCGCGGGCGTGTTCCTGCTCCTGAACGGCGTCCTCGGTGTCGCGGGCGCCCTGCGCGTGGGGTCCGTGGCCGGCGTGCGCGACACCGTCACGGCCGCCGGCGCGCTCGCGGGAGCCGGCCTCGGAGCGGCGATCCTCGGCGGAAGCTCCTTCGCGCGGAAGACGGTCATCCTCCTCACCGCCCTCGCCGTCCCCGCGCTCCTCGTCCTCGGCGCCGCCACGCGAGCCTGGGCGCTCGCGGGAGCCGTTCTTCTCGTCTGCCTCGCGTACCTCGCCCTCCTCGTCGGCGACCCCGGGCCGTTCCGCGTCGCCCCCGCCGCCGCCATCGTCGCCGCGTCGTGCGCGGCGGGCCTCGTCGCCGCGGCCGCGCCCGGCCCGTTCGCCGAGCGGCTCCTCGCCTTGTCGGGAGCGGTCGAATCCGCGCCGGTCACCGTCGCGTCCGGAGACGCCTGGCGGCTGACGCTCCCGCCCGGGCGCTGGTTCCGTGCGCGCAGGGCCGTCGGCGGCGCGCTGCCCGACGCGACGTTCGTGCGCCCCGACGGGCCCGCGTGGCTCGCCGTCTTCCCCGTGGAGACGCGGGGCGCGAGCACGCTCGACCCGGACGTCGCGGCACGGGTCGGGAGCGAATCCGTCGCGCGGCAGTTCGACCGCTGGACGCTCGTCGACGTGTCGCCGCTCCCGGGGCGCGGGGCGACCCGGGTCCTCCACGGAGTCGCGGTCAAGGACGGAACCGAGATCGAGGTCCTGTGCGGCCTCTTCCCCAACGGGCCGCTCTTTCACGTCGCCGTCGCCGGCGCCGCTCCGCGGGTCTTCGCGAGGCTGCACGGGGAGCTCACGGACGCCCTGGCGTCCTTCTCCTCGGATTCCCTCCCGATGCCTCCCGCGCCGCTCCCGGCCGCCCCGGCCGTCCCCGCGCGTTAGCCCCGCTCCCGTATCCTCGGCCCGTGCAGGACGTCCGGGATCTCCTCGTCGTCGGCGCCGGCCCCGTCGGCCTCGCGTGCGCCCTCGAGGCGGCCCGCGCGGGGCTCTCGCACGTCATCCTCGAGCGGGGCGCCCTCCTCAACACGCTCGTGAACTGGCCGACGCACGTCGTCTTCTTCTCGACGCCCGAGCTCCTCGAGATCGGCGGGCACCCGTTCGTCTCGGCCGGCCCCAAGCCGACCCGCCGCGAGGGCCTCGACTACTACCGGAAGGTCGCCGTGCGCGAGAGCCTCGACGTGCGGCTCGCGGCGCCGGTCCTCGCCCTCGCGCGCGAGGACGGTCTCTTCGTCGCCTCGACGCCGAAGGGCGCCTTCCGGGCCCGTGCCGCCGTCGTCGCGACGGGGTTCTTCGACACGCCGAACCTCCTCGGCGTGCCCGGCGAGGACCTCCCGAATGTCTCCCACTACTACCGTGAGCCTTATCGGCACGCCCTCACCGACGTCCTCGTCGTCGGCGGGAAGAACTCGGCCGTCGAGGCGGCCCTCGACCTCCATCGCCACGGGGCGCGCGTCACGATGGCGGTCCGGGGACCGGCCTTCGGCGCGAGCGTGAAGTACTGGCTCCGGCCCGACGTCGAGAACCGCGTCCGGGAGGGGTCGATCCGCGCGTTCTTCGGGACGACGGTCGCGCGCATCGAGGAAGGCGCCGTCGTGCTCCGAACGGGCGGCGCGGAGACGGTGCTTGCGAACGACTTCGTCTACGCGCTGACCGGCTACCGCCCGGACTTCGGGTTCCTGAGAAGCGCCGGGATCGCGATCACGGAGGACCTCGCCGTCGTCCACGACCCCGCGACGATGGAGACCTCCGTGCCCGGGCTCTACGTCGCGGGTGTCGTCGCGGCGGGCCGCCTCATCGGGAGCCTCTTCATCGAGAACGGCCGCGCCCACGCCGCGCGCATCGTCTCGCATCTCCTCGAAAGGCGCGGCGCCGCGCCGAGCGCGAGGCCCCGGGTGCCCCCGATCGGCGCGATCCAGGACGGGGACTGATGGCGAGCGGCGCCTGGCTCCTCTGCCCGCGATGCGGCCTGCGCCATTCCGCGCGGGCGGACGGACGCTGCCCGCGGTGCGGCGCCGCCCTCGGCGCTCCGGAGCGCGGCGGCCCGGGCGCCGGGCGGTCGCCGTCCGGGCGCAGCCCGGCCGAGGGCCCTCGGCGCGGCGGCATCCTTCTCGCCGGGCTCGTGGCCGTTTCGGGCGCGGCGGCTTTCCTCCTCCTGCGCGGCGGCGCCCGGCCCGGAGGGGCGAAGGCCCTTGGCCTGGGGGACGGGATCGAGAGCGAGCCGGTCGCGAGCGTCTCGGGTCCCGGATGGCGGTACCAGGTTCCGGCGCAGCAGTGGTACGTCTCGATCCGGAGGTTCCCGGACTTCGAAGGCGAGGACGGCGTCACGCTCGAGCGCGCCCTCGTGCGGCCCGGGAGGGACGCTTTCGCCTTGCTCTTCTCGAAGGCGATTCCGGCGGGCCGCGGCTTCGATCTCGACGCGCTCGCCAGCGAGCGCTCGAAGGCGTGGGCGAGAGAGCTGAAGGGGTTCAGGCTCCACGACGCCGGCCCGCTGCCCGGCCGGGGCGGCGCCCGCGCGATGCACTGGTCCGCCCGGGTCGAGGGCGTCGACTTCGAGGCGCTCTCGGGGCTCTATCCGAATCCGCCGTCGTTCCGCTGGCTCGTCGTCGCCGCCCCCGTGGGGGACTTCGCGGCCCTTCGTGACGAATTCGACGCGGTCCTCGCGAGCGTCCGGTCGGACGCGCCACCGCCGGAGCCGGCCCCGACGCCGACGTACCTGCAGAAGGCGTTCTCCGATCTTCCCCGGGGCCGGCGGGCCCCGGAGCACGGCGGCCGGTGACCTCTCGCGGCGCTCAGGAGCCCGGCGAAGGCTCGGGCGCGTCGGGGAAGGAGTTGACCTTGTTCGCGATCGGCGGGACGGATCTCAGGTAATCGTAGAGCGTGCCGAGATCCTCCTCCGTCATCCCCGAAAAGGGGAGCCACGGCATGACCGTGTTCCGGCCCCTGGGAGCCGGGGGAATGTCGTCGCCCCGGAGCGCCACGAAGGACTTGAACCGCCCGATGAACTCCGCCTTCGTCGCCCGCCCGACGAACGTGTCCTTGTGGGGCGTGATGTTCGCGGTCACGACGCGGCCCCACGGGCCCTTCATCTCCCACCCTCCCGAGAGCTCCCGGCCGGGCAGCGGCTTGCCGTGCGCGTCGTGCGGCGTGTGGCACTCGAGACAGCCGCCGATCACGGCGAGGTAATGGCCGTAGGCGAGCCCGTCCTTGGGGAGAGGCGCGGTCACCGGCCCGTCGAGCGGCCTCGGCGCCGATTTCACGAGGAGGTTGACGGGAAAGTCGAGCTTCTTGGGCGGCACGGCGTGCGAGATCGCGGGGAGGGTGCGGACGTACACGACCACCGACCGTGCGTCCTCGTCCGACATCGAGCGGTAGTAAAGGTACGGCATCATCGGGAAGAGCGCGTCACCCTTCCGGTCCACGCCCTCGCGGATCGCTCGGAGGACCTCGCCGTCGGTCCACGCCCCGATTCCGTTCACGGGGTCGGGCGTGATGTTCTGGGCGCAGACGACGCCCGGAACCCCGAAGTCCTTCCCGAACGGCAGCCCGCCCTGCCCGAGCGTGCCCGGTTTCGGGGGAACGTTGTAGCGGTCCGCGAGGAGGTCCGAGTGGCAGGTGAGGCAGTCGCAGACGTGCTCGACGAGGTAGGCGCCGCGGGCGAGCCGCGCCGGGGTCGCCTCGATCTTCTCCGCCGACGGAGGCCGCTGGGCCGGCTTGCGGGCGGCGAGAAAGACGACGCCGGCTCCGGCGACGACGGCGAGAGCGCACACGACGAGAACGAGACCCCGGATCAGTCGCTTCATGGGCGGAGGTTACGACACCCCGGGCCCCCGCGTTCAACGCCCGAGCGGCAGGCGGAGGAAGACGAGGTCGTCGAGCTTCCCGGGGGGCGGCAGCTCGCCGTCCGCGCCGAGGGTGTCGATCTGGCTGTTCGCGACGTAGACGTAATCGTTCCCGGCGACGGTCCCGCCCACGGGAACCTTGTAGAACGGATGGGCGCAGTCGAGGATCTCGACGCCCGCGAACGACGCGCCGTCCGGCTCGAGGGTCCAGCGGCCGACGCGCCCGAGGCTCACGGAGCCCATGACGCCGACGAGGGCGTTCCCGTGGAGGACGAGGCCGTCGAGCTCGATCGGCCACGGCCCCGGCGGCTGGTCGAGGAGGGACACGGCGCCCGTCGCGGGGTCCAGACGGTAGACGCCGCGCGCGAAATCGGCGACGAAGACTCGCGCGCCGTCCGGCGAGACCGCGATTCCCTTCGGCGCGATGAAGGTCCCGGCCGCCGCGACGGCGACGAGCTCGGGCGCGCCGTCGCGGAGGACGTGGACCTCCCCCGTGGCCGTGTCGGCGACCCAGACGTTCCCCGAGGCGTCGACCGCAACGCCGCCGAACTCGTGCGGGGGCCGCGTCATCGGCGACCAGCGGCCGAGGAGCTTCCCCGTCGGGAGGTCGAACGCGACGAGCTGCGAGCGTCCGAAGTCCTCGGCCCTGACGCCCTCCATGGCGGGGTCGGCCGCGGTGACGGCCCACAATCGGTCGCGCGGGGCGTCCACCGCGACGCCGAGGACCGCGTCGAGCGGCTCGGCGGCCGAGCCCGCGAAATCGACGAACGCGGCCGGCGCGCCGGGGGCGCCGGGCGTCACGCGCACGATCTTCCGCTTCCTGAGGCTCGCGACGTAGAAGACCTTGCCCCGGGGATCCCACGCGAGTCCGCCCGGAAGGAGGTCCCGCGCGCCGAGCGTGAACGCGATCGTCGACCGGTGCGTCTTCGGGGCCTGCGCGCGCAGGAGCGCGAGGACGTTCTGGAACCGCGGGTCGGACATGACCCTGTCGAACGACTCCGGGACCGGGGTCAGGCAGCTGTTCAGCCTGAAGAGCTGGTTGAGCCAGTCGAGCGTCGCGGGCGCGTTGCCCGCGTGCGCGGAAGCCGCGGCGGCGAGATACGCCGCCGCGTCGTCCGTCGGGTTGAACGAGAACGCCCGCTGGAAGCCGTCCGCGGATCCCGCCCAGTACTTCCTTCGAAAATCGACGTGTCCGCCCGCGTAGCCGTTCGCGATCGCCGCGGCCTTCTGCGCGCCGAGCTTCGGGGCCGGAGCGGGCGACGGTGCCGCCGGGCCGAGGAGCGTGCACCCCGAGGCCGAGGCCGCGGCGAGAAGCGCCGCGGCCGCGAGGCTCCGCGTTTTCTCAGGCGTCGCCGTCATCGCGCTCGTCTTCCCAGAGGCTCCGCTGCCGGGGCCTCGGCCCGCGCGGCCGCGCCGGGCGCGGAGGCCCGGGCTCGGGCGGGCCGAGAACGGACGGGTCGTCGTTCGCGGGAGCGTTGACGCGGCGGGACACTTCGAACGCCTCCATGAGCGCGGCGTCGAGGGGCACGAAGAGCGGGGCCAGGCGCGCCGGATCCTCGACGTCGCGGTCGAGCCAGAGGTCCTCTCCCTCCGGGGTGAGGATCACCGGCATCCGGTCGTGCAGCTCGCCGACGAGCCCGTTCGGCCGCGTCGTGAGAATCGCGAACGTCCGCAGCGGAGGGCCGCCGCGCGGCCTCCACTCGTCGAAGAGGCCCGCGAACGCGAACGGACGGCGCGACTTCAGCCGGATCGCCCAGGGCTGCCGGCCGCGGTCGCCCTTCTTCCATTCGAAGAACCCGTCGGCGGGCACCAGCGTGCGCCGGCGCCGCAGCGGCTCCTTGAAGCTGGGCTTCGTCGCGGCCGTCTCGGCCCGCGCGTTGATCGGCCGGCCCGCGTCGTCCGGGGCGTCCGCCCACGACGGGACGAGGCCCCACCTCATCGGCCGGAGGACGCGCGCCCCCCGAGCGGACGCGTCGGGGAGCACGACGGGCAGGTCCTGGCCCGGCGCCGCGTTCCAGCGCGGGACGAGCGGCGCCCGCTCGCCCCGCACGTGGAAACGCGACGCGAGGACGTCGAACGGCGTCACGAGCCAGTAGCGGCCGCACACGGGTCACGGCGCCCCGGCGGCGCGGAGAGCGGGCGTCTCGAGGCGCGTGCCGCCCGGCTCGGTCGGAAGCGGCCCGAAGCCCCCCGTCGCGGGGGAATGGCGGTCCCACCACGCCTCCGCGTCGGAGGACGACCAGCGCCCGGCCCCGGAGGTCGCGGCGAGGCGCGCCTCGAGGACGCGCGCCCCCTCGGGCCGGTCCGCGGGGTCCTTCGCGAGACAATCGAGGAGCACGGCTTCGAGGTCGGCCGGAACGGGGGTCGCGACGCGCCGGGAGGGCGGGACGGGCGGCGTGGACGTGTGGTCGTGGAGGGTCTCGAGCGCCGTCTTGCGGTCGAAGACCGGCTGGCCCGTCAGGAGGAAGTAGCCGACGCAGCCGAGCGCGTAGAGATCGGCGCGGCCGTCCACCTCCCGGCCGAGCGCCATCTCGGGCGGCATGTAGGCGGGAGTCCCCGCGATGAGACCGGTCTGCGTGAGGTTCGTGGCGCCGCCCGTCGAGACGTCCTTGACGAGGCCGAAGTCGACGACCTTCACGAAGTCCGCCTCGCCGCCGTAGCGGCAGAGGAAGATGTTCCCCGGCTTGATGTCGCGGTGGACGAGGCCGGCGGCGTGCGCCTCCGCGAGCGACCGGCAGGCCTGGACGAGGACGTGGACGACGCGCTCGGGCACGAGGGGCCCGTAGCGCTCGACGAGCCGGTCGAGCGTGAAGCCGTCGAGGAGCTCCATGACGTAGTAGAAGGCCCCGTCGTCGGAGCGTCCGAAGTCGTAGAGCTGGACCGTGTGCGGCGAGCGCAGCGCCGCGGTCGCCTTCGCCTCGCGCTCGAAGCGCGCCACGAGGTCGCGCGGGATGCCGCCTTCGCGGCCTCTCACGAGCTTGATCGCGGCATCGCGCGCGAGCATCCGGTGCTCGGCGCGCCACACCTCGCCCATCCCGCCCTGCCCGAGCGGGGCGACGAGCCGGTAGCTCCCGAGCTCCTCGGCCCGTCCCGCCTGTGCCGAGAGCTGGTAGACGATGCGCGATCCGATGATCGCGACGGCGGACGACACGGCGGTCGGGAGGAACATCGCTACGGCCACGTCTGCGGAGGGCGCCGCGCGGTAGCCGAGGGCGATCGCGACGAGGAGGCCGACCGGGTCCATGAGCGCCGTCGCGGCCGTCGCGAGCGCCGTCTTCCCGCGCGTGGACGGGACGAGGAGCGGAAACGCCATGATGAGGACGGCGACGGACGACCAGCCCTTCGGGAGGACCCCCGGCGCGTCCGGCACGGCGTGGTAGATCGACGCAAGGAGGAATCCGAGCGCGACCTCGTAGACGAGCGCGCGGTCGAGGAGCTCGGCGGCGTCCACGCCCGCGCGCCGCGTCAGCGCGAACATGCCGAGGGACGCGACGACGATGGCGACCTGTCCGAAGAGGACGATTCCCGGGTAGGGCTGCTGGCCGGCGCGGGCCGCCACGATCCGGATCACGACCGTGAACAGGACGCTGATCCCGGCCATGAGGAGCGCGACGACGCCGAGGCGCCGCACGCCCGCCGCGAGGAGGTCCGGAGGGAGCGTGTCGCGGACGCGCGACGCGCTCGAACCCGACGGCGTGTCCGCCTTCCTGCAGCGCGGCATGGCCCTATTCTGACGGAGTTATCCCCTATTCTCATCTCGATGCCCGAGCTCCCGGATCTGGCTGTTTACGTCGAGCACCTCGAGCGCCTCCTGAAGGGCGCGACGCTCAGGAAGGTCCGCGTCGCCAGCCCGTTCGTCCTGAGGTCGGTCGCGCCGCCCGTGAACGCCCTCGAGGGCCTCGCGATTCGTGGCGTGACCCGGCTGGGGAAACGCCTCGTATTTTCTCTCGAGGGGAAAGAGGGGGAACCTCCCAGCCATTCGCCGGAGCTCTTCCTCGTCCTCCATCTCATGGTGGCGGGCCGGTTGCGGTGGAAGACGGCCGACGCCCCCGTTCCCATTCCAAAGAAAATCGGCCTTCTCTCCCTTCTCTTCGATCACGGGACCCTCCTCCTCACCGAGGCGAGTCCGAAGAAGAGAGCCTGGATCCGCGTCGTCTCGGGGCGCGAGGCGCTTGCCGCCCTCGACCCCGGGGGCCTCGAGCCGCTCGAGGCCCCGCGCGAGGCGTTCGTCGCGAGGCTCCGGAGCGAGAACCACACGCTGAAGCGCGCGCTCACCGACCCCACGCTGTTCTCCGGGATCGGGAACGCCTACTCGGACGAGATCCTCCACGCGGCCCGCCTCTCCCCCGTCGCCCTCACGTCCCGCCTCGCGGACGACGAGGCCGGCCGCCTCTTCGAGGCGACGCGGACGACGCTCGTCGGGTGGACGGATCGCCTCCGCCAGCGCGCGGGCGAGGCCTTCCCGGAGAAGGTCACCGCGTTCCGCGAGGACATGGCCGTCCACGGGAAGTTCGGGAAACCCTGCCCGCGGTGCGGGACGAGCGTCCAGCGCATCGTCTACGCCGACAACGAGACGAACTACTGCCCGGCCTGCCAGACGGGCGGAAAGCTCCTCGCGGACCGGTCGCTCTCGCGTCTCCTCCGCGGCGACTGGCCGAAGAGCCTCGAGGAGATGGAGGAGCGGAAGAAGAAGGAGAAGATTCAGCCCGTCGCCGACCACTCGTAGTCGCGCACGGTCGCCGCGCGCCACGCGACGAACGCCGCGACGAGGATCGTGCCGACCCCGCCCGAGACGACGGCGAACGACGCTCCGGCCGCCGCGGAGGCGAAGAGGCTCGCGACGAAGCCCGCCTCGAGCTCGCCGAGCTGCGGCCCTCCCATGAAGAAGATCATGTTGACGCTCGTCATCCGGCCGCGAAGCGCGTCGGGCGTGACGAGCTGGCGCACCGTCTGGCGGACGACCGTGGAGATCGTGTCCGTCAGGCCGACGAGCGCGAGCGCGGCGAACGTGAGCGCGAAGCTGCGCGAGAGCCCGAAGACGACCGTCACCGCCCCGTACGCCGCCACGGCACAGAGGAAGACGCGCCCCTGCCGCCGCGGCAGGCCGCGCACCGAAGTCCAGACCGACGAGGCGAGCGCCCCGATCCCGGGCGCCGCGCGCAGCCACCCGTAGCCGGCCGGCCCGACGAGAAGGATCCGGTCCGCGAAGATCGGGAGCAGGGACATCGAGCCGGCGAAGAACGTCGCGAAGAAGTCGAGCGTCATCGTCCAGACGAGGATGGGCGTCGTGAACACGAAGCGCAGCCCCTCGCGCAGCGACGTCAGAGGATGGTCGGGCGGCCCCGCCGCCGCCTCGATGCGCCCCGAGGCGCGGAGCGTCGCGAGGGTCGCGAGGACGCCGGCGAAGGACGCCGCGTTCAGGAAGTAGATGAGGGCGAGTCCCTGGGTGTGGACGCGGGTGGACGCGGCCGCCGGAAGGGCGTGGACCGCGCCCGCGAGGATCAGGCCCGTGAGCGCGGGCCCCCCGATCGCGGCGAGCTGGAACGCGGAGATGAGGATCGTGAGGGCGCCCGGGAGCTCCTCCTTGGGCACGAGACGCGGGACGAGCGACTGGCGCGCGGGGTTGTCGAACGCACCCGCCGCCGACGTGCACGCCGTGAGCAGGTAGACGATCCACACCGGGTCGCGGCCGAGGATCGTGGCCGTGCCGAGACCGAGCGCGACGAGCGTCATCGCGGACTGCGTCGCGAGCATCACGCGGCGGCGGTCGCGCCGGTCCGCGACGATGCCCCCGACGAGGGAGAGCGTCACGATCGGAACGACGCGCACGAGGCCGACGAGGCCGAGCGCCAGCGGCGAGCGCGTGAGGACCCAGACGTGCCAGTCGATCGCGACGTTCTGCATCTGCGACCCGACGAGCGACACGAGCTGCGAGATCGCGAGACGGCGGAAGTCGCGGTGCTTCAGCGCGTCGTAGGGGCGCGGGGACGGCGGCACGGAGGGAGTCTACGGGCGGGGGCTCAGATCGTCTTCAGCCAGTCCGACACGTCCGCGACCATCCGGTCCCAGGACGGGGACACGTAGAGGACCGGCTGGTACTTCGTCGGGTCGTACGGCCGCGCCGAGGCGTCCGCGAAGTCGAGCTCCCGGAGCTCCGCCTCGGTCGTCATCCGCTCCATCTCGCCGAAGGACGAGAGGACGCCCGCGCCGTAGGTCCGGAGCGCCCCGCCCTCCTCGACGAGGCCGAACTCGAGCGTGTACCAGTAGACGAGCTCGAGGCGCCGCATCGCCTCGGCGCTCGCGCGCGCGGCGGCTTCGCCGAAGAGACGCGAGAGCCGGACGACGTCGGGATGGAAGAGGCTCGCCGCGTGTCCGACGAGCTCGTGGATGACGTCCGGCTCGGGCGTGTAGAACGGCACGGAGTGGTGGCGCATGTACTGCGTCGACAGGAAGACGCCCTGGGCCATCGCCGAGAGGAACCCGCGCCCCTGGATGAGGCCCGCGACCGGGAGCATCCGGAAGCCCGAACGCTCGAGCGTCCCGTCGACGTCCGCGAGCTGCGGGACGCGGAATCGGTCGAGCGCGAGGACGCGCGAGCTCTCGCGCCACTCGCGGCAGGCGTGCGTCTCGTGGAGCGGGCCGAGTCGCTCCCACGTGAGCTTCCAGACCGCCTGCTCCTCCGGCGTGTAATCCACGCGCGGCACGGGGTCTCCCTCCTTGAAGTCGAGCGCGAGACGCGCGATCTCGTTCCGCCTCGCCCGATACACGGGGTCCCTGAAGCCCGGGTGGTCGGGGTCCAGGCGGACGATCTCGCCCTCTTTCGCGAGGACCTCGGAGATGTGCTTCATGACGGGCGCCACCGCCCGACCGCATCGTAATGCGAAATCCGGGCCGGCGACAGAGTCTCGGAAGCCCGGGCCGCGACGGCCCCGATCTCCCTGTCGTAGCATCGCGGCCGTTCCCCGGAGGTCGAGAATGCACAGGACGCTCGGGACACTCCTCGCGGCATCTGTCCTCCTTCCGGCGCCGCCGGCGGCGGCGGCACCGTCCGCCGCCGAGGCGAAGGCGATCGTCGAGGAGCTCGTCGCCTGCGGGACCCGGCACTCGCTCTCTTCCTGGACGGACCCGAAGCGCGGCGTCGGCTGCGGGCGAGACGCCGTTCTCCGGCGCTTCGACGCCGTCGAGACGGCGACGGGCGGGAAGCTCCGCGTCGTCGTCGACTCCTACGAGACGACCGGGACGCGCACGAAGGGCGCCCCCGTCCACATGGAGAACGTCTACGCGATCCTCGGCGGGACCGACCCCGTTCTCTCGAAGACCGCCTTCCTCGTCTCCGGCCACTACGACTCGATTCCGTCCGACGTCATGGACGCCGAAACGAGTGCCCCCGGCGCCGACGACGATGCCTCGGGCACGGCCGCGTCCATCCTCGCGGCGCGCGCCCTCGGCGCGACACCGGCCCGGGCGACGCTGATCTTCGCGGCCGTCTCGGGCGAGGAGCAGGGCCTCCTCGGTGCGAAGCGGATGCTGGAGTGGCTCGGGACGCACGGCTACGCCGTCGGCGGGATGATCACGTGCGACATCGTCGGGGCCACGAACGGGAGCCGCGATCGGCGCGTGCGCGTGTTCTCCGAGGGCGGGCCGGACGGCGTGGACTCGCCCGGGCGGCAGTTGGCGCGCCTCGTCGAGGACGTGAACGGGAAGGACGCCGTGCGCCTCGTCTTCCGCCTCGACCGCTTCGGGCGCGGAGGCGACCACCGGCCGTTCGCCGAGGCGGGCCTTGCGGCCGTGCGTTTCACGGAGCCGCTCGAGGACTACCGCCACGAGCACCAGACACCGAGAACCGAGAACGGCGTCGAATACGGCGACCTGCCGAAGTTCATGGACTTCGACTTCGTTGCGGAAACCGCCGACGTCGTCGTCAAGACGCTCGCGGAGATGGCGAACGCGCCCGCCCCGCCGCGCCGCGTCACATTGGGTGGCGCCGTGACAGATTCAGCGAAGATTTTCTTAGAGGGTGACAAGGATCCCGAGCGCGCGGGTTACGAGATCCTCTGGCGGGAGACGACGGAAGCCCGCTGGAGCGTCGTGAGAACGGTCGAGGCGAACGCCGCGGCGCCCGCGGCATCGGCCGCCACGTCCGGCGCACCGGCGGTGGGCGCGCCCCGGCCGTCGTCGAGCGCGCCGCCGCCGTCTTCTTCTCTTCCACTCGAAGAAAATCTCTCTCTGGTTCTCTCTTCGATCTCCACCGACAACCACTACTTCGCGGCGCGGAGCGTCGGGAAGAACGGGAGAAGGAGCATTGCCGTGCCCGCCGTCGCCGGCCGCGGCGCCCGTGAAGTAAGACGCTCATGAGCCTCACCGTTTTCGACGGGGCGATCGTCTTCGCGTACTTCGCCCTCTCGATCGGGATCGGCTTCGCCTTCACGAAGAAGGGCGGCGAGTCGCTCGAGGAGTACTTCGTCGCGGGACGCGCCGTGCCGTGGTGGCTCGCGGGCGCCGCGATGATCGCGACGACGTTCGCGGCCGACACGCCGCTCGTCGTGACGGGCCTCGTCTTCGAGCACGGCGTCGCGGGCAACTGGATCTGGTGGAACTTCGTGATGTCGGGGACGCTGACCGTCTTCCTCTACGCGCGCCTCTGGCGGCGCGCGAAGGTCATGACCGACGTCGAGTTCGCCGAGATCCGCTACGGCGGGAAGCCCGCGACGTTCCTGCGCGGCTTCCGCGCGCTCTACCTCGCCCTCCCGATCAACCTGATCATCCTCGGCTGGGTCACGCTCGCGATGGTCAAGATCCTCCAGATCTCGCTCGGGATCCGGCCGCTCTGGGCCGTGGGCCTCTGCTTCGTCATCACGGTCGCCTACTCGGCGGCCGCCGGGATGTGGGCGGTCCTCTGGACCGACCTCGTCCAGCTCGTCATCAAGATGACGGCCGTCATCCTCCTCGCGTCCTTCGCGATCCGGAAAGTCGGCGGCATCGGAGCCCTCGAGAACGGCCTCGAGAAGCACTTCGGCTCGGTCGACGCGGCAATTTCGTTCCTCCCGCCCGCGGGGTCGGCGTGGATGCCGGCGATCGCGCTCTTCACGTTCCTCGCCGTCCAATGGTGGGCCGCGTGGTACCCCGGCGCCGAGCCCGGCGGCGGCGGGTACGTCGCCCAGCGGATCTTCTCGGCGAGGACGGAGCGCGACGGCATCCTCGCGACGCTCTTCTTCAACGTCGGCCACTACGCGCTCCGCCCGTGGCCGTGGATCCTGACGGGCCTCGCGACCGTCCTCCTCTACCCCGCGGGCGTCCTCGTGAACGGCCGGCCCGACCACGAAGCCGCGTACGTGCAGGCGATGGTCGACCTCCTGCCGGCCGGCTGGAAGGGCTTCATGCTCGCCGGCTTCGCGGCCGCGTACATGTCGACGGTCGGAACGCACCTGAACTGGGGGGCGTCGTACCTGGTCGGCGACGTCTATAAGAGATTTCTCAGAAAGGGGGAAAGCGAGAAGCACTACGTGGCCGTCTCGCGGTGGACGACCGTGGGGCTGTTTCTCGCTTCGATCGTCGTCACGCTCAATCTCTCGTCGATCGAGGGCGCGTGGCGGTTCCTCCTCGCGCTCGGGAGCGGGACGGGCCTCGTCCTCATCCTGCGGTGGTACTGGTGGCGCATCAACGCGTGGAGCGAGATCTCGGCGATGGTGACCTCGGGGGTCGTCTCCCTCGCCGCATTCGCGCTCGTGCCTCTCGGGTCGGGCCCCGGCGCCGCCTTCGAGCAACAGGCCGTCGTCATGCTCGTGACCGTCGCCGCCACGACCGTCGTATGGGTCGCCGTGACGCTCCTGACGCCTCCCGAGGCCGACGCGACGCTCGACGCGTTCTACCTCCGCGTGCGTCCCGGCGGCCCGGGCTGGGCGCGCGTCTCGGCGCGCCTCGGTTTCGGAAGAGAGCCGATTCCCGGCGGGGCGATGTCGTTCCTGAACTGGGCGCTCGGGATCGTTCTCGTCTACACGGCTCTCTTCGGGATCGGGAAGGTCGTGTTCGGTCGGCTCCCGGCCGGTTGCGCTCTCCTCGCGGCCGCGGCCGCCGCCTTCGTCGTCATCATGCGGAATCTCGGACGGGACGAGAGGACGCGCGCGGCCGGCGGTGGCGGCGGAGCCTGACGCGCGGCGCGCGGCGTTCGGCGCCGGCGCCGCGATCGCTCTCGCCGCCCTCGCGGCGGCGGCCGCCGGGCTCCCCCTCGGGTCGCCCGGCCTCGCCGAGGAGTGGTCGATCCGCTGGGCGTTCGACCGGGGACAGCCCTGGATCCGGCCCGACGTCCTCTCGACGCTCGCGACCCGGCCTCTCGCCGCCCTTCCCCAGGCTCTCGGGTACGCCCTGACGCCGGATTCCTTCGTCGGCGACCGGATCGTCCTCCTGGTCCTCCTCGCGGGCACGGCCGTCGCGGCGGCCGCGCTCCTCGCGCGTCTCGTCCCCGTGCCCGCCGCCGCCGCGGCAGGCGCCGTCCTCGCGCTCCTCGCGCCCGCCGACAGCGCGGTCTTCCGGACGCGCGATCTCCCGAACCACGCGGCGATCCTCTTCGCTCTCCTCGCGATCCTCCTCCTCGCGCGCGCCGCCGAGGGAAACGGCGCCGTCGCGGCCGCCGGGATGGTGGTCTGCGAATGCATCGCCCTCGGCCTCTACGACGGACCCATCCTCGTCCTTCTCGCGGCGCCGGCGCTTCTCCCCCTTCTCGCGAGGGGCGGAAAGAGGGCGTCCCGCCCGCTCGTGGGGCTCTGGCTCCTCGCACCGGCGGCGTTCCTGGTTCGCGGCCTCGTCCTCCTCGGGCGCGGCGGGAGCTACGTGACGAGCCTCTGGGAGCCGGGCACGGAGTCGGCGGGCACGCGCCTCCTCGCGGGCCTCGGAGCGCTCTTCCGGATGGCGCTCCGCGAGCTTGCAGCGCCTTTCCTCGAGGGCGCCCGGGCGCTGATCGCCGCGGACCGCGCCCGTCTGGCCGCCGTCCTCTTCGCCGGAGCCGCCGCGGCCGTCGTGCTCGTGCGCACGCGCGCGACCGAGGAACCCGTCCGCGCGCGCGCCGCCTTCGCCGCGGGGCTCGGCCTCCTCGTCCTCGGCGCCCTCCCCTATGCGATGGCGCCGGCGCTCCGGGAGGAGACGCGGCGGGTCCACCTTCTCGCGTCGCTCGGGTCCGGCATCGCCTTCGCGGCGGCGCTCGGCGCCGTCCGGCGCCGGGCCGTCCCGACGATCGCGAGCGTGACGCTCGTCGCCCTCGCCGTCTCCGCCGGGCGCGCGCAGGGCGAGGGCGCCGCCGCCGCCGCGCGCCGCGTCGGCGCTCTCGTGCGGGCGCTCGCCGAAGGAGCGCCGGCTCCGCCGCCCGGCACCGCTCTCCTGCTCCTCGACACGGACGGGCCGCCGCCCTCGGAGGACGTCCTCGGCCTCACCGTCACGGACGTCCACCTCGCGGACGCGCTGCGCGTCGTGCACCGCCAGGCGGACCTCCTCGTCTACGTGTTCGGTCGCGACCTGCGCTTCCGCTGGAACGGAACGCCCGAGGCCGGCGCCGACGGCGTGACCGTGCGCTGGGCCGACGGGTCCTCGGCCCTCGTCCCCTGGGAGAAGGTCGTCCTGTTCCGCGAGGACGCCGAGGGGCGCGTCGCGCGCGCCGACGAGACTCCGGCCGATCTCCTGCGCTGGCCGAAGGCCGCAGCCGCCGGGCGCGCGGTCCCGAGGGAAGGAAGCCCGCCGCCCCGCCTCGAGACCCTCTGCCCACGCCCCGCGGGGTGAGGCGGGGGCTACGCCGCCCGCTCGGCGCCGCTCCGGGCGGGCACGTGCGACATCGCGCGTTCGGCGAGGGCCGTGATCGTGAGCGAAGGGTTCACGCCGGGGTTCGCCGAGATCGCCGAGCCGTCCACGACCCAGAGCCCCTCGTAGCCGAAGACGCGGTTCTTGTCGTCGACGACGCCGCTCGCCTCCGATGCCCCCATGCAGCAGCCGCCGAGGATGTGCGCCGTCGTCGGGATGCCGAGGAGCGTCTCCGTGAGGAGGCTCTGCGTGAAGCCGCCGAGACGCTTCTCGACGCGCCGCGCGAGGTCCGTGGCCTCCGGCAGCCAGGCCTTCGCGGGCACACCCGCGCCCGGCGCCGTGGCGAGGGCGTGCCGGAAACCGTTGCGCAGGCCGCGCCGGAGCGTCATGCGCAGCGTGCCGTCGACCGTGCGCATGTAGAGAAGGATCATCGTGTGCTTCGCCCAGTCCGGCGTGAGCCAGGCCTTCAGCGTCCTTCCGGGCTCGCGGACGAGCAGACTCGCCGCGGCGAGGAGCCGCTGGTGCACGGCGTCGCCGGGCGCGTGCGGCATCGCGAGGAGCCGGAAGAAACCCGAGCCGGCCGGGTATCGCACGGGCTCGAGATGCGAGTGCTCGTCCGTCTCGAGGATCGACCCGATCGCGATCCCCTTCGAGAGGTCCTCGTCCCGGTCGCTCACGACGCCCATGAGGACCTCGGAGTTCGTCCGCACGAAGTCGCCGAGACGGCCCGAGAGCTTCGGCAGGCCGTCGGGGCTCTCCCGGAGGCGCAGGAGGAGCTCGACCGTCCCGAGGACGCCGCCCGCGAAGACGACGTTCCGCGCCGTCACCACGGTTTTCTTCCTGAGGAACGGGAACGGCTCGCGGCCGCGGCGGACCGTCAGCTCGTAGCCGCCTCCGGCGAGCGGCTTCACCCACGTGACCTCGGCGTCGGATTCGATCCGCGCGCCCCGCTTCTCGGCGAACCAGAGATAGTTCTTGTCGAGCGTGTTCTTCGCGCCGTGGCGGCAGCCGATCATGCAGGCCCCGCACCTCTCGCAGCCCGTGCGCGCGGGGCCCTCGCCGCCGAAGTACGGGTCGGGCACCGTGACGCCCGGCTCCCCGAAATAGACGGCGACCTCCGTGGGCTGCCACTTGCCCACGAGGCCGAGATCCCGGGCGACGTCGCGCAGAACCTCGTCCGGCGGCGACGTGAACGGGACGGGCGTCGTCCCGAGCATCCGTCTGGCGGTCGCGTAGTGCGGCTCGAGCTCCGTCTTCCAGTCGGCGAGAGCCGCCCACGACGGCGCCCCGAAGAACGAGTCGCCGGGCACGGGCAGCGTGTTCGCGTAGACGAGCGATCCTCCGCCCACGCCCACGCCCGAGAGAGCCGTGACGTGCTTGAGGAACGTCATCTTGAAGAGGCCGCGGAAGCCCAGACCCGGCAGCCAGAGCCACTTCGGGAGGTTCCAGTTGCTCTTCGGATAGTCCCCGTCGGCGAAGCGCTTCCCCTTCTCGAAGACGACGACGCGCCACCCCTTCTCGGCGAGGCGGAGCGCCGAGACGCTCCCGCCGAAGCCGGAGCCGACGACCGCGAAGTCCGCGTCGAAATCGCGCGCCACCGGGGCAGTCTAGCGCCCGGCCGCGAAGCTGAGATCGGCTCTCTCCTCCGGGTGGACCGCGCAGCGCAGGGAGACGCCGCCGGAGATTTCTTCGAATGAAAGAAGGCGGGCGGCGCCGGAGCCGAGGACGGGGACGTTTCGCAGGATGCTGCCATCGGCGGAAAGAACCTCGATGGCGTGAAGACGCCCATCCGTCGAACGAAGCGCGATGTCGCCTCCCGGCGCGAGGGAAATCACCTTCGAAGAAAATCTCCCGTTTCCGACGCCCACATCCAATGCGGACGCCAGCCGCGCGGCTTCGGCCGCCCCGGGCGCGGCCGCGCCTCGACGCGCGCCGCCGCCTCCCGCGCCCTCTTCACCATTCGGAGAAATGCGCTTCGAACGCAACACGTCCTCGAGAAGCCTGCCGACGCGCGCCGCGGGCGGCGGCGTCCCGAACGACCACAGGGTCACGAGGACGAAGGCGGTGATCCCGAACTTCACGATCGAGAGGAGGAGGGACTCGACGAGGACGGGCACGAGGCGCGGCGTCCCGCGCCGGAAGAACGCCAAAAAGACGCCCGCCGGGATCACGGCGTAGCTCCAGAGGATCGCGGCGTCCGGCTCCCAGCGGTGCCGCCAGACGGGGCCCGCCGCGAAGGCGAAGACGCCGAGCGCGGTTGCGAGGACCGCGAGTCGTTCGCGGGTCGTCAGGGCGCGGACGCGCGGGTGCAGGGCGATCGGCACGCGGGGATTCTCGCAGTCCGCGTGCTAGTCTCGCGACCGAGACCGAGGCTCACATGAGAAAGTTGCTCATCGTCGCGGCCGCCGTCGTCCTCGCCGTCTGGTACTTCCGGAGGAGGCCCGCCGAGCCCGTCACGACGTCCGACGCCGCGCCCGCGGTCTCCGTCGGGCCCGGCTGCCTCACGGAAGCCGGGAACGCGAACCGCCTCCTCGCGGACGCCTCGCGCCTGCTCGTCAACATGCCCGTGGACTCGGGCGCGTGGAGCGCGGCCGAGAGCCGGGCGACTCAGGCGATCGAACGCGCCGAGTCCGCGTGCTCGGGCGGCGCGACGGACTCCGAGCGCGACGCGCTCGCGGACGCGCGCGAGGCGATCTCGCTCATCCGCACGTCGCTGTCCGAGGCCGCGTCGGCCGCGAAGGGCGCCGGAGGATTCCAGGGCGCGATGCGGCAGGAGCAGATCGACGCGAAGCTCGCGTCGGCGAGGGCGAGACTCGGGCTGCGCTGAAGAGCCGTCACTCCACGTACTTGTAGCCGGTCCCCGTGTCGAAGACGACGATGCGCTCGTCCTTCGCGACCTTTCCGGCCGCGACGAGCTTCTTCACGGCAACCCAGGCCGCGCCGCCCTCGGGCGCGGCGAAGAGGCCCTCGAAGGAGGCGAGCTCGACGACGCCCTCGCGCATCTCGTCGTCGGTCACGGCCACGGCCTCGCCCTTCGAGTCGCGGAGAATCTTCAGGATCAGGTAGTCCGCGTACGCCTTCGGGACGCGCAGGCCGCTCGCGTACGTGCGCGCGTTCTCGAACCTCACGGAGACGTCCTTGCCCTCGGCGAGCGCCTTCGGGATCGGCGCGCAGCCCTCGGCCTGCACGGAGACCATCCGCGGCCGCGCGGAACCGATCCAGCCGAGCTTCTCCATTTCGTCGAAGGCCTTCCACATCCCGATGAGGCCCGTGCCGCCGCCCGTGGGATAGACGACGACGTCGGGCAGGGTCCAGCCCATCTGCTCGGCGATCTCGTAGCCCATCGTCTTCTTCCCCTCGACGCGGTACGGCTCCTTCAGCGTCGAGACGTCGAACCAGCCCTCCGCGTCCTTCCTCTGCGCGACGATCTTCCCGCAGTCGTCGATGAGCCCGTCCACGAGGCCGACCTTCGCGCCGTACGCCTCGCACTCGATCCGGAAGACCTTCGGCGTGTCCCTCGGCATGAAGACGTGGCAACCGAGGCCCGCCTTCGCGGCGTACGCCGCCGCGGCGCCGCCGGCGTTGCCCGCGGTCGGGAGGGCGATCTTCCCCGCGCCGAGCGCCTTCGCCATCGTGACGGCCGCGGCGAGGCCGCGCGCCTTGAAGGAGCCGGTCGGGTTCCCGGCCTCCTCCTTGACCCAGAGATTCGGCATCGCGTGCGCGGCTCCGAGGCGGTCCGCCTTGAGGAGCGGCGTGCCGCCCTCGCCGAGCGTGACGATCTCCGCCGCCGAGCGCGCCGGCATCACCTCGTGCCAGCGCCAGATGCCAGGAGAACGCCCCTCGGCGCGGCGCGGGAACGGTTCGAGGTCGTACTCCGCGAAGAGCGAGCCCGCGCAGCCGGCCTCCGTGCAGACGTTCAGGAGCGGACCAACGCCGTACGTCGCGCCGCACTTCGTGCAGGCGAGGCGGGAGAGACGCGAGAAGGTCATGGCGGGATCTTATGATCCGCGGCGTGAAGTTCCGCCTCGAGGTCGCGGCGGCGTGCCTTCTCGGCGCGCTCCTCGCGTGGCACCGGCACGCCACGGTCCTCACCGAGAGCGGCGGCCGCTTCGAGGACCCCGACGCGATGTTCCACGCCCGGCGGGCGGCGCGCGCCATCGCGGAGGGGACCCTGCTCCCGCCCGTCCTCGACCGCTTCGAGAACTTCCCCGCCGGCGGCCGGGCCCTCTGGCCGCCGCTCCACGACGCCACGCTCGCGCTCCTCGCCCGTGCGGGAGGATCGACGCGCGAGGAGCCCGGGCGCGGGATGACGACGGCCGCCGCGCTCCCCGTCGCCGAGTTCGTCCTCGCCGTGATCGCGGCCGCCGCGATCGCACGCCGCCTCGGAGGAGGCCCCGCGGGCGCCGCGACCGCCGCCTTCACGCTCGCGCTCACCGCGGCCGTTGCGCGCCGCGCCGCCTTCGGCGAGATCGACCACAACCTCACGGAAGTGCTCTTCGGGCTGTGGATGCTCTGGTTCGTCGCGAGGATGGCGGGGTATCCGGAACATCCGGGGATTTCGGGGAATTCGAAGATTCCTTCCCGCGAGAAGAAGCGGGGTGGACCGGCGACCCCTCGCGCCCGCGAAGCAGCGGCGCGGACCGCCGCGAGCGACTTCGTCCGCTCTGCGGCCTGGGCCGTCGGCTGGGCGGCACTCGTGCTCGTCTCGCTGGGGTTCTACACGGGGCTCGTCCTCTCGGCGGGCGTCGTCGGGGCGGCGGCGTGCGCCGCCGCGTTCTTCGAAGGTCAAGAGGGCGGCGACGAGGGCCCCTTCGCACGAGCGCTGCCCCGGCTCGCGCTGGGTTTCGCGATCGCGGCCGCCGCGCTCCCGTTCTTCGCGGGCCTGCGCGTCCGGCCCGATCCCGGAGACCCCTGGCGGCTCGGCCCGGTCCACACCCTCCTCCTGAGCGCAGCAGGGATCGGTTGCGCGGCGGTCTCCCTCTTTCTCTTTCCAAGAAAATCCCCCGCTCCGCCACCCGGACCGAGGCGCAACTCGACGAGCGTGAGAATGGCTCTCGGCGCGCTGCTGCTGGCGGCGGCCGCCGCCGCCGCGCAGCCGCGCGCGGCGTGGGGAGCGCTCGCGGCCGGCTTCGGGTTCGTCGGCGCGCGAGACCCGTGGCTCGCGACGATCGACGAATTCCGGCCGATGTGGACGTCGACGCTCGCGCTGGAAGGCTCGCTGCCCGCCGTCCCCGTCGCGCTCGCCGCCCTCTTCTTCGCGGCGCGCGCCTTTCGCGGGCTCAACCGGGCGCGGCGCGCCGCCTTCGCGCTCGCGGCGGTTCCGGCGCTCCTTTTCCTCGCCCTCGCGCTCTCGCAGAAGCGCTTCCTCCCTCCCGCGTGCGCGTTCCTCGCCGCCGCGACGGGCGTCGCATGGACGCTCGACGCCTCTCCGGCCGCCGTCTGGACGCGCCGTGCGGTCCTCGCGGCGGCGGCGCTCGTCACCCTCGACGTCTTCGGCTTCACGTACCTCGGGCTCACGTTCCGCGGCGAGCCCGACCCGGTCGTCTCGGCCGGCGAGGCCGCGGCCGCGGTCCTCCGGGATGCGACGCCGCCGCCGGGCGATCCTCCCGCGTGGGGCGTCCTCGCCCCGTGGGACTACGGGCACGAGATCGTGTGCCTCGGCGGCCGCGCGGTCGCGATGAACAACTTCGGGACGATGCAGCCCGGCTTCGCGCGGGCGATGGGCGTCTTCCTCGAGACCGATCCGGCGAAGGCGGTCGCGGAGCTCGACGCCCTGCGCCTGCGGTACGTCCTCGCCGTCTATCCGCCGAACGTGATCCCGGGCGGCGCGCAGTCGGCCCGGCGCGATCCGGGGGCGTACTTCAGCGGCGGCTACGACCCCGACCGGATGTCGCCGTACGCCCCGACCGAGAAGGGCGCCGCGACGTTCCTCGTGCGCCTCCACCTCGAGAACGGCGCCCCGCGGCCCCGAGATCCCGCGTCCGCCCGCGCGGCCCTCGCGCGCGTCGCGCTCGTCTGGGAGTCCCCGCAGACGGGGCCCGATCCCTCGGGACGGCCCGTCCCCTTCATGAAGCTCTTCGAGCTCAGGGCCGCGCCCGCGCCGTGACGCCTACTGATCTACGATTCCGAGGGCCTTCCCGGTCGCACAGTCGATCCGGAGGAGCTGCCGCGACGTGACTCCGTACTTGTGGCCGGAGCCGTACTCGCTCTGGACCGCGTAGTCGCCCTTGCCGCCGCCCGAGCGCATGAGCGTCATGAGCGTCGCGTCGCGCGGGTCGACCATCGGGTTCCGGCAGCCCTCGTCGGGCTTCGGCTCCTCCGCCTTGCCCACGCCGGACGAGGCGACCATGAAGTGATCGGGCAGATCGAGGGGAACGCCGACGACCGGGCCGGCCATGTCGTTCCGGACCGTCGTGCAGCCCGCGAACACGAGCAGCGCCGCCGTCGCGAGGAGCGTCGCAGGTCTTCTCCGCATGCCGACACGTTATCAAAAAGAGCCGTCAGCGCGTCTCCGTGATCTTCCGGATTCCGCGCGGGCGGTCGGGATCGAGCCCGCGCGCGCGCGCCGCGTGGAACGCGAGGAGCTGCCCGGGCAGAATCGAGACGATCGGCGCGAGGAGCTCCGGCACGCGAGGCACGGCGAGCGCCCCGGGCCTCCGCGGGCCGATTTCGAGGACGGAGCTTCCCTTCCGCGCGAGCTCGCGGCCGAGCTCCGCCATCTCCCCGGCCGGCCGCGACCCGGCCGGCGACACGAGGACGACGGGCAGCCCCGGCTCGGCCATCGCGATCGGGCCGTGCCGGAAGTCCGCCGCCGAGTACGGCTCGGCGAGAAGGAGCGCGAGCTCCTTGAGCTTGAGAGCGATCTCCCACGCCGTCGGGTAGTGCACGCCGCGCGCGACGACGACGGCCCGCGCGGCCCGCGCGAGGGACTCGGACGCCGCCCGGGCCCGCGGCTCGACGAGGAGGGCTTCCTCCATGCGCTCGGGAACGGCGTCGAGCGCCCGGCGCTCCCGGCGCCCGCCGCGCATCGAGAGGACGAGGAGGGCGATCGCGGCGAGCTGCGCCGTGTACGTCTTCGTCGCCGCCACGCTCCTCTCGGCGCCCGCGTGGAGCTCGATCACCCATTCGGCGCAGCGCGCGAGAGGGCTCGAGGCGTCGTTGACGATCGCGAGCGTCGGGGCGCCCGCGGTCCGCGCCGCCGCGACGGTCTCGACGACGTCCGGCGACCGCCCGGACTGCGAGATCCCGATCACGAGCGCGCCCCGGACCCGGGGCGGGCGGCCGTAGAGCGTCACGAGGGACGGCGCCGCGAGCGCGACCGGCAGCCGGTGCACGAGACCGAACGCGTACTGCGCGTAGCGGGCCGCGTTGTCGGACGTCCCGCGCGCCGCGACGAGGACGAAGGACGGGTCCGCCTTCACGAGGCGCGCGGCGAGGGCCGCGACCCTCCGGCTCTCGCGCGCGAGGACGCGGGCGACCGCGTGAGGCTGCTCGCCGATCTCGGAGCGCAGGACGGAGCGCGCGGCCTCGGGCATCGTGCGAGGATAGCGCGGAGGCCCGCGGTGTTCGGACGCGTACGGAGACGAAGACGGCGGCGCGCGCCGCGGTTTCTCAGGCCCGTCCTGCGCCCGATGGCGTTCCGCGTCCTGCCGCGCGAGCTGCGCCCGCGCCGCGTCGGCCGCCTCGCGGCCGCGCTCGCGGACGGCCTCGCGGATCCCGCGTTCGAGGTCCTCCTGCGGCGCATCGACGCGAAGCCCATCCACCGCGGCAACGCCGTCACGCTCTACTTCGACGGCGACCGCGCGTTCTCCGCGATGTGCGCGGCGGTCGCCTCGGCCCGCGAGGAGGTGCTCCTCGAGGCGTACATCCTCAAGGACGACGCCGCGGGGCGCGAATTCGTCGGCGTCCTCGAGGCGGCCGCCCGGCGCGGCGTCGCGGTCCGCGTCCTCGCCGACGCGTTCGGGTCCAGCGCGACGCGCCGCTCGTTCTGGCGGCAGATGGAGGAGCACCGCGTCGACGTCCGCCTCTACCATCCCCTCTTCCCGTATCTCTGGTACCAGCCCTACCGCGACCACCGCAAGATCCTCGCGGTGGACCGGCGCGTCGCGTTCACGGGCGGGATGAACATCGGAGAGGAGTACGGCTCGTCGGTAGGCCCCTCGTCGCACGGGCGGGCCTGGCGCGACACGCACGCGCGGGTCGAGGGGCCCGCCGCCTGGGAGATGGCGGTCGTCTTTCGCGAGGGCTGGGAGGGCGCGGGGGGCGCGCCGTTCGAGATCCCGCCGCTCGCGCTTCCGGCCGACGAGGCCGCCCCTCCGGAAGGCGCCTCCGTCCTCGTCCTCGACTCGGCGCCGGGCCGGGGACACGAGGAGACCGCGTCCGTCCTCGCGGCCACGATCGCCGGGGCGCGCGAGCGCTTCTGGCTCACGAACGCGTACTTCGCGCCCCGCCGCGGAGCGCTCCCCCTCCTCGCGCACGCGGCCCGGCGCGGCGTCGACGTCCGGCTCCTCCTGCCGGGCGTGAGCGACGTGCCCCTCGTGCGGCATGCCGGGCACGGGTCCTATCGCGACCTCCTCGGATCCGGCGTGAGGATCTTCGAGTACGAGACGTCCGTCCTGCACGCGAAGACCTTCGTGGCCGACGGCTACGTGTCGATGGTGGGGTCGACGAACATGGACTTCCGGTCCTTCCACTTCAACGCCGAGTGCAACGTCGTCGCGCTCGACGCCGGCGTCGCGAGGTCCCTCGAGGTCCGGTTCGAGGCCGATCTCGCCTCGGCCACCGAGATCACGCTCGCGGACTGGGAGCGCCGGACCCGCCTCCACCGGGCCGGGGACCAGCTCGCCCGCGCCCTGTCGCCCGCCCTCTGAAGGACGCTCGTATCATCCGGCCCATGACGCGCCGCCTCACGACTCTCTCCGCCGCGCTCGTCCTCGCCGCGACGACGGCCGCGCCCGCCCAGGTCATCACGACGTTCGCGGGCACGGGCGAGCACGCGTTCTCGCCCGACGGCTCTCCGGCCGCGACCTCGCCGATCGCCCTCGCGATCAACAACGTGTCGAACGTCGTCCCGGACTCGGACGGCAACCTCACGTTCGCCGAGGGGCGCGTGTGCCGCATCCGCCGGATCATGCGCAAGACCGGCCTCCTCGAGACCCTCGCGGGCAACGGGAGGTGCAGCTACTCCGGCGACGGCGGACCGGCGACGGCGGCCTCGCTCAAGGACCCGGCCGAGGTCGCGTACGACCGGAACGACAACCTCTTCATCGCGGACGCGGGGAACAACGTCATCCGCCGCGTGGACCGGAAGACGGGGACCATCACGACCGTCGCCGGCAACCGGATCCCGAAGTGGGACGGCGACGGCGTCGCGATCGAGAAGGGCCTCGCGCGCCCGAGCGGCATCACGTTCGACCGCGAGGGGAGGCTCCTCATCTCGGACACGGCCAGCGCCCGCATCCGGCGGCTGGACCTGAAGACCGGCCTTCTCACGACGATCGCGGGAATGGACGCGCTCGACTACGTCGGCGGGCGGGCCCGCGAGACCGGCATCGGCTGGCCGAACGCGCTCCGCTTCGACCCGAAGGGCGCCCTCTTCATCGTCGCGACGGGCAACCACCTCATCCTGAGGCTCGATCCGAAGCAGGAGTACTTCTCCGTCGCCGCGGGCGACGGGCGGTACGGCGAGGAGGGCGACGGCGGGCCCGCCGTCAAGGCCCGCCTGAACCAGCCGGCTTCGCTCGCCGTGGACGGCGCCGGGAACGTCTTCATCTGCGACACCCAGAACGACGCGATCCGCCGCGTCGACGCGAAGACCGGGATCATCACGCACGTCGCGGGCGCCCACAAGGAGGGATTCTCGGGCGACGGCGGCCCCGCGGCGGACGCCGCTCTCTGGGTGCCGCTCGGCATCGGGCTCGACGGCAAGGGCAACCTCTACGTCGTCGACGCCGGGAACGGCCGCATCCGGAAGATCGCGGGCGTCGCGGCGCGCTGAGCCGTGCCCGACGCCGTGTCCTCCCGCCCGCCGCTAACCCGCCCCGGCGCTCCCGGGCCCTCGCTCCGCCGCGGGGCGGCCGGCTCCGCCGCGCGCGTCGCGGCGCTCGGCTTCGGGCTCCTCGCCCTCCTCCGGTGCGCGTCGGCTCCTCCGCCTCCGCCGGCCCGCACGGTCCTCGTCTCGTTCGACGGGCTCGGCGGCGTGCGGCTGAACGATCTCCTCGCGTCGGGGGCGCTCGACGCCGGCGGATTCTCGGCGGTCGCCGCGCGCGGCCTTCTCGCCGGGCGCGCCGTGGACGTCACGCCGTCGCTGACTCCGAGCGCCCACATCTCGGCGATCACCGGCGCCCTGCCGTCGAGGACCGGGATCGTGGCGAACCAGTTCCGGGAGCCCGGATCTCCGTTCGGGACGCACACGAGCGGCTTTGCCGCTCCGATCGAGAGCGAGACCCTCTGGGAGGCCGCGCGCCGCCAGGGACGTCGTGTCGCGGTGCTCCTCTACCCCGGCGCCGACGGCACGACCGCGGGGCGCCGCGGCGATCTCGGCCTCGTCTGGCCCGACAAGCCCGAGCGCGACTCCGCCTTCGTGCAGGTCGGAAGCGACGCGTGGACCGACGCGGTACGTCCCGCGGGACGCTCGTTCTCGCCGGCGCGCGAGGCGCACGTCACGGTCGCGGCGCCCGGAGGCAGCGTGCGGCTGCGCCTCACGGCGACGGACACGACGGACGATGGCACCGCGAATTACGACCTCGTCGCCTTCGCCCGCGAGGGGGACGCCGGCCCCGCCGCGCTCGGCGCCGTTCCCGTCCACGGCTGGTTCGCGCTCGCGGTTCCGGGCCGAGGCGGAAGCCTCACGGCCTGGTGCCGCCTCGAGGAGCTGGACCCCGGGCTCGCGCGCGCCGAGGTCTACGTCGGCGCTTTCTACGCCCTGCCGGCCTATCCCGAGGACTACCGGAGGCGCCTCGAGGATGCGATCGGCGGCTGGCCCGGGCCCCCCGACTACGCGCTCGTCCGCCCCCCGCGCGCGGCCGACTGGGACGCGCACGAGGAGCAGGCGACGCGCATGGCGGAGTACCTCACGAGGGCGATCGTCTTCACGATCCGGAACGAACGGTTCGACCTCCTCGTCGGCTACCAGCCGCTCGTGGACGAAGTCGAGCACGCCTTCGAGCCGGGCCCGTCCGGGGGCTCGATGGACGCGATCGTCCGGGCGTTCCGGACGGCCGACCGCTGCGTCGCCGCGATCCTCGGGGTGCTCGCGCCGCGGGACTCGTTCCTCTTCTTCAGCGATCACGGGATGGTTCCTCTCGTGAGGGGCGTGAACCTCGCGAAGTACCTCGCGGACAGGGGCTGGACACCGGTCGGGCGGAACGGACCGGCCGGCGGCGCGCGGCGCGTGGAGGTCTGCGCGACGAGCGGGATCGCCCACGTCTACCTGGACCCCGCGCTCGCCGGCGAAGAGCGCGCGGCCGCGGCGTCCGCGCTCCTCGCCGACCTGCGCGGCCTCGCCGCGCTCGAGGACGGACTCGTGGACGACGTCCTCCCGCGCGCCGACCTCGCGCGAATCGGGCTCGACAACCCGCGCTCGGGCGACGTCGTCGTCCTCCTGACTCCGGGCAACGAGTTCCGGTCCGGCGACGCCGGGATCCTCGGCCCTCCCGGCAACCACGGCGGCCACGGCTACCGCGCGGCCTATCCGGTCCTCGACGCCTCCCTCGGGGCCCTCGGGCCCGGGATCGCTCCCGCGCGCCCTCCCACCGTGTCCCTCCTCGAGGTCGCCGCGAGGGGCGCGAGGGCCCTCGGCATCGAGCCGCCGCGCGGCGCGGCTCCGGCCGGGCGCTAGGATCGAAGGCGATGGAGAGCGCGCGCGTCGCCCCCGACTCCCTCCAGTGGGCCAGCGTGACGGACGTCGGCAAGGTCCGCCAGGGCAACGAGGACTTCGTCGGCGACCCCGCGCGCCTCGCGCCGCTCGTCGGGAGCGCGGCGCGGCTCGAGAAGCGCGGGGCCCTCTTCGCCGTGGCCGACGGCATGGGCGGGCACGCCCGCGGCGAGATCGCGAGCAAGCTCGCGATCGAGGTCCTCTACTCGACCTTCTACAACGCACCCGGCGATCCCGTGGAGGGCTTCCGCAAGGCGATCCTCACGGCGAACACGGCCGTGCGCCGTGCCGGGGTCCTCGCGAGGCCCGAGACGATCGGAGACGGCCAGGGCGCGCGCACCCTGCCGCGCATGGGGACGACGCTCGTCGCGGCCCTCGTCCTCGGCCGGTGGGTCCTCGTCGGGAACATCGGCGACAGCCGCGCCTACCTCATGCAGGACGGCCGGCTCGAGCAGGTGAGCCGCGACCACACGTATCTCGCCGAGGAGGTGCGGCGCGGGCTCGTGCCGCCCGAGGCCGCCGAGGCGGCCGCGTTCAAGCACCTCATCACGCGCTCGCTCGGGACCCGCGACGCCGTGGACGTGGACCTGTTCTGGCGGCCGTGGCCTCCGGGCGCCACGCTCCTCCTCGCCTCCGACGGTCTGCACGGCGTCGTCGAGGAGCTCGAGATGGAGACGATCCTCGCCTCGCGAGCGCCGGACGAGGCCGTCGCGGCCCTCGTGAAGGCCGCCCACGAGGCGGGCGCCCCGGACAACGTCTCCGTCGTCGTCGTCCGCAAGGCGGCGGCCCGCGGAAAGGCCGAGCGCGCGTGAGGCTCTTCGCCGGGACGAGCGGGTTCAGCTACGACGGATGGACCGGGACGTTCTATCCGGAGGACCTGCCCGCCGGAGAGCGGCTCGGCTTTTACGCGACGAAGCTGCCCGCCGTCGAGATCAACAACACGTTTTACCGGATGCCGAAGCCCGAGCTCCTCGCCGGATGGGCCGCCCGGGTCCCGGCGGGCTTCCGGTTCGCGCTCAAGGCCTCGCAGCGGATCACGCACATCAAGCGCCTCAAGGAGGTCGACGGCGAGGTCCGGTTCCTCCTCGGATCGGCGCGGCAGCTCGGCGGGAAGCTCGGTCCCGTCCTCTACGGCCTCCCTCCGAACCTCAAGAAGGACCTCCCGCGCCTCGCGGCCTTCCTCGCGCTCCTCCCGTCCGACGTGAAGGCCGCGTTCGAGTTCCGAAACCCGACGTGGCTCGACGCGGAGGTCTTCGCGCTCCTGAAGTCCTTCGGCGCGGCGCTCTGCGTCGCCGAGGACGAGAAGGGCGCGACGCCGCTCGAGCCCACCGCGCCGTGGGGCTACCTGCGCCTGAGGCGCGAGGACTACGTCGACGCGGACCTCGCGGCGTGGGCCGACAAGGTCAGGGGCGCCGGCTGGGAGGAGGCCTACGTCTTCTTCAAGCACGAGGAGGAGGGCGCCGCCCCGGCCCTCGCGCGCCGCTTCGCGGAGCTGTTCTAGGTGAAGGTCGTCACCTGGAACGTCAACGGCATCCGCGCGCGCGAGCTGCAGGTCGTCGAGTTCCTCGAGACCCACGCCCCGGACGTCGTCTGCCTTCAGGAGCTGAAGGCGGCGCCCGAGCAGATGCCGATCTCCCTCGCGGCGCCCGCGGGCTACGCGACGTACTGGCACGGCCACAAGGGCTACTCGGGCGTCGGTCTCCTCCTTCGGACGGAGACGTTCGGGGCGACGGCCGCCTTCTCGCACCCCGACTTCGACCACGAGACGCGCATCGTCGAGGCGGCGACGCCGGCGTTTTCCGTCGCGTCCGTCTACGTCCCGAACGGCGGGAAGGACTTCGCCGCGAAGCTCGCGTTCCTCCAGGCGATGGGGCGGTGGACGCGCGCGGCGAAGGAGGGGGGCCGGGCCCTCCTCGTCTGCGGCGACCTCAACGTCGCGCCCACGGACCGCGACGTCCACCCGAAGGAGCGCAAGACGAACGCGATCGGCCAGCGGCCGGACGAGCGCGCGCTCCTCGCGGCCGTGATCGCGGAGGGCCTCGTGGACGTCGGCCGGGCGCTCGACCCGGAAAACGAGAGCCTCTTCACGTACTGGGCGCCGTGGCGCCAGCTCAAGGAACGCAACATCGGGTGGCGGATCGACTTCGTCCTCGCGAGCGAGGCCCTCGCGACGACGGCGCGGACCGCGCGCGTCTTCCGCGAGTTCGGGACGAGCGACCACGCGCCCCTCCTCGTGGATTTCGGCTGAAACGTCGGCGAAGCGCGTCGGCCCGATCGCCGACTAGACTGGGGCATGGCGACGCGGCGGGTGAGGTTCACGGCCAGCACGGGCTGGGAGATCGTCCGCGCGGCGCCGCGCCGGGCGGCCGCCCGCGCGGCCGCCGCCGACCCGTTCCTCGCGCGGGCCCTCGCCTCGAAGCGCCTCGTCGTCGCCGAGACGGCCCGCGTTCGTCCCCGCCGCGGCGCGCCGGAGGGAACGGGCCGTCTCGCCGTTTCCGTCGAAGGAGACGCCAGGGGCGGCTTCGTCCTCGTCGCGCGCCGGCCTTCGGGCGCGCTCACGTTCCACCGCGCTCTCTCCTCCGCGGGCGGAACGCACGTCTTCGAGGCGGCCCTCACCGCCCCGGGCGGGAGGCGCTCGGCCGGCGCCGCCGTCACGGTCTTCCTCCTGCGCGTCGCCGGAGCGGCGGCGCGCGCCGCAATGCCGCTTCTCGCCCGCGCGTGGGAGCGGCGCCGGTTCGCCGCCGCGGGGGCTCCGCTCGGCCTCGTGCGCCTCGCCCGCCGGGGAGGCACGCTCGTCGCGACGCGCGTCGCCGGGCCGCTGCAACCGTCCGGCCAGAGCCTCCTCTTCCTCCACGGGACGTTCTCGCATGCGGCGGCGGCGTTCGCCGACCTCGCCCGGCCGCCCGCCGCCTTCGACGCGCTCGCCGCCGCTTACGGCGGCCGCGTCTACGCGTTCAACCACCTCACGGTCGGCCGGGCCCCGGACGAGAACGTCCGGGAGCTGCTCGGGCTCGTGCGCGGAGCGCGCCTCGACGTCGTCACGCACTCCCGCGGCGGCCTCGTCCTGCGCCTTCTCGCCACGACACGGGGCGCGCCGGCGATCCGGCGCGCCTTCCTCGCGGCCTCGCCGAGCGAAGGCACGCCTCTCGCCTCCCCCGCGCGCTGGGACGAGCTCGCCGCATGGGTCGCGAACCTCGCCGAGGCGCTGCCCTCCGGGGCGCTCGCGTTCGGCCTCGACTTCGCCGTCGAGGCGCTCGTCTGGATCGCGGGCCGCGCGGGCGGCGCGCTTCCGGGCCTCGCCGCGATGGACCCGGCGGGCCCGTTCCTCGCGGCGCTGAACGCGCGGGCCGCGGGCCAGACGCGCTACGCCGCCGCCGTCGCGCGCTTCGCGGCGAAAGGGAGCCTCGCGCGGCGCTTCCTCGACGCCGGCGTCGAAGCGCTCTTCGACGAGCCGAACGACCTCGTCGTGCCGACGGAGGGCGGCCTCTCGCTCGGCGGACGCCGCATCGACGCGCGCCAAACCGTTCGCTTCGGGGGGGACGTCCACCACCTGAACCTGTTTGCTCAGGAAAGAACGAAAGAGGGGATCAAGAATTTCTTAGAAGGTGAAGAGGGCGTGGGCGCCGCCGAAGCGCGCGAGACACGGCGCGCTGACGGCCGCGCGCGCAAGCTCGATTCACCTTCAAGGAGATCTTCTTCCCCCGGCGCGCGCCGCGCGCTCCCCTCCTCCGCGCGAAGCGCGCAAAGATTCGATCTTCTTCTCGTCGACGGCGAGCCGCCGCGCCTCGTCGCGTCCTGGGCGGGGGCGCGCGTCGTCGAGCCGTTCGAGACGAGGGGCGGCGCGGCCGGAGAGCGGATGCGGACGATCATCGCGCTCCACGAGCGCGTGCTGCGCGCGCTGGACGGCCGCGGCGCCGGCCCCCTGCCTTCGGCCCGGGAGCTGACGGCGTACGGCGCCGTCCTCTTCGAGACGCTCTTTCCCGGCGAGGTGCGGCGGCTCTGGGACACGGCGCGCGGATCGGCGCGAGGCGCGCTCGAGGTCTCGTTCACGTCCGGCCTCGACTGGATCGCCGACAAGCCCTGGGAGCTCGCGTGGGATCCCGCGCGGCGGCGCTTCCTGTCGGACGACGCCGTCCTCGTGCGCGACGTCTTCGGCGCGATTCCGCCCGAGGCGCCGCCCCGGCACGGCGGGCCGCTCCGCATCCTCGTCGCGGTCGCCCAGCCGCGCGACGCGACGCCCGTCTCCGCCCGGCAGGAGACGGCGGCGATCCGCGCCGCCTTCGCGCCGCTCGTCAAGTCGGGACACGTCGTCCTCGACGTCCTCCCGGCCGCGACGCCCGCGGGCCTGCACCGCCGGCTCGCCTCCGCCCGGATCGACGTCCTCCACTTCGCCGGGCACGGCGCTTTCGACGAGAAGAGCGGCTCGGGCGCGCTCCTCCTCGTGGACGGGCGCGGACGCTCGACCTTCGTGGAGACGGAACGCCTGCGGCGTCTCTTCTGCGGGCGCGGCCTGAGTCTCGTCGTCCTCAACGCGTGCGAGACGGGCCGCGGCGGCCGCAACGACTTCCTTCGCGGCGTCGCGCCCGCGCTCCTCGCCGGGGGAATCCCGGCCGTCGTCGCGAACCAGTACAAGGTCCTCGACGCGTCCGCGACGGCCTTCGCACGGCACCTCACGTGGGCGCTCGCGCGCGGACGATCGATCGGCGAGGCGGCGCGGGAGGCGCGCGTCGCCGTCGCCGTCGGGCACGCGAGCGAGCCGATGGACTGGGCGGTCCCGGTCCTCTACGCCCGAGACACGTCCCTCGTCCTCTGCCGGCCGGCGCGGCCGCGCCGTCTCAGTCCTCGGAGTCGTCGTCGGGCAGGCTCTTCTCCCGGGCGAGCGCGAGCGCCTTCTTGAACCGCGGGTCGCTGCGGAGAGAGTCGAGATCGGAGTCGTCGGACATCCGGGCGGCCGCGTCGAAGCCGGCGTCGATCGACTGGAACAGCCGGTCGAAGGCCTTGTCCTTGCTGCCGGACCGCGCCTCCGAGCACGCGAGGTTGTAGAGCGTCGTCGGCTTGCGGTATCCGCGCTCGAGAGCCTTGCCGAACGAGTCGGCGGCCTCCTCCGGGCGGTCGGCCATGAGCTGCGCGTAGCCGAGGTTGAACCAGGCGCGGCCGAGCTCGGGGTGCGCCCGGGCGACCTTCTCGTAGCGCGGCAGCTCGCCCCTCCACGCCGAGCGGCGCGTGTTCGGCAGGAAGTCGCCGAGGAAGCCTTCGACGCCGGCGCCGAGGGAGAGGTCGTCCGCGAGGTCGAGGAGCTCCTTGAACCGCTTCTCGCCGTGCAGGGTCTTCAGGTCGTCGTCCCTCTCCATGTTCCGGGCGTCGTCGTAGCCTTCCTCGAGGGATTTCCGGAGCGCGTCGAGGGCCTCGGGCGTCTTTCCCGCCCGGGCGAGCGCGCACGCCGCGTTGTAGTACGAGGCGCCGGGGCGGTTGCCGGCGGCCGCGGAGGCGCGGAACGCCTTTTCCGCTGCGTCGTAACGCCCCGCGTTCAGGAGGTCCATTCCGACGCGATAGAGCGCGGGGCCGTCCCTGCCGCCCGCCGCGACGAGGGTCTCGTAGCGCTTCTCCGCGCGGTCGCCCCGGGCCTTCTTCGCGTCGCGCGGCGCCGCGCGCGCGTCCTTCTCGACGTCCTTCCAGCGCGGATCGGCGTGCAGCGACTCGAGGTCGTCGTCCGACAGGTAGCTCTCGACGTCGAACCCGTACGCCGCGGCCTTCCCGAGCCACTCGAACGCGCGGTCCTTGTCGCCCTTGAGCGCGTAGCCGCAGGCGATGTTGTAGGCCGAGGCGTCCACGCGATAGCCGAGCTCGATCGACTTCTGGAACGCGGCGATGGCCTCGTCGTATTCGCCGTCCTCGTGGTGCCGCATTCCGCGGCCGTACCAGGAGGAGCCCGACCCCGCCTTCGGGACGGCGAGGATCGTCCGCCGGCTCACGGTCTCGACTTTCCGCGCCTCGACGCGCGTCGCGGGCGCCCCGGCGCCGCTCACGAGGGCCGGCCTGCTCTTCTCGAAGGACGCCGCCCCTGCTCGGGACGCGACCGCGAGGTGCACGGCCGCGACGACGACGGCGCCCGCGACCCGGAAACCGGCCCTCGAATCCGCTCCTGCGAAGGTTGCCATGGAGAGAGGTACGTTCGCGGCCCGAATTGGTTCTCACGCTCCGGCGATCCGCCGGGCCGCCCCGGGCCCTACTTCGCCGCGAGCGTCTTCTTCACGCGGGCCGAGAACATCGCGAACAGCCTCTGGCCGACGGACGTGTTCTTCGCGACCCACTCCGCGTTCTGGAAGGCGACCGGAGACACTTCGCGGCGGAACTCCTCGAGGAACGGAGCGACGCGGGCGAAGAGGAACATCCCCTCGCCGTTCGACTCCATGAAGTACTCGGGGCTCACGATGCCGTGCCGGACGATCCCGTAGACCATCTCCCAGTACGTCGTCGTCTGGCGCCAGGGGGCGTTGAGAGGGTGCTCGGCCTTCGTGACCGCGAGGACGTCCGCGTAGGTCTTCGGCCAGAAGTCGCGGTTCATCGCGTTGCGCGAGTCGCGCATCACGGCCTCGCGGCGCAACTCGTACGCGCGGAACGCGAGCTCGGCGTCGTGGTGGTCGGGGTGATCCTTGCTCATCGCTTCAGCCTCGCATCGGGGTGTAGCCGGTGCAGAAGTGCTCGACCATCTTGAGGTCCACGGTGGGACGCGGCGTCTGTCCGTTCGACCGCAGCCGGAAGATCTCGAAACGCACGCCGGGCCGCGCGACCGGGCGAACCCTGAGGCGGTGGATCGCGTCGGGGGTGACCGCGTAGGCGCCGCACTCCTCGCAGTCCACGGACACGCCCCTCACGGACGACGCGAAGAGCGTGTGCTCCTCGCTGATCGAGGCCGGGAAGCTGCAGAGAAAGCACGTCTCGCCCGCGGCGGTCTCGTCGGACATCGCCGAGGAGTCTAACGCCGGGGCGTGTAGGCTTGGGCGCATGAAGCGAGCCGACCCCGCGCTCCTCGTCCTGGCCCCGCTGTTCGCGCTCGCGCTCCTGCGTTCGTCCCGAGCCCGCTCGGCCGAGCCGCCGCACCCTCCGTATCCGCCCTCGCGCGCGACGGACGCCGCGGACGTGCTTCACGGCGTCACGGTCCGCGACCCGTACCGCTGGCTCGAGGACGCGAAGAGCCCCGAGGTGCAGGCCTGGATGAAGGCCCAGGACGACCTCACCCGCCGGACGCTCGCGAGCCTCCCGGAGAGGGACGCGCTCGCCGCGCGCCTCAGGGAGCTCCTCTACGTCGACAGTCTCGGCGCGCCGATTCACCGGGGCTCGCGCTACTTCTTCTCGCGCCGGCAGGCGAGCCAGGAAAAATCCGTCGTCTGCTGGAAGGAAGGGGCGGACGGGGCCGAAAAGGTCCTCCTCGACCCGAACGCGTGGTCGGCGGACGGCAGCGCGGGCCTCGGCTCCTGGAGCGTTTCGTGGGACGGGAAGAGGGTCGCCTACGGCAGGAAGGTGAACAACTCGGACGAGGCGACGCTCCACGTCATGGACGTCGGGACCGGGAAGGACTCCGACGTCGACGTCATCGAGGGAGCCAAGTACGCCCACGCCTCGTGGACGCCCGACGGCTCGGCGTTCTACTACACGAAGCTGCCCGTCGACCCGAAGATCCCCGCGTCCGACCTGCCGGGCTGGGCCGACATCCGCCTCCACCGGGTCGGGACCGACCCGAAGACCGACGCGATCGTGAAGGAGAAGCTCGGCGACCCGACGACGTTCCAGAACGTCGGGATCACGCGGGACGGGCGCTTCCTCTTCCTCGTCGTCTCGCACGGCTGGACGTCGACGGACGTCTCGTTCCGCGACCTCGAGAAGAGTCCCGCGACGGCCGCGTGGACGCCGCTCGCGGTCGGGATCAAGGCGCACTTCGACGTCGACAGCTTCGAGCGCACGCTCTTCGTGAAGACCGACGACGGCGCGCCGAGGGGGCGGATCTTCGCCGTGGACCCCGCGAATCCCGCGCGCGCCGCGTGGAAGGAGATCGTCCCCGAGCGCAAGGACGCCGCGCTCCAGGGCCTCCGCGTCGTCGGAGGAAAGCTCGCCCTCGACTACCTGAAGAGCGCCTCGACTCTCCTCGAGGTGCGCGACCTCGACGGGAAACTCGTCCGCGAGGTCCCCCTGCCCGGGATCGGGTCGGCGAGCGACTTCTCCGGACGCGACGACGAGGACGAGGCGTTCTTCTCGTTCACGTCGTTCACGACGCCCCCCTCGATCTACCGGACGTCGGTGAAGACGGGCGCGACGTCCCTCATTTTCGAGGTCAAGGTTCCCGCGGACGTCTCGCCGTACTCGGTCCGTCAGGTGTTCTATCCCTCCAGGGACGGCACGCGGGTCTCGATGTTCATCGTCCACCGGAAGGACTTCAGGCGCGACGGCACGGCACGCGCGATGCTCGAGGGGTACGGCGGGTTCCTCGTCTCGGAGACGCCTGTCTTCCTCGCGTCCCTCTTCCCGTGGCTCGAGCGCGGCGGGATCTACGCCGTCCCGAACCTCCGCGGCGGAGGCGAGTACGGCGAGGAGTGGCACGAGGCCGGGATGCTCCTCGAAAAGCAGAACGTCTTCGACGACTTCGCGGCCGCGGCCGAATACCTCGAGAAGGAGAAGTGGACCTCCGCGGACCGCCTCGTCCTCCGCGGCGGCTCGAACGGAGGGCTCCTCCTCGGCGCCCTGATCACGCAGCGCCCCGATCTCTTCCGCGTGGCCCTGTGCGGCGTGCCCCTCCTCGACATGGTGAGATACCACCTCTTCGGGTCCGGGAAGACGTGGACCTCCGAGTACGGCTCGGCGGACGACGCGGCGCAGTTCAAGGCGCTCTACGCATATTCCCCCTACCACCGCGTGACGGCCGGAACGAAGTACCCGTCCGTCCTCCTCCTCTCGGCCGACAGCGACGACCGCGTGGACCCGATGCATGCCCGGAAGTTCGCCGCGGCGCTCCAGGCGGCCTCGACGGACGGGCCCGTCCTCCTCCGGATCGAGAAGCACGCCGGGCACACCGGGGCGGACCTCGTGAAGTCCGCAGTCGAGCAGCGCGCGGACGAGTACGCGTTCGCGCTCTCGGAGACGCCGGGAGGCGCCGCCGCCCCGCCGGTGAAGCACTGAGGTGGCCGAGGACGCCCGAACCCTCGCCGCCGAGGTCGCGCGACGGCGCACGTTCGCGATCATCTCGCACCCGGACGCGGGCAAGACGACGCTCACGGAGAAGCTGCTCCTCTACGGGGGCGCGATCCACCTCGCGGGCTCCGTCAAGACGCGGAAGAACCAGCGGCACACGACGAGCGACTGGATGGAGCTCGAAAGGCAGCGCGGGATCTCGATCACGACTTCCGTCCTCCAGTTCCCGTACCGCGGCCACCACGTGAACCTCCTCGACACGCCGGGCCACAACGACTTCTCCGAGGACACGTACCGGACTCTCGCGGCCGCGGACGCCGCCGTCATGCTCGTCGACAGCGCCAAGGGCGTCGAGCCGCAGACGATCAAGCTCTTCGAGGTCTGCCGCATGCGGCGGATCCCGATCGTCACGTTCGTGAACAAGCTCGATCGCGCCGGGAAGGACCCGCTCGACCTCATGGACGAGATCGAGCGCGTCCTCGGGATCCCCTGCCATCCCGTCACGTGGCCGATCGGCTCGGGGCCGGACTTCCAGGGCGTCTACGACCGCTGGGGGAAGACGCTCCTGAGATACGAGAGAGGGGATTTCTCCGCGAAAGGGGAGAAGGTCGCACCCGTGAACGTGACCTCCGTCGACGACGCGGGCTTCGTCGAATCGATCGGCGCCAGGGTCCACGCGACGCTCCGCGAGGAGCTGGAGCTCCTCGAAGCCGGCCACCCCTTCGACCGCGGGACGTTCCTCGGAGGCGGCGTGACCCCCGTCTTCTTCGGGAGCGCCGTGAACGACTTCGGCGTCGAGCCGTTCCTCCAGCGCTTCCTCGACCTGGCGCCTCCCCCGCTGCCACGCGCGTCCTCCGAGGGGGTCGTGGAGCCGCTCCTCCCCCGCTTCTCCGGATTCGTCTTCAAGATCCAGGCGAACATGGACCCGGCGCACCGCGACCGTGTCGCTTTCGTGCGCGTCGTCTCCGGGAAGTTCACGCGCGGGATGGAGGCGACGCACGCGCGCACGGGGAAGACCCTGAGGCTCGCCAAGCCCCTCCAGTTCCTCGCACAGGAGAGGACGCTCGTCGAGGAGGCGTGGGCGGGCGACATCCTCGGCCTCTGGGATCCGGGCAACCTCCGGATCGGCGACTCGCTCGCCGAGGGTTCCGCGATCGAGTACGAGGGCATCCCGCGGTTCTCCCCGGAGCACTTCAACCGCGTCGTCATGCTGGATCCCGCGAGGAGGAAGCAGCTCAAGAAGGGTCTCGACCAGCTCTCCGAGGAAGGGGCGGTGCAGGTCTTCCTCGATCCGGGGCGGTTGGAGCGCGACCCGGTCCTCGGCGCGGTCGGCGTCCTGCAGTTCGAGGTCATCCAGCACCGGCTGCGCGCCGAGTACGGCGCCGAGATCTCGTACGCGCGCCTGCCGTTCACGCTCGCGCGCTGGGTCGAGGGCGAGGGCTTCGACCCGGCGCGTTTCGACGACCCGCCGAGCGTCGCCTCCCTCGTCGACCTCGAGGGGCGCCCGCTCGTCCTCTTCCAGAGCCCGTGGCACCTCGAAAGGGCGCAGAAGGAGAACCCGAAGCTCGCGTTCGTCGCGGCGGTGCAGCCGGGCCGGGCGCGCGCGGGCGCGGTCTGAGGCCCGTCAGGCGCCCGTTCGCGCGAGCCGCACGACGAACTGGTACGCGAGGGGCCCGGGCAGGATCTCGGCGGCCCGGCGCCTCATCGCGTGGGAGACGAGCCTCCGGAAGGGGAACGAGTTCGTCGTGACGGCGATCTCCTCGACCCCGAGTCTCGCCTCGGCGCACGTCTCGAGAAGCGAACGCCGCGTGAAGAACCGCAGGTGCGTCCGATCGAGGATTCCCGTCTCCGCATAGTCGAAGCGGCCGGAAAGGAGGCCGAGGCGCACCGTCCAGTGCGCGACGTTCGGCACCGAGAGGATGAGGCGTCCCGCCGGCGCGAGGAGGCCGGCCAGGGCGCCGAGCGCCCGGACCGGCTCGGGCAGGTGCTCGAGGACGTCCAGCGCGAGGACGGCGTCGTAGGGGCCGGGGACGCCCGGCCACGGCGGGCCCGACGCGAGGTCGGCGCACGCGACGTTCCGGTACGTCTCGCGCGCCGCCGCGGCCGCGCCGGCGTCGCCCTCGAGCCCGTCGAAGACGACGCGGAGCCTCTCCTGCGCCGCGCGGCCGACGTAGCCCGTGTTGCAGCCGACGTCGAGGACCGTGTCTCCGTCCTTCAGCCAGCCGAGCGCGATCGCCCAGACCGAGCCGCGCCCGATGGTCGCGGCGTCCGCGGCGTAACGGAGCGCGTTCTCGCCCACTACTTCGAAGCCGGCTCCATCCCGCCGTACCCGTAGTAGAGGACGGTCGTCCAGAGGTCGGCCTTGACGAAGCCCTTGCCCCACTTCTCGTCGAGGGCGGCCGTGGGCTTCGCGGCCTTGATCTCGGAGAGCGTCTTCCCGGCCTTCACGAGCGGCAGGACCGCGTCGCGCGAGGCCACGAGCATGTCGCGGTACGCCTTCACGTCGGCCTTCGTCGCGAGCGGGCCGTGCCCGGGAATGATCTTCGTGGACGCGTCGGCCGCGGCGAGGATCCGGTCCGCCGCGCCGATCATGCCGTCCACGGATCCACCCGACGAGAGGTCGACGATCGGGTACATCCCGTTGAAGAGCGTGTCGCCGGCGTGGATCACGTTCGCCCTGCGGAAGAAGACGACGACGTCGCCGTCCGTGTGGGCCGCCGGCACGTGGACCGCGTCGATGTCCTCGCCGTTGAGGTGGAAGGACAGCGACTCGGCGAACGTCACGAGGGGAAGCGCCGCGGCCGGGGAGGCCGGGATCGTGCGGTTGAAGAGCTTGAGGAACTGGTCGTTCGACATCCGCTTGCGGACGTTCTCCTGCGCGACGAGGACGGCGCCCGCCTTCCCGAGGTTCTCGTTCCCGCCGACATGGTCGCCGTGCCAGTGCGTGTTCAGGACGAAGCGGATCGGCCGGTCCGAGATCCTCGCCACGGCGGCCTTGATCCGGTCCGTGAGCTCCGCGTACTGGTCGTCGATCAGGAAGACGCCGTCCGCTCCGGCCGAGACGCCGATGTTGCCTCCGGCGCCCGTCAGCATGTAGACGCCCTCGGCGAGCTTCTCGGCCTTGACCTCGACCTTCGAGAAGTCCTGCTGGGCGGCGCCTGGAAGCGCGGCCAGGAGGGCGGCCAGAACGAGCGTCTTTCGCATGGGCGGATTCTATCGGCACCCTCGCGCATCGTCTCGCCCGTCGAAGATGCCGCGCCTCGGTCCGCTTTCCGGGAACGTGAAGGCGCGTGGCGCGCCCCCCTCTCGGCCCTTCGAGGAAATCCTCCCGCTCCTCCGTCCCCGGTTTCGAGACGCCGTCGCAAAAGGCGCGTAAACTCCCTCTCCTATGCGTAAGCCGTCCCCCGATTGGGTGAACATCCTCTTCCTGTCTCTCTCGCCCCTCGTCGGCCTCGGCGGCACCGCCTGGTACGCGGCGTCGCAGGGCATCGTCTGGTGGGAGCCCGTCCTCGCGCTCGCGCTCTTCATGGCGATCGGGATCGGGATCGGCTCCGGCTACCACCGCTGCTTCGCGCACCGCACGTACGAGTGCCACCCCGCCGTCGAGTGCGTCCTCCTCTTCTTCGGCGCGCTCGCGCTCCAGAACTCCGCGCTGCGCTGGGCCCGCGACCATCGCGACCACCACCGGTACACGGACACGGACCGCGATCCGTACTCGGTCACGCGGGGCTTCTTCTGGGCGCACGTGTTCTGGGTCTTCTACAAGGAGCCGCCCGACACGGACTTCCGCAACGTCCCGGACCTCCTGAACAATCCGCGCGTCATGTGGCAGCATCGCTGGTCGCGCTTCCTCGGGATCGGCGTCGGCCTCGCGCTGCCGACGCTCGTCGGGGCCCTCTTCGGGCGCCCCTTCGGCGGCCTCCTCTGGGGCGGCTTCCTGAGGATCGTCCTCATCCACCACACGACGTTCCTCGTGAACTCCGCGGCGCACCTCTGGGGCAAGCGGCCTTACGCGCCCGAGATCTCGGCCCGGGACAACTGGCTCCTCGCGTTCTTCACGCACGGCGAGGGCTTCCACAACTTCCACCACGCGTTCCCGTCCGACTTCCGCAACGGGGTGAAGTGGTACCACTGGGACCCGAACAAGTGGACGATCTTCGCCCTCCGCCTGACGGGCCTCGCGCGAAACCTCCGCCGCACGCCCCGGCCGCTCATCGAGCGGGCGCGCGCGCGCGTCCTCGAGGCCGCGTCGGCGGCCGCGTCCACGATGTCTCCGAGCCCGACGGCCTGAGGGCGGTCCTTTCCCGGGAGACCCGGCATTTCCGGTCGCCGCGGCACGGCCGTTGCTCCTTTCCGGCGCGATGGGAGCAAATTCCTCTCGTCCTGCCGCCGGCGGCCGGAAGGACCGCGGCGCGGAACGACGGCGGCCGAACGCGCTCGAAAGGCTCGCGCGCGCCTCCACGCGCGCCGCCGGCAGCTCGTGGGCGTTCGCCCTCGCGCTCGCCGTCGTCGTCGCCTGGCTCGCGACGGGGCCGCTCTTTCACTACTCGGACACCTGGCAGCTCGTCATCAACACGGCCACGACCATCGTCACGTTCCTGATGGTCTTCCTCATCCAGCGGGCACAGAACAAGGACGCCGAGGCCGTGCACCTGAAGCTCAACGAGATCGTCGCGGCGCTCGAGGGAGCGAGCAACCGGCTCATCGCGGTGGAGGAGCTCTCCGAGGCCGACATCGCGCTCCTCCGGACGTATTTCAACGAGCTGGCCGCGCTCGCGCGCCGCGATTCGTCGCTGACGAAGACCCATTCGATCGAGGAAGCGCGCCACCGGCACGAATCGAAGGGCGGACGCGCCCGTTGACGGCCGAGCGAGCCTCCGGCGTTTGACCCCGCGCGGGCGCGGTGCTACCGTCCGCCTCTCTCCGCACGGCGTGGGGCTGTAGCTCAGTTGGGAGAGCGCCTGAATGGCATTCAGGAGGTCGACGGTTCGATCCCGTTCAGCTCCACCAATCTACTGACGCTGCGACGGTTCCCGTCACTCGCCGACGACGATCACGACCTTCCCCCGGGCGTGGCCCGTTTCCAGGTACCGGATCGCCTCGGGAACCTGGCTCAACGGGTATGTCCTGTCGATGACCGGCTTGACTTTCCCCGACTGAAGCAGGTCCCGCAGGACGCCCAGGTCGTCCTTGCGCAGCTCGGCCATCATCATGCCCATGCGCTGGCTCACGAACCACGACAGGACCTTCGCGCCGACCGCACGATCGAGAGGCGCGAACCAGCGGCCGTTCGATCCGCCGACGAGGACGTAGATTCCGTCGGGCTTCAGGACGCGCCGGGACGCGAGCAGCGAGTGGCTCCCGACCATGTCGAGGATCACGTCGTACCGCGCCGCGTCCTTCGTGAAATCCTCCTTCGTGTAGTCGATGACCCGGTCGGCGCCGATGGAGCGGACCATGTCGACGTTCCGCGTGCTGCAGACGCCCGTCACGTCGGCGCCCATGGACTTCGCGATCTGCACGGCGAACGTCCCCACGCCTCCGGAGGCGCCGTTGATCAGGACGCGCTGCCCCGGCCCGACCTTTCCCTTGTCGCGAAGGCCCTGAAGCGCCGTGACGGCGGCGACGGGCACGGCCGCCGCCTGGACGAACGTGAGGCCGTCGGGCTTCGCGACGAGTCCGCGCTCGGGTGAGCACGCGTACTCGGCGAGCGCGCCGCGCGCCGAGCCGAACACCTCGTCGCCCGGCTTGAAGAGCGTGACGCTCCGTCCGGCCGCCTCCACGGTGCCCGCCACGTCCACGCCGAGCCGCGTGACTCTCGGCTTGCGGAGGCCCATCCCCATGAGCCGGCCGATATAGGGCGTACCTCTCATGAAATGCCACTCGAGCGGGTTGATCGACGCCGCGCGAACCCGGATGAGGACCTGGTCGTCCGCGCACGCGGGCTTCGCGATCGTCTCGAGCCGGAGGACCTCGGGCCCGCCGTAGTCGCAGTGGACGACGGCCTTCATCGTGTCGCCTCCGGTCGCGGCCAGTCGCTCGCAGTCGTTCGTCGACGTGACGTACGCGACGAGCCCCGCGGCGACGAGGACGAGCAGAATCGCGCCCGAAGCTCGAAGGACGATCCTCTTCAGCCTCATGGTGCTCGCCTCCTGCTCGGCCGCCCGTTTGCTCCGCGCGCCCCCGCGACCGGCATCGGTTACTGAAAGTCGTCGCCGGGCTACGGACCGGCGGCGTTCCCCTAGTTCGTCACGACCATCGGCACGTACGAGCCGTCCGAGGTGCGCGAGCCGGCCGTGGGGCCGTCGTTGACGATGCCGTAGGCGACGAAGTCCGACGTGCCCGAGTCCGGCCGGATCCTCGCGTAGCCGTGCGCGATTCCGGCACCCGAGAGGACCCCGTCGAACTGCGTCCAGCCGCCGCCCGTCAGCGCGTGCTTCAGCGTCGCGACGGGAGTCGCGCCGCCCGTGTCGGCGTCGAAGACGTCGACGACGTAGGTGACGGCCGAGCCGTCTCCGACACGAGCGTCCGCGATCGCGAGGTTGCTGCGCACGTCCGCGTCCTGGCGCAGGCCGTAGACCCATGCCTCTCTCTTCGCGCGCGCCGGCGCCGCGACCGCCGGATACGAGAGGCCGAAGGTCCCTCCGACGGCCGCGTCGGGGTTCGGACTCGAGGTGCGCGCCTGCGCGGCCGCGCCCGTCACGAGGAGCGTGCCGCCCTGGCTGCCCGCCGCGGGGATCGCGAGACCGCCGGCGCGCAGGAACGCGAGCGCGTTCGGCAGGACGAGCTGCCGGCGGGTGCCGAGCGTCGTCGTGAGCGTCCCGCTTCCCTGCCCCGAGAACGCGGGCGACGCCGTGTACGTGAGCGTGACCGTCACGGGCGCCGACGTCGGGTTCGTGAGCGTGAGGTCCGTCGTGAAGTGCGACGCGCCCGTGACGTCGAGAACGACCGGGACGAGCCCCCCGGTCGGGTTCGAGGCGAGGAGGCTGCCGTCCGAGGTGCCGCCGCCCGCGCTCCCGCCGTCGTCCACGACGCCGTAGGCGATGAAGCGGTCGCTCCCCGCCGTGCGGCGGACGCGCGCGTAGCCGTTCGTGATCCCGAGAAGCGTGAGGACGTGCGTGTACCTCAGGACCGAGTTGAACTGGAAGGAGTCTCCCGGCTTCAGGGTCTCCACGAGCGGGGCGCCGGCCGGGCCGCCGCTGTCGCCGTCGTAGAGCTGGATCTCGAGCGTGACCGGACCGGACGTCGCGCCGGAGGCGCTGGCCGGCGCGTGGACGACCGCGAGATTCGACCGGTAGGACGCGTTCTCCCGCAGTCCGTAGATCCACGCGTCTTCCGAACCGGTCGCGCCTCCCGCCGGGACGGCCGGCGCGAACGTGCCGAACGCTCCGCCGACGGCCGCCGAGAGGTTCGGCGTCGTCGTGCGCGAGCCGGCGAAGACGAGCGAGCCGTCGCTCACCCCGACGAACGTCGCGAAGAGCGTGCCGACCTTGGACGAGCCGTCCGAAGGCAGCGCCCACCCGTTGGCCGCGAGGTACGCGATGACGTCGGGAATGTAGAGCTGCCGCCCCGCGAGGAGCGTGCGCGCTACGGGAGGCCCGCCGGCCCCCGGGGTCCCCGCCGACGGAACGTAGACGAGGACGAGCGTCGCGTCGGAATCGCTCCGGTTCACCGCCACGAAGTCCGACGTGTAGTGCGACGAGGCCGCGCCGTGGGCGTCGAGGACGACCGGCTCCTGCAGGACGACCCCGGTCGGCGGCGCCGCGGCGAGGCTCCCGACCGTGAGGAACAGCGCGACCTTGCGCGTGACCGACCCGGAGGTCGCCGTGACGTCGAGGCGGTACGTGCCGGCGGTGGCGCCCGAGGCGTTGAGAGTGAGGGTCGCCGGCTGGGTGCGCGAGACGATGCCCGCCGTCGGATCGGCGGGGTTTCCCGGCAGGAACGCGGCCGTGACGCCCGTCGGAAGCCCGGAGACACCGACGGCCGCGACGGCGTCGGCGGCGCCGTCCTGGTCGAGCGTCAGGCCCACGGCGACGCTTCCGTCCGTCGGAACGACGGGCGTCGCGGGACTCGCCGAGAGGGAGAAGTCCGTCGTGGCGGGCGCCGCCGCGGGCGACGGCAGCGTGGCCGCGAGCGCCGCGGCATCGACGGAGCCGAGCCCCGTCGCGCCGTCGTAGCCGGGGCCGGCCGCGTAGCCCGTGATCCCCGGGACCGAGTTGTCGCCGACCGTGACGTCGTGGAAGGCCGGCGCGGCGGCCGCGAGGTCCGCCCGCGCGGACGCGTTCGCGATGCCGTACTGGGCGCGGCCGACCGAGTAGAGGAGCGGGTTCACGGTTCCGAGGCGTCCGCCCGCCTTCTGCCCGAGGAGCGCGACGATGCCGGCGAAGGACGGAGACGACGCCGACGTGCCGCCCACGCCCGTGAGCCCGGTCGTGCCGCCCGCGTGCCCCTGGACGACGAGATAGGCCGTGTGCTGGGCGGCGGCGAGCGCGACGTCGGGGACCCAGCGGGCGTCGTCCGCGGGGATGCCCGCCACGTTCTGCCAGGGCGGGCGCGCGAAGACGATGCTCGCGCCGCCTCCCGTTCCCCACAGCGTCGAGCCGCCGGGCACGGTGCCGCTCTCGTTCCAGGCGGCCTCCGGGATGTATCCCTTCACGGACCTCTTCGTGGTCGGGTCGTTCGTGTCGCCCCAGTAGCTCGACGGGTTTGCCGTGTCGAGGAACTCGGTTCCGCCCACGCACGTCGCGTAAGGCGAGGAGCCGAGTCCGTTCACGCCGACGCTCGTCCCTTCCGAGTCGAAGCCGACCTCGCAGCCCGCGGCGCCGCTGTCGCCCGCCGCGACCATCACCGTGATCCCCTGCGCGGCCGCCTGCGCCCACACGTTCGTATAGAGCGCCACCTCCGTGTCCGCGAGCTCGCCCTCGCAGGAGCCGTACGACACGGACAGCACGTCGGCGACGTTGTGACCGACCGCGTAGAGCGCCGAGAGGTCGATCCCGTCCGTCGTGAACGTGGACGCGGACGCGACGAGGAGCGTGCGCGCGGCGGGAGCGACGGCGCCGGCCCACTGGATGTCGAGATCGGACTCGAACTCGTCGTCCGCGGAGATCCCGGGGTCCGGCCCGTTCAGGACGACGACGGGATCGTTCGCCGGAAGCCCGAAGTACGAGCGGAAGAACGTCGTGTCCGCGACGTTGACGTTCGTCCTCGCGAGGAGCCCGATCGTCCGGCCCGCGCCCGTCAGGCCGGCGGCGGCGAGCGGGTCCACGTCGTAGATCGCCGTGAAATCGGCGGGCGCGAGGAAGTGGCCGTCCGGGGACGTCGCGGCGGGGACGCGGCGCGAGAGCGGATGGAGACGAGGGAACGAGTTCAGCGAGAGGAGGCCCGTGACCCGGCGCGCGAGATCGGCCGGAAGGCGCGGGGCCCTCACGTTCGCGATGCGGACCCGTCCTTCCACGAACACCTCGTGAACCTCCGTGTCGAACGCGCTCTCCACGTCCGCCGCGCGGCCCGAGAACACGAGCGCGGCGCGCCCGGCCGGCGCCTCCTCGACCTCGAGTCCGTGGCCCGTGAGCCAGCTCGTGAGCGCGGCGACGTCCTCGTCGGAGGCGCCGAACCGCCGCGTGAACTCGTCGGGCGTCAGCCACCGGTGGAAGTCCGGGGAGGCGGCGTCGTGCTGGGCGGCCAGGAGGCGCGCGAGGCCGTCCGGGTCGCGGCGCCGAAGGACGAGGATCACGCGATCGAGGCGGACGTCGTCGTCGAGCCGGGCGATGTCGTGGGCGACCGCGACCTCGCGCGGCACGGATCCCACGGTCGCGAGCGCCTCGGCGGGCTCTGCGCCTCGCGCCGGGGGGGCCGCGAGGAGGAGCAGCGCCGGGATGGCCGGACCGATCGGGAGTCTCGCAAGCACGCGGGTGCCGAGGATCTTCATGAGTCCCCCCTGAGAGAAGAAGCCCTACAAGGATACCGCCGGCCGCGAAAGAAAAAGCCCCCCGCCTCACGGCGAGGGGCCCGATCCTCGTTCGAATCGAGGTCGCGAGCGCGAAAGGCTCAGTAGCGGTTGCGTCCGCCGCCGTAGCCGCCGCCGCCGCGGTTCTCCTGCGGCTTGGCCTGGTTGACCTTGAGCGCGCGGCCGTCCTGCTCGCGGCCGTTGAGCGCGCCCATCGCCTTCTGGGCGTCCGCGTCGGACATTTCGACGAAGCCGAAGCCCTTGGACTGGCCGCTGTCGCGGTCCGAGATCACGCGGGCGGATTCGACGGTGCCGTACGGCTCGAAGATGGCCTTGAGGGAGGCGTCGTTGACGGAATAGGCTAGGTTTCCAACGTAGAGTTTCATGGGGATCCTGTCTCTGGTGCCTCGTCTCGCGACGGGGCGGCGACGTTGAAGGTGGCGGAGGGGACTGGGGTGGAGGTCGACGGGGCCCGTTCGGTTCCAGGTCCGCTCGTCGTTCGCGAAGAAAGGCGAGAACGTCGGTGTCGTCTCGGGAGCGACGTTCGAATCGCCGTTTCCGGAGATGCCGGGCCGAACACCCGGACCCCCGGAGTGTATCAGGTTCGGGTCCGCCCTGATGCAAATGAACCAACCGGTCCGGAATCGGGCCATCCGGGACCCGGCCGCCCTACACTGGAGCTCGCATTCCGGACGGGTTCGGGGGGGCCGGCTGAATGGAGTCGTCGCCGGGCAACAGGACTTGGAGCGGGCGTCCGGGCCCGAGCGGCGTCGCGGTCGCGCTCGGCCTGATCCTCGCGGGCGCGGCGGCGCTCTTCGCGTTCTGGTACCTGCCGCGCTGGCGCGAGGCGGCGATCGCGGGCTGGAGTCGGGAGCTCGGGGAGCGGGCCGAGCTGAGGCGCGAAGCGCTCACGAGGTTCTTCGTGGACGGCCTCGCCAGCGCCGCGACGGTGGCGGCGTACCCGTCGAACGTGACCGCGCTCGAGTCGACGCTCGCGGCGGGCGGAGCCGAGCAGGCGCGGGCGCACGTGGCCGAGCTGCTCGGACGCTTCGTCCGCGGCCACGCCGACCTCGGGGCCGTACTCTGGAGCGCCCCCGCGAACCCCGCCGTGACGACCGCGGGCCTCGCGCTCGACGACGGCTGCGCGGCCGCCGCCCGCGACGTGCTCGCCTCCGGGGAGCCCGTCCTCGGGATCCACCGGCACGCGGGCGTCGGTCCCGTCCTGACGTTCTCGGCCCCGGTCAAAGGGCCCGACGGCGTCGCGCGGGGAGTCGTCACCATCCTCGAGGACCCGCGGCAGTGGCTCTACCCGTTCCTCGCACGGCCGTTCTCGGGATTCGACTCGGGCGAGGCCGCGCTCGTCGCGCGCGAAGGCGACTACGCCGTTCTTCTCTCCCCCCTGCGCGGCCGGCCGGACGCCGCGCTCAGCCTCCGGCGGCCGCTCGGCCAGCTGGGGCTCGGGGCCCGCGCGGCATTCGAAGGCTCCGAGGCGACGAGCGTCCACACGGACTACCGCGGCGTCCGCGTCCTCGCGACGGGGCGGCGGCTGCCGCCATCCGCGTGGGTGCTCGCGACGAAGGTGGACGTGGACGACGTCCTGCGGGGCGTGCGCGGCGGAGCGTGGCGGTCGGCCGCTGCCCTCGCCGCGTTCCTGCTCGCCGCGTCGGCCCTCGTCTGGGGTCTCGCGCAGCGCCGAGAGCGTCTCCAGAAGGAAGCCCTCGCGACGAGCGAGGCGCGCTACCACGCGCTCTTCGACGGGATGCTGAACGGGTTCGCGTACGGCGAGGTGCACCGCGAGAGCGGGCGGCCGGCCGACTTCACCTACCTCGCGGTGAACCGCGCGTTCGGCGAGCTGACGGGCCTTCGGAACGTCGTCGGGCGCCGCGTCTCGGAGGTCATCCCCGGGTTCAGAGAGACGAACGCGGAGATCCTCGAGGCCTACGGCCGGGTCGCGGAGACCGGGGATTCCGAGACGTTCGAGTCGTACGTGCCGGCGCTCGACCGCTGGTTCTCGATCTCGACCTACAGCCCGGAGAAGGGCCGCTTCGTCGCCATCTTCGACAACATCACCGAACGCAAGAAGGCGGAGGCCGCGCTTTTCGAGGCCCAGCAGCAGCTCGCGCAGTCACAGAAGATGGAGGCCGTCGGCCGCCTCGCGGGCGGCGTCGCCCACGACTTCAACAACCTCCTCACCGTGATCCGCGGCTACGCGGAGCTGCTCGCGCCCGCGCTCGAGCCCGACCCGGACCGGCACGAGGAGATCGCCGAGATCCTGAAGGCCGCCGAGAGGGCCACGACGCTCACGGGCCAGCTCCTCGCGTTCAGCCGGAGGCAGACGCTCGAGATGCGCCCCATCGATCTCAGGGCCGTCGTCACCGACACCGAGAAGATGCTCCGGCGCCTCATCGGCGAGGACATCAGCCTCGAGGTCTCCCTGCCTCCCTCTCTCGGCACCGTGAACGCGGACCGCGGCCAGATCGAGCAGGTGCTCCTGAACCTCGCCGTGAATGCCCGCGACGCGATGCCCCACGGCGGCCCGCTGCGCATCGCCCTCTACGAGACCGCCATCGACGAGCCCTTCGCGGCGGCCGACGGACCCGTCCCGCCGGGGCCGTACGTCGTCCTCGCCGTCGCCGACGAGGGATCCGGAATGTCCCCGGACACCCTCGCGCACGCCTTCGAGCCGTTCTACACGACGAAGGAGAAGGGACGAGGCACGGGTCTCGGTCTCTCGACGGTCTTCGGCATCGTGAAGCAGAGCGGCGGATACATCCTCGCCAGGAGCGCGGTCGGCGCGGGGACGACCCTCGAGCTCTACTTTCCCAGAGCGGGCGCGGAGGACGCGAAGGCGGCGCCCGTCCGGACCGGAGAGCGGGGCGGGTCGGAGACGATCCTCGTCGCCGAGGACGAAGCCGGGGTCCGCGACCTCGCCGGGCGCTTCCTCGCGCGCTGGGGCTATCGAATCCTCTCCGCCGAGAGCGGTCCGGCCGCGCTCGCGCGCGCCCGCGCCGAGCGGGGTCCGATCGACCTCCTCCTGACCGATCTCGTGATGCCCGGGATGAGCGGCGTCGAGCTCACCCGCGCGCTCGCCGCGGAGCGCCCCGGGCTCAAGGTCCTCCTGATGTCCGGCTACTCCCACGATGTCCTCGCCGACTTCCCGTCGCCGGCGCCGCCGCTCCTGCGCAAGCCCTTCACGGAATCCGACCTCGTCCGCCACGTGCGCGCCGCCCTCGACGGCGCGGCGCCCCCGGGCTTCGCCGGCCCCTGAGACGTCCTCCCCGTGGTTCGCGTCAACCCGGCAAGGCTCTTGCACGTCCTATTTCGGGAGGGCAAGATCGTGAGAACGAAGGTTCTTCTCGCGCTCGCCGCAGCCGGCGCCGTGACTGCAGCCGGATGCTCCAGCATCAAGACGAACGTCGACTACGACACGACGGCGCATTTCGCGGCGTACCACACCTACGCGTTCAAGGACGTCCACGAGGGCGGCGCGTTCGCGCTCAGGCGGGTCGAGGCCGCGATCGGCCGCACGCTCGAATCCAAGGGCCTCGCGAAGGCGGACGGAACGCCCGACCTCTGGGTCGTTCTCCACACGCGGACGCGGAACGAGCGTCAGGTCACGACGTACAACACGGGCTGGGGCTGGGGCTGGGGCTGGCGCGGCGGGTACTGGACGACGGCGCGCGTCGAGAACATCCCGGTCGGGACGCTGGTCGTCGACCTCGTCGACACCCGGGCGAAGGAGCTCGTCTGGCGCGGCGCGGCGACCCGCGTCGTGGATTCCCAGGAGACGGCGCAGGAGCGGGCCGGGAAGATCCAGGAAGCGATCGACAAGATCTTCGCGGACTATCCGCCGAAGGCCTGAGGCCGGCCCTCAGGCCCCGCGGCTGCCGCGGAGCCTCTCGAGCGCGACCATCTGCTCGATCGCGCGCAGCGTGAGCTCGTCCTTGCCGAGTTCGCGCAGCGGCGACCACTCCCGCCGGAGCTCCTTCGCGAGAGGATCGGGGAGGGTCCGCAGCCAGCCCTCGATCCTGAGGTCGACGAACTCGCGCTTCTCCTCGATCGTGAGCTCGCGCGCGAGAAGGAGCCGGGGCGCCTCCTCGGCGTCGACGACGGTCTGGAGGACGGTCCAGCGGCCGCCCGGGCGCTCGGCGCAGAGCGCCGCGAAGGCTCCGCTCGAAGTCTCCCGGATCAGCTCCTCCTCGCGCGTCGTCGTGCTCTCGTGCTCCTTCGTCTCGTCCCAGCTGTCGGAGTCGTCCGCGAGATAGCGCAGGTAGAGCATCGCGAAGAGGCAGGTCGGGGCGACGAGCTCCTCGCGCGCGCGCACGTCCGCCCAGACCGCCGCGGCCGCCCTCAGGCAGCGCCGCGCGGCCGTCTCGGCGAAGCGCCTGCCGAAGACGAGCGCGACCGACTCGCGGACGAAGTGCGGCAGCTCGCCCGCGAGAATCTCCCGGTAGCCCGGGGCCTGCCGGCCGAGGAGGACCGCCGCACGCTTGTCGAGCGCCGCGAGGTCGCTCGTCACGGCGGGAAGACCGAGGGTCGTGCAGCCGAGGTTGTAGTTGATCGCCCGCGGGAGAGTCACGCCCTCGGGCCACGCGTCCCTCAGGTCGCGGTTGTCCGGCAGAGCGGCGCCCCCTCCCCACTCCTCCGGGTAGACCGGGATCGAGCGGCCGTAATTCACGGAGCCCGTCGCGCGGATCCTCACGCGCGTCTGGGGAACGAGCCCGCTGAAGGGCGCGAGGAGCGGCGCGATCCTGAGGAGCGTCTCCGTGTGCGCCGCGACCCCGGCCTCGAGGAGCGCGAGGAGGGCCTCGCGCTCGGAGACGCCGACCGCGGGCGCGGGCTTGCGCGCGGCGACGGCCTCGCGGAACGACGCCGCGAGCCGCGCCGCCTCGGCCGGCGCGTCGGCCCGGATCCCCTGGAGCGTCACGCCGTCCGCGCGGGAGAACTGCGCGACGACGCCGGGGTTTCCGGGGTCGAAGCCGCCGCGGAACCCCGCGCGGCCCGCGCCGATGAGGAAGGTGACCCGGGGGGCCGGCTCGCCGGCGAGGCGCGCGCGCTCCGCGAGCCGGCGCTCGGCCTCTTCCCGCCCCGCGACCGTCAGCGCGTAGGCGACGTCCGTCGCGATCTTGCCGCTCTGCTCGGCCGTGTCGGACATCGCGACGAAGACGCGGACGACGGACTCGGAGGCGTCGAATCCCGTCCGGAGGGTCTCGATCGTCGGGAGGTCGGACGCGCCCCGGTTGCGCTCGAGCGCCTGGTAGTAGGCCTCGAGGAGGTCCGGGAGGTGCGCGAGCGCCCCGACGTTCTCGACGAGCGGGACGAGGCGCACGCGCGAGACGCGCGCGACGACGTCCCGGCGCCGCGCCTCGCTCACGCGCGCGGAGAGGAAGGAGTCGACCCGGTCGGGCGGACCCTCGAAGAGACCGAGGGCGGCCTGGAGGTACAGCGTCCCGATCTTGACGACGGCGCCGATCTCGGCGCGCGCGTTGACCTGCGGGACGCTCAGCTCGTGGATCGCGTTCCGCCTCGGGACGACGCCGAGGCGCTCGCAGGCGAGGAGGAAGAGGACGTTCGCGCGCGCGACGGAGGCGAGGATCTTCGACACCTTCTCCTCGTCCTGCTCGATCCACGGGTTCGGGACGCGGAAGAGGAGGTGCCGGTCCTCGCCGGGGACGAGCCCGTGCCGGAGGAGCGCGAGGACGGCCTTCTCCGGCACGTCCACCCAGTCGGGGCTGATCTGCCGGCCCTCGTAGTCGAGGAGGACCTCGGAGCACGGCCCGAGGAGGTCCGCGATCGTCTCCTCGAACTCGGCGCGCGCGTCGACGAGAGGATTCCACTCGAGGTGCGTCAGGGCGCGGTGGGCGCGGTCCGGCGTCCCCTCGGGCGCCGCGCCGAGCGCCCGCGCGAGCTGCTCGGCCCGATGCGCCGTCGAGTCGGGGTGCTTCGTCCCCGTGAGGCGCGCCGCGTCCGGCCGCGCCGCCCCCGCGCGCCGCCGCGCCTCGGCGAACGCGCGGGGATCGAGGCCGTCGAGGGCGCCGTAGCCCTCTTCGGTGCACGCGCTCTCCCAGACGGTGGCCTCGGCGGTCCGCTCTTCCGGCGGGAGAGGCGCGCTCGAGCCCGCGCGCGCCACGCTCTCGATGCGCGTCTTCACGCGGTCCATGAAGACGGCGAGCTCGGGCACGTCCTTCGAGCCGTAAGAGAGCCTCTGCCACGTCCCGTAGCGCGCCGGGTCCGAGCCCGCGAACGCCGCGAACGGGATGCCGCCGACGCCGCCGGAGAGGAGGAGCTCGAACGCGTCCACGGACGTCCGGACGACGGCGCGTTCCTTCAGGCCGTTGCGGAGCCTTTCGAAGGGCTCGCCGACGAGGCCCGGGAACGCGAGGGGCGAGTAGAAGGTGCCGCCGAAGTCCGTCCGCACGACGCCGAGCGGCGCGAGCGCGTCGGCGGCCCGGAGCATGAAGTCGCGGCGCTCGCGCATGTACGGCGAGGGCCGGCGGAGGCCCGCGAGCGGGCTCTGGAGCGCGGCGAGCGCCCAGTCCTGGGCGAGCGTCGACGGCGTCGCGACGAGCCACGCGGAGAGGTTCGCGAGGATCTCGCGCGCCCGCACGCCGTCCGACCGGATCTCGTCCGAGAGGACGAGCCAGCACGCGCGCGTGCCCGTGGACGCGCCGAACATGTCCATCTTCGAGAGGCCCGAGAGCGTCACGACCCAGTCGCGCCACTCGGGGTCCGCGAAGGCCGGGTTCACGAAGGAGTCCACGTAGTCGAGACGCTGGTAGACCGAGTCGTAGAGGACGAAGACGCGCCTCTTCACGGCGACGCGGACGATCTCCTCGACGAGCGCGCGGGGATAGACGCGCCCCGTCGGATTGTGCGGGTTGTTCAGGATCACGGAGGCGATCCCGCCCTTCGCGAGGAGCCCGTCGAGCGCCTTCGGGTCCGGCAGGAACTCCGGCGGATCCGTCGGAAGCTCGACGACGCGCTTGCCCGCACGCTCGACGAACCAGTCGTACTCCCAGCTCGGCCGCGGCACGACGACGCCCGACCCGTCCTCGCCGAGGACCTCGAGGACGATCGCGAGACCCGCGCGGGTCCCCGGGGTGAAGAGGATCTCGTCCGGCAGGAATCGCACGTCGGACGACGGGTAGTCGCGCAGGCCGTCACGGTTGAAGAACTCGGCGATCTCGCTCCTCACGTCCATCCGGCCGACGGCGGGACCGTAGCTGTGGACCGTGTTGCGCGTGATCCGCTGCGCGGCGCGCACGACCTCCGGGTGCGGCGCGAAGTCGGCGTTCTTGTAGTCGCCCTGCGTGAGGTCGAGAGCGCCCTCCTGCTGGACGCGCCGCGCGAACGCGCGCACGAGCGGCTCGGGGGTGGAGAGGGCGCGCGTCGAGAGGCTCCGCACGGGGGTTTTCTATCACCCTCGCGCGGAGCGCGGACGCGATCTCAGTCAGAAGGACGCCTCCAGCCCCGCCAGGAACCGGCGGCCGGGAGCGGGAAAGCCGTTGACCTCGGCGTACTCCCTGTTGAAGAGGTTCGTGACCCGGGCCCACGGGGAGAGCGAGAGGAGGACCGGCGGCAGCGTGACCGCCGCGTCCACGCGGACGTACGAGGGATCCTCGGCGATCTTCGTGAAGTCCGCCGCGTCGCCGTCCGGGCGCGCTCCGACGAAGAGCCCCGTGACGCTCCACGAGCCGCCGGACCCGAACCCGGAGCCCGCCGTGAGCGACGCGCGATGCCGCGGACGGCGGATCAGCGGGGCGTCGGCGTCGAGGTCCCGGGCGTCGAGATACGTGTACGACGCGCGCAGGAACGCGCGGCCCCCGACCGCCGTGCGCACCGCCACCTCGACGCCGCGCGTGCGCGCGTGTCCGATGTTCTCGTTCGTGAACGTCTGCGCGTCGTACTGGATGAGCTGGCGGATGTCGTTCCAGAACGCCGTCGCCTCGGCGACCACGCCTTCGGCGACCGTCTCCTCGAGGCCGGCCTCGAGGCCCGTCGAGCGCTCGGGCTTCAGGTCCGGGTTCCCGGAGTAGGGGTAGTACAGCTCGCCGAGGGACGGCGCGCGGAACGCCGAGCCCGCGGCGGCGCGGATCTTGAGAGACGGAAGGACACGCCACGCGGCCGTCACGCGCGGGGACCAGGCGCTCCCGTAGGAGCTCGCGTCGTCCCATCGGACTCCGGCCGTGGCGACGAAGCGGCCCGAGAAGAGCGCGAGGCGGTCCTCGGCGAAGACGGCGAGCGTGCGCGCCGTCTCCCCGTCGAGGGCGGGTCCCAGGTTGCTCTCGTTCCAGACCTGCGTCCTCTCGAGATCCACGCCGACCGCGAGGCGTTGCGCGCCCCACGTCCCCGCGGCCGCGACGCGCCCCCCGACGCGCCGCGCGTCCGTCGTCGACCACGTGAAGAACGGGTCGGCGGGGTCGGCGTAGTCCGGCTGGTCGCGGGTGTAGTGAACGGAGGCGGAGAGAGAGAGGCTCTTTGAAAGTGAATAGGAGAAGGGGACCTCGACGGTGGTCGTGTCGGCGGAGGTGGAACGCTGCGGTGTGGGAGTCGCGCCGTCGGTCGGGACCCCGGTCCTTCCCGTCTCGCGGCGGACGGTGACTCCCAGCGACGAACCCTCCGCGAGCTGCGCCGTCAGCGCTCCGGAAAGCGTCGTTCCGGAGAAAAGCTCGTTCGGCAGGTCGCCCCAGGACATGGTCCTCCGGTAGCCGAGGGTCCCCGACCAATTACCTTCTGAGAAACGTGACTCTACGAACCCTTCCTTCGCGGCGGCATTCCCCAACGCGAACGAGGCGTTTCCCGAGACTCCCGCCTCCGCGGACCTCCTCGTGAAGATCCTCACGACGCCGCCGATCGCCTCCGAGCCGTAGAGCGCCGAGTACGGTCCCCGGACGACCTCGATGCGCTCGACGTTCGCCGTCGAGATCGACGAGAGGTCCGTCCCGCCGAAGTACGGGCTGTTGATGGGCACGCCGTCCACGAGGACGAGCGTCTGCGTGGACGACGTCCCGCGGAGGAAGAGGGACGTCACGCCTCCCGGCCCGCCGGACTGGACGACGTCGAGGCCCGGGACCGTGCGCAGGTAGTCCAGCACGGAGGACGCCTTCGCGCGCCCGATCTCGGCCGCGTCGATCACCGTCGCCGCGGCGCCGAGCGTGTCCGCCGGCTCGGGAGCGGCCTCCGCGGCCACGACGACGTCGGCCGAGATCGGCTGCGGCGCCCCCGGCGCCTGGGCGCGGAGAGCCGGGGCGAGCGCGAGGGCGAGCGCGCACGCGAGCGCGCCCGGGAGAGGAAACGAGCGGCGGGACGGGAGAGGAGAGCGGAACATCGAGCACCTCCGTGGCGGAGGCCCCGCCCTCCCATCGGAAAGGAGCGGCGGGCCCGCGCGCGGAGGCGGGCGGCCGCGACTTCCCGAGCCCCGGAGAAGGCGACGCCGAAAGGATGTTCCTCGGGCAGGTCTCCTGGCTCCCGGATCGTCCGCGTCCGGCCCCTTCCCGGAGGCGCAACCGGCCTCGGGCCGATCTCGCGCCGCCAGTGGGATCTCGCCGGACGCGTCCCCGGTCACAGTGGCGGGGGCCGCGCGGGAATCTCACCCGCTTCCCTCTTTCACCCCCCGGAGGTCGAGGGGACTCGAGGACGATGTGAAAGAACGCGGTGCCGGGCTTACTTCTTCTGCTTGCTCTTCGGGTTCTTGAGCGCCTCGAGGAGCGACTGGCCGAAGATCGACACGGACGGCTCCGACGCCTTCTCGCGCTTGACCGCGTCCTCGCGGTACCGCTTGAGCTCGCTCCGGTCGGCCTCGACCTTCGCCCCGGACGCCGAGAGGGAGATGCGCTTCCTCTCCGTGTCGAGGCCGATGATCTTGACCTCGACCTTCTGGCCCGAGGCGAAGTTCTTCGCGACCGTTCCCGGCGGGACGCCCGTCTCCCCGTTCGGGATGAGGCCCGTGAGGCCCGGCTCGAGGCGCACGAAGACGCCGAACGGCGCGACGCTCTCGACCTCGCCCTTCACGACCGAGCCTTCGGCGTAGCGCTCGCGAATGCCGGCCCACGGATCGCCCGTCGCGACCTCGCGCAGCGAGAGGGAGAGGCGGCGGTGCGCCGCGTCCACTTCCTTGACCCAGCCCTGCACGGTCTGACCGTCGGCGACCTGCGGGTCCTTCAGGGAGACGCCCGGGGGAAGGGCCGAGACGTGAACGAGGCCGTCCACCCCCGGCTCGACCTCGACGAAGAGGCCGAAGTCGGCGTGGCGCGCGACCGCGCCCGTGAACGACGCGCCCGGCGCGAACCTCTCGGCGAGCGTCGCCCACGGGTCGGGCTCGAGCTCCTTCATGGAGAGCGAGACCCTCTTGCCCTCGCCCGCCAGCTTCGTGACCTTGACCGTGACCTCCTGGCCGACGGCGAGGACGTCCTTCGGGTGCGCGACGCGCCGGCGCGAGATCTCCGTCACGTGGACGAGGCCGTCCACGCCGCCGAGGTCGACGAACGCGCCGAACTCCGTGAGGGAACGGACGTGGCCGGTCAGGACGGCGCCGAGCTGGATCTTCTCGCGCGTCTCGGCGGCCCTCGCGTCCTGGTCCTCCCGGAGGAGGACCGTGCGGGAGACGACGACGCGGCGGCCGTCCTCGGAGTACTCGATCACGCGGAAGTCGTACGTCTTCCCGACGAACGCGGCGAGGCCCGGCTCGTCGTGACGGCCGATGTCGATCTGGGAGACCGGGCAGAACGCGCGCAGGCCGTGCGCGCCGCCGATCAGGACGTCGAACCCGCCTTTGTTGCGAGCCGAGACCCTGCCGGCCACCGGAATCTTCGCCTCCGACGCGGCCCGGAGCTCGGCCTTCGTGCGGTGACCGATTGCGAGCTTGCGGGAAAGCCTGACGTCGGGCGCGGCCTTGATGACGACGGCCTCGATCCGGTCGCCGACCTTCTCGCCGTCGAGTTCCTTGAGGTCCATGATCGCCTCGGACTTGCCGCCGATCGAGACGAGGACGACGTCGGGCGTGATGCCGGCGATCGTGCCGTTCACGACCTGGCCTTCGACGAGCTTCCGGCGGGGGCTGGCGTCGGCGGCGGCGATGGCGGCCTCGAACGTCTTTCGATCCGCCGACTCGGCTCCTTCGGCGGTGGGGGCGGCGATCAGGGTCTGAGACACGGGCGGAACTCCTCCCCGCGCGCACGAGCTCCGCGAGGAGTCTCGGGACGGCGGGAGGCGGATTCTAACCGAAGCGGTAAGATGAGACTTCTTCTCCGGGGGGCGCCGTCCGAACGGGGAAATCCCTCGACCGAGGAGTGGGAAAACATGAGCGAACCTGGTGTCCTCGCCGCGCCCGTGGCGTCATCCGACGCCGCCGCTTCGATCGCGGCCGTGGCCCCGACGCGCGACGAGCTCCGGAGGTGGTACGGCCTGATGCACCTCGGGCGCATTCTGGACGACAAGGCGCCGAACTATCTCAAGCAGGGGCTCGGTTGGTCCTATCACGCGCCCTGCGCGGGCCACGACGGCATCCAGGTCGCGCTGGGCGTCACGTTCCGCCCCAATGTGGACTACCTCTTTCCCTATTACCGCGACCTCACGACGTGCCTTGCCGCCGGCCTCTCCGCCGACGAGATCCTCCTGAACGGGATGTCGAAGAAGCAGGACGTCGCGTCGGGCGGCCGCCACATGTCGAACCATTTCGCGAAGCCCGCGATCCACGTCCAGAACGTCTCCTCGTGCGTCTCGAACCACGCGCAGCACGCAACCGGGCTCGGCCGGGCCGTGAAGACCTACGGAGCGGACGCGGTGGTCTTCTGCTCGGTCGGCGAGTCCTCGACGTCCGAAGGCTATTTCTACGAGGCGGTCAACGGCGCCTCGCGCGAGAAGGTGCCCGTCGTCTTCGTCGTCCAGGACAACGGCTACGGCATCTCCGTCCCGAAGAGCGACCAGACGGCGAACCCCGTCGCGTCGGACAACTTCTCGGGCTTCTTGAACGTGAAGATCATCCACTGCGACGGCAAGGACCTCTTCGACTCGGTCCGCGCGATGCGGGAGGCCGTGGCCTACGTGAAGACGGGCGCCGGCTGCGCGCTCGTCCACGCGATGTGCGTGCGGATCGGCTCGCACTCGAACTCGGACCGCCACGAGCTCTACCGCTCCCCCGAGGAGCTCGCGGCCGCCCGCGCCCTCGACCCGCTCCCCCGCCTCCGGCGCATCCTCCTCGAGGGCGGGGCTCTCTCGGAGGCCGAGCTCGCCGAAATCGAGGCGTCGAACGCGCGCGTCTACGACGAAGCCGCCGACCGCTGCCGCAAGGCGCCGGACCCCGACCCGGCGTCGATCTTCGCGCACGTCCTTCCCGAGGCCTGGGAGCCGGCGGGCGACGGGCTCGCGTCCGACGCGGTCACGCCGGAGACGGTGGACGGCGCGCCCGCCCCCGAGCTCACGCTCATCCAGGCGCTCAACGGGACGCTCAAGGAGATGTTTCGCGAGAACCCCGACACGTACCTCTGGGGCCAGGACGTCGCGAACAGGGACAAGGGCGGCATCTTCAACGTCACGAAGGGCATGCAGCAGGAGTTCGGCGTCGAGCGCGTCTTCAACGGCCCGATCGCCGAGGACTTCATCCTCGGGACGGCGGACGGCTTCTCGCGCTTCTCCGAGAAGATCCGCGTCGTCGTGGAGGGAGCCGAGTTCGCGGATTACTTCTGGCCCGCGGCCGAGCAGATGGTCGAGATGTCGCACGAGTACTGGCGGACGAACGGCCAGTTCGTCCCGAACGTCACGGTGCGTATCGCCTCGGGCGGCTACATCGGCGGCGGCCTCTACCACTCGCAGAACATCGAGGGCTGGCTCACGACGCTCCCCGGAATCCGCGTCGTCGTCCCCGCCTTCGCGGACGACGCCGCGGGTCTCCTCCGCACGGCGATCCGCTCGCGCGGGATCACGCTCTACCTCGAGCCGAAGTACCTCTACAACGCCCGCGAGGCGCGGACGCGCGTCCCGAAGGAGTTCGCGGTCCCGTTCGGGAAGGCGCGCCTCCGCCGCCCCGGGAGGGACCTCACGATCGTCGCCTACGGCACCCCGGTCCACTTCGCGCTCGAGGCCGCGGCGGCGCTCGCGCACGAGGGGAGGGAGGTCGAGGTCCTCGACCTGCGCTCGCTCGTCCCGCTCGACTTCGCGGCGATCGCCGCGAGCGTGAAAAAGACCTCCCGAGTCCTCGTCGTCCACGAGGACAAGGTCCACGGCGGCTTCGGCGGCGAGATCGCGGCTCGCATCGCGTCCGAGCTCTTCGAGCACCTCGACGCCCCCGTCGACCGCGTCGGCTCGACGTTCACGCCCGTGGGCTTCAACCGCATCCTCGAGCGCGCGATCCTGCCGGACGCGGCGCGCGTCCTCGCGGCCGCGAAGCGGACGCTCGCCTACTAGCCCGCGGCGAGCGCGAGAAGCCCGGCGAGAGCCGCGAGCTTCTCGTCCTGGGTCCACGGGGGACCGAGCGTTTTCCCGAGACCCGCGATTCGGCTCCTCAGCTCCTCCGCGGGCACGCCGGCGGCCGCGGCCGCGCGCGCCTCGGCCTCGCGCTCGGGTATCGAGACGACCTTCAGCGAAAGGGAGCCGGCCGCGTGCGCGAGCGCGTCGCGGAAGTGCACGCCGTCGGCCGTGTGGATGAGCGCGTGCGACGCCAGGACACGGGAGAGCTCGGGAAGAGGCCGTCCCGACGCGAGGAGGAGTCCGCAGCGGCGAAGCGCGTGTCCCGCCGCCGCGGCGTCGCGCAGCGCCGTTCGGAGCTCTTCGACGGCGCGGCGCCGCGCGTCTTCGACGAACCTCTCGCGCATCGTCCGGGCGTCGGAGCCTTCGCGACCCTCGAGGGCGTGGTAGGGCTGCTTCGATCCGGGCAGGTCTCCGCCGTCCGCGAGGACGAGCCTTCGCCGGTCGAGGATCGAGAGCGCGCCCGGCGCCCCGGCGACGACGACCGCCGCCGCCCAGCCGGAGTGGACGCGCAGCCCGAGCGCGGATCTCGTGCCGCTCACAGCCTTTCCCAGAACTCCTCGTCGTTCTCCACCGACGCGAGGACGTGCTGCTCGTCCGGCGAGCCCTTCTCCTCGCCGCCGAGCGGCACGAACCGCCGGCCCGTCGCGTCGAGGCCCTTCACGTGGCCGGTCGCGATGTCGTAGACCCAGCCGTAGAGTTCGAGCTCGTTCCTCTCGACGAGCGGGCGCACGAACGGGAACGTGAGGATGTTGCGGACCTGGGCGATGACGTTGTAGTCCACCGCACGCTCGAGCAGGGTGTCGTCGTCCGCGCCGGGATGCGCCTCGACGGCCGCGCGGCGGGCCGATTCGGCGTACGACACCCACTGGCGGACGGCGGGCATCTTCTCGAGCTTCTCCGGATGGAGGACGCCCGTCATCGCGCCGCAGTTCGAGTGGCCGCAGAGGATCACGTCCCGGATCCCGAGGGCGACGATCGCGTACTCGAGCGACGCCGTCGTCCCGCCGTACGACGAGCCCGCGGGCGGGACGATGTTGCCCGCGTTGCGGATGATGAAGAGGTCCCCGGGCTCGGCCTGGACCATGAGGTTCGGAACGACCCGCGAGTCCGAGCACGCGATGAAGACGGCCTGGGGCGTCTGCTTCTTCGCGAGCCGCTCGAAGAGCTCCTTGTGGCGCGGATAGGCGAGGCGCTGGAAGAGCGTCAGCCCCTCGAGGACCCCCTTCACGACGCCTCGGCTCCCGTCGTCAGAACGCGATGCTGACGTACGCGAGCGGGCCGCTGTAGCTGTAGTCGATCGCGAGGTCCAGCGACTCGCCCGCGTGCGAGAACGATATCTTCGTGTACTGGTACAGCGCGCCGACGCCGACGTTCTGGGTGAAGAAGTAGTCGAGACCTCCGCGAAAGTCGTTCATCTCCCCGTGATACCCGTCGACCGTCCCGGTGATGCCCTTGTACGCGGCCCTCGCGAAGAGGCGCGGATACAGCGCGTAGACGAAGTAGGCCTTGAGGGCCGGAATCGGCGCGACGAGGTTGCGCGACTCGGCCTGGAAGCTGGCCGAGCCGCTCTGCCCGCCGCCCGAGAGCGTGCCCGACCCCGAGGCCTCGAAGGCGTTCCAGTACGAGGACACGCCGAGACCGAGACCGAACTCGAGGTCCCCGTTGTTGATGAACGAGTACGAGTAGTAGAGCTCGGCGAGGGTCGAGCGCACCCGGGTGTCCAGCTGAGCCCCGGCGTGGTACGTCACGTCGCCCACGACGATGTCCTTGTCGAGCGTGTGCGAGCCCGAGCGGTTCCAGCCGCGGTAGGCGAAGTCGAGGCGCCCGTGCCGCCCGAACCGCCAGTACCCGTCGGCCGCGAACGTCGTCTTGTGGGTGTCCTGACCGTAGTCCTCGAGGTTGATCGACGTCCCCGCGGTTCCCGCGGAGTTGTAGAGGCTGACGGTCGTGTCGAAGCTCTGAAAGAACCCGCCCAAGTCGAGCCGGAAGCGCTCGTCCATGCCCTTCTGCTGCATGTAGGTCGCGCTGCTCACCTGGGCGCGAGCCGGGAATGCAAGGAGAGCGGCGCACGCGGCGAGAATCGTCGCGGAACGGATCGGTTTCATAAGTCCTCCTGCCTGCGGCGCAGTTTAAGGCCGCTGCGAACGAAAAGGGGCCGCTCCCCCGAGGAAAACGGCCCGATGCATCATGCGAGGTCCGGGAGTCAGTTGGCGGAGACGGGTTTGATCTCGCCGGCGGCGGCGACGATCTCGACGCGCCGGTTCTTCGCGCGCCCCTCGGCGGTCTTGTTGTCCGCGACGGGGCTCGCCGGCCCGAGGCCCTGGAACGCGAGCCGCGTGTCCGCGACGCCCTGCACCTTGAGGAAGTCGTAGACGGCCCTGGCGCGCGCCTCCGAGAGCTTCTGGTTGGCGGCGGCGTTGCCGGTCGAGTCCGTGTAGCCCTCGACGCGCATGTTGATGTTCGGGAACACCTGCGCGATGCCCGCGAGCTTCGCGAGCGTGAGCTGGGCGGACGGCTTCAGGACGGCCTTGCCGGTCTCGAACGAGATCCCGGGGAGGCTCATGACGGCGCCCCGGGCGCTCTCGCGGGTCTCCATGATGGAAGACATCGAGGTCTTCAGGCGGCCCTCCAGCTCGGCCTTCTCCTTCCTGAGCTGTTCCTGGCCGGCGAGGAGCATGGCCTTGTCGGCCTCGAGCCGGGCCTGCGCCTCGCGCAGCTGGGCGACCGTCATCTGGCTCTCGGCGAGGGCGGCCTTCTTCGCGGCCTCCGCGTCGGCCTCCATCTTGCGGCCCAGGTCGCGCATCGCCTCGGCCGAGAGAGCCACGGCGCGGCGCGCGTAATCCGTGACGGCTCTCGCGCTGCCTCCGCTCTTCGTCGAGTTCTCCGCCTGGGTGAGGGCGCGCTGGGCCTCCTCGATCGCCTTGGGATTGACGGCCGCCGCCCCGCTCCGCTCCGCGAGCGTCATCGCCCGCTCGGCCTGCACGAGCGCGACGGGCTTCTTCTCCTTGTACGTCAGGCCCGCGATCGTGTTCGTGTCCGAATTGACCATGCCCGTCCGGAAGCCGTTGAACGCAAAGGTCGCGTTCGCGGTCTTCTTCGGGTCGGCGCCCATCGAGGTCGCGATCACGTATTCGCTCGGCCTGCCGACGAGGTAGTACGGCTCGGCGGTGACCATCAGGCCGAACTGTTTCTTGCCCGTCTGGTACACGCCCGCCCCGGACGCGTTGCTCGAATCGACGATGAGCTCGCCGAGATTCTCGACGGCGCCGTCGCGCGTGACGGCCCACACGACGTAGGACGAGATGTCGCCGCCGAACAGGATCGCGGGCTCCATCTTCTTGTAGGAGACCTCGACCTTCGCCTGTCCGCCCGAGAACTTCACGGCCGCCTCGAGCTTCGCGGCGTTCGGCGTCGCGTTCGTCCGGGCCATCGGGAGGTCGATCGTCTTCCCCTCGGGAAACGTGACGGACGTGAGGTTGAGATCCGAGGCGGCCGCGGCGCCCGCGGAGAGGAGCGCGGCGACGGCGGCGCACGACAGGGCGCGAGGGAGATCGAATCGGGGTCTCATGGTTCCTCCTGCGTGGCGGGTCCCTATTTCCCGAACTGGAACGTCAGCCCGCCCGTGATCTCGCCGTTCGCGTACCAGCTCGTCGAGTACGCGTAGCAGTAGTAATAATCGCACCAGACGCCGCTCGACGTCGTGTTCGAGAGGCTCGTGTCGCGGAAGCGGCCCTCGATCCGGAACGCCGCGTTCGGCGTGATGCCGAACTTTCCGCCGACCCCGAAACTCCACGTGAAGCGCGTGCTCGAGGAGGTTGCGACACCGGACACGGAGGGGTCCAGCATCATGGCGCCGGCGCCGAGCAGGACGTAGCCGCTCGCGCGCGGATTACCCCAGGAGAAAAGGCCGTCGAGCTCGAACGAGTCCATCGCGAGGTGTCCGATCTTCCCCTCGCCGCCGCCGATGCCCGGGTAGTTCGTCCCGCTGAGATTCGCGGACGTGTGGCCATAGCCGAACTCCACCTCGAACGCGCGGTTCAGGTTGTAGCCGATGCGGGCGCCGAACGTGCCGGCGTTGTCGGCGTCGACCGTCGTTCGGCCGTTCTGTCCGCCCTGGTAGATCTGCTGGCCGAACATCACGCCGCCGTAGGGCGTCAGCTCCCAGGTGCCCGGCGCGTTCTGTGCCGAGGCGGGCAGCGCCGCCGCCGCGATCGCGAGGGCCGCCGTGAGGAGCAGCCGGTGGAACGAGAGCTTCATGTCATCCTCCAAGTCTCGAAGTGGTCGCGCGGCCCGGGGCGGCGCTCACGGGGTCGTGTCGAGAAGAACCTTGCGTCCGAAGAGGGGCTGTACGGGACGGTTGTTGGGGATCATGTGGGGAAGCGTGACGAAGGCTCCCAGCTCTTCGCCGCTGATCGCGATCGGGGACTGGAGGACGTACCACCTGATCCCTTCCGTGCACGGCGGCGTCGTGAGCGAGCCCGCGTACGCGAGGTAGGTCCGGTCGGCGGGAAGGAGCTTCGCGAGGTCGACGGCGATCGAGGCGTCGTCCTTCTTCCCGCCCTTTTCCTTCGGAAGGTTCGTGAAGACGGGCGCGAGCGCCGGCGTGTCGCCGCCCTGGACGAGGAAGACGGCCACGACGAGTCCCGGCTTGCCGTCCGCCCCGGCGTGGACGAGGTGCATCTCCATCGGGTAGTGCAGCCCGTCGAGCGAGTGCTCCGACGGCCCGTGAAAGTGGAACTGGAGGAGCGGCCACGACGTGCCGTCGATCTCGACGGAGCTGCCCTTGTCGACGTCGGCCTGGATCGTGTGGCCGTTGTTCACGAGGTGCAGGCCCGTCGTCCCGTAATGGAAGACGAGGTTCGGGAGGTCCTTCGCCTCGACGGGGAACGGCGGCTTCGTCGCGAGGTCGACGGGCGACTGCGCCCGGCCGGCCGAGCACGCGGCGTCGCCGGGGAGGGAGCCCCACTCGGCGGGGCCCGCGGTCTCGGGCGTCGTCGCGTAGCCCCAGTGCTTCTCGTGCGCGGCCGGCGCCGCCGCGGGGGCGGCCGCCTGCGGCGGCGCGCTCGACGTGCATCCGGCCAGGACCAGGGACGTCAGGAGCGTCAGGATCGGAGCGGCCGACGGTCTGCAGATTCTCATGTCGCCTCCTCGGGGCGTCCCGGCGATTCTGGGCCCGCCCGCGATGCTTTCCTCATGATGCATGCACATCACAGTCTACGGGCCGTTCCGCTGGGACGGGTCGACGACCTTCACGGGCAGCGTCACCGTCCTCTCGAGGATGCCGACCAGCCCCTTGCCGATGTCCCGCGCGGGCGTGGCCTGGGCCTTCATGTCGTCGATACTGCCCGTCACCTTCACGCCGACCGCGAGGAAGTTCCGGCCCAGGATCTGGTTGACGACGGGAACGGCCTGGATGGCCTTGTCGAGCGTCGAGAGCGGGTGCGAGAGGACCACGAGATCCAGAGACCCGTCCCGAAGGCCGACCGTTCCACTCGCCGCCATCGTGATCGACGGCGCCTTCAGCGCCGCCTCCCGGATCGAGACTTTTCCTTCCGCCATCTCTCCTTCGAGCGTGATGGCGTCGTACGGAAGCGCCTCGCCCATCCGCGTCCGGGACTTGAAGACGCCCGTCGCGTTGAGGACTCCGAGGATCTTCGTCAGCACGTTGGCCTTCCCGATCCGGCCCTTCTCGGCCTTGAAGGTCAAAGGGCCGCGGACAGCGCTTTCGAGCCCGGAAACGGGCCCTTCTCCCCTGACCTGCACGCTCGCCTCGTAAGCTCCGGTCATCCGGACCCTCTCGAGCCCGAGGCAGGTCAGCGTGTCGTTGACGTCCGGGCCCGCGACGTCCGCGCGCGCGTCCAACGCGATCGCACCTCCGGGCAGGAAGCGCGCCTCTCCGGTCGTCGAGATGCCGCAGACTCTGGCCTCGCGGACGGACACCGAAGGATGCGTCCCGAGCCGGACGTCGGCGACGAGCGGCTTCCACTCGTGGCTCCGCCACGCGAACGAACCGAGGTCGAGCGCGACGCCGTTCGCGCCGAGCGTCGCGCTCCCCGCAGACGAGAACCGCTCGCCGCCGAAGAGGACCGACGAAGAGGCCACGTCGATCCGGCTCCCGGAGGCGCGCGCGTCGAGCCGCTCCACCGTGACGGGTCCGGCGGGAGTCGGGACGGCGAGGTTCGTCGCCGTGAGCGTGCCCTCCGCCGTGAGCCGGCCGAGGTGCTCCGGCGGGACGAACGCACGGACGTCACCCTCGATCGCCCCCTCGTGCCGGCGCGGCTCGGCGAAGAGTTTCGCAACGCTCGCCGCGGCGAGCCGCCCCTTGAAGCCGACGTCGAAAGCCCCCTCGCGCCGGCGAAGCGAAAAGGACGCGAGGTTGTCGCCGTCGGCGACCGTGAGGCGGCGGACGTCCACGCCCTTCCCGTCTCCCGCGAGGTCGAGAGTCAGACGAGGCCCTTTCGCGACGACGAAGTCACCGGCCAGCGCGAGCGCGCCGCCGCTCGCGAAGGTCAACCGGGTCTCGCGCAGCGCGATCGGCGCCGCTGGCCGGAATTCCGCCGGGAGCGAGGCCCGCTCCCACCCCCATCGGATCGCGTCGGGCCCGAGCTCGCCCTCCGCGCTCGCCTCGATCGTCCCCCTCCCCTTGCGGTCACTGCTCCACGCGCCCGTGACACGCAGCGACGCGTCCAGCGCCCGCACATCGGCGTCCGTCACGCGAATCGCGTCGTCCGTCACGGCGAAATGGCCCGATTGGATCGAGAGGGGCGGGAGAGAAGAAGAGGAAGAGGACGAGAAGAGAATCTCTTTGCAGGTGCCCGACGCATCGATCGAGGCCTCGTCGAGTCGGGCGAGCGGCCCGCTCAACCGCCGGAGGTCGACGAGGACCGACCCCGAGAGCCGGCTGACGTTTCTCGCGAGGGTCTCCCACTCCGCTCTCTTCCGAACACCTTCCAAGAAATCTTCCAGAGAAACCTGGAGCGAGCCTGAACCGTTCTCGAGAAACGCGGACCTTCCCAGCCGCACGCGCGCCGCGACGCCGGAGAACGTGGAGCGCCCGAGGCCTCCCGCAAGTCCGCTCACGCCGACGCTCTTCCCGTCGAAGGCGAACCGTCCTCCGCTCACCTCGACAGGCCACGGGAGCCGGCGGTAGCTCGCGGAGAACCGCATGTCCGACACGGCGACGCTCGTCGCGGGCGCGCTCTTGAGGTCTCCGATCGTGATCCGGCCCGTCGCGCTTCCCCGCAAACCCTCCACGAGCGCGAGCTCCTGGCGGAAGGACCGGCCGGGAATCGCGCGCGCGAGGATCGCGGGGACCTCGGCGAGGTCGGCCCTCACCTGCGCGTCCACACGGAGGCGGTCGTTGCCCTTCGCGAGGCCGACGAGGACCCTTCCGCCCTCGGCGCGGGACTTCCCGACGCGCGCCGCGGCGTTCTCCGCCGTCAGGACTCCCCCTTCGAGGGCGGCGTCCGCCGAGACGTCGGCGAGGTCGAGGTTCGGGCCCGGGATGCGGACCTTTCCGTCCTTCACGGCGGCCCGGATCGTCATCCTCTCGAGGGCCCCGAGGTCGGCAGGCGCCTTTCCGGAAGACAGGAACGAGCAGGACGTGAGCGTGCCGCCCCGGAGGATCCCGAAAATGGCCTTGATCACGGGGTCGTCCCCGGCGAAAGAGAGGAGCTTCGCGCGGACGTCCGAGACGTCGAGCGCGGTCGCGTGCACGGCCACCTCCACGCGAGGCGCGGACGCGTCGGCTCGCAGAGAGCCCTCGAGGGCGAGGCCCGGAGACTTCAATGACAGGCGCGAGAGGGCGACGTCGGCCTTGTCTTCCGCGACTCGGAGCACGGCCTCGAGCCGAATTCCTTCGAAGGTCAGGCTCTCCCCTGCCGGGCGCGACAGCACGACGCGGCTTTGGCTCAGCTCGACGTCCAGCGCCTGAGAGCCCAGCGAGCGGAGCGACTGCGTCCAGTCGTGAGACGAAGGAGATACGATCGTCTGTTCCTTCGAAGAACCCGCCATCACCGCAAGATCCAGTCCTTCCACCCGGAGCTTCGTGAGAACGACGCGGCCAAGAAGAAGCGCCCGGAGAGCCGGCTGGACGCGCACGCCCCGAACCGTGCCTCCCACTCCGGGCGCGGAGAGCCTCACGCCTCGCACGACGACCTCGGGGCGCGGGAACCACGAGAGCTCCATCCGCTCGTAGGACAGCGTGCCCGCGAGCGCCGAGGACGCGGCCCGCTCGATCCGCGCACGCACGGGCCCGAGGTCGATCCACCACGGCGCGAGCACCACGGCGACGACGGCGAGGATGACGACGACGCCGCCGATCGCCAGGATCCAGTGTCGGCGGAGAAAGGACGTCATGGCCGCGTGTCGAGAGTGTCACAAAGCGGCGCGGGCGGAATCAGAACCGGTAGCCGAGGCCGAACAGGAAGACGTCCGTGTCCTTGCTGTACGTCGTGAACGTCCGGTTCCAACTGAAGCGGCCGTCCCAGTGCTTCGCGAACCGATAGCTCACGCTCGGCGTGATCATGCCGGCGAGCGTGCCCCCGCCGTATCCGGACTCCGCTTGGTTCTGCGTGTCGACGGCGAGGTACGGGCCGATCCCGAGGCTGAGCGCCAGGCGGCCGTCGAAGAACGCGCGGCCGAACCACCCCTGGAGGATGAAGCCGGCGCGACGGATCAGCGTGGGGTTGCCCTCGTAGAGGAACGAGAGGGACAGGTCGAAGTACCGGCTCAGACCCCTGCGGTACTCGAGCGCCGCCGCGACGTGGCTCTGGCTGTTGAAGCTGTTCACGACCGTCTGGCCCACGTACGCCGTGATCTCGTTCCGCGTCGTCGGCTCCGCTTGCTGCAGCGCGACGGGCCGGGGCCCCGGGACGTCGGGAGCCGTGAGCTGGTAGCCGACGCCGAGGAGGAAGTTCCACGTGTCGACGGTCGTCGACGGCGCCCACGTGCGGTTCACCTGCAGGCGCGAGACCCAGCGCCTCCCGAGGTAGTACGCGGCGTCGAAGCTCGCGATCCCGGCCCAACCGTGGACGTTCTCGTACGTCCCGTCGGCGAGCCCCTCCTGCGTGTCGTAGAAACGGTAGGCCCCGGCCCCGAGGGCGAGCGAGAGCCGCCGGTCAAGGACGTTCTCGCGCGCCCAGAGCGAGAGCGTGTGGCCGTCCCGGTGGTGTGCGGAGATATGGCCCTCGTTCAGCCAGGAATACGAGAACGCGAAGTGCTCTCCGAGACCCTGCCGGTACTCGATCTTCCACGCATAGGTGCTCTCGCTCAGGTCGAAGGCCGTCGACTTGCCGCCGAAGAGCGTGAATTCCTGGGCCGCCGCCCGGGGCGCCGCCGAGAGGAGCAGCAGGCCTCCGAGAATCGAAGCCGCCCGCCTGAATCTGAGCGCGCCCGTCATGGTTCTTGAGGCTAGTGTCGCGGCGCCGCCCGGTCAGTTGGACCCTGGTCCAGCCTCTCCGCTCACTTCCCGCGAAGGAACCGTCTGCCCGAACTGGCTCGTCGCGCTCAGCCCTTCCCTCCCAGCTTGAAGGAGAAGTTGTACTTGAACGAGAACTGGATCCGGAAGTCGTCGACGCTGAAGCCGTCCTGGAAGTTGTGCCTCTGGCCCCACTGGAGCTCGCCCCCCGCCATGACGCCGGGGACCGGATAGTAGAGGAGGTTCGCGAGAGCGTAGTGGCTCCACTGGAAGTCGCTCGGCTTCTGGCCGTCCGTGTTGTCGATGTGGAGGTACGAGTACCCGACGGCCGTCGAGAACTTCTTGTTCCAGCCGTGGTCGAGGAACGCGACGAGGCCGAAGACGGGCAGCGGCTTGCCGACGAGAGGCTTCTTCGGATCGGCGTTCTTCTCGACGCCGATGTCGATCGGCGCGTCGTTCATGTAGTTCTCGATGCCCTGCCCGTAGAGGACGGAGGCGCGAATCACGTCGTTCGCGCTCGCGTTGAGGTTCGTCGAGAGGTTCAGGCCCCAGCCCGTCGTGCTGCCCGAGAGGTCGTACGGGTCGGGGTTGTTGTCGTCCCACTTGATGTCGCGCAGGATGCCCGCGATCTGCACGTGTCCCCACTTGCCCGAGGCCTTGTAGTGCGCCGAGAGGTCGGGGAGCGGCGTGCGGATCTTGACGCCCTGGAGCTCCACGCGGTCGGCGTAGTTGCCGCCGTCCGCGCTCGCGCCGGGCCGCTCGAGGGCGATGAAGACCTCGTTCTCGCCCTGCATCGGCGCCCAGCGCACCTGGACGTTCCGGAAGAGCGCCATGCCGCTCGGCCCCCAGTACTCGAGCTGGTTCGGGAAGACGTCCGGATCCATGAACGGGCTCCACGTCTGGCCCGCCAGGACCGGGCCGAACTCGCCGTACGCGTGCCTCAGGCGGATCGTCGTCTGGCCGGCGTCGACGCCGACGCCGAACATCTCGAACTCGAAGACCGTCTTGAGCTCGCCCGCGGACGTCGGCATCCATCCCTTCACGCCGAACCGGGTCTGCCTCACGCTCGCGTAGAAGTGGCCGTCGTGGCCGAACTCGTTCTCGAACGACGGCAGCTTCGTCGTGCGCAGGACGTCGAACCAGTCCGGGTTCACCTGGTTGAAGTCGTAGCCGAAGTCCGCCTGCGCGAAGCCGTAGATCTCGCCCCGCGGCCCGGCGGGCTTGTCGGCATCCGTCTGGGCCGGCGCGCTCACCGCGCCGAGCGCGAGGATCGCGGCCGCGGCCGCCAGCGCAACGGATCTCATGAACCCCTTCATAGCGATCTCCTTCCTTCGATGAGCAGCTGGACGAACGGCGACGCGCCGGTCAGCTCCGCCCCGGAGTCACGGAGAGAGCGCAGCAGGGAGAGTCCGATCTCGTCCGCTTGAAGAAGACCGGAAAGCTCGAGGCGCACGGGACCGCTCGAGTCCCGGCAGACCCTGCCCAGCTCCTCGACGGCCTCTCCCCTCAGCCGCCCCACCACGTGCATGACGGTGACGTCCCCAAGGCGCTCCTCGGTGATCCGCAGAAGCATCTGACTCGGACTCGTACTGCGATTGGCGTGCCCGCCGAAGCCACCGGGGTCGAGGCGCGGTTGTTCTTGCGCCCCAGACACTTACGGGCTGCGGCCCGGTCGTGATCTCCCGCCTCGCGGCGTCGCGGGGCGGCATTCCACCAACCGTGGTGGAATGCCGTCAGCGGTCAGTGGGGAGTCGGGGCCATCGGGACGTCGCCCGGCTTGGCGACGGTCCCGCCCGCCGGCGCGTAGGCGTCGGACGCGCCGGGCTGGCCCTGATAGATCCAGTTGCCGGACCCCGCCGAATTGCCGCCCGGCGCCGGCGCGCCGGACGACGGCGGCGCGTTCACCGACGCGTTGCCTCCCTTGAAGCCGGGCGTCGTGGATTCGCCCGCGAGGACGATGAGGCCGAGGGCCAGCTGCTCGGCCTTGAAGGCCTCGGCGCCCGTCAGGCGCGTGATCTTCACGACGTCCGTCTCCGGCACGCTCATGAGCGTGTTGTTCTTCCACGTGTAGGCGACCCAGTTCTTCCCCTTCTTCACCGGCTCGCTCCGGGCGAGGTGCACGCCGGTCGTCCCCGCGAGGTCCACCTGCCACACGACTTCCTTGGAGTAGTCCGTCGACCACCGCGCGACCGACTTCACCTTCACCTTCGGGAGCTTCGTCTCCGTCCGCTCCGGCAAACTGCGGAAGACGTAATAGTTTCCGTCCAGCACGGGCTCGTTCATCGCGAACATGAAGCCGTTCGGGACGAGGTCGATCCGGTAGACGATGATCCGCGGCTCCTGGGCCTGTGCGGCCGACGGGGTCACGCCGAGCTCCTGAGCCTGAAGGGCGGAGGCGAAGATGACGAGGGCCGCAAGGGACGCGACGCGAAGCTTCATGTTCGGACTCCCGAGTCAGCGTAGCACCGCCGCGTCAGAAGTACTGCCTCCAGTCGAAGGCGAGACGGAAGTAGACCGACGTCGACGTCTTGAGGTCCGGCGCCGGTGCCGCGGCGGGCGCCAGGACCGTGATCTTCGTCGGCTTGTCGAAGCTCATTCCGACCTGGATCAGGACGGCCGCGGCCTGCGTCGTCGCGAAGCTGCGGAAGGGACGCACCTCGACGATCGGGAGGTCGGTCCGGATCGTGCGGAGCGAAATCGCCGTCAAGGGACCGGTCGGCGACCCCGGCGTCGAGACGAAGAGCTGGTCCTCGCCGCCCGAGTAACCGAAGAAGGAAACACCCACCTCACGACCCAGGACGAACTGGACCCGGCCGACGGGAGTGGAAAGGCCCGTCTGCCACGGGATCACGCCGCCGTTCGCGGCGACCAGGGCCATGGCCTCGTACGTCTTCGGGGCGAGGAACGCGAGGATCGGCGCCGCCACGATGAGGTCACCCGGAATGAGCCAGAACGGGAGCCGGATGCGCGTCGCGATCGCCTTGCGCGCGGGCGTCCGGAGCGCGATGTTGGCGACGACCCCGCCGCCGGAGCACGGATCGACGCAGGCGTCCTTCGTCCCGATCTCCTGCAGGACACCCGCCTGCAGGAAGATCTGGCCGTCGCCCGCTTCGCCGAGGAGCGCCTCGAGGCCGAGGCCCGCGCGCGCCCCGACTTCCATCGTGCCGGAGGCGCGGGTCGCGGACTCCGTCGACTCGAACCCGCCGCTCGCCCAGCCGCCGGAGAGCCCGGCCGCGAGGCCGACGAACGGCCCGATCTCGGACCGGAAGCGCGGCATCGCGCCCTCGGGCGGCGTGCGGCCGGGCCTCGGCGTCTCGAGAAGGATCGGCGCTTCCTCCTTCTCGAAGAACGCGATCGGGACGCCTTCGGCGCTGGGCATCTTCATCGACTTGCACGTGTCGAAGGCCGGGACCGCCTTCGCCCAGTCGAGGGGAACCGCTTCGGCCTCGGCCGCGAGATCCCAGCCCGGCGAGCCCGCGTCGAGGACCTCCTCGAAGCTCGCTCGAACGGACGCCGCCGCGCGTGCGAGGTCGGCCGGCTTCATGTTCGCGTCGCCGAACATGAGGATCGGCTTGCCGCTCCACGTCACGGCGTCGAATCCGTTCTGGTTGTAGTAGTCGTGCGTGCCCTTGCGGGTCGCGACGTCACCCCACGTCCCGGTGACGTGGCCGGAGGCATAGGTGTCCTCGAGGAAGTGGTCGCCGAACGCCTCGGCGGCGAGCGCGGTGAGCGCCACCGCGGAACGCTTGTCCTCGGGCACGCGGCCCGCCTCGAGCTCGGCCGCGAGCCGGATCGCGGCGATGTGGTACCGCGCCCAGACGCCGAGGGCGTTCAGCTCGACGCCCTTCGCGACGCTCGCCCGGAGAAAATCCCGGATGTCGTCGGTCTCGCGCGTCAGGAGGAAGTGGGAGTTGTTCGCGCCCGCGCGCGTCGCGTACTCGGGGTCCTTGCGCTGGAGCTCGAGGTCGGAGCGCGTCAGGCGGTTGCGCGCCTCGTTCTTGTTCTTCGCCGTCGCGAGGCCCTTGTCGAGGACGGACGCGACCGCGGCGACGTCCATGATCCACTTCGTGTCGAGGACGGTCTCGAGCATGGCGTCCGCCGAGCACGAGTGGTCACCGCCGATCGCAGGGAACGCGGCGAGGTCGATGCACCCGGGCTTCTTTCCCTGGTCGCCGGCCCACGGGCTCTCGCAGAGCCGGTCCTCGTGCCCCTTGCGGGCGAGGGCCCAGAGGCGCTCGAGCGCCGCCTTGCGGGCCGGGTCGAGGTCCTCGATCGCCTTGCCGGCGATGTTCCGATGCTCGGGATAGATCCAGGCGTATGCCGGCGCCGCCAGAAAACCGGCGGCTAGAGAGAGGGCGGCGGCGATCCGGGCGCGGCCCATGGTCAGAACCCGACGACCAGCCCGAGGTGCGGTCCGGTGTAGGCGTAGCTCGCGGAGATCGTCTGGTTGTCGTTCTTGTACTTCCTGAGGTTGATCTTCGTGAGGTCCGCGCCGCCGGCGACCCCGAAGTTCCTCGTCGGGTACCACCCGAACGAGAGCCCGGTCTCGAGAATGCTGCCGGCGAGGTCCGATGTCGAGAAGCCGATCGCCCGAGTGTAGAAGTCCATCGTCCAGTGCTTCGAGATCGCCCCCGAGAAGCCGAGCCCGATCAGAGGCGCCGGGACCCCCACGCTGAACTCGTTGAGGACGACGCTCTTCGTGATCGTCCCGTCGGGGTTCGTGATCTGCGCCTGACCGTTGAGGGCCGTGTCGAGGTGCTCGTACGCGATCGAGAGGCCCGCCCAGACCCTGACGTTGTCCGCCTGGAAGATGTCGTAGCGCCAGCCGACGTACCCGTAGTAGTTGTCGAACTTGCCGTCGATCGAGGCGCCCGCCTTGTACGTGTAGCCGTTCCAGACGATGTCCGCGTCGATCGCGCGCGTGCCCGAGCGGTTCAGGGACGAGTAGCCGAAGTCGAAGTAGTTCCGCTGCGAGACGCGCCACGAGCCGTCGCCCCGGAAGTCCCACTGGGTCGTGGGGACACCGAAGAGCTGCTCCAGGTCGATCGTGGTCCCGACCGAGGCGAGCCCGTTCCGCGAGACGTCCAGCCGGGCCTGCGTGTCGAACGAGTTCCACACCCCCGCGAGCTGGATGACGATCGGCTGGTCGACGGCCTCGGGAAACTCGGAGAAGGCGTTGTCGATCGCGAGGGCGGGTGCGCCGAGCCCGAATGCGGCGAAGGCGAAGGCGAGGGCTCCGAAGGCCTTCTTCATGTCGTCACCCTTTCTTGACGAGGACCGAGACGCCGGACACGTTCAGCTTGTGGATGACGATCGCGAAGTTCTGCGCGGCCTTCGACGCCTTCGAGACACGGACCTCGTCGCCGCTGAGCTTCACCTTGTAGAGCGATCCGGCCGCGATCACGAGCTCCTTGTGGATGTCCTTCGCGACGTCCTTCTTGCCGCTCTTCGCGAGGACGGTCACGTCGAACGTCTTCCCGGCGGCGCCGAGCGGCGTGAACTCGAACTCGACCGACCCGTTGTACTCGGCCTTGCCGTCCACGACGATGGTCGCCTTCTCCAGGTAGACGCGCGGCGCCTCGGAAGCGGCGGGTGCCGGAGCGGCCGATGCCGCGGGGGCGGCCGCCGCCGCCGAGGCCGTCGTGGCAGGGGCCGGAGCGGATTCGGGGGCCTGGGCGACCGCCGTGGCTGCGGCGCACAGGCCGAGCGCAATTACGGTGATCGGAACCTTCATGGAGAGCCTCTTTCCGCGGCGAATGGCCGCCATGGGACGTTCAAAACTCGATTCTTTCACATTCTTACGTCGCGCTTCGTGCAGCCGCATGAAGCATTTGTATCAATGGCGGCATTGCGCCACCTCTGGTGGAGTGTCGTCCATGGCGCCGTCGGCACCCCCGCCAACCGACATCGAATTCGAGTCGATGCTCGCCGAGGTTTGCGCAAGGCTCCTTGCGGCGGAGGAGACGTTCGAGTCGGAGCTTGACCGCTCGATCGAGCGGCTCAGTCGCTTCTTCGGAGCCGACCGCGGAAGCGTCCTCTTCTTCGAGGACGACGACACGACGAACGTCGTCGCCTCGTTCGCCGCCGGGCGCCTCACGGCCCTCCCGAAAGGGCCGGCACCGCGGCTCCCCAACTGGAGTCGCCGCGCTCGCCAGGCCCTCGGTTTCCTGCTGCGCCGGCCTGAAGACCTTCCCGAGTCCTGGACCGAGGAGCGCGAGTGGATCGCCGCTCACGGCATCAAGTCGAACCTCATGTTGCCGTTGCACGTCGGCGGCCGGCCTCTCGGGCTGCTCTCCTTCACGTCCGTCGAGTCGGTGCGCGACTGGTCGCCGGAGCTCCTGACGCGCTTCCAGCTGTTCGGCGAGATCCTCGCGAGCGCGATCGTCCGGTCCCGCGCGGAGCGCTCTCTGCGCGCGAGCCTCGCCGAGATCGCGCACCTCAGGGAGCGCGCCGAGGCCGAGAACGTGGTCCTGAGGGAAGAGGTCCGCGACGCGCAGGGCTTCGACGAGATCGTCGGGCGCAGCCCCGCCCTGATGGGCGCCCTCCACCTGATCGAGCAGGTCGCCCCGACAGGCACCGCCGTCCTCCTGACGGGCGAGACGGGCACGGGAAAGGAGCTCATCGCGCGCGCGATCCACCGGAAGAGCCCGCGCCGGGAGCGGCCGTTCGTCGCCGTGAACTGCGCGGCGCTGCCCGGCACGCTCATCGAGAGCGAGCTCTTCGGCTACGAGCGCGGCGCGTTCACGGGCGCCCTTCAGAAGCGCCTCGGGCGCTTCGAGGTCGCGAGCGGCGGCACGATCTTCCTCGACGAGATCGGCGACATCCCGGGCGACATCCAGGGGCGGCTCCTGCGCGTCCTGCAGGAAGGGAGGTTCGAGCGTCTCGGCTCGTCGCGCACGATCCGGACGGACGTGCGCGTCGTCGCGGCCACGAATCGCGACCTCGAGGGTGCCGTCGCCGCGGGCCGCTGGCGCGCCGACCTCTACTACCGCCTCAAGGTGTTTCCGATCGAGGTCCCGCCGCTCCGCGAGCGCCGCGAGGACATCCCGCTCCTCGTCTGGTACTTCGTGACGCGGAAGAGGACGACGCTCGGGCGGGCCGTGACGCGCGTTCCGGACCGGGCGATGGCGGCGTTCGAGCGCTACGACTGGCCCGGAAACGTGCGCGAGCTCGAGAACGTGATCGAGCGGGCCCTCATCCTGAGCCCGGGCGACACGCTCCTCGTCGACGACCGCACGTTCGCGAGCCCCGGAAAGCCGCGTCCGGAGTCGGGGACGTTCCGTCTCGAGGACGTCGAGCGCGCTCACATCCTGAAGACCCTCGGCGATTGCGGCTGGCGGATCGCGGGCCACGGAAACGCCGCCGAGCGCCTCGGGATGAACCGCTCGACGCTCCGCTCGCGCATGGAAAAGCTGGGGATCGAGCGGCCTCCGGCGTAACCTGCCGCAGGCTGAAGGAAGGATCGCAATGACCGGCGACGAGGCACGCCGACCGAGAATCGCGCTCGACTGGCTGCCGTCCTACCGCAAGGAATGGCTTCCCGCGGACGTCGTCGCCGGGCTGACCGCCGCCGCCGTCGTCATCCCGAAGGCGCTCGCGTACGCGACGATCGCCGGGCTGCCCGTTCAGGTCGGCCTCTACACGGCGTTCGTTCCCATGGTGATCTACGCGCTCCTCGGGACCTCGCGCCCGCTCTCTGTCAGCACGACGACGACCCTCGCGATCCTCACGGCGGCCGAGCTCGCGGAGGTCTCCGCGACGGGCGACCCCGCGACGCTGACGCGCGTCGCGGCCACGCTGACGCTGATGGTCGGTGCGGTGCTCGTCCTCGCGGGCCTCCTGAGGCTGGGGTTCCTCGCGAACTTCATCTCGGAGCCCGTCCTCGTCGGGTTCAAGGCGGGCATCGGGTGTGTCATCGTCCTCGACCAGGTCCCGAAGCTGCTCGGCGTCCACATCCAGAAGGGCGGCTTCTTCCACAACATCGCCGAGGTCCTGAAGGGCCTGCCGGGCACGTCCCTTCCGACGCTCGCGGTCGGGGCGGCCACGGTCGCCATCCTCGTCGGCTTCGAGCATCTCTTCCCGAAGCTCCCGGCGCCGCTCATCGCGGTCGCGGCGGCGATCCTCGGCGTGAAGCTCCTCGGGCTCGACGCGCTCGGCGTCGGCGTCGTCGGCCACGTCCCGCAGGGCTTGCCGTCGCTGACCCTGCCGGACCTGTCCCTCGCCGAGGTCCTCTGGCCGGGGGCGCTCGGGATCGCGCTCATGAGCTTCACGGAGACGATGGCGGCGGGGCGCGCGTTCGCCCGAAGCGACGAGCCGCCTCTCCGCGGAAACCGGGAGCTCTTCGCGACGGGGCTCGCCAACGCGGGCGGGGCCTTCCTGGGCGCCATGCCGTCGGGTGGCGGAACGTCCCAGACGGCCGTCAACCGCGTCGCGGGCGCGCGCACGCAGCTCGCCGAGCTCGTCACCGCCGGCGGCACGCTGCTCACGATGCTGTTCCTGGCTCCGCTGATCGGCCTGATGCCCCAGGCGACGCTCGCGGCGATCGTCATCGTCTATTCGTTCGGGCTGATCAAGCCGGCGGAATTCCGCGCGATCCTCCGGATCCGGCGGATGGAGTTCCTCTGGGCGGTCGCGGCCTTCGGCGGCGTCGCCCTCCTCGGGACGCTGAGGGGAATCCTCGTCGCGATCGTCCTGTCGATCGTGGGCCTCGCGCACCAGGCGGCCGACCCGGCCGTGCGGGTCCTCGGACGCAAGCCGGGGACGAACGTCTTCCGGCCGCGCTCGAAAGAGCACCCCGAGGACGAGACGTTCCCCGGACTTCTGCTCCTCAGGCCCGAAGGCCGGATCTTCTTCGTCAACGCCGAGCGCCTCGCGCAGAAGGTCCGCGCCCTCGCCGAGGACGAGAAGCCCGCGGTCGTCGCTCTCGACCTCAGCGGGGTCTTCGACCTCGAGTACACGGCCCTGAAGATGCTCGGCGAGGCCGAGAAGAGGGCCGCCGAGCGGGGCGTCTCGCTGTGGCTCGTCGGCCTCAACCCGCAGGCTCTCGACGCCGTGAACCGCTCGGCGCTCGGCGGGCGCCTCGGCCGCGAGAGGATGCACTTCAACCTCGAGACGGCGGTCCGGCAGTACCAGGCCAGGGCGTGATGCGGCGTCTCATCGACAAGACGACCTCGGTGTGGCAGAGGGAGGAAGGCTTCTCCGTTCTCCTCGCGCTCCTCGTCGGGGCCCTTTTTTTCGCGCCGCTCCTCAAGGACTGGCTCCCGGGCCTCGCGGCCGCCGGCACGGCGCTTCTCGTCCTCCTGTTCGTGGTCGGAGCCCTCGTCATCTCCCGGAACGCGTGGGCGGCGCTCGGCGTGTCCCTCCTCGCGGGCTCCGCGGTCGCCCTCGAGATGGCCTACGAAATCTCCGGGACGGACTCCTTCGCGCCCTGGCGGCTCGGCACGGCCGGCCTCACCTTCGTCCTGTTCACGGCGGTGACGCTCGCGCGCGTCTTCGCGCCGGGTCCGGTCACGTCGCACCGCCTCGTCGGCGCCGTCGTCGCGTTCCTTCTCGCGGGCATCACGTGGGCCTACGGCTATCAGTGGCTCGAGACCGTGCGGCCCGGATCGTTCCACCTCGGCGCGGCGCCGCAGGGGTCCTACCCGACTCTCGTCTACTACAGCTTCGTGACCCTCACGACCGTCGGGTACGGAGACGTGACGCCGGTGACCTCCGCCGCGCGCGCCCTCTCGAACGTGGAGTCCCTCCTCGGAGTCCTCTATCCGGCCATCTTCATCGGCCGGCTCCTCTCGAAGCAGGTCGGCCGCGTCCCGCCGGAGCCGCCGGTCGGCGGTTGACGGCGTCGACGGCAGGATCCCCAACCGGGAGGGCAGATCAGGCGGCAGTGCCTCGACTCGCCTGTCACTTCGGAGCTTTCTCGGCCTCGCGTGCTCTCTGGCGCTCTTCTCTCTCCTCGAGGACGAGCTTGTACGCGATGTAGTACTTGTAGATGTTCGAGACGTAGGTCACGGTCTCGCGCCCGACCTTCTCGGAGGCGACGACCTCGACGTTGTTGAACCAGACGTTGGGGTCGAGTCCCCGCTGCGCGGCGACCTTGCGCAGCGACATGATCCGGTTCGGACCCGCGTTGTAGGCCGCGAACGCGAAAAGGCCCTTGTTGAGCCGGTCCATCGGCTCCTTCTCGAAATACTGGTCGATCATGAAGCGCATGTACTTCACGCCGGCGTGGATGTTCGGCTCGATCTGCGCGATGTCGCCGACCTTAAGCTCCTGGCCGGTGGCGGGCATCACCTGCATGACGCCGACGGCTCCGACCGGGCTCTTCACGGTCTGGTTGAGCTGTGATTCCTGATACCCCTGGGCCGCCATCAGGAGATAGTCCATGTCGTACTTGTCCGAGTAGGTCCGGAAGTACCGGATCATCGCCTCGAACTTCTCGAGCTCCTGCCTGGACGCCGCGCTCTTCACGAACTTCGTGCTCTTCAGGTACTTCGAGAACAGCATGTTCCGCGTGGCCGATCCTTCGGGGTACTTCGCGAGAAACGCGTCGACCTCCGCCTTCAGGAGCGGGCTGTTCTTCCGCATGGCCCACGCGACCTGGCCGCCGGAACGCAGGGCGATGTCCGGGTGGGTCTTCAGAGCCGGCAGCACGGTCGCCCAGAAGCGCGCCAGGTAGTCGTCGACGACGACGTACGGAACCAGGCCCGCGTTCGCCATCTCGAGCAGGTCCTCGTCCTCGAGGCTGTCCGGGGCGAACTTCAGCTTCGCGGGCGGCTTGCCACGCTTTACGAGATCGGCGTTCAGCTTCTCCACGCTCTCGTGGTAGATCGATCCCTTCCGCACGTAGACCGGCCGGCCCGAGAGATCGTCGATCGCGGCGAGCGGCTCGGCGGAGGGTCCGGAGACGAGGATCTCCGTAACGTTGCTCGCGGTGGGTCTCGAGAAGTCGAACCTCTCGAGCCGCTCGGGCGTCACGGTGAGGCCGGCGGCGGCGATGTCGCCCCGTCCCTCGGAGAGCGCCTGCGCGAGCTCCGTGCGGCGCACCGGAACGAACGCGACGTGGATCTTCAGGTTGCCGGTCTTGTACTTCCGGTTGATCTCGTCTTCGAACAGCTTCAGCGCCTCGTACGTGATCCCGCGGGGCGTGCCCCTGTCGATGAAGTAGTTGGTCTTGTTGTAGACGACGAGCGCCCGGATCACCCGGCGCTTCTTCATGGCGTCGAAGTCGCCGAGCCGGGGCGCGGACGATCTCGTCGGGAGCGCCTGCACGTCCTTCGCGGGCGTCTGCTGTCCCGCCGCGGGTGACGGCCGGCCGAGCACGAGAAGGAGCGGCGCGGCCACAAGAGGCCAGGTTCTCGAACGATGCATCTTTACCTCCTCAGGTGCTGAAGACACCGGGGCTCGAGTCGAGGATCCTGGCCCACCGCAAGGCGTAGCGATCACTCCTCCCGGACCGGGCTCCAGCCTGGATCGGGATCGAAGCGCTCCATCGCGCGAAACGTGTCGAGCGTCTTCGGGCCGAGGTCCTTCTCGAAGACGACCCCGTCGTGGCTCACGATGAACGTCTTGATGCCCGTTACCTCGTACTCCGCGGGCGCGGCGACGAGAGCGAAGCCGCCGATCATGACCCCCTTGACGACGAAGTTCAGCTCGCCGAGGGGCGCGTTCGGCCCCTGGCTCGTCAGGATCTTGAAGTAGTAACCGTGGTACGGCTCGTACCGACTCGTGTAGCCCTCGCCGATGGCGCGCGCGATCTTCTCGCCGATGGGCCCTCTCCACGTGCCGTCGGCGTCGCGCCAGGCGAGGCCGTCCTGCTTGCCGGCGGTGCCGATGACGCGCTGGGCGTACTGGGGAACGCTCGAGCCGCCGCGCAGCTCGGAGGCGTACTCCTCCTGGGCCTCGACGTACCCGCGGCAGACTTCGATCGCGTCGAGCTCGTTGCGGCCGATGCGCCGGAGGAGGATCTCCCGGCGCCCCGCCGCCGAGTCGAACCTCCACTTCCCGCCCGCCTCGACGAGCGGAATCGGCAGCGGCCAGTCGCCCGGGCCGACGTTCAGCGTCGCCCTCTTCGGGTTCTTCGGGTCCAGGACGACGACGAGCTTCTGCCTCGCGTGCGTCGCGAACGCGGTCGCCTGGTTCCGGTCGAGAACGGCGTCTCCCGACTCGACGAGATCCGTCCCGTCCTTGCCGAGGATCCTCTTCAAGGCGCCGACGTCGAACGCCTCGGCCGCGGCGACGAGAGCGTCCGCGGCTTCCTTCGGAGAAGAGAAGGATTTCTGCTGAAGAGAAGAGGGAGAGGAAGAAGAAGAAGAAGATTTCTTAGAAGGGGAAGAGGGAGAGGTCTGCTCCGCGCCGGAGGGGTGGGGCGCCGGTTGCGCCGGCGCCTGCAGCGCCGGAAGCGCCAGAGCCAGCGCGCATGCGACCGCCGCGAGGCCGGGACCGTGCCGCCGGCGAGGGACCATTCGCAGAAATCTCCCGGTCTCTCTTTCTCTTTCTTTCGTCGTGTCTCTCACCGCCTCACCTCCTCCCGCCGCCGCGTCCGCCGCCGCCTCTCGAGCCGAAGCTCGAGGAGCCGCGCGAGCTCGAGGCGCGGGAGCGGCCGCCGTCGAACCCGCCCGAGGAGCCGCCGCCGAGCCCGCCCGACCCGCGCGCGCCGCCGCCTCCGAGGTCGCGGCTCCCGATGCGGTCCCCGCTGCCGCCCCGGTCGAAGGAGCGCGCGCTCGATCCGGCGGCCCCGCCACGCCCGCCTCCTCCGGCGGAGCGGTCCGAGACGCCCGTGCCGCGGCCTCCGCCGCTCGAGATCCGGTTGCTCGCCCCGGTCCGCGAGAGTTCCTGGCGCGCGCCCGCCTGACGCTTCGCGAGCGAGTCGCCACGCGCGTTTCCGCCGAACCTGTTCGCGGTCGCGCGATCCCCGTAGGGCGTTCCGCCGCGGTGTTGCGGGTTGTGTTTCCAAGTCCCCCCGCCCCCTCCGACGTTTCCCGGACCGCGACCGCCCGGGCCGCGGCCGCCCTGACCGCGGTCGCCGCCTCGGTGCTCGACACGGTTGAAGTTGTTGTTCACGTTGATGTTGATGTTGCTGCTGCCCCAGCCGCAGCCGCCCCACATGCCGCCCCAGAACGCGCCCATCGCGAACCCGAAGCCGAAGGACACGAACGCGGCGCCCGGGTAGTAGTACGGGTAGTAGATGGACGGATACGGGTAGATCGGGGCGCCGTAGACGACGACCGGGTCGTACGACGGGACGTAGATCACGTCGGGGTTCGCCGACTCGATGACGATGACTTCCTTCTTCTCGATGACCTTCGTCTCGACCTTCTGCTGCTCCGTCGTGGAAAGCGTTCCCTTGTCCTTCGCCTTCTTCCGCATCCGCTGCACGGCGTCCATGACGTCGGCCTCCTGGGCGAGGACCGCGTTGCCGAGGTCGGTCGTCCACTGGATGTCGTCGCCGAGGCGCTTGACGACCTCCGGAAACGCCGCCATGGACTGGACGGACGGGTCCCACGGCTGCCTGGCGACCGCATCCACGAGGGCCTTGTCCTTCAGCCCCGGGTTCTTCGCGAGCCACTGCTGGAGCTGGACGATCTCGAGGGGATAGGTCGAAGCCGCGAGCGTCTGCGCGAACAGCGGGTCGGGGTAGAGGGCGATCGGCGCCACGAGCGCGTCGAGCTGCTCCGGCGGGAGCTTCCGCGCCTCCGGCGCCGGAGGCGTCGCCGCCTGCTGCGCGAGAAGGGCGCCGTCGCCCGGGAGGAGCAGGCAGACGCACGCGAGGGCGACGGCGCTCCGCCGGGACCGCCTCGCGCTCGCGTCTCCGGAGCTCGGGTACGGCATGTGCGCGCCTCCTTTCTTGCGACGGCCCGATTTTCTCCCATCGGCGGATCAACGCGGATGGGCGAAGCCTATCGTTGCGGGGATCCCCGCAGCAGGGCCTCGAGGTCGTAGAGCGACGCGGCCAGCCGCTTCAGGCCGCGGTCGAGGGCGAGGACGTCGAGATGGAGGGACGTCCAGTCCGCGAGGAGGACGGCCTCGTCGCCTCCGCCGTCGTAGGTCTTGAGGTAGCCCTTGCACAGCTCGCAGGAGTCGATCCTCAGGCCGGCCTCTCCCTCGACGGCGAGCGACGCGAGCCGGTGCGCGTCCGACTCGCAGAACGGGCAGCCCGTCCGGCTGTACTGCCAGCGCGTCCCGCAGCAGCCGCACACGAGGAACCTCATCCGCCCCGGATCCGCGCCCACGAGCTGGGCCATCGCGGGGAGGGAGCCGCACGTCGGACAGTGCGCGCGCAGCCACTTCTCCTCGTCGCGCCACGCGGCGTACGGGCCGACGACGGGAGAGAGGTACGCGGCCACCGCGGTCCAGCCGAGGTACCGGAGGAGGCCGGGCGCCGCGGGCGCGAGCGTGTCCTCGCCGAGGAGCCAGTCCACGATACGGGACGCTGCGGCGCCGTCGGCCGGAAGGTCCGCCAGGGCCGCGTCGCCGCCGGGCGCGCGCGGGGCGACGCTTCGGACGAGGTCGGCGACGGCCCGGCCCGCGGCGTCCAGGTCCACCTCGGCGCCCAGGCTCTTGAGAAGCGGCACTCCGGAACTGAAGTCCGCCTCGTAGTCCTCCCAGTCCGGGACGCTCGCGCGCGCGGTGATCCCCTCCGCCGCGGCCTCGACCTCGCGGCAGAAGCGCCCGACACTCTCGAGGTACGGATGGGCCGCCAGCCAGGCTTCGAATGTGATCGGCTTCAATGCCCTTCGCTCACCTCGCCCTTCGTGAGCATCGGCATGTGCCGCGCGGCGAGACCGAACAGGAAGATCGTCGCCGCGATGAGGCCGACCGAGATCGCCCACTCGGTGACGGACGGGAAGTACGACGCGGCACGGAACCCGGGCCACGGCCCCTTGAGCTGCTGCGCGAGGATCACGACGTTGATCCGGTTCAGGACGACGCCGCCCATCGCGAGGAGCGCGCCCCAGAAGAGGACGTTCGGCTTCGCGCGCCGCGCGGCCGTCGAGAGGAGGACCAGCGGGACGACCCCGCCGAGGACGAGCTCGCCGACGAGGAGCGCGACGCGTCCGCCGCCGAAGACCCCGAAGAGCCGCTCGCCGAGCGCGAGGTCGACGACCCGCATCGCGACGTAGACGAGGAGCGACCAGAAGGTGACCTGCCCGACCGAGCCGAGCTCCCGGAGCGGGAGCGGCCGGTTCCAGCCCTTCGCGATCCAGAACTCCATGAGGACGATGAGCGCCGTTCCCGCGGCGATCGAGGACACGAAGAAGCCGACCGGGAGCATCGGCGACCACCACGCCCGCGCGAGCTGGTCCGGCATGAGGAGGAAGAGCGAGCCGAGGGAGCTCTGGTGCATCGTCGAGAGCGTCACGGCCGCGATCGCGAGCATGATCGGCTCGCCGCGCCGCCCCGCCTCGCGGAAGAGGAACGCGAGCGTCCCGAAGATCACGAAGGTGACGGCGGCGTAGACGACGTTCCGCGAGAGCATGAAGACGAAGAGCGTGACGGCGAGCGCGACGTAGACGCCCGACCACTTCTTCCAGGCTTCCATCAGGCCCGTCAGGCCCCAGCGCTCGAGCGGGATCGGGAGGAACTCGAGGAGGAGGATCGTCACGTAGAGCCCGACGCACCACGAGACCTCGAACATCGCCGACTGGGCCGGCGCCTGGAGGCCGAGCTGGTAGAAGTGCCACGGGAGGCCGAGGTCCGCGAGGAGCGTGACCGTCACGAACGAGTACGAGAGGAAGCCCATGAGCACGGCTCTTCGGCCGAGCGCGTAGAGGTCCTTTCGCTGGAAGACGTAGATGACCCCCGCCATCGCGAACGCGCCCGCGGCGACGGCGATCCAGACGAGGTCGAAGACGATCCAGAGGCCCCACGGATACGTGTTCGAGAGGTGCGTCGATCCGCCGAGGCCCGCGACGAACCGCCAGACGAACGCGATCGCGCCGAGACCCATGAGCGCGGCGAGGACCTTGTTGAACGGAGTCCAGAACGCGCCCGCGTAGGACTCGAACTCGGGGTGGTGGTCGTGCGCGTCGCGGCCGCCGCCGTGCGACGCGACCTTCTCGACGCGCTTCCGGAACACCGAGTACGCCATCCCGAGGAACGCCCCGACCGCCATGACGGCCGGCGGCACCGCGTGGAGCGCCGTCCTCGAGAACGCGGGATAGGACTTCTTCCCGATCGTCGGGAAGCCGAGCTTCTCGAACGGCACGGCCGAGAGGTAGAGGACGCTCGTCCCTCCCGCCTCGTGCTCGCCGTAGATGTGGTCGACGTACTTGTCCGGGCGGCCGCCGATCCTCTTGTGCGCCTCGGCGAGCATGTCGTCCCGCGTCCCGAACCGCAGGCAGTCCGCCGGGCACGCCTTGACGCACGCCGGCGTCAGGATCGTCTCCATGAACCGCCCCGTCTCCTCCTTCGTCAGGGCCGTGCCGTTGCGCGTGAGCGGCGCCGGCTGGGACGTGCGGTCCGCGCAGTGCGTGCACTTCTCGATCTTCGGCGCGAGCTTGTCCCACTCGGCCGTGGGCACGCCCCACGGGCAGGCCCAGACGCAGTACCGGCAGCCGATGCACTTGTCGGCGTCGTACGTCGTCGGGCCGTCCGGCTGGCGCTCGAGCGCCGTCGTCGGGCACGCGGACTCGCACGCGGGCTCGAGGCAGTGGAAGCACCGGCGCATCGTGAAGACCCACGCGAGGTCCTCGGACTCTCCATGGCCCTCGCCCTCGAGCTCGTGCGCCGTGATGAGGGTCAGGGTCTTCGCGCTCAGCGTGGCCGGGTTCTGGAAGCCGAGCTGGGCCTCGAGCTCGGTGTGCTCGCCCTCCTTCTCGTTCCACTGCTTGCAGGCCACCTGGCAGGCGCGGCAGCCGATGCACTTCGTGACGTCGAT
>Ga0335085_10000259_pt1 | contig 165271 bp, 148 predicted proteins | sample Lox_Sample_45_FD_206712 | JGI IMG/M metagenome (GOLD analysis project Ga0335085, IMG submission 206712) | Soil microbial communities from Loxahatchee National Wildlife Refuge, Florida, United States - Lox_Sample_4.5 | ecosystem: Environmental > Terrestrial > Soil > Wetlands | place: USA... | reverse complement strand
CTGGGTCAGCGACACCACGACGGTCGGTGTCGACTATCGCTACCGGGCCTTCTTCGGCGACGAGACCGCGCTGCTTCCCGGCGGCTTGTGCACGATCAAGAACGGTGCGCCGGACGAACAGGTGGTGATGTTCAACGTGCGGTTCTACCTGACCCCGCCGCCACCGCCTCCTCCTCCGCCGCCACCGCCTCCGCCACCGCCTCCTCCGCCACCGCCGCCTCCACCGCCGGTCAAGACCTACATCGTGTTCTTTGATTTTAATAAATCCAATCTAACCGAGGCCGCGCAGGCGGTGGTCGCCGAAGCCGTCAAGACCGCAAAAGCCAACGGCTTTGTGAAAGTGCAAGTCACTGGCCATACCGACACGGTAGGCTCGGACCGCTACAACATGAAATTGTCCGTCGCCCGCGCCCAGTCGGTGAAGGACGAGATGATCCGGGAAGGCATGGATGGCGCCTCAATTTCCATTGAAGGCAAGGGCTTCCACGATCTGCTTGTTCCGACCGGGCCGGGAGTCCGCGAGCCTCAGAACCGCCGGGCCGTGATCGACCTGGGAAGCTGACCTACCCCGACATGCCGTTAACCAGGGGCGGATCCTCCGGACCCGCCCCTTTTTGTTTCCTAATTGCGGTCGATTTCGCGACTCTTATGCAATGTTGTCGCCGCGACACAGTCCTCTATTAAACAAGGTTCGCCTTACGGTCTGTATGGCAATGCAACTCCCGGCGGGGCATATTCGCGACCCAAGTGTGCCCTCAGGGGGTCTGGGTAGGTCGGGCAACGTCGTTGCCTTTGCAATTAGGGGATTCAGATGAAACTTCGTACTCTGGCGCTCGCGAGCGTGGCTACTCTGGCGCTTTCCGTACCGGCAGCGGCAAATGGCGTGACGGGCTGGTACGTTGGCCTGGGTGTCGGCTGGGTTTCGACACAGGACATTAACGTCCATGTCGTGAGCACGCTGACGTCAACTCCCACGGACTACAAGCTGGAATCCGACGACGGCTACATCCTGGCCGGCATGTTCGGCTACCGCTTCGACAACAATTTCCGCATTGAGGACGAGATCGGCTACTCGAGCAACAACCTCAAGGCTACGAACACGACGGCCGACCTTCACATCACTTCGGATTTCGTCAACGTTCTCTACGATCATCCGCTGACCGATCGCCTCGATCTGGTCGTCGGTGGCGGACTTGGCATCGGCAGCCTAGCAATGAAGGCTGTGAACAGCGGCGTGACCATCTACGACGAGACGAAGGTCCACTTCGGCGCCCAGGGCATCGTGGGCTTGAAATACTGGCTGAGCGACACGGCCGACATCGGAATCGACTATCGCTATCGCGCCTTCTTCGGTGACACCACGGCGGCGCTTCCGGGTGCGCTGTGCACGGCCACGGTCGAAGCGCCGACGCAATCGATCGTGATGGCGAGCTTGCGGTTCTATCTGACCCCGCCGCCGCCGCCTCCGCCGCCTCCTCCGCCGCCGCCTCCTCCGCCGCCGCCTCCGCCTCCTCCGCCGCCGGTCAAGACCTACATCGTCTTCTTCGACTTCAATAAGTCGAACCTGACGGAGGCCGCGCAGGCCGTGGTCGCCGAGGCCGTGAAGACCGCGAAGACCAACGGTTTCGTCAAGGTGCAGATCACCGGCCACACTGATACGGTCGGCTCCGACAAGTACAACATGAAGCTGTCGGTTGCCCGCGCCCAGGCGGTGAAGGACGAAATGGTCCGCGAGGGCATGGACGGCTCGACGATCGCCATCGAAGGCAAGGGCTTCCACGACCTGCTCGTTCCGACGGGCCCGGGCGTGCGTGAGCCGCAGAATCGCCGTGCGGTGATCAACCTCGACTGAGTTTGTTTAGGGCACACACGGAAAGGGCGGGCCGGAAGGTCCGCCCTTTTTCGTTTGGGCGCGAGACATTGGGCACGAGTCGGAGACGCCCAAGCCGCTCTTGCGCCGGGCTGCCCACAAATCATGAAATGCAGCGCATAAGCCGACCCGGTCGGCGCGGATCATGCAGGAGCGCGCCTATTGCTGCGCTGGCGCTCCGCTGTTCGTGGCGCCGCCGGCTTGCGGTGCCACGGCCGGCGCGGGAGCCGCCGGAACGGCGTTGCTTGCCAGGCGGCGGGGGTTGGGCCGCGGCACGATGCCGACCGCCTTGGCGCCCGCCAGCCCGACCGCGATCTGCACGGCGCAGCTGTTCACGCCGCCAGCAACGTCGACCACGGGCACGTCGCTCACGAAGTCCGCCAGCTCGATCTTAGACGGGCCCAGAGCGGCGGCGGCAACCAGATTGGCTTCCTGGCAGAAGTCGTCGTGGTTATGGGTGCGGCGCAGTTCCGAGCGGGCCGCCAGTTCGGTCTTGAACAGGTTGTAGGCCTTGTCGCCCTTGGCGCGGCCCATGACTCGGCCGAACATCTTGAGCATCACCTTGTCGGTGGCGCGCAGATCGGTCCCGAAGCGGGTCTGGAAAGCATTGTAGTTGTCGCGTGCGACGTCTCCGCAAGTGAGCGCGGCGTCCATCAGCTCCTGCTGGATCGAGGCCGCCTGCATCGCCGTCACCTCGTCCGGGCTGGCGCATTTGAGGGGCTTGCCCCGTGGCGCCGCCGATCCGGCGACGCATAGCGCGAGCACACACACGCCCGCGACCAACGCCGATCGCATTGTCATTCACGACCTCACGCTTACCCGTGGCCCACCCTAGCATTGTCCGCGGGGCTGTCGCCAATCCAGCAAGTCGCAGCCCGGCACGGAAAGCGGCCGGCCGGATTCCAGGATAAGTTTACGCTCCGCGGCGCAATATCATGCCATGCGCCGGCTTGGCTCCTGATGCTGTTTGTCGCGGCCGCCGGCGCCCGAGGGCGCCGCGATGTTCCCCCGGCCTTGCGCAAATTCGCCGCTGACAAGGCAAGTGCACGCGAGCGTGGCAGAGACGCAGGCGCGCCGGATTGGTGCGCACAACGGCCGCTGGGACGCCTTCAAAGGCGAGTTCGTCGATTCCCCGCCCGGCGCCGCATCGGGCCGAAATCATCAAGGGCGTCGCTGCGAAAATCCAGCCACGCTGGCGGTCCGACGAATAACTTTCCCGCCCGCCACCATTCCTGTATCAGTCGCGCCCGGAGGTTCCATGGCCTTGAAAGTCGCCGTCGTGGGTGCGACCGGCAACGTCGGTCGCGAGATGCTGAGCGTGCTCAGCGAGCGCCGGTTTCCCTATTCGGAAGTGGTCGCGCTGGCTTCCACCAGATCGGTGGGAGTCGACGTTTCGTTCGGCGACGGCACGCTGAAGGTCAAGGCGCTTGACTATTTCGATTTTCATGGCACCGACATCGTGCTGATGAGCGCGGGCGGACGCCTTGCCAAGCAATGGGCGCCGAAGATCGCAAGCCAAGGCGCCATCGTGATCGACAACTCGTCGGCCTGGCGCATGGACCGCGAGGTGCCGCTGGTGGTCCCCGAGGTCAACGCCACCGCGCTCGACGACGGCATCAGGAAGGGCATCGTCGCCAATCCCAATTGCTCCACCGCCCAGCTTGTCGTGGCGCTGAAGCCGCTGCACGACGAAGCCACGATCAAGCGCGTGGTGGTCGCCACTTACCAGTCGGTTTCGGGCGCCGGCAAAGCCGCGATGGACGAGTTGTTCCGTCAGACTCGCGCCATCTTCGTCGCCGATCCGATCGAGCACGAGCACTTCACCAAGCAGATCGCCTTCAACGTGATTCCCCACATCGACGAGTTCCTCGATTCCGGCTTCACCAAGGAGGAATGGAAGATGATGGTCGAGGTGCAGAAAATCCTCGATCCCGACATCCAGGTGGCGGCGACCTGCGTGCGCGTGCCGGTGTTCATCGGCCATTCGGAAGCCGTCAACATCGAATTCGACAGACCCATCACGGCGGAGCGCGCGCGCGCCATCCTGCGCCAGGCGCCGGGTTGCCTGGTGGTCGACAAGCGCGAGGACGGCGGCTATGTCACCCCCGTCGAGTGCGCTGGCGAGGACGCCACTTACATCAGCCGCATCCGCAAGGACCCCACCGTCGAGCACGGCCTCAGCCTGTGGTGCGTTTCCGACAACCTGCGCAAGGGCGCCGCGCTCAACGCCGTGCAGATCGCCGAGTGCCTGGTCAACCGCAAGCTGCTGAAGAACGTCGGCACGCTATAGCTGCTCCACCGAGCCAAGGTCGAAGTTCGAGCCCTTCGGATTCTCGCCGATGACGAGCTTGTCCGCACCCTCGAAGCAGTAAGGCGGCACGGGAAGATTGAGTGGCGCTGGTACGCCCTGGAACACCCGTCCCGCCAGGTCGTAGCGTGAGCCGTGGCAGGGGCAGAAATAGCCGCCGGGCCAGTTCCTTCCCAGGCTGGGATCGCCCGCGCTCGGCTTGTACTCGGGAATGCATCCGAGATGCGTGCATATCCCGACCAATACGAGGTATTCGGGATTGATGGAGCGCGACCAGTTGTCGGCATAAGCAGGCTGCTGGCGTTCCTCGGAATGCGGGTCGCGCAGCCGCGACAGCAGCGAAGGCTGCTTGAGCTCCGCAAGGGCGGCCTTGGTGCGATGCACGACGAAGATCGGCTTGGACCGCCAGCGAACCACCACCTGCTGGCCCGGCACCAGTTGCATGAGGTCGACGGTGACCGGCTGTCCCGCGGCGAGCACGGCGGAGGACGGTTCCATCTGGTCGAGGAAGGGCCACACCGCGCAGAGCGACCCCACCGCCGCCGCCGCGCCCGTGGCGATGTAGAGAAAATCGCGCCGCTTCACGTCGATCTGCGTCCTGTCGAGAGGTTCGGACGACAACTTTCCTCCGCCGGGGGGCCGCATCGACACAACGGCCTGCCACCCGTCGTGGTTTCTCGTCTTTCCCGCCCGGGCCCACCAAGCAAACCGCGACCTTTCTGAACGGCGAAAATCGCTTTACCTTCCGCTGCGCCGATTACGGGAGGGGTGACCATGGAATTCTCCGTGAAACCCAAATTCATCGGCTGGACCACGCTCGTGGCACAGCTGCCGCTGCAGATATTCCTGACCTTCTGGTCCGCGCTGTTCTTCGGCGGCATCACCGTGGCGTTGGTGAGTGCGTTCTCAAACAGCGACTTCGACGCGGCGGATTTCTTCACCGCGCCGCCGATCAGGTTGTTCGGCGCGCTTGCCTTTTTCAGCGTGCCGCTGATCGCCTACATCGGCAAGAAGGCCAATTACGCCCGTGCGAAATACCGCTTCTTCGACGACCACCTCGAACTGGAGGAAGGATTCTTCTCGGTCAACCGCAAGGAGTTGCGCTATACCGACGTCAAGGAGATCACGCTCCATAAGGGATTCCTGCAGCGCATGAACGGACTGGGCAGCGTCTACCTGGCGACCATGGCGACCGGAGCCGCTCCCGGCCCCGGCGCCTTCCAGGCGTTCGCCTTCGGCAACATCTCGGGCAGCGGCGCGATGATCCGCGACGTCGAGGATCCGGATCGCGTCTACGACAAGATCCGCGCCATCGTGAAGCCGCAGAGCCGATGAACCGTCCGCGCCGCAGCGTTCTCTACACGCCGGGCTCGAACGCACGGGCCATCGCGAAGGCGTGCACGCTGCCGGCCGATGCGCTTATTCTCGATCTGGAGGACGCCGTGGCGCCGAAGGCGAAGGACGCGGCACGCGCCCAAGTCTGCGCCGCATTGCGCGCCGGTTTCGGCGGGCGCGAAACGGTGGTGCGCATCAACGCGCTCGATTCGGCCTGGGGCGAGCACGACCTGACGGCGATTGCCGAGGCCGCGCCCGACGCCGTGCTGGTACCCAAGGTGTTCGGCGCGCGCGACATCCACAAGGTGCAGCACCGCCTCGATCATCTTAACGCGGCGAAGGCGATCGCCATCTGGGCGATGGTGGAAACGCCGCGTGCGATCCTGGACATCGGGACAATCGCCGAAGCGGGCGGGCGGCTTGCCTGCCTGGTGCTGGGCTCCAACGACCTCATCAAGGACACGGGCGGGCGCCATATGGCAGAGCGGCAGAACCTCGCCGCCGCCATGTCGCTGATCGTGCTGGCGGCGCGGGCCTGCGGGCTGTGCGCGATCGATGGCGTGCACAACGACATTGCCGATGCGGAGGGTTTCAAGGCCGCCTGCGTCCAGGCCAGAAGTTTCGGCTTCGACGGCAAGACGGTGATCCACCCGAGCCAGATCGACCCGTGCAACGCCGCCTTTGCGCCTTCGGACGAAGAAATCGCCGCCGCGCGCCAGCTCATCGCCGCGTTCGAGGCAAACCGTGACAAGGGCGCCATCCTGTTCGACGGGCGCATGGTCGAGCGCCTGCACGCCGATGCGGCGCGCCGGCTGCTGGCTTTGGCCGAAACTGTTGCGGGGCGCGGCCGGTAGGGGGCTGGCGGGGCGACTCCACGAAATACGCAGCGATGCCTATATTGCCAGGGCAAGGGCTTTGCGATGCTGTGGAACCTGATCACGACCGGACTGCTTCTGATCGCCGGGCTGGCCCTTTACGGGCTGTGGCCGCGAATTTCGGCGGTGCTCAAGCGCTTCGATGCCGCCAACCGCGCCCGCATCGAAACCCAGTTGCGCGACCGCCGGGACCGGCATGCCCATTTTCGCCACACCCTGGACCTGGCCCAGGAGCAGGTCGAAGAGATCGTGGAGGTGAGCGACACCGACCCTCGCACCGCGACCCCCGTTACACGCTACGTGTTCGAGGGCGTGTGGTATGCGACCCGCGACGAGGCCGAACGCGTGCGCGCCGCAAAGATCGGCGACATCGCCCGCGGCTTCTATCGCGATCTGCCGGCGGCGCTGGCGGCCCGCCGCAATGACGGGACGTTGGGAAACTAGCTCCTCATCAAACTCGGCAGCCGGCCCAAATCGCCGCCGGCATGGCGCATGAGGAAGCGCCGCAACGGCCCGATCCGATCGACGATGCCCATGCCCACATCGCGCGCCAGGCGTAGCGGCGCCACGTCGTTGGAGAACAGACGATTGAGGCCGTCGGTCGCCGCGGCCATCGCGAAGGAATCAAAGCGCCGCCAGCGTTCGTAGCGTGCCAGCACGTCCATGCTGCCGATGTCGAGGCCTACCGCAGCCGCCTCGAGAACGACATCGGCGAGCGCGGCGGCATCCTTGAGGCCGAGATTGAGCCCTTGCCCCGCGATGGGATGGATGCCGTGCGCGGCATCGCCGGCAAGCGCAAAGCGCGGTTTGACGTAGGCGCGTGCCAAGTGAAACCGCAGCGGATAAGACCAGCGCATCGCCTCGCAATGCGTGGAGCCCAGATGCGCGCCGAAGCGGCGCGCGATCTCGCGATCGAACTCGCCGCGCGGCAGCTTCATCATCGCTTCGGCGAGTTCCACCCGCTCGGTCCACACCAGCGACGAGCGGTCGCCCGTCATCGGCAATATCGCGAACGGCCCGGACGGCAGGAAATGTTCGTAGGCCACGCCGTTGTGCGGGCGGTCGTGCCGAACCGTCGCTACGATGCCGGTTTGCCGATAGGCCCAGCGCACCACGCCGATGCCTGCCGCCTGCCGCAACGGCGACTCGCGGCCGTCCGCGGCGATGGCGAGCCCCGCCTCGATTTCGATTCCGTCGGAGAGCACCGCCTTTACCTGTGAAGCACGGGCGTTGAGCAACAACACCGCCGCCGGCGCGACGAGTCTCAGGTTCTTGGTCTTCTCCGCGGCCGCGAACAGCGCCCGGCGGATGGTGCGATTCTCGGCAATGTATCCGAGTGGACCGCCCAACTCGGCGGAATCGAAATGCAGCGACAGGGGCGAAGGCGTCCCACCCAGCCTGGCATCGGTCACCAGGATGTCGCGGATAGGCTGCGCATGCGCGGCAAGCCCCTCCCACACGCCGAGCGCCCGGAACATGCGCACCGTGGCGAAGGAGAGCGCTGATACGCGCCCGTCGAACGTTTCTGCCTGCTGCGCCGGCGGCGGCACCGGATCGGCCACCGCCGCGGCCAAGCCGCCATGGGCAAATGCCAAGCCGAGGCTCAGCCCCACCATCCCGCCACCCGCAATCACGACATCGACGGCCTCGGCCATGCGCCCGGCTTCCCACGCCCCGCGGCCGCGGTCAATGCTTAGAAATTGGGCATTAAGCGCGTCATGGGTGAAATTTAGGCAGTGACTGCGCCGAATCCTACGGAAACGACCCCCAATAACAGAAATAATTGTGTTTTTTCAAATTGTTATCAAGGCACAAGAAACCGGCACGGTTCTTGATGACATAAGGCGAGGCTTAACAGCGGGAAGCAGCGATGAAACTCATCATGGCGATCATCAAGCCCTTCAAGCTGGACGAGGTGCGCGAGTCCCTCTCTGCCCTGGGTGTGCAGGGGATGACCGTCACCGAAGTCAAAGGTTACGGGCGCCAGAAGGGCCACACCGAAATCTATCGCGGCGCCGAATACGCCGTGAGCTTCCTGCCCAAGCTGAAAATCGAGGTGGCGGTGAAGTCCGAAATGGTCGTCGCGGTCATCGAAGCCATCACCTCCAAAGCCAAGACCGGACAGATCGGCGACGGAAAGATTTTCGTCACGCCGCTGGAACAGGTGGTGCGCATCCGCACCGGCGAAACAGACAACGACGCGTTGTGACACGGGAGATCGAAAAGGGGATCTGCAAGATGAATGGACCGAACATGAACAAACTGGCGAAAAGGGCGCTTGTCGGATTGGGGGCGCTGGCCGCCATGTCCGGAACGGCATTCGCCGCCGCACCCAAGATCGACTCGGGCGACACCGCCTGGATGCTGACCTCGAGCGCGCTGGTGCTGATGATGACCATTCCCGGCCTGGGGCTGTTCTATGCCGGCATGGTCCGGCGCAAGAACATGCTCGCGACCATGGCGCAGAGCTTCGGCGCCACCTGCATCATCACTGTGCTGTGGATGATTGTCGGCTACTCCGCCGCCTTCACGACCAACCCGGATGCGGGCGTTAACGCCTTCATCGGCGGCTTCGGCTCGCTCTTCCTGAAGGCGATGACCCTCAACGCGACCAATCCTCTGGCACCGACGATTCCGGAGTCGGTATACATGTTCTTCCAGATGACGTTCGCGATCATCACCCCGGCGCTGATCGCGGGCTCGCTGGCGGACCGCATGAAATTCTCCGCCTTCCTGTGGTTCATGGCGCTGTGGCTGCTGTTCATCTATGTCCCGATCGCCCACTGGGTCTGGGGCGGCGGCTGGCTCGGCAGCATGGGCGCACTCGACTACGCCGGCGGCACGGTCGTGCATCTGAATGCGGGAACCGCCGGTCTGGTCGTCTGTCTGATGCTCGGCAAGCGCGTCGGTTACGGCACCGAGAACATGGCACCGCACAACCTTCTGTTCAGCGTGATCGGCGCCTCGCTGCTGTGGGTTGGCTGGTTCGGTTTCAACGCGGGCTCGGCCGTCACCGCCAACGTCAACGCCGGCATGGCCGCCGCCGCCACCCAGATCGCGACCGCGGCAGCGGCGCTGGGCTGGATGTTCTCGGAATGGCTGATCGCCAAAAAACCGTCCGTGCTGGGCATGATCTCCGGGGCGGTGGCGGGGCTTGTGGCGATCACGCCGGCATCCGGCTTCGTCGATGCGTTCGGCGCGCTGGTGATCGGCATCACGGTCGGCATTCTGTGCTACTTCTCCTCGGTCTGGGTCAAGAAGTGGCTCGGCTACGACGATGCGCTCGACACTTGGGGCGTGCATGGCGTGGGCGGAGCCTGGGGCGCCATGATGACCGGCGTCCTCGCCTCCAACGCCATCAACTCCTCCGCGAAGGGCTGGCTGATCGACGGCAACTTCCACCAGATGCTGATTCAGTTCTACGACGTGGCTGCGGTGTTCATCTATTGCGGCGTCGGCAGCTTCATCATCCTGAAAGTCATCGACCTCGTCATCGGGCTCAGGGTCTCCAGGGAAGTGGAAGTCGAAGGCCTCGACCTCAACCTCCACGGCGAAACGGTACACAGCTGATCCCCCTGTACCGTCACTCTCCTCCGAAAACTGGGGCGCTCCTGCGGGCGCCCCTTTTTTTCACCATGGCGATCTGGTCTTTGCCGGCGGCCTTCGATGGCGATGCCTTCGGCTTTCGGCGCATCGGCCACGGCGCCGGCACGGAACAGCCAGGCAATCGCAAAAGCCGCAAGTCGCATGGGACCGCCCTCCTGCGATTGCGGGCGGGCAGCTTTCGATTGTGAACAGACGACGGCGGACCGATGACTTTCGCATGCGCGCCGGAAAGCCGAACCTTGGCAAGACTGCCTGCCGGTACGGGTAGTCGTGAAACGCGTGGACGCAGAGCCGGACGGCCATTAGGATTCCGTGCAGCTCTTCGTTGATTGCGTCTGAAGATGAACCTGCCCGGCCGTCTCGCGAATCTGCCGCCGTCGTCCTTCGCCAAGCTGGCAAACCTGCTGGACGGCGTGGCGCCCGGCGCCGATCCCATCAGCCTGGCGGTCGGCGATCCGCACGGCGTGGTGCCGCCGTTCGTGCTGGAGGCCATTGCACGGCACGCGGATCGCTTCGGCGAGTATCCGCCGATCAACGGCACCGCCGAATGGCGGGCGGCCGCCGCAGGCTGGATCAGGCGGCGTTTCGGCGCCGAGCTTGACGCCGACACTCAGGTCCTGCCGCTGAATGGCACGCGCGAGGGCCTGTTCCTGGCGCCGTTCGTGGTCACTGCGGATTCCAAGGCCGGCGGGCGGCCGGTGATCCTGCTGCCCAACCCGTTCTATCAGTGCTATGCGGCCGCGATCCTGGCCGCGGGCGCCGAGCCCGTGTTCGTGCCGGCGCGGGTGGAATACGGCTTCCTGCCCGATTACGCCGCGCTGCCGCTTTCCATTCTGGAGCGGACCGTCGGTGCCTATTTCTGCTCGCCCTCGAACCCCGAAGGGGCCTGCGCCCGCGAAGCGTATTGGCAAACGCTGTTCGCTCTGGCGGACGCCTATGAGTTTACAGTGTTCGCGGACGAATGCTACGCCGACATCTACCTAGAAGAGGCCCCGCGCGGGTCCTTGTCGGTGCGACGGCCGCCTTACGAAAGACTGCTGACATTTCACTCGCTCTCCAAGCGCTCCGGCCTGCCTGGTCTGCGTTCCGGCATTGTCGCGGGCGACGCGACGCTGATGGCGAAGTTCCGTTATCTGCGCAATTACGCCGGTCCGCAGGTGCCGACGCCGCTGGTGGCCGCCTCCACCGCGGCCTGGAACGACGAGGAACATGTGCGCGCCAATCGTGCGCGTTATGTCGAACGCTTCATGCGGGCCGAGCGCGTCCTGGGCCACCATCCCGGGTTCCAGCTTCCGCAAGGCGGTTTTTTCCTTTGGCTCGAAGTGGGCGACGGCGAGGCTTTCGCCCTCAAGCTGTGGCGCCAGAAGGGTGTTCGCGTACTGCCCGGCGCCTATATGGGACGTGAAATGTCAACGGAAAAACCCCGCACAAATCCTGGATTTCCATTCGTCCGGCTGGCGCTCGTCAACGATTTATCAACCATTCAAGCAGCACTCGATAGGGTGGCGGACGTGTTGAGCGAAGAGGCGTCATGAGCGGGGTCAGAACCTCCGGGATCTACCAGCCCCGCCGCCGCGGCGCGGCCCTAGCGGAAGGGCTGGCCGAAGCCCGGCGCGCGCTCGCTCGGCTGACCAGGATCGCGCTGATGCGCGGAGCGGGCCTGCTGGTGCTGCTGTCGGCGGCGGCCGTGCTGATCGCCTTCATCAGCTACAACCCCAACGACGCCAGCCCCAACAACGCCACGGGCCGTGAGGTCACCAATGTGATGGGCCCGTTCGGGGCCTATGCCGCCGACATCCTGCTGCAGTTCTTCGGCTTTGCCGCGCTGGCATTCCTCGCCCCGCTGATCGTGTGGGGCACCCGCGCCCTCTTGGGGTGGCCGCTGCGCTATGCCGTGCTGCGCGCTTTCGCCTGGCCGCTCGGTACCGTCTTCCTGGCGGCAGGGCTCGGCATCCTGCCCCGCCCGGAAGGACTGCCGGCCGGCGCCGGAGGACTGATCGGGATTGCCTGCGCCTCGCTGGCGGGCCGCTTCGCGGCGCTGTGGCAGATGCCGTGGTTCGCCTGGATCGCTCCGTCGCTGCTGTTCGCCGGCGGCCTGACGCTTGCGTTCATGGCGGCCGATATCCGCATCCGTTCGCTGTTGCGCGGCGGATTCCATGCGGTGGCGTTCGTCTACTGGCTCGGTACGCTCTTGAAATGGCCTTCGCCCAGACCCCAGCGGCGCCGCATCGAGCCGTCCGCCCGCCGCCGCGAGGACGAAGACGAGGAAGAGGATTTCGAGCCCGACGAGGCCTTGCCTGCGGCGGCGAGCGTCGCAAACCGCATCAAGCGCGAAGAAACCAAGAAGCCGGTCAAGCGCACCCGGCAGCCGGCGTTGAATTTCGATTCCGGCGAATACGAGCTGCCCGCGATCGGTCTGTTGGCCGAACCCCAGCATGGGCGTGACGAGACCGCATTCTCCGACGAATCGCTGGAGGAAAACGCCCGCATGCTGGAATCGGTATTGTCCGATTTCGGCGTCAAGGGCCGCATCGTGGCGGTGCGTCCGGGGCCGGTGGTGACCCTCTACGAATTCGAGCCCGCCGCGGGCGTGAAATCTTCGCGGGTGATCAGCCTGGCCGACGACGTGGCGCGTTCGATGTCGGCAGTGGCGGCGCGCATCGCGGTGATCCCGGGCCGCAACGTGCTGGGCATCGAGCTTCCCAACGCCGCGCGCGAAATGGTCTTCCTGCGCGAGTTGCTTGCGGCGAGCGAGTTCGAGAAGGCGCGCGCGCCGCTCATCCTGGCGCTGGGCAAGACCATCGGCGGCGAGCCGGTGATGGCCGACCTTGCCAAGATGCCCCACCTGTTGATCGCCGGCACCACGGGTTCGGGCAAATCCGTGGCGCTCAATACCATGATCCTGTCGCTCTTGTACCGGCTGCCGCCGGACCAGTGTCGCATGATCCTGATCGACCCCAAGATGCTGGAGCTGTCGGCCTATGACGGCATTCCGCATCTGTTGGCGGCCGTGGTCACCGATCCGCGCAAGGCGGTGGTGGCGCTCAAATGGGCCGTGCGCGAAATGGAAGAGCGCTACCGCAAGATGTCGAAGCTCGGCGTGCGCGGCGTCGAGGCCTTCAACGAACGCGTGCGCAAGGCCAAGGCCAAGGGCGAAACGCTAAAGCGTACCGTGCAGACCGGATTCGACAAGGAAACCGGCAAGCCGATCTACGAGGACGAGGTGCTCGAGCTCGAGCCCATGCCCTACATCGTCGTGGTGGTCGACGAAATGGCCGACCTGATGATGATCAGCGGCAAGGAGATCGAGGGCGCGGTCCAGCGCCTGGCACAGATGGCGCGCGCCGCCGGCATCCATCTCATCGCGGCGACGCAGCGTCCATCGGTCGACGTCATCACCGGCACCATCAAGGCGAACTTCCCCACCCGCATCAGCTTCCAGGTCACCAGCAAGGTCGACAGCCGCACCATCCTGGGCGAGCAGGGCGCCGAGCAGCTTCTGGGCCAGGGCGACATGCTCTATATGATGGCGGGCGGGCGCATCCGCCGCATTCACGGGCCGTTCGTCTCCGACCGCGAAGTGGAAGACGTGGTCAAATTCCTCAAGACCCAGGGCACGCCCGAATACCTCGAAGAGGTCACCGAGGAAGCGGACGAAGACGGCGACGATCCCTATTCGCTCTACGGCGAAGGCAACGGCGAATCGGGCGACGACCTCTACGACAAGGCTCTGGCCATCGTGGCGCGCGAACGCAAAGCCACCACGAGCTACATCCAGCGCCGCCTCCAGATCGGCTACAACCGCGCCGCGCGGCTGATCGAGCGGATGGAAGAAGAGCAGGTCATCTCCAAGCCCAACCACAAGGGCGTGCGGGAAGTTCTGCTGCCGGAGCATGAGGAATAGGGCAGACGCCGCCTCAGAGCGCCATAGCCACTAAAATCCAACGGCAGCAACTTGGCGTCATTGGCAAATGCGACGCCATGGACTCCCGTCACGACCACGATGCGGGGCGGCACCGCGCCGGTTCTCGTGCCAAGAGCTTCGGCGGAACAACGCCATAAAGCGTCGATCCGGCACGCCGAAAGACCGCGCGTTCCGGTCCGTCGGCGAATGTCTTTTGCGCCGCGCTCCCGCGGTCCCTTAAACGGGCATAAGAAATGCCGTTCTCAAAATCGGCCGGGGGGATTTTGAACACGCCCGTTTTGCTTTCTGCGATTCATGGGGTCCCAAATGCTCCGTACGACCATGGCGGCCTGCGCGATGCTCGCCGTTCTCTGCCTGGCGGTCGATGCCGGCGATGCCGGGCAACAAGATGGCGTACTCCGGCATTAAAGACGCCGCCCATGTCGACAATCTCGTGGCGTATCTCCGGACCAGGAAGCGGGCCGCCCGATCGCCGCGGCGTGAAGCACCAGCGGGGGGAAACACCGGGCGGACACACCGCGGTGAACCGGCGGCTGTATCTCAGCCAGTTCGCGCCGCCTCCATTCCGTTGATTGCTTGCGGTGGAGCGTTCCAGCGGCGAAAGCGTGCCCGGCCGCGGCGAAGATTAGCGCGCCTTCAGGCCGATCGAGTTCTCCGTGTAATCGTAGAGAACGGAATAAGCGAAATAGGGCAGCGTGCCGGCGCGGATGACCACCTGACGCGCGTTCGGCTGCGGCTCGGTGCGCAAGAACGTCGGCGACAGCGGCGCACGCTCGATTTCGAAGCCCAGTCCGAGCGCTTCGCCCTCGTCTGGCTTCAAGGCCAGCGTCAGCTTGGCACCGTTCGGCCAGGGAAACGACTCCGGCCGCTGCGCGGCCACCACCGAGATGCCCGGCGCGCCGCTATCGAGCACCACGCCACCGCACACCTTGTCGGAGTCCTTCAACAGGCAGCCCGGCAGCCAGCTTCGTTCGCGATCGACGTGGAACAGGCGGTATGCGGCGCGTTCGTCCGACGCCGGATCGAGCGTGAGCGTGCCCGGTTCGTTGCTGCCGGGTTTGGGCAAGGTCACGATCCAGCTCTTGATGCCCATGGCGACGAGCGGATTGCCCGCCCGGGTGTGGCGGAAATTGATGCCGAAAATCGCCTTGAACCCCGCACCCGGCTTGCCGCTGCCAATGCGATAATCAGCCAGGTTGCCGTGCGAGGCGGCGCAGTTGGGCTTGTCCTCGACGCAATGGACGTCCTGCACCAGACCGATGTCGGAGGAGCCCGTCACCCCGTCGAGACTCAACTTCGCATTGGCGATGACGCCCTGAAGCTCGACGCCCGAGCCGTAGGACTGCTTGAAGTCGGCGGAGGTGGCTTTGGCGTCGGCGGCCGTCAGCGTGCCGGGCAGGACGTAAAGGCCCGCCGAACCGGTATCGAGCATGACGTCCACATCGGTGCCGCCGATCCGCAGGGAAATCGAATAACGCGTGCCGTTCGGCATCTCGGCCTGGTGAATCGGAATCGTGGCCGTTGCGGCCGCGGCCGGCGCGGCCAACGCGACAACGGCAAGAACCAACACCCTCATCACCGTCCCCCTTCGTTCCGCGCATTCTAGCAGTCATGTTTCATTCGACCGACAGGAATTTGCCCGCTAGATTGCGTACACACATGGCGGAGACATGAATGTCCTACATCGAACAATCGCTTGGCGAAGGTGAGACAATCGTCCGCAAAGCCCAATTCCACTGGTGGTACGACGTCAAGGCGTGGGCCGCGCTGATCCTGTTGTGGTGGTGCCTGATCGGAATCTGGATCTTTTTCGCCATGATGATCCGCAAGTGGTCGACCGAGCTTGCCGTCACCACGCACCGCTTCGTCGAAAAGACCGGCGTCTTCACGCTGACCACAAACGAGATCGCTCTCACCAACATCGAAGGCGTGCGCGTCACCCAGAGCTTCTGGGGGCGCCTTTTGGGCTTCGGCCATCTCAGGATCGAAGGCACCGGCATCGACGCGGTCGCCATTCCGGATATCGCCGATCCCATCGGCTTCCGCGCCGCGATCGAAACCGCCAAGGGCCGCCTCAATTCGGGCGAAACGCGCCCGGCCTCGGTGTCCAAATCAAATTGACGTAACGGTCCGGCAAGCCGCTTCACGATCCGCGTTTGAGCCCGTATACCTTTCGACCCCACCGAGGTTCGCGCAATGACCCGTCTTGTGATCTGGATGGTCGTCTTCACCGCCGCCGCGTCCCAAGCGGTGTCCGCAGCCGGCGATCCCGCCAAGGGAGCCGCCGTCTTCGGGCAGTGCGCCATGTGCCACAACGCCAACAAGGGCGGCGGCAACGGCTTGGGCCCCAACCTGTTCGGCGTGGTCGGTCGCAAGGCGGCGTTGCTGCCGGACTTCTACTATTCGCCCGCGCTCAAGAACGCCCACATCGTCTGGAACGAACCCACGCTGAAGAAATGGGTGGCGGACCCCCAGAAACTTGTCCCTGGAACGCGGATGGTGTTCGCCGGCCTCAAAAGCGGGCGGGACATCGAGGACCTCGTGGCCTATCTGAAGACCCGCAAATAGCCGGCCGCGTCGACTTGACGCAGAGGTCAAAATCATGCTGAATCAAGGTGTTGGAGACACAGTTGGCCATCTTCCGTGGCGGCAGCGGTTCGTTGACAGGAAAGCGCGCGCCAGCCTAGCTTTCGCGCCGCACAAATTCGAGCGGCCCGCAACAACGGCGGCCTCGTCGGCCCCAACCCGCCGCGCCGGTCAAGGAAAGCCATGAAGATCCTGGTCCCCGTGAAGCGGGTGGTCGACTACAACATCAAGGTCCGCATCAAACCCGACCAGACCGGCGTCGATCTCGCCAATATCAAGATGAGCATGAACCCGTTCGACGAGATCGCGGTGGAAGAAGCCGTGCGCCTGAAGGAGAAGGGCAAGGCGAGCGAGGTGGTGGCCGTCTCCGTCGGACCGGCGCAGGCCTCCGAGACCATTCGCACGGCGCTGGCCATGGGGGCGGACCGCGGCATCTTGGTGAAAACCGAGGGCGAGACCGAGCCCCTTGCCGTCGCCAAGATCCTGAAAGCCATCTGCCTGGAAGAGCAGCCGCGCCTCGTCATCACCGGCAAGCAGGCGATCGACGACGACTGCAACCAGACGGGCCAGATGCTGGCGGCGCTGATGGGCTGGCCGCAGGCGACGTTCGCCCACAGGTTGGAACTCGGCGATGCGACGGCGCGCGTCGAGCGCGAGATCGACGGCGGCCTGCAGACCGTGGAAGTGACCCTGCCTGCCGTGATGACGACAGACCTGCGCCTCAACGAGCCGCGCTACGCCTCGCTGCCCAACATCATGAAGGCCAAGAAGAAGCCAATCGCCGAAAAGACGCCCGCCGAATACGGCGTCGATGCCGCCCCGAAGCTCAAGGTGCTGAAGGTCAGCGAGCCTGCCAAACGCCAGGCCGGCGTGAAGGTGAAGAGCGTGGGCGAGCTGCTCGACAGGCTGCACGAGGCGGGAGTGCTGTAGATGCTGCCCAGCCTCGTCATCGCCGAGCACGACAACGCTTCGCTGAAGGATGCGACCGCCAAGACTGTGACCGCCGCGCTCCAGCTCGGCGAGCCGGTGCACGTGCTGGTCGCGGGCCATCATTGCGGAGGCGCGGCCGACGCCGCTTGCCGGCTGATGGGCGTTCAGACAGTCGTGGTCGCCGACGCGCCGATCTACGACCACATGCTGGCCGAGCCGGTCGCGGACTTGGTCCTTTCGCTGGCCGACCGCTACGACGCCATCCTGGCCCCCGCCACCACCAACGGGAAAAACATGCTGCCGCGCGTCGCGGCCCTGCTCGACGTGGCCCAGATTTCCGAAGTGATACGCGTGATCGGCCCCGACACCTTCGAGCGCCCAATCTATGCCGGCAGCGCCATCCAGACGGTTGAGGCTCCGCCGGGCAGGAAGGTGATGACCGTGCGCACCACGGCCTTCAAGGCGGCCGAAAAAGGCGGTGCGGCGCTCACCGTCACGCTGACGCCGGGGCCCGATCCGGCCATCTCGAAATTCGCGGGCGAGGAGCTCTCCAAGTCGGAGCGGCCAGAACTAACCGCCGCCAAGCGCGTGATTTCCGGCGGCCGCGGGCTGCAGTCCGGCGAGAATTTCCGCCTTTTGGAGCGCGTCGCCGACCGGCTGCACGCCGCCGTCGGCGCCAGCCGCGCCGCCGTCGATGCCGGCTTCGTGCCGAACGAATACCAGGTCGGCCAGACCGGCAAGGTGGTGGCGCCCGAGCTTTACATCGCCGTGGGCATTTCGGGGGCGATCCAGCACCTGGCGGGCATGAAGGATTCCAAGGTGATCGTCGCCATCAACAAGGATGAGGAAGCGCCGATCTTCCAGGTGGCGGACTTCGGACTGGTCGCCGACCTGTTCAAGGCCGTTCCCGAACTGGATGAAGAACTGGGAAAGCGCGGCTTCTGAGCCGGCGCGCAAGGGGCAGAAAATGAGCACGGAACGCATCGGAGTCATAGGCGCAGGACAGATGGGCAGCGGCATCGCCCACGTGCTGGCGCTGGCGGGCTATGACGTGGTGCTGGAGGACGTCAATCCCGAACAGCTCGACAAGGCCCTGACCGTCATCCGCAAGAACATGGGACGCCAGGTCGCGCGCGGCATCATCGAGGAAGCGGACATCGAGACGGCGATGAAGCGCATCCGCACCGCCAGCAACCTGACCGCGATGCGGGATCGCGAGATCGTGATCGAGGCGGCGACCGAGGATGAAGCGGTCAAACGCGCGATCTTCAAGGAGCTGTGCCCGAATCTTGCGGCCGGGGCGATGATCGCGACCAACACGTCGTCGATCTCGGTCACGCGGCTGGCCTCGGCGACCGACCGGCCCGAGCACTTCATCGGGTTGCACTTCATGAATCCGGTGCCGGTGATGCAGCTGGTCGAGGTAATCCGCGGCATCGCCACCGACGATTCCACCTATCAGGCCGGGCTCGAGATCGTAAAGCGCGTCGGCAAGACCGCGGCCTATGCCGAGGATTTCCCGGCCTTCATCGTCAACCGCATCCTTCTGCCGATGATCAACGAGGCCGTCTACACGCTGTACGAAGGCGTAGGCAACGTGGAGGCGATCGACACCGCCATGCGGCTGGGCGCCAATCATCCGATGGGGCCGCTGCAGCTGGCCGATTTCATCGGGCTCGACACCTGCCTGTCGGTGATGCAGGTGCTGTACGAGGGTCTGGCCGATTCCAAATACCGGCCGTGCCCGTTGCTGGTGAAGTATGTCGAAGCGGGCTGGCTGGGGCGCAAGACCGGCCGCGGATTCTACGACTATCGCAGCGAGCACCCGGTGCCGACGCGCTGATTCGGGCCCTCAATCCCGGGGCGGGACGCCTCGGCGCGCCTTGGCTCGGCGGCCGTGACCGGCCTTCCGCGCGTCCTAATTCCCTGCAAGCTGTCTGAGATAGGCGACCGACTCGGGCCGCGACCATTCCGGCGCACCCTCGGCGCGTGCGATCTCTCGGCCCTTGGCGTCGATCACCACGGTCATCGGAAGGCCGTAGCCGCCGAACGCGCGCAACACCGCCGCATTGGGATCGGTAAAGGTCGCAAGTCCGCCGGCCCCGTGGGCGATAAGGAACGCCTGCGCCTCGGCCTGGCTTTCGCGGTCGACATCCACGGGCACCACCGCCAGGCGGTCACGCCCCACCGCCTTCGCAAGCGCGGCGAGCGACGGCAACTCCTTGACGCACGGCCCGCACCACGGCGCCCACAGGTTCAGAACCACCAGTTTTCCGCGGAATTCCCGCAGGTCATGCAGCTTTCCCTGCGCCCCAGTGAAGGCCACGACGGGCGCCGGCTTGGGGGGCTCGGCGAGCTTCATGGGGGCGAGCGAGGCCGGCATCTCGTGGACAGTTGCAGGCTTCATCCAATATAGAACGACCAGCAGCAACAAGGCCGCGCCGGCCGCGATCGCGATTGTGGGAAGGCGGGGCTTGGTCACGGGCGTCTCATGAGCACAAACAAGATGTGGGGCGGCCGCTTCGAAGGCGGTCCCGCAAAGATCATGGAGGAGTTTACGCCCTCCATCGATTTCGACAAACGGCTGGCGACTCACGACATTGCCGGCTCGCGCGCCCATGCCAAGATGCTGGCGCACCAGGGCATCCTGTCGAAGGCGGACCTCGACGCCATCCTCAAGGGGCTCACCGCGGTAGAAGCCGAAATCCGCGAAGGCCGCTTCGCCTTCAAGCGGGAGCTGGAGGACATCCACCTCAACATCGAAGCGCGGCTCATCGAGCTTGCGGGCGCCGCGGCCGGACGGCTGCACACCGCCCGTTCCCGCAACGACCAGGTGGCGACCGACTTCCGGCTGTGGGTGCGCGAAGCCTGCTCCCGCGCCGAAGAAGGCATCAAGGCCGTCCAGCGGGCGCTGTTCGCCCAGGCCGAAGCCAACATCAACACCATCATGCCCGGCTTCACTCACATGCAGGCGGCGCAGCCGGTGACCTTCGCCCACCATTGCCTGGCCTATGTCGAGATGCTGGCCCGCGACGGCACCCGCTTCGCCGATGCCGCGAAGCGGATGAACGAATGCCCGCTCGGCGCCGCCGCGCTTGCGGGAACACCGTTTGCCATCGATCGCGAGGAGACCGCGCGCGCGCTCGGCTTCACCCGGCCGATGCGCAACTCGCTCGATGCCGTATCCTCGCGCGACTTCGCGCTCGAATACCTGGCCGCGGCGGCGATCGCGGCCACCAACCTGTCCCGGCTGGCCGGCGAGCTGGTGCAATGGTGCTCGCCCGCCTTCGGCTTCGTGAGGCTGTCGGACGCGTTCACCACCGGCTCCTCGATCATGCCGCAGAAGCGCAATCCCGACGCGGCCGAGCTGGTACGCGGCAAGACAGGGCGCGTGCTGGGCGATTTCGTGGCGCTGGCCGCCGTCGTGAAGGGACTGGTGCTGGCCTACGGCACCGACCTGCAGGAGGACAAGGAGCGCGTCTTCGACGCCGCCGACACCCTTGAATCCTGCCTTGCGGTGATGGCAGGCATGATCGCCGACCTCGCCGTCAACGCCGAACGCATGCGCGCGGCGGCCGCCGCAGGCTATCCCACCGCCACCGACCTCGCCGACTGGCTGGTGCGCGTGGCCGGCAAGCCGTTCCGCGAAGCCCATCACATCACCGGCGCGATCGTGAAGCGCGCGGAAACTCTGAAGCTGGAGCTCGACAAGCTGCCGCTCGAAGAGATGCAGAAAATCGAGCCTGCGATCACCGCGGATGTTATCGGCGTGCTGGGGCTCGAAGCCTCGGTCGCTTCGCGCATGAGTCTGGGCGGCACCGCGCCGGACCGCGTGCGCGAGCAAATCGCCTTCTGGAGGGAGAAGCTGAAATGACCCTTCGCCTGTTCCTGGTGTCGCGGTTTCGAGGTTCACCGCAACACCGAAATCGCCCTGCCGGCGGACTTCGAAACCGGATCGACACCAGGATGCAGTTGATTGCCGGTGTCCTTTCGATTCCGAAATTCGCGAGCAACAGATATAGAGACTTGGCGAATTTCGGAATCGGGACACTGGCCCTAGCCGTCATGCTGGCGCTCGGCGGATGCGGCGTGAAGGGCGACCTCGAAAAGCCCACTCAGCAGACGCAGAAGGGCGAAAAGGACGCTTCGCGGCCTCCCTCACCGATCGGACGATGAACCACTTTTCCTACCGCGACGGTGCTCTGCACGCCGAGGACGTCGATCTTTCGGCGATCGCCGCGGTCGTGGGCACGCCGTTCTACTGCTATTCGACGGCGACGCTCGAACGGCACTATCGCGTGTTCGCCGAGGCGGTGCCGAAGGACACGCTGATCGCCTTCTCGGTCAAAGCCAACGGCAACCTCGCCGTGCTCAAGACGCTCGCGAAGCTGGGAGCGGGCGCCGACGTGGTTTCGGGCGGGGAGCTCAAGCGCGCGCTCGCGGCCGGCATCCCGGGGAGCCGCATCGTGTTCTCCGGCGTCGGCAAGACCAAGGCCGAGATGGCGGCGGCGCTCAAGGCCGGCATCTGCCAGTTCAACGTCGAGAGCGAGCCCGAGCTTGCCGCGCTCGACGAAGTGGCGGGCGGGATGGGCGCGCGCGCGCCGGTCGCGTTCCGCATCAATCCGAATGTCGACGCCAAAACCCATGCGAAAATCTCCACCGGACATTCCGAAACCAAGTTCGGCATCCCGTTCCGCCGCATCCGCGAGGCGTACGCGCTGGCGGCCAAGCTGAAGCATGTCGAGATCGTCGGCGTCGACGTGCACATCGGCAGCCAGATCACGGATCTGGAGCCGTTTGCCGCGGCGTTCAGGCGGGTGGTCGAGATCGTGGGCATTCTGCGGGCGGACGGGCACGCCATCTCCCGCATCGACCTCGGCGGCGGCCTGGGCGTGCCCTATCGCACCGACAACATTCCGCCGCCCGATCCGGTCCAGTACGGCGCCACCGCCGCCAACATCACCAGAAACGCAAACGCTCGCCTGATCATGGAACCCGGACGGCTGATCTCGGCCAACGCCGGCATCCTGGTCGCCCGCGTCATCTATGAGAAGCAGGGCGAGCAAAAGACCTTCCTGATCATCGACGCCGGCATGAACGACTTGGTGCGGCCCGCCCTCTACGACGCCTTTCACGACATCGTGCCGGTGCGCGAGCCCGGGCCGTTCGGCGCCAGGGCATGCTACGACGTGGTCGGCCCGGTTTGTGAAACCTCCGACATCTTCGCGGCCGACCGCGACATGCCACGGTTAAAGGCCGGCGATCTAGTCGCCATCTTGACCGCAGGCGCCTATGGCGCCGTGATGTCGTCGGCCTACAATGCCCGTCCGCCCGCCCCCGAAGTGCTGGTGAAGGGCGCCGAGTGGGCCGTGGTGCGGCCACGGATGGACGATGACGCGTTTGCCGACAGAATTCCGGACTGGCTCCGCTAGACGCGTCGGGCGGGGCGTGGCCGCCGCGCGGGCCGTGCTCGCCTGGGAGCGCGTCTGGCCGGCCTTGTGGCCCGCCACCGGCATCCTGGGGATCGGGATCGGGCTGGCGCTGCTCGACGCATTTACCCCGCTTGCCTGGCCGCTGCACGCGCTCGTGCTCGCCGTTTTCGTGACCTCCGTTTCTCTGGCGCTCTATTTCAACCTGCGCGGATTTGCCTTGCCGCGCTGGCATGAAGGCGCCCGTCGGCTGGAGCGCGACAGCGCGCTCGATCACCGGCCGATCTCGGAGGCCGAGGACGCGCTTGCCGCCGGCATCGGCGATCCGTATGCGGAAGAACTCTGGCACGCCCATGTGACCGCCCGCCTCGGCCGCCTGGGCGCCTTGCGCCTGACCTGGCCGCGTTCCGACCTGCCGCGGCGCGATCCGAATGCGCTGCGCTTCATCGTTCTGCTGTTCATCGGCTTTGCCGCCGTCATGGCCGGTTCCGATTGGCAGCGCCGCATCGAGGGCGCGTTCACGCCCAACCCCGGCGTGCTCGCCACGCTCGACGCCTGGATCGATCCGCCCGCCTATACCGGTGAGGCGCCGGTCTATCTCGGCCGCGAAGGCAGAATCGCCGTGCCGGCGGGCTCGGTTATCAATTTCAGGGTGCACGGCGTCGACCACCGGCCCTCGGCGACGCTTTCCGATGCGGCCTTCGGCGGCGGCGAAGGCGAATACGCGGCAAGCGCAAGGCTGTCTGACAGCGGTCGCGTCCGCGTGCGCGCGGCCGGCCGCACGCTCGGAAGCTGGCGGATCACCCTGATCGCCGACCGGCCGCCGACCATCGCGTTCGCCGGCAAGCCGGAAGCGACCGAACGCCAGGCGCTCAAGCTCTCCTACACGGCCAGCGACGATTACGGCGTGACCTCGGCGCGCGCCATCATCCGACCACACGGACGCCCCGGCACCCCAATCATCCTCGATCTGCAGCTGCCGGAGCGCTCCACCAAGAACGCGGCGCTGTCCACCTTCCGCGACCTGACCGAGCACCCCTACGCGGGACTCAACGTCGACATCACGCTTCAGGCCACGGACGGCGCCGGCCAGACCGCCACCAGCAATACCGTCCAGTTCCGGCTGCCGCAGCGCACCTTCACCGATCCCTTGGCCCGCGCGCTGATCGAGCAGCGCCAGGCGCTGGCGAGCGAAGGGCGCGCCGCCAAGGACCGCGCGGCCAAAGCGGTCGACGCGCTGACATTCGCGCCGGAATACTTCTTCGACAAGCAGCACGGCGCCTATCTGTCGCTGCGCGCGGGCTATCGGGCGCTGAAGGGGGCGCAGATGGGCGCCGACCTTCAGCGCATCGAAGACCTGCTGTGGCAGACGGCGGTCGGCCTCGAACAGGGCGGGCTTCTCACCATGGCCGAGCAGCTGCGCCGCATGCAGCAGATGCTGATGCAAATGATGGCGCAAGGCGCCCCCCAAGACGAAATCGATGCGCTGCTCCAGCGCTACAACGAGCTGATGCAGCAGTATCTGGCGGCGCTGGCCGACAACCCGCCGCAGAACGCGCAGCCGATCGATCCGCGCGCCAAGATGCTGGGCGAGGCCGATCTGGCCGCCTTGCTTAAGGCCATCCAGGAACTGTCGCAGAGCGGCGACCGGCAGAAGGCGATGCAGCTGCTCGCCATGCTGCAGGCCATGCTTGAAAACATGCAGGTGACTTCGGGCAACGGCAGCGGCCAAGGCGGCAACGCGGCCACCGACCAGTCACTCAGGGCCTTGAGCGATCTGATGGGCAAACAGCGCATGCTGCTCGACAAGACGTTTCGCGAGGGCGAAGGCTCCGGCGATCCCAAGGACGGCGGCGCGCCAGGCCTGTCGAAACAGCAAGGCCAGCTCCACGGCGACCTCAACAACCTGCAAAAGCAGTTTGGCAAGAAAGGGCAGGCCCAGAACAACCTCGACGACGCGGGCCGGCTGATGGACGATGCGCAGCAGGCGCTCGGCATGGGTGAATTCCCGCGCGCCACAACGCTGGAAAAGGACGTGCTCGACGCCTTGCGCAAGGGCGCGGAGGCCATGGCCAAGGCCACGGGCCAGGGCCAGCAAGGTGCGCAAGATCCGCTCGGACGCGAGACCGGCAATCGCGGCCGCGGCGCCGGCAACCTGAAAATCCCGGATGCTTCGGTGCTGCAGCACGCCCGCGACATCCTTCTCGAATTGCGCCGCCGCGCCGGTCAGCAGGGCCGGCCCAAGGAAGAACTCGACTACATCGACAGGCTGCTGAAGCAGTTTTGAAGCTTCGGCTCTTCCTTCTTGCCCGAACATTTCGCGCAATTGTGCCTTTCGTGCCGAATTTCGCGGCGGCGCGGCTTGCGGACGGATTCCAGGCGTCGGCCGACTCGAGGTTTTTGAAAATCGCGCAAGCCTGACCAGTCGTCGGCCGCATTCGCGGCCACGACGATGTCTGGATGCACTTGCGGGGACATAAGCAAAATGGGGATTCAACGGTGACGGTGCAAGCCGGTGCGACCATTCGAGCAAAGCCCAGCGCCGCAAAACCCATACGCCAAACCGGCGCGTGAGCGCTTCTCAACCGCAGCGGCGGAACACGGAACTTTCTCGATCGCAACGGCGCGCAATCCGCGCTCGAAGCGACAGGTTCGCGCCGCGTTGCCACGAATTCACGCGAACGCGCCTTGCCTGTCGCGCGTCAAGTTGCCCGAACCGTAGTATGGTCGCAACGCCAACACGGCATACGAGGGGGGAACCATGGCGATCAGGCTGCGTTGGCTGGCCGTTTTGTGCGCGCTCAGATTCTGCCTGGCAGCGGCGTCCGCGGAGCCGCAAGCGTTGCCCGCCCCGGACCGCTGGCCGGCAAGCGACATTCCCGCCAACCCCGAAATCGTGTTCGGCACATTGCCCAACGGCATGCGTTACCTGATCCAGCGCAACGTCGCGCCCGCCGGCGCGGTTTCGTTCCGGCTCCGAATCGCCGCCGGTCCGCTCGAAGAGAACGACACCGAAGAAGGCATCGCGCATTTCCTGGAGCACATGGCGTTCCGCGGCTCGAAGCACTTTGCCGACGGCGACGCGCTGCGCACGCTGGAGGGCATGGGCGCATCACGAGGGGCCGATGCGAATGCGGGCACCCTTGCCGATTCCACGACTTTCAAGTTCGACATTCCCAAGAACGACGACGCCGCGCTCGACAAGGTGCTGCTGCTGTTGCGCGACATCGCCGGCGAGGTGACGCTTGATGCCAAGGCGATGGATTCGGAACGTGCCGTCGTCCTGGCGGAGCTCCGCCAAAGAGATGTCGTGCGGGCGCGCGGCCAGAAAGCGGACCTTGCGGCCGTGCTCGGCCAGCGGACGGCCGAGGCCCTGGACCCCGGCGGCAAGCCCGCGATGATCGAACGGGCCACGCCGGAGACGCTGCGCCGCTTCTATCAGGCTTATTACCGGCCCGAGCGCGCGACGCTGGTTGTCGTCGGCGACATCGACAGCGCGCTCGTCAAGGCGAAAATCGCGGCCCGGTTCTCGGACTGGCATGCTGGCGCGCCCGCCGGCGAGCCGCCGAAGCTCGTGCCAGTACCCGGCGACGGTCCGCGTTTCGCGCTGTTCACGCAGCCCGGCGCGCCCGCCTTCATCGATCTGACCTGGTCGGCGCCGGTCGATGCGACCCCGGATACGGTCGCCCGTGAGCACCGCGACTTCGTCAGACTGGTGAGCCTAACCGTGCTGAACTTGCGGCTGGCGGCGTTGTCGCGTGCGGAGGCTTCCGGTTTCCTGGCGGCGCGCGCCGCCCACAGCCAGCCGGCTCGCATCGCCGCACTCACCAGCCTGACCGCGACCTATGCCCCGGGCAAGGCCATCGCGGCGGTCACGGCGCTGCATCAAGCCTTGTCGCGCATCCTTGCAGACGGGGTGGGGCCCGACGAGCTTGCCGAGGCGGTCAAAGCGCTGCGGGTGCGTTACCAGAATGCGGTCGTGGCCGGCACATCAACGCCGAGCAGCGAGCTTGTGGCGCTGTACCTTGCGGCGATCGGCGCGCAAGAGGTCATCTGCACCCCCGACCAGAATCTCGCCATGTTCGACGGCGCCGTCGAACACCTGACAGCCAAGGACGCCACAGCGGCACTGCGCGAGCTGTTCGGCGGCCACAGTCCCACCGTGTTCGTGTCGAGCCCCGATCCGCTCGAAGGCGGAGAGGCGGCGCTGGCGGCCGCTTTCGCGGAAACGACGGCGGCGCGTACACCGTCAACGCCGGATGCCGCCATCGCATGGCCCTACACGAGCTTCGGCCCGCCGGGCGCAGCGGTGGCGCAGAACCCTGTCGCCGATCTGGGCATCACGCAGATCAGCTTCGCCAACGGCGTGCGGGCCGCAGTCAAGCCCACCAAGTTCCGCGCGGGCCAGGTGTTCGTCTCGGTCCGCTTCGGCGGCGGCCGGCTCTCCCTGCCGAAGGACCACAAGGTGCCCGCGTGGGCCTTGAGCTCCGCCTTCCTGCTCGGCGGTCTTGGCCAGATCAGCGTCGACGATGCCAACAGGGCTCTGGCCGGGAAACTGCTGGGCGTGAAGCTCACCGTGCAGAACGACGCCTTCGTGCTGACAGGGACAACGCGCCCTGCGGATCTTGACAGCGAACTGCAGCTTGTTGCCGCCTATCTGAGCGATGCGGCGTGGCGGCCGCAGGCCCTGCACCAGACGCAGGACGCCATGCTGAACGGCCTTGCCCAGGCCTATGCCACGCCCGGCAGCGCGCTCGCGACCAATATCGCCGAGTTCTTTCACGACGGCGATCCGCGCTGGGCAACGCCCACATCGGACGAGGTGCGCGCCACGCGCATCGAGGATGTGAAGGCGCTGCTGCAGAAGCCGCTGGCCGACGGCCCGGTGGAAGTGACCATCGTGGGCGACGTGACCGCAGACGATGCCGTCCGGGCCATCGCGGCGACGCTCGGCGCCCTGCCCCGCCATTATCGCGCGCCCGCGCCGGTCAAAGGTGACGAACGACTGCCGCCGCCAACCGCCACGCCGATCGCGTTCACCCATCACGGCGCCAAGGATCAGTCCGCAGCCTTGATCGCGTGGCCCACAACCGGCGCCTTCACAGACATGCAGGAACAGCGCGTGCTCAAGGTGCTGCAGCTGATCCTGTCGGACCGGCTTCATGACCTGGTGCGGACGAAGGAAGGGCTGACCTATGACCCCGTGCTGCACCTGGAAGGTTCGCCTTTCACGCCGAGCTACGGCTATCTCGGGCTCGCTGCCGTGGTTCCGCCCGACAAGATCGCAGCCTTCTACGCCGCCGTGGCCGAGACGGTGGCAGCCTTGAAGACAACCGAAGTACCGGCGGACGAACTCGATCGCGCCCGCGGCCCCGACGTGCAGGACATGCTGCACATGCATGAAACCAACGACTACTGGCTGCCGAGACTGGGTGCAGCGCAGGCCGACCCGCGATGGCTCGACGCCACGCGCACGGCGGTCAGCGGCATGCAGCAGGTGACCGGCGGCGACGTGCTGCGGGCGGCGCAAACCTATCTTGTCGATGCGAAGGCCTGGAAGCTGATCGCGGTGCCGAAGGGATATTCCGCGTCCGCCAAGTGAGTAGCCCTGGCCGGGGAGCGCCGTCCGCGCAGCCCGACGCCGTCACGGCCGCGCGAGGGAATGCCATTCGTCCAGTTCGGGAAGCGAGCCAGCGTCGTCGCCGGGAATCGAATTGTAGACAGTGCACCCCAGGATGCCGTCGCCGTGCGCGCCGTCGCCGGCCAGCGGCAGCATAAGGCGCTCGCCGTAGCCGAATCTGTGGAGCTGCTTGAACACCAGGCCTTCGGCGCGGAATATCGCCGGTTCGCCGACGACGCGCTTTGCCCGCTGGAACACGTCCTCATATTCGCGCGGCGGGAAGATCTGTTCGAGCGGGGTCTGGCGGAAGGTCTTTGCGAATATCGCTTCGATGCGATCGCCGGCCAACCGCCCGATGAACCTGTCGTTCGCAGCGTCGTAGGTGTAGGCCCACACGAACGGAAGCTGCGTGGCCAGGCGTGACGGGCGGATGTCGCTCCATCCGGGCATCAGGTGTTGCCCACGCGCCTCATCCCAATGGCGCGCCACGGCCGTAAGCACCGGCGACTTGATCTGGGCCAGGAGCGCCTCGATGGCCATCGATAATCCCCCTCGCCCGCGCCGGAGCCGAAACGCGGACCTCCGGCCTAATCGGCGATCGCGATGTAGGGCAGCGCGCGATCGTTGCCGGAATCGTCCATGCCGTAACCCACGATGAACTCGCGCGTGCCGGTGAAACAGGCGTAATCGGCCTTGGCGACGGCGTCGGGGCGCAGCTTGTCGACCACCACCGCGCTTGTCACCGCAGCCGCACCATAATCGAGCACGAGCTGGCGGGCCTTGGCGATGGTGTGGCCGCCGTCGAGCACGCCATCGACCAGAAGCACGTTTTTGCCGCGGAAATTCTCGTTCGGCCCGATCAGCACGTTGACACCCTTGCCCGAAGAGCGCCCGGTGTAGCTTCTGAGCCAAAGGAATTCGGTAGGCAGCGAGATGCCTTCGCGCGTCAGCGCGCGCAACAGGTCGCTGGCGAAGACGTAGGCGCCCACCAGCACCGGCGCAGCCAGATGCGGCATCACCGGGCCGGTGGCGATGTCACGGGCAATGCCACGAATCCGTTCGGCTATTTGTTCTTCGGAATACAGGATCGTCCGACGCATCTACTCCCCGGCTTTGGCAAATCGCGCTACGACGTCGTGCGCCCCTTCGGGCGGGCTCGATAGCCGGGTCACGAAATGCGTCGATTGGCCGGGTCTAAGCGTCATCGCGTCAGGTGCAATCGTCCAGTGGTACAACTCGCGCTTATCGGCATCGACCAACGCCACACGCACCTGCGGCACCGGCTGTTCTCTGTTTGACACATTCGTCAGCGCACCACTGACCGTCAAGATGATCTGGCCGTCCTGCCATTGCTGGCTCGACTTAATGTCGTGGATATTCAGCCCCGAGGCGGTGACCTTCATGCCCAGCCTGGAATAGAGCGATGCCGACCGCGGCCACAGCTTCACAATCTCATGGGGATAAAGGCTGACCGCCACCGCGATCACCAGCACCACGCCGATCAGGGCCATCCAGCCGGCACCCAGGGCAATGCGGCGCGGCCACGCCGTCGGCGCGGGCGGCTGCGGCTCGACCGCCTGGCTTTCTTCCTCGCGCGGCCCGAATCCGTCGGCCGAGGGCTGGGCGTACCATTGCGGCCGCGGCGCCTCCACCGGTTGGGGCGGCGGAACGGGCTCGGCGACAGCCTCCACCGACTCCGGCTCCGGAGCGGGCTCGTGCCACACTTCACCGCACTTGGCGCAGCGCACGTTGCGGCCTTCGGGCGGAAACTTCGCCGCATCCGCCTGGTAGCGCGTCTGACAAGCAGGACAGGTTAGAATCATGCCAGCAATCCTACGCGGGGAAAAATAAGCCTCGGGAGGGCTTCGTCGCAAGGCTCGTAACCCGACAGCCCTAAAGCTAAGGTTCACGCCCATGGTTCGCTTCGAAAATGTCGGCATGCGCTACGGCGCGGGACCGGAAGTGCTCCGCGATGTGACGTTTGTGCTCGAAGCGGGCTCCTTCACCTTCCTGACCGGGCTTTCGGGGGCGGGCAAGACCACTCTTCTGAGGCTGATCTCGATCGCCGAGCGGCCCTCGCGCGGGCTCATCACCTTGTTCGGCTACGATCTGGCCACCGCCAAGCGTTCCTCGCTGCCGGCGCTGCGTCGGCGCATCGGCGTGGTGTTCCAGGATTTCCGCCTGATCAACCACCTTTCGGCCTTCGACAACGTCGCCCTGCCGCTCAGGATCGCCGGACGCCAGGAAAGCGACTATGCCCGCGACGTCGAGGAGCTTTTGGTGTGGGTGGGCCTGGGCGATCGCATGAGCGCGGTTCCCCCGACGCTGTCGGGCGGCGAGCAGCAGCGGATCGCCATCGCGCGCGCCGTGGTGGCCAAGCCCGATCTGCTCGTCGCCGACGAGCCCACCGGCAACGTCGATCCTGAGATTGGCGCGCGCTTGATCCGACTGTTCGCGGAGCTGAACCGGCTCGGCACCACCGTGCTCATCGCCACTCACGATCGCGGCTTGGTGGAATCGACCCGCGCCCGCGAGATGCGGCTGGTGGACGGCCGCCTTGTTGAACTGAGGACGCCACGCCCATGAGACGCCGCATCGTGCCCGACGAAAAGGCGATGGCGCCGCTCGACGTGGTAATCACCGTGATGGCCTTCCTGGCGGCGATCGCCATCGGCGCCTCGCTGATCGCCGAGCGCGCCGCCTTGAGCTGGAGCCGGGGCCTGTCGGGCCGGATCACCGTGCAGGTACTGCCGCCGGCGCAGGGATCGCCCGCCGCAGGCCTGGCCCGCGAAGTCGGCGCGGCGCTGGCGGTCTTGCGCAGCACGCCGGGCATCGCGCGTGCGGCGCCGCTGTCGCAGGACGAACAGCTGAAGCTGATCAAGCCTTGGCTCGGCGGCGAGGGCCTCATCGCCGGCCTACCGCTGCCGCAATTGATCGACGCCGAGCTTTCGCCCGGCGAAGCCCTCGACCTCAAGACTCTGGCAACACGGCTGAAACAGGTTGCCCCCGATTCGGTTCTCGACGACCACAGCCGCTGGATCGGCCGCCTGCGCGATCTGGCGCGCACGCTGGTGTGGTCGGCCTATGGCATTCTGATCCTGATCGCGATCGCCACCGCGGCCACCGTTTCGTTCGCCACGCGCGCGGGCCTCGAGGCGCACAGCGAGATGGTGGGTCTGCTGCACCAAATGGGCGCGCAATCCGGCTTCATCGCGCGGGCGTTCGAATGGCACTATTTCCGCGCCGCGCTGATGGCGGCGGGGGCCGGCGCGGCATTCGCCGCGCTCCTTTTCCTTGCTGCCGGCGGGCTCGAGAGCGCAGGCGTGGACGCGGTGCCGTTCCTGCCGCCCTTGTCGCTCAAGGCGATCGAGCTTGCATGGCTTCTCGCGGTGCCCGCCGCGGCGGGCCTGATCGCACTTGCGACCGCCCGGCTTTCCGTGCTCGCCGCCCTGCGCAGCTATCACTAGCGAGGGCCGCCTGCGCGACGGGGACTTCACGGCCGCGCGGGACGAGCGCATTATCGGATGCGCCGAAGCGGAGTGCCGATTTGTTCCGGTGGATCGTCCTCGTACTCGTGTGCCTCTATGCGATCGGCTTTCTGGTCTTCGCCGGCAACCTGCCGCGGGCCCCGCACAAGCTTGGGCACATCGAAGGCGTCGTGGCGCTTACCGGCGGCGAACAGCGCCTGGATGCGGCAGTCGCCCTGTTCGAGAAGGGCGTCGGCGAGCGGCTCTTGATCTCCGGCGTCAATCCGCAGGCCACCCGCGACGAACTCAAGAAGCTGTCGCATGGCGGCAAGCGCTTCGATTGCTGCGTCGATCTGGGCTACGCCGCCGAGGACACCTTCGGCAACGCCAGGGAAGCCGCCGCCTGGGCGCGCTTCCACCACTTCAGCCGCATCCTGCTGGTCACCGCGCGCTATCACATGCCGCGCAGCATCGCCGAATTCCACGACGTCATGCCCGGCGTCGCGATCATCCCCTATCCCGTCGACGCCGAGAATTCCAAGTCGTGGTGGAATGACCTGCGGTCGTTGCGCGTGCTGCACAGCGAGTATGCCAAGTATCTGGCGGTGACCGCGCTCACCGCCGCAGGCCTGGAACCGGGCCTTGACCGCGGCGTCCCGCCGGCCGAGTCTCGCCCCGCTTCATGACCACCAGCCTGCCGTGACCCTCATCCGCACAGTCCTGTTCTGGATCTACTTCATCCTGCTTTCGGTCGCGATGTATGTGGGTGCGCTGCCCACCCTCATCCTGCCGCGCAAAGCGATCGTGTGGGTGTCGCAGAGTTGGAGCCGCTGCGTGTTCTGGGGGCTGAGGATGTTCGCCCGCTGCGGCATGGAGGTGCGGGGCGAGATCCCGCGCGGCACCGTGCTGGTGGCGGCCAAGCACATGAGCATGTGGGATACGATGGCGCTTTACGCGCTGCTCGACGATGTCTGCATCGTGGTCAAGCGCGAGCTTTACAACATCCCGTTCTACGGCTGGTACATCCAGAAGGCGGGCGTCATCGGCATCGACCGCGCTGCGGGCGCCAGCGCGCTTCGCAAGATGAAGGCCGAAGCCGCGCCCGTAATCGCGGCGGGACGGCCCATCGCCATTTTCCCCGAAGGCACGCGCAAGAGGCCGGGCGCGCCGCCCGATTACAAACCCGGCGTGGCGGGCCTCTATGGGCTTCTGGGGCTGCCATGCGTGCCGGTGGCGCTCAACTCCGGCCAGTTCTGGACCGCCTTCATGAAGCGCCCAGGCAAAATCACCATCGAATTCCTGCCGGTGATTCCCGCCGGCCTCAAGCGCGCCGCGTTCATGCGCGAGCTTGAGGGGCGTATCGAGACCGCAACGGCGAAGCTCGTGGCCGAAGGAAACGCGCTTTTGGCCGGACATGGTTAAATCCGGATCTGGAACATTTCATGAACATTCCATTGACCTGAGCCAACCCGATTGTTAATTCTTTAACCCGTCCTTCTATGCTGGGGCGGAATTTGGACCGCCCCTTCATGAGCGACATCGCCCGCCAGATCTGGGACATGAAATACCGCTTCCGTCGGCCCGACGGCGCCCCCGTCGACGGCGATGTGGCGGCAACATGGGCGCGCGTGGCGCTGGCGGCGGCCCAAGCCGAGACGCCCGAGAAACGGCGCGATCACGCGCTTGGCTTCGCCCAGGCGCTGTCGGGATACCGCTTCCTGCCGGCGGGCAGGATTCTGGCGGGCGCCGGCACCGGGCGCAGCGTCACGCTGTTCAATTGCTTCGTCATGGGCGCCATCGCCGATTCGATGGACGCCATCTTCTCCAATCTGCGCGAGGCGGCGCTGACGCTCCAGCAGGGCGGCGGCATCGGCTACGACTTCTCGACCATCCGCCCCAAGGGCGCACCCGTGGAAGGGGTGGGCGCGGACGCCTCGGGCCCGGTGTCGTTCATGGACGTGTGGGACGCCATGTGCCGCACCATCATGAGCGCAGGGTCCCGCCGCGGCGCGATGATGGCCACGCTCGCCTGCGATCATCCCGATGTGGAAGAGTTCATCGAGGCCAAGCGCGCGGCCCGCCGACTTTCGATGTTCAACCTGTCGGTACTCGTGAGCGACCCCTTCATGGCCGCGGTCAAGGCCGATGGCGAATGGCCGCTCAGCTTTGGCGGGCGCGTGTTCAAGACGCTGAAGGCGCGCGAATTGTGGGACAAGATCATGCGCTCGACCTACGATTATGCCGAGCCGGGCGTGATCTTCATCGACCGCATCAACGCACTCAACAATCTCGGCTATTGCGAGACGATCCACTCCACCAACCCATGCGGTGAAGAGCCCCTGCCGCCCTACGGCGCGTGCCTGCTCGGGTCCATCAACCTGTCGCGGCTGGTCAGAAATCCGTTCGAGGACGATGCGGCGCTGGATCTTGAGGAGCTCGAGGCTCTCACGCGAACCGCGGTGCGCTTTCTTGACGACATCATCGACGTATCGAGGTTTCCGTTGGAGGCCCAACGCGGTGAAGCGCAAGCGAAACGGCGGATCGGGCTGGGTGTGACGGGCCTTGCCGACGCGCTGATCTTCTGCCGCACCAGATACGGCTCTTCGGAGAGCCTGACATTGATCGACCAGTGGCTCTCCGCTCTATCCCACGCTGCCTATCGCGTCTCGGCTGAGCTGGCGCGCGAGAAGGCGCCCTTTCCGCTGTTCGATCAGGAGGAATATCTGGCCCGGCCGTTCGTGCGCGCCCTGCCGCAGGACATCCGTGAATTGATCGCGCGCTACGGCATCCGCAATGGGCTTCTGACCTCGATCGCGCCCACCGGCACCATCTCGCTGTTCGCCGGCAACGTGTCGAGCGGCATCGAGCCCGTCTTCGCCCATACCTACGACCGCCGCGTGCTTTTGCCCGACGGTTCGAGCAGCACGGAAACCGTGTGCGATTTTGCGGTCCGGTCGTTCCGCGCCAGGTTCGGCGATGCCACCGAGCTGCCCGACTATTTTGTCTCGGCCCAAACGCTTTCGCCCGATGACCATCTGGCGGTGCAAGCGGCGGCGCAGAAGCACATCGACTCGTCGATCTCCAAGACCATCAACGTGCCGGCCGCGATCTCGTTCGAGGGCTTCAAGGACATCTACCTTTCGGCCTACGAGTTGGGCTGCAAGGGCTGCACCACCTATCGCCCCAACGAGGTGACCGGGGCGGTACTGTCGGCGCCCGCCGACGGCGAGGACGATGCCGGCGACGAGCCCCAGCTGCCGCTCGAGCCGGCACGCCCGCGCGAAACCGGCGGCGTCGTCTACATGATGAAGCCGCTCGACCGCCCCGACGTGCTGGTGGGACGGACCTACAAGATCAAATGGCAGGACGCCGACCACGCCTTCTACATCACCGTCAACGACGTGGAGAAGGACGGGCGCCGGCGGCCCTTCGAGGTCTTCATCAACTCGAAGAACATGGAGGCCTATGCCTGGACGCTGGCGTTGACCCGCATGATCTCGGCCGTGTTCCGCCGGGGCGGCGACGTCTCCTTCGTGGTGGACGAGATGAAGGCCGTGTTCGACCCGCGCGGCGGCCAGTGGATGGAAGGCCATTACGTGCCCTCACTGCTCGCCGCCATCGGCGAGGTGATCGAGCGTCATCTGGTGGCGATCGGCTTCATGGCCTCGCACGAGGGCGCGCCGGTGACGGATGACCGCCGCGCCGCGGCCATCGCGGCGGAAGGCGCACCCGCCCGGCGCTGCCCGCGCTGCTCTTCGCCCACTTTCGTGAAGCTGGAAGGCTGCGATACCTGCCTCTCCTGCGGCTATTCGAAGTGCAGCTGAAACCGCTACAATAGCGGCCAATGAAATACTCCAGCCGATTCTTCCTCTACGCCCCGCTCGGCGTTTTCCTTCTTCTGCTCGCCATCGCCGGAATCCACTGGTGGATCCTGGCCTCGCGGCTTGGCGGCTGGCTCGACTCGCGCAACGGCCACGCGATCATGCCCGGCGTGACGATGGCGTTCGATGCGCGGCGCATCACCGGCTTTCCTTTCAGCCTGGACACCGAATTCACGAATTTGCGTTTCACGGCAGCGACCCCGCTGGGACCGACCGAGTGGCGCTCCGAACGCTTCGCCATGCACGGGCTGACCTACGGCCGCGACGAGACGATCTTCGAGGCGGCTGGCCATCAGGTGCTGACGTGGACGCGCGCCGACGGTTCGCCGCGGCGTCTGGAATTCGCGGTCGGTTCCCTGCGCGCCAGCGCGATCGAAAAGGGCGGTGCGCTCGAACGCTTCGACCTCGACCTCGTCGGCTTCGGCTCCAAGGCGCTCACGGCACAGCGGTTGCAGTTCCACGAGCGCCGCAACGGTGCAGATGGGCTCGACATCTTCCTTGAGGCATCGGGGCTGAGACCCGCCGCGCAGACTTGCCCGCGCCTCGGCGGCACTCTGGCATTCGGCTTGGTGGAAGGCCGCCTCAGTCACGCCCAGACGCTGACGGGCGTGCTGTCGGCCAAGGCCGACTGGGTGAGCGCCGTCGCCGGCTGGCGCGGGCGTGGCGGCGCGTTCGAAACCGATCGGCTTTACAGCCCCGAGCATGATGCGGCCGACCGCGCGTTCGATACGGGCATGCGATCCATACCGGCCGAGAACCTGCTGGCGGTGGCGGCGGTGGCGGACGGCGTCTGCGGCTACTGACCGGGCTTCTTGGCGCGCCCGAAATTGGGAGCGGGCGTGTCCTGACCGGCATCGATGATGCCGCGGCGGATGGCGCGGGTGCGGGTGAACAAGTTGAACAGCGTGTCGCCGTCGCCCCAGCGTATGGCACGCTGCAAAGCGGAAAGGTCCTCGCTGAAGCGGCCCAGCACTTCCAGCACCGCCTCGCGGTTGTTGAGGAACACGTCGCGCCACATGGTCGGGTCAGAGGCCGCGATGCGGGTGAAATCGCGGAAGCCGCCGGCGGAGAACTTGATCACCTCGCCTTCGGTGACATTCTCCAGGTCGTCGGCCGTGCCCACGATGTTGTAGGCGATGAGATGGGGCACATGCGAGGTGATCGCCAGAACCAGATCGTGGCGGTGCGCGTCCATCACCTCCACCTGGCTGCCGAGCGCCTGCCAGAACGTCTTGAGCGTGGCCACCGCCGCTTCATCGGTGCCGGGCGGCGGCGTCAGGATGCACCAGCGTCCGTCGAACAACTCGGCGAAGCCCGCTTCCGGGCCCGACTGTTCCGTGCCGGCGATGGGGTGCGCCGGAATGAAATGCACGCCGTCGGGAACGAACGGCCCCACGTCGCGGATCACCGCGCTCTTGACCGAACCCACATCGGTGAGGATCGCGCCCGGCTTCAGGTGTGGGGCGGCCTCTTCCGCCAGCGTGCCGAACGAGCCAACCGGGCTCGCCAGCACCACGAGATCGGCATCGGCCACGCACGTGGCGACGGTATCGTGCAGCGAATCCGCAAAGCCTATGGCGCGGGCCTGCGCCAGCGTTTCGGGGCGCCGCGAATAGCCCGCGATGCGGCCCGCAGCACTCACCCGCCGCATGGCGTGCGCCATCGACGAACCGATCAGGCCGACGCCCAGAAGGGCCACCCTGGAGAATATCTCGCTCATGTTCCCGCCATGAATTCCCGAAGTGCCGCGGCGACCCGCTGGTTTGCCTCCACAGGCCCGACCGTCAATCTGAGACAGTCGGGCAGGCCGTAAGCCGCAACCCCGCGCAGGATCAGCCCGCGCGCGCACAGAAAGCGGTCGGCATCCTGGCTGGTCTTGCCGGGGGTTTGCGGAAACCGGATCAGCACGAAATTGCAGACGCTGTCGTCGACCTTCAGCCCCGCGGCGCGGATCTGTTCGATCAGCCAGCCCCGCCAGTGCTCGTTGTGGGCGACCGAACGCTCGATGTGGTCGTGATCGCGCAAGGCGGCCGCACCGGCGGCCTGCGCGGCGACCGAGACGTTGAACGGCATGCGAATACGGTTGAGCACGTCGGCAACGTGGAGCGGGCACAGAACCCAGCCGATTCTCAGGCCGGCAAGGCCGTAGACTTTGGAGAAGGTGCGCGTCATCACCACGTTGGAATGCTTGGCCGTCAGCGCGATGCCGGCGTCGTAGTCGTTGCGACGGACATACTCGGCATAGGCCGCGTCGATCACGAGCAGCGTGTCGGGGCTGAGCCCCGCATGCAGGCGCCTGACCTCTTCGTGGCCGAGGTAGGTGCCGGTGGGGTTGTTCGGATTGGCGAGATAGACAAGCCGTGTGCGCGGGGTCAGGTGCGCCAGCATGGCGTCGACGTCGACGCGGCGGTTCTTCTCCGGCACCACGACGGGAACGCCCGAGTTGGCCAGCGTCGCGATTTTGTAGACCAGGAAGGCGTGCTCGCTCATCAGCGCCTCGTCGCCCGGCTTCAGATAGGCGTTGGCGATCAACGTGAGCAGCTCGTCGGAGCCGTTGCCGCAGACGATGCGGCCGGGATCCAGCCCGAAGCTTTCCGCGATCGCCTCGCGCAGGATCACGGCCGAGCCTTCCGGATAGATCGACATCGCCGAGGCCGCCGCACCATAGGCAGCGACCGCCTTCGGGCTGGGCCCCAGCGCGCTTTCGTTGGAGGACAGCTTGATCGCCTCGGCCACGCCGTCCACCTCCGCGCGGCCGCCGACATAGGGCGCGATGTCCAGAACGCCTGGTTTGGGCGCGATCGCCATCAATCCTCTCCGAGCCGATACAGAAACTCCTCACATTCCCCTCGCCGTCACGGCAGCCCCTGTGGCGGCCATCCAGGCTTTCTTTGGTTCGCGGACGGGCGCCCGCTGGATGGCCGGGTCAAGCCCGGCCATGACGAATTGGGAATAAAAAGAGCCACTGGTCCGCTGCCTTGATAAGGCGGCTGATCGGCAAAATCAAAACGGCCTTCGTTGACAGGACAGGCCCCGGGTTCTAGCAAACGCCCCCGGCGAAAGGATGAGGCATGTCTGACCCCGTCTTCCTGCGTCCTTTGACCGCTCCGGACGCGGACAAGGGCCAAACGGTCGAGTTCGGAACGCCGCTGGCGCTCGATTCCGGCCGCAGCCTGGCGCCCTGGCGGCTGGCCTACATGACCTACGGCACGCTGAACGCGGCGCGTTCCAACGCCATCCTGATCTGCCACGCGCTGACCGGCGACCAGTTCGTCGCCAGCGCCCATCCGGTGACCGGCAAGCCCGGCTGGTGGGAGACGATGGTGGGGCCCGGCAAGCCGATCGACACGACCCGCTTCTTCGTCATTTGCGCCAACGTCATCGGCGGCTGCATGGGCTCGAGCGGGCCGGCCGACACCGATCCCGCCACCGGCGAGCCTTTTGGGCTTTCCTTCCCGCTTATCACCCTGCGCGATACGGTCCGCTCCCAGGCCGCGCTGCTCGACGAACTCGGGATCGACAAGCTCATGTGCGTCACCGGCGGCTCGATGGGCGGCATGCAGACGCTGCAATGGGCGGCAAGCTTTCCCGAACGCGTCGTCTCCGCCATCCCGATTGCGTGCGCGGCCCGCCATTCGGCCCAGAACATCGCCTTCCACGAGGTCGGCCGCCAGGCGATCATGGCCGATCCCGAATGGTGCGGAGGCAACTATCAGCGCGCGGGCACCCAGCCGGCCAAGGGACTGGCCGTGGCGCGCATGGCGGCACACATCACCTATCTTTCGGAAGTGGCGCTGCAGCGCAAGTTCGGCCGCAACCTGCAGAACCGCAACGGCGTGTCGTTCGCCTTCGAGCCGGACTTCCAGGTCGAATCCTATCTGCACCACCAAGGTGCGTTGTTCGTCGACCGCTTCGACGCCAATTCCTATCTCTACATCACCCGGGCGGTGGACTATTTCGATCTGGCGGCCGATTACGGCGGGGCGCTGGCGGAGGCGTTCCGCGGCTGCAAGACGCGCTTCTGCATCATTTCGTTCACCAGCGACTGGCTTTATCCGACGCCGGAGAACAAGCGCATCGCCCATGCGCTCAACGCGGCGGGCGCCACCGTCAGCTTCGTCGAGATCAAGACCGACCGCGGCCATGATGCCTTCCTGCTGGACGAGCCCGAGATGTTCGCGACCGTGCGCGGATTCCTCAATTCCGTCGCCGCCGCGCAAGGAGTGGCGTGATGCTGCGCCCTGACCTTGCGGCCATCGCCGAGATGATTCCGGCCGGAGCCCGCGTGCTCGACGTCGGCTGCGGCGACGGCGAGCTGCTGGAACACCTCAACACCACCAAAAACGTCGACGGCCGCGGCCTGGAACTGTCGCAGCAGAACGTGAACGCCGCCGTGGCGCGCGGGCTTTCCGTCATTCAGGGCGACGCCGACACCGACCTTGCCGAATATCCTTCGCAGGTGTTCGACGTGGCGATCCTGAGCCAGACCATCCAGGCCACGCGCAACCCAAAAAGCGTGCTGGGCCAGCTCTTGCGCATCGGCCGACGCGCCGCGGTATCGCTGCCCAACTTCGGGCATTGGCGCGTGCGCCTGGCGTTGCTCGGAATGGGACGCATGCCGCGCACCGAAACGCTGGCCTACGAGTGGTACGACACGCCGAACATCCATCTGTGCACTATCGCGGATTTCACTGGCCTGGCGGCGGCGTGCGGCGCGCACATCGAACGAGCCCTCGCGCTTAACCGGCAGGGGGGCACGCGGCCGATGCAGCCGCACTCCTGGATGCCCAATCTGATGGCGGAAGGGGCGATCTTCCTGTTGCGGCCGGGCGGGTGAAAAATGAAGGAGCGGCCCTGAAGGGACCGCTCCTTCGCCGCGATGCGATGAATAAGCAATCAGGCCTTGCCGAGCAGCTGCAATGCCCTGGTGTAACGGGCGACGCCCTGGGCATACTGGCCCGTGGCGCAGAACAGCTGGCCCTTGGCCGCCTCGTTGCGGGCTGCAGCCATGTTGCTGCCGGCCTGCGCCGCGCTCAGCGCTTCGCTGACCTGCTTGCCCATCGAGACGCAATCGTTGACGCTGGTGGCGCCGGCCGGCGCCAATGCAAAGGCTGCACAAACCGCCGCGACCGCGGCCATGGTGACGAACTTCATGACTTCCTCCTGAATTGGTTCCGGGGGTGATCCGGTGATGTTGACGTAGGGGTGTTCCTTGACGTTTTGAAGGCAACAAATGGTCTTCAAGACAAACCGGCAGAAACCGAGGAAAACCCTTCACTATTTATTTGTCTTGGCGATCCGTGACTTACGCGCCGACTTCGAGCCGAGCCCGGACTGCATAGGCGATATGCTGTCCACGCAACAATATTACGCAACCTGAAACTTTGTTAGCTCAGGCCTGGCACAGCGGTCGCCCTTTTGACACCTGCGATCAGCTTTTGCCGAGCAGCTCAAGCGCCTTGGCGTAGCGCGCCACGCCCTGGGCATACATGCCGGTGGCGCAGAACAACTGGCCCTGCGCGGCATCGTTGCGGGCCTCGGCCATGTTGGTGCCGGCCGGTGCCGCGTTTAGGGCCTGGGCGACTTCCTTGCCCATCTGAACGCAATCATTCTGACTCGCGGCGCCTGCCGTCGGCGCCAAGACTAGAGCTGCGACAGCGACCGCGAGCGTGCTGGTGAACTTCATGCCTTCCTCCTCACTTTGATCCGGGGGTGATCCGGAGCACTTGAGGTAGAGAGCGCACCTCACGTTTTTTAGTGGCGCGTTTGCTCATCTTTTCGTGAGCACAAACTGCGATCGTCCGACTAACGTACTGATTTCAATTGTGTGCGGCAGGCATGCGGCCTTTCCCGCCGGTCTTTGCATGGGGGATCTGCGCGACTTGCGCGGTTGCGCACTGCTGCAAAACCAAAATAGCGGTTCAACTTTGCAGCGTGGGCGCCGGACGCAGCGCGACTTCCTTGCGGCGATGGCTCTTGATCGCGGCGGTGCCGTAAAGCGACTTGCTCGCCTCGACCAGATGCACGCCGGCAAGACCCGGAAGCAAGCGCCGCCCCAGGCGCTCGACGCCGTTGCCGAACTGCGCCAAGCTGCGTCCGCTGAAGGGCGGCACGTAGAGCGCACGTTCCCAGCGCAGCGGCTGGAACAACGTGTCGCCCAGGAGCGCGGAGAGTTCCCCGCGATGAAAGGGTCGCCCGCACGCGAACGGCGAGGCTTCCATCTGGGCCCACAGACTGGCGCGGTTGGGCGCCACGATCAGGATGCGGCCTTCCGGCGCCAGCACCCGCCACAGTTGCCGCAGCAACACACGGGCGGCATCGGCGCCTTCCAGCCCGTGCACCACGAGGATGCGATCGAACATGGCATCGGCGAAAGGCAGCGCGTCTTCTTCGCCCAGCAGGGCGAGCTGGCGCGTCGACGGCCACGCCACCACACCGATCCGCGCCGGCATCAGCGCGATCGTCCGTTCGGCTTCCGCCAGGTAGGCCTTGAGGTAGGGCACCGCGAAGCCGTAGCCCAGCACCCGGTAATTCCTGAGATCGGGCCAGATGTCCTTGATCCGACGCGAGATCAGGCGCCGGGCGGCACGGCCCACAGCCGACTCGTAGAAATCGGAGAGCTCGCCCGCATCCAGACGCATGGCAATTCCCCTACGCCGAAGCGGCCAAGGGTTCAATGTGCCGGCCCGGGCTGGTAAGAACCGGTCTTGCCTGGAGTGTGCCGCCGTGCCGAACTTGTCGATCGAGATCGTCCCCTGCCTGAAGGACAATTACGCCTATCTGGTGAGCGGAAACGGACTTTGCGCGGTGGTGGACCCGTCGGAAGCCGCGCCTGTCGAGCTGATGCTGAAAAGCCGCGGGCTCAAGCTGACCCACATCCTCAACACCCATCACCACTGGGACCATTCGGGCGGCAACCGCGAGCTGAAGGAGAAATTCGGCGCCGAGGTGGTGGGGCCCGAAAAGGACCGCTCGCGCATTCCTGCGATCGATACCGGCGTGGACGCGTCGACCGGCTGGCGCTTCGGCGAGCACGAAATCCGCATCCTGGAAGTGCCGGCGCACACGCGCGGGGCGATCGCCTTCGTGTTCCCCGGTGCGGTGTTCACCGGCGATACGATGTTCGCCATGGGCTGCGGCCGCCTGTTCGAAGGCACGCCCGAGATGATGGTGACGAGCCTTGCCAAGATCGCCGCCCTGCCCGACGAGACCGAGCTTTATTGCGGCCATGAATACACGCTGGCCAACGGCAAGTTCGCCTTGACGCTCGAACCCGGGAACCGGGAGCTGCGCGAGCGCGTTGGCGAAGTGCAGGCGATCCGCGCCGAAGGCCATGCCACCGTGCCTTCCACCATCGGTCTGGAAAAGCGCACCAACCCGTTTCTGCGCACAGGATCGGCCGAGATCCGCGCCTGCCTGGGCATGGAGGCCGCCGACCATGTTTCGGTGTTCGCGGAAATGCGCCGCCGGAAGGACAGTTTTTAAAGAACGCGCGATCTTGCGGAAAAGTGCTTGACACTCTTGCGGCTTCCGGATTGCGCTTTAACGCAGCACAAACTCGCCCCAGATCGAGGAGAACTGCAGCGCCGCGGCGGCGAGCACGAAACCGTGCCAGATCGCCCGGTGATAGGGGATGCGCTCCCACAGGTAGAAAACGACACCCGCCGAGTAGACGATGCCGCCCGCCATCAACAGCCAGAAATCGACATGGGCGAGCGAGACCGACAGCGGCCGGATCACGGTGACCACCGTCCAGCCCATGGCGAGATAGAGCGCGATTGACGCGATCTCGAACCGGCGCGGCGCCACGATCTTCATCACCACGCCAAAGGTGGTCGACGCCCAGATCACGGCCAGGATGACGGACCCGAACGGCGGCTCCAGCCGGTTGACCGCGAACGGCGTGTAGGTGGCTGCGATCATGATGAAAATGGCGGCGTGGTCGAGCCGGCGCAGGATCTTCTTGGACGGGCGGTGATGCGGCACGAGATTATAGGCCGCCGAGAACCCGATCATCGCGAGCAGCCCGAGGCAGTAGATCGAGACGCTGACGAGCACCGACGCGCCCGTCGCCCGCCACAACAGCCACAAACTCGCATTGATGGCGAAGACGATGCCGAGCACGTGGATCAGGGCGTCGGCGGCATGCTCGTGACGCGAATAGAGACGAACGGCCCGTTCAACTGTCCTGTTCATGACAACGCGACAAACGCAGTCTGGCTTCAAGCGAACAATGGCACGCCAAGCGACGCGCGCAAATGACAAAGCTGGAATGTTACGCAGCGAAAGCCGTTCATCCCTGGCGCGTCTGGTAGCGCTTCACAAAAGCTTCCAGTTTGCGACCGAGCTGGGGAATGTGGAATTCGCGGTCCCAGACGGTGGCGGCCTCGGCCATGATCTTGGTGCGCACCTCATCGGGAATCTCGGCCCAATGGACCAGCGCTGCGCTGCCGAGCCGGCGGATGTAAGGCTCGTCCTCGCTGGGATATTTGCGGGCGAACTGGTCTTTCTGCGCGGGCTTCACGTCTGACACCTTTGCACTCATGCTTCCCCCCACGCCATCTTCCTATCAAATCCCGCGCACATCATTCGTCAATGGGCTTGCGACGGAATTCCACGTCCCTTTCCGTGGCGACATGGTAAGAAGGGGCAATCCGGGAAGGGAATGCCCAAATGCGCATCGTCGTTGCCGCGGCCGCCGCCGCGCTGCTGTTCACCTCCGCCCAAGCCGCCCAGCAGGCGCGGATCGAAACCAACATGGGCACCATCGTGATCGCGCTGGAGACCGCCAAGGCCCCCGTCACCGTGGCCAATTTCGTGCGCTACGCCAATGCGCACCACTTCGACGGTACGCTCTTCTACCGCGTGGTGCCGGATTTCGTGATCCAGGCGGGCAGCTTCGGTGCCGACGGCAACTGGCGCGCCGCCGGCGAGCCGATCGCGCTCGAGACCGCCACCGGGCTGTCCAATCTGCGCGGCACCATCGCGATGGCGCGCGAGGACAAGCCCGATAGCGCCACGACGGAGTTCTTCATCAACCTCTCCGACAACTCCCAGGCGCTCGACGCCAAGCCTGCCGCGGCGCCCGGCACATCGGGATACGCCGTGTTCGGACAGGTCACCGCGGGCATGGAGGTCGTCGACGCGATCGCCGGCGTGGCGCTGGGCGGCGGCCAGGGGCCGTTCCCGGCCGCCGATCCGGCCAAGCCCGTGATCATCGAGAAAGTTACGATCGTCACCGTGCCCGATGCGCTTCCAGCCGGCGCCGCAACACCGGTCCACTAGCCCGTCAGCGCAGCGGCAGCTTTGGACGATGAACGAGCGCCATGCGCTTCGGCGCGCCGTGGGGCTCGGCATGCGCCGGATGCGGAACCGCACTCGACTTGAAGCGCAACACCGGCCGCGCGGGCTTGGCCTTGGCGCCGCGCGCAATCGTTCGCATGGTCTTGGTCGGAATCGTATGCATCGGGACCCAGCCTGGCACGCCGCCGGTTGCTGCGCGGTTTCCGGCGATAGGCAACGCACGCGGATTATCGGCCGGCAATGTCCGCCCGGCTAGATGACCGCTTGCACCATCCGCCGCGCGACCGACAAGCCATTGGGTGAACAGAACAATTCCGCAACTTTGGGCTCCGGCGAGGCTGCACCGAGAAATGCGCTTCGGATGCGGTGGGCGGACGTGGGATAACACGAGCCGGAGAGGATTCACCGTGCGCAAGCGGTTCGTGTTGCTCTTTGGTGGATGGATCGCGATTACGTCGGGCACAGCTGCCGCGCCGGTGGAGCACATCACCTGCCCGGAGGGGCTCTATCACATCGCGCCGTTCACGCTGACGATCGACGATGGCGCGCGCGCGCTCGAAACTCCGGCGGTCGATCCCGAATTTGGGACAGTGCAGTTCACGGCCAAGACCGTGGAATGGAGCTTCATGCGCGGCTGGGCGGTCTGGCACCGCGATGCGCACGTGCTCGAATGGGACGCCACCGCGCAATACGACTATAGCGTGGCGATCAGCCATCCCGGCCCAAACCCAAGGCAGTGGTATGCGGGCAAAGTCCACTGCGAGGTGAAGTGAGGCGGCCGGATTCGCGCCGGCCGCCGTGCAATAATGCGTATCGTGCTCATCTAGCGATCGCGCAAGACCCTGCGCTGAAGCCGCCAAGCTGATAAAGTCCTGCACGTGGGAGAGCGACGCGCGCAAGCGCTGCCGTTCGTGGCATTCACGCGAGGCGCGAGGCCGCCGCGCGGTCTTGGCAAGGGGCTTCCCATGAAGAACGTACTCATTACGATTCTGGTGCTGATTATCGCGGGCGCGTGCGTCTGGCTGATCTGCAACACGCGCAGCCACGCGGTCGAGCATTACGCCTGCATCGCCGCGCCGGGCTCGGCCGTGCAGGCTGCAGCCGCAGGCGTCACCATCGACGTGGCCAAGCGCACCGCGACTCTCATAGGCGGGCCGCGCGCCGGCACCTATGGCGGCATCGACATCGCGTCCGATCAGGTGACCTGGCAGAAGGACGGCGATTTCACCTTCGACCGCCACAGCGAGCGGCTCATTCTGCTATGGACCGCCGGCAACGTGACCTATCAGTCGACGGCCGAGTGCGAGCCGCAGAGCTTCACCGACCGCCTGGTGACGCTGGTGGACTAATCGGCAAGAAGGCCGCTTCTTCTTCTGCCGTTGATCGCGGGCGGTGCGACTTCTGCCCAACCGGGAGCGCGCCACCTCTGCCGCTTCACGCCAGATTGAAGCGAGGGACAGCCTTGCAACGGTATGGTGGAAAAGCCATACGGCGCGATTTGTGACACGACAGGCGGTCAAGCACAGCGAAGGCAAGATCGGTAAGGTGCGGGTGGTGAGGGACTTCCTGCCGCCGGAAAATCTGGTGCTGAGCCAGCAGAATGTGAAGGTGACGCTGTCGCCGAGCCAGCGCGGCGTGACTTTGTTCAAGCGGGAGGCCGCCAAGCATCGCGTCCGCGCATGATCCGGGCGCTGGTCGATGCGTATGCGAAAAGGGAGGGATGACACCCCAGAACTTGCCCAACTTGTCATCTCCGGCCGAGCATTGCGTCAGCAGCGCGAGGGCAAGGGGACCCAGGTGGCAGAGTTTGTCTTACGCATCGCCAGATGATTGCCCACCTGCCAACAGGACAACTCGTTGTACCTCTCGCACGCATCGATCATATCCGGCTTCCAACTGGGTTCCCGAACGCGAATCGCACCGCCATTCGCGTTCGCCGGGGATGACAATGCTGGCGCGACGCCCGTTCACTTCTTCTTGTGCCGGTCTTTTCGCGCCGCATATCGCGCGTCGCGGCGGGATTTCTGTTCGGCGAGAAGCTCGATCATGGCGCGCAGTTCGGCAGCCTCTTTGGCTTCCTTGGCGGCCTTGGCGTCGGCTTCCGCCTTGCGGCGGGTTTCCTCGGCCGCCTTGCGCCCGGCTTCCTTGCGCGCCTCTTCGGCGAGGCGAGCGGCCTCCTTCTCGGTGGCCTTCCTGGCCTGGCGTTCGGCGCGCTCGGTGACGATCTTCATGCGCTCGGCCATGCGGTCGGCGGCCGTGGATTTCATCGCCTCGGCGGCCTTCTTGGCGCGCTCGGCCATCGCCGCGCGGGCCTTGGCGCGCTCATCCATGATGTCGTTGAAAGACTTTTCCTTGAACAGAGCCATTGTTACGCTTCGTACTCCTCGTCGTCGTCGTTCGTTCCGCGATGCTTCGCATCGCGACCCCACCCCGCCCGTCTCCGCATCGCTTCGCGATGCTTCGCCGTGGCGACCCTGCCTCAAGGGGAGGGTTGAAGATGCGAAAATCCCCTTTGCCTAGTTATCCAGGAAGCTCCTCAGTTTGCGCGACCGGCTGGGATGCTTCAGCTTGCGCAGCGCCTTGGCCTCGATCTGGCGGATGCGTTCGCGCGTCACGCTGAACTGCTGGCCAACCTCTTCCAGGGTGTGGTCGGTGTTCATGCCGATGCCGAAGCGCATCCTGAGCACGCGTTCCTCGCGCGGGGTCAGCGTCGCCAGCACGCGTGTGGTGGTCTCGCGCAGGTTGGCCTGGATGGCCGCGTCGATCGGCAGGACCGCGTTCTTGTCCTCGATGAAGTCGCCGAGATGGGAATCTTCCTCGTCGCCGATGGGGGTTTCGAGGCTGATCGGCTCCTTGGCGATCTTCAGTACCTTGCGCACCTTCTCGAGCGGCATGGCGAGGCGCTCGGCCAGCTCCTCGGGCGTCGGCTCGCGGCCGATCTCGTGCAGCATCTGGCGGCTGGTGCGCACCAACTTGTTGATGGTCTCGATCATGTGGACCGGAATGCGGATGGTGCGCGCCTGGTCGGCGATCGAGCGCGTGATCGCCTGCCGGATCCACCACGTGGCGTAGGTCGAGAACTTGTAGCCGCGGCGGTATTCGAATTTGTCGACCGCCTTCATCAGTCCGATGTTGCCTTCCTGGATGAGGTCGAGGAATTGCAAGCCCCGGTTGGTGTATTTCTTGGCGATGGAGATGACGAGGCGAAGGTTGGCCTCGATCATCTCCTTCTTGGCCACGCCCGACTCGCGCTCACCCTTCTGCACCGTCTGCACGATGCGACGGAATTCGCTGATCGACTGGCGCATTTCCTGGGCCAGCGTCTGGATCTCGTCGCGGATGGCGTGGACCTTGTCGCGCTCGCCGACGATGAACTCCTTCCAGCCCGGGCGCGACAGGCGGCCGACGCGGCGTGCCCAGTTGGGGTCGAGCTCGTTGCCGTAATGCTCCTTGAGGAAATCCTCGCGCAACGTGCCGTGGGCTTCGGCCAGCCTGAGCAGGCGTCCTTCGAGGCTGACCAGGCGGCGGTTGATGCCATACATCTGGTCGACCAGGGCCTCGATGCGGTTGTTGTTGAGCTTGAGACCCTTGACGAGATCGACCGTCTCGTTGCGCAGCTTCTTGAAGCGGCGTTCCTGCGAATTCGACAACTCGTCGTCGGCCAGTGCCGCTTCCACCGAAGCATCCTGCAGCTTGCCGAGCTTCTTGTAGAGGTTGGCGATCTGGTCGAGGGTGGCCAGCACCTGCGGCTTCAGCGCCGCTTCCATCGCCGACAGCGGCAGGTTGCCTTCATCCTCGAAATCGTCGCCTTCGGCGGCGGCATCGGCCTTGGCCGCGGCTTCGGCGGGATCGAGTTCTTCGTCGCCCTCTTCGCTCTTGGCTTCGACGGAGGGCGGCGGCGGCGCCACCACGGGCTTGGGCGGCGCCGGCGGCGGCACCGGTACCGGCTGCATCACCGGGGCTGCGGGGGTACCGTTCAATCCCGCCAGCGGCGGCATCGGCGGAGCGCCTTCGGCGGCGCCATCGGGGCCCGTGCCGTACATCGCTTCAAGGTCGATGATGTCGCGCAGCAGCACCTTGCCTTCGTTCAGTTCGTCGCGCCACACGGTGAGCGCCTCGAAGGTGAGCGGGCTCTCGCACAAGGCTCCGATCATCAGCTCGCGGCCGGCCTCGATGCGCTTGGCGATGGCGATTTCGCCTTCGCGCGACAACAGCTCGACCGAGCCCATCTCGCGCAGGTACATGCGGACGGGATCGTCGGTGCGGTCGTACTGCTCGGTCTCCTCGCCGTTCTTGGCGACGACGGCTTTGGCCGCATCGGCAAGCGCAGGCACTTCGGCCTGCTCGTCCTGCTCTTCGCTCTCGATGACGTTGATGCCCATTTCGGAGAGCATCGACATCGTGTCCTCGATCTGCTCGGAGGACACCTTGTCGGAGGGCATCACCTTGTTGAGTTCGTCGTAGGTGACGTAGCCGCGGGCCTTGGCGCGCGCGATCATCTTGCGCACGCCGACGTCCGACATGTCGAGCAGCGGGGAATCGGCGTCGCCCGGGGTTTCCTGCCCGGCCGGCTTCGCCCCCGGCTTGCCCGCCACGGCCGGCTTGCCGTTGGCCTTGAGCGCGGGCGCCGGCGGCGGAGCGGTCTTGGCCTTGGCCGGCGCCTGCACCTTGGCCAGCTTGGGCTCAGATTTGGCCGCCTTGGCGGCGGGTTTCACCTGGACCTTGACCGGGCTCTTGGCCGCCGCTGCAGCCTTCACAGGCTTGGCGGCCGGCTTCTTGGCCTGCTTGGCCGGGACCGGTTTGGCGCGGGCCGGCTTGGCCGCCGCACGCTTGACCGGTTTGGCCTTGGCCGCCGTTTTCTTGGACTTTGCTACCACTTCACATCCGTCACTGAATGACCCGGTCGCGCGCGCGAACGGAATGAACCCAGATTCGTGTGCCCGGCCTCAGATCGACTCGGGTGCCGGCGCTTCCGAGGCGGGGGCTTCCTGCTCCACCACGGGCACGGGCGCCGGGGCCGCTTTCCTGATCGCCCGCTTGGCCGCTTTCTTGCGCCGGGGAGCGGCCTTCTTAGGGGCTTTTTTGGCCTTCTTTGTGGCGCGCTTGGCGGCGCCCTTCTTCGCTGTTTTGACGACTTTTTTGGTCTTCTTGACCGCTTTCTTCGCCTTTTTCGACTTCTTCGCCTTCTTCTTCGCTGCCATGAGTAATCCCTCTTTCGTCGTGGCCCGCCGCGCGCGCGCCGGTGGCTTACACTAGATGCTTGTCCTATTCCCCGGAGCGGCTTCGAAGCAAGCGCAGATGCTCAAGCTCATTCTCCGCATTCGGCTCCCGATTGAAACGTTCCAGGGCACGCCTTCGCTCCGGATCGAGTTCCGCCATGTCGCGAAGCTGGCTTGCGGCACGCAAGAAGCGGGCATCGGCATCTTCGCCCAAAGCGCTCCCCTCGGCCACCTCGCTCCCTGCCTTGGGCGCCTTCAGGCGCTCGACGAGGTCGGCCATGCCATGACGGACGAGATGGTTCTCCAGCCCTTTGTTTTCAAGCCCAAAGCCGGAAGCCGCGACGTTTAGAAGTTCATGCCGCAGCCTGTCAAGGAAAGGATCGGAAAAAGGCAGCATGGCAAGTAGTTCTGCGTAGCGGGTGGCCAGTTCCGGCTGTTCCAGAACGAGCCTGAGGACCTCGGCCTCCTTCACCTTCAACGCCCCCTGGCGCGCAATCAGGCTGTTCTTGACGGCCGGCGACACGGATTCGGTGCCGCCGGCAGCGGAACGGCCGGTCCTGGCGCTGCCGGGCTTGCGTGGGGCCCGGCGCTTGAAGGCCTCGAAAACACGGGTTTCGAAATCCCGCCGGTAATAGTCGGCGATGGTGCCGTCGGCAATCAGCGACACGATCTCGGAAAGCGCTCGTTCCAGGCCGGCACGGCGCTCCGGGGTGGAGAAATCCCGGCCATCGGTTTCGCCCCGCCACAGCACGTTGGACAGTGGCTCGGCCGCATCGAGCACCTTTTGCATCGCGGCGGCACCCTGGGCGCGAATGAGGCTGTCGGGGTCCTCGCCCTTGGGCAGGAAGGCAAAACGCACGGAATGTCCGGGCCTAAGCCCCGGAAGCGCCAGCCTTGCGGCCCGGTGCGCCGCCTTCAGCCCCGCCTCGTCGCCGTCGAAGGCCATCACCGGCTCCGCCGCCACCCGCCACAGAAGCTGAAGCTGATCTTCCGTCAGCGCGGTGCCCAGCGGCGCCACCGACGCCTCGAAACCGGCCCGCACCAGGGCAATGACGTCCATATAGCCTTCGACCACGATGATGGTCTGCGCCTTGATGGCCGCGGGCCTGGCGGTGGCGAAGTTGTAGAGCAGGCGGCCCTTCTGGAAGAATTCGGTCTCGCCGGTGTTGATGTATTTGGGCTTGACGTCCGCCGTCAGCCCCCGGCCCCCGAACGCCACCACCCGGCCGCGCCCGTCGGCGATGGGAAACATGAGCCGGTTGAAGAAGAAATCGCGTGACCCGCGTTCCTCGTCGGCCGGGCGCACCAAGCCCGCGGCGATCATGTCGTCTTGGGTGATGTTTTTGGCGGTCAGGTGCGCCATCAGGCCGCTCCCGGAGGCAGGCGCAAAACCGAGGTGGAAACGCCGCGCCGTGGCTTCGTCGAAGCCCCGCGATTTCAGGTATTCGCGCGCCGTCCTGCCGGCCGGCTCGTAAAGCTGGCTCTCGAAGAAGGTGGCCGCCGCGGCGATCACGTCATAGAGCGATTTCTTCTTCTGCTCGCGGGCTTCGTCTTCGGGTGTCCACTTCGGCAGCTCCACGCCCGCCTCGCCCGCCAGCTTCTCGACCGCTTCGGGAAAGGAAAGACCCTCGGTTTCCATCAGCCAACGGAAGGCGTCGCCACCCTTGCCGCACCCGAAACACTTGTAGGAGCGACGCCCGTTCTCGACCTTGAAGGAGGGAGTTTTTTCGCCGTGGAACGGGCAGCAGCCCCAGAACGCCTGCCCCCTGCGAGTAAGTTTCACCCGCCGGCCTACAAGCTGCACGATGTCCGTGCGACGCAGGATTTCCTCAAGCAGGTTCGGGCCATAGCGCATCGGCTTCATTCTGACAGGCTTGTGGCTTCATGGTTCATTCGCCACAAATGAATCCTGTGAGCGTCCGCGGACGAATTGCGCGCGTAAGGGTATTTGCGTATTCTAATAATAATTATACGGATAACAAGTCGCTTCCAGCGGGTTGTGCATGTCTCTGGCGTTGTTGACGGACCGACCGAAGGCGCCACCGTCCCCGGGCTGGATGGCACTCGTGAAGGCCGTCGAACGCCTGTCGACGGCCGACGACCTTGCCGCCATCATCGAGATCATCCGCGCCACGGCGCGCGACATCTGCGGCGCCGACGGGGTGTGCTTCGTGCTGCGCGACGGCGAGCTCTGTCATTACGTCGAGGAGTACGCCATCGGGCCGCTGTGGAAGGGCAAGCGCTTCCCGCTCACCGCCTGCATTTCGGGCTGGTGCATGCTGAACGACAGGGCGGCCGTGATCCCCGACATCTACCAGGACCCGCGCATTCCCCACGACGCCTATCGCCCGACCTTCGTCAAGAGCCTCGTCATGGTGCCGGTGAGGACCACCGAGCCGATCGCCGCCATCGGGTGCTACTGGGCAAACACGCGCGAATTCTCCGAAGACGACATAGCCCTTCTGGACGGTTTGGCGCGCTCGACCTCGGCGGCGATTGCCGCGGCCAAGCTGCGCGAGACGCTGAGGGACCGCGAGCATCGTCTGGCCATGGCGCTGGAAGCGGGCGGTCTGGGCGCCTGGGAACTCGACCTCGTCGGTGGAACGCTGACCACTACGCCTGCCTGCAAGGCGATGTTCGGACGCGAACCCGACGAGGCGTTCAGCGCCGATGCGCTGTTGGAAGCCATCCATCCCGACGACCGGGTGGCGGCGCGCAGAGTGCTCTCAAGCGGTCCGCAGCCGAGCCTCGACACCGAATACCGCATCCTGATGCCCGGCGGCGGCGAACACCGTATCGAAATGCGGGGGCGGACCATCCTCGACGCCACCGGCCGGCCGGTCATGCTGGCCGGTGTGGTGCGCGACGTCACCGAACTCCACCGGGCCAAGGAACGCATCGAATCCCTGCGCACCGAGATTGTGCGCAACGCACGCCTCAACGACCTGGGCCAGATGGCCTCGGCGCTGGCGCACGAGCTGAACCAGCCGCTGGCCGCGGCCGGCAACTACCTGCACGCCGCCGAACGGCTGCTCGACAAGAACGCCGCGCAGGCCTTGGCGGCGATCGGCAAGGCCGAGGCGCAGTTCGAGCGCAGCAAGGAGATCATCCAGCGCATCCGCGACTTCGTGGGCAACCGCGCATCCGCGCGCCGGCCGGAAGAGTTGCGCGCCACCATCGACGAGATCATCGAGCTGGCCCGCACCAATCCACGCTGGCGCTCCATCCCCGTGGCTGTCGAGATCGAAGAAGGGCTCAAGGCCGACATCGACAAGGTGCAGATCCAGCAGGTGCTGCTCAACCTCCTGCGCAACGCCTATGAGGCCGTCGAACCCTGCGCCGGCCGCAAGGTGATCGTGTCGGCGCGTCGCATCGAGGGCAGAATCGAAATCCGCATGCGCGACAACGGGCCGGGGCTCACGCCCGAAATCTGCGAACACCTGTTTCAACCCTTCCACACCACCAAGAGCGGCGGCATGGGCGTCGGCCTGTCGCTGTGCCGCAAGATCGTGGAAGCTCACGAGGGCCGCATGTGGCACGAGAAGGTTGAGCCCGGCGCCACCTTCTGCTTCACCGTGCCGGCGGCGGATTAAGGTGCAATCCGATCAATCGTTGGCATTGCTGATCATCTCCCGCGGGCAACTTTCCGCTGACGCAGCGGCAAGCGCCCAGGACACAGATCAAGCGATATCGCGGCCAAGGGCGGCACGCTTGCTTGACAGGTTTCGCGTCGGCCGGAACCCTGCGGGCGCATGGTGCACTCCGGACGCCTGGCAGGGATCGCTCTCGCATTCGCCGCGATGCTGCTGCGCGCCCTGTTGCCTGCAGGCTGGATGCCCAATCCCGGCGGCACATCGGGATCGCCGCTGGTGGTCTGCACCATGGACGGGCCGGGCCGCATGATGGCGGGCATGGGTGCGATGGGGGACATGGGCGGGGCGCCGGCGGATCGGCATCACGACCGGAACAGCCAGCACGACCATCCGGTCTGCCCCTTTGCGGCCGCGCCGCACCTGGCCCCGCCGGCCGCCACCGCGGCGCTTGCGATACCCTCCACGCTTGCCAGGGCCGAGCTGCGGACGGCGTGGATCGACGTTGCGAAACGCCCCGCACGCCACAGTCCGCAATCGCCGCGCGCTCCGCCAGAATCGGCCTGAACAACAAAATCCGCCGAAACCTGCGCCGATCACCCGGCGCACCAAATCATGCCGCGAGGATTCCATGTTGGACCTGCATTCGCGCTCGCCATTGCGGGCGTTCACCAAGCATCGGCGATCACCTTGCATTGCCGTTCTGATTTTCGCCACCGCGATGTTTTCCGCAAAGGCCTCGGCGTGCGCCTGCGGCTGCGCCGTGTTCGATGTCGGCACCAGCTCGCTGTTGCCGGCGGGACCGGGCGGCACGTTGTTCGCCGAATACGATTTCCTCGACCAGACCATCAACTGGAGCGGCAATTCGCGGGCGGCGGCCGCCGACAACGACGACAAGGAAATTCGCACCAACTTCTTCGTGGCCGGCGAACAGTACATGTTCAACGCCCGCTGGGGCGTGATGGCCGAGGTGCCGTTCACCAACCGATATTTCCGTACCACGGACGAGGATTCGGGCGACATCGTCGCCTTCGACCATACCGCGCTCGGCGACATCCGGCTGATGGGTGTCTATTCCGGCTTTGCCGAGGACATGTCGAGCGGCGTCGTGTTCGGCGTCAAGCTGCCCACCGGCGACAGCTCCTATGCCAATTTTGATCCCGACACCGAGATCGGCTCGGGCAGCACCGATCTTTTGCTGGGCGCCTATCACACCGGCGCGCTCGCCGCGGACCAGTCGTTCAGCTATTTCGGCCAGGTGCTGTGGCAGCACGAGCTGTCGCTCGAGCACGCCTACCGGCCGGGCGCGGAGCTGAACGGGGCGCTCGGCGTTTCCTACAACAACTGGATGATCGCGGACCTCCATGTGGCCCCGATCTTCCAGTTGATCGTGTCCAACCGCGGCCGCGACGGCGGGCTCGCCGGCGATCCCGGCAACACCGGATACACGCGCCTGATACTGTCGCCGGGGTTCGAGATCGACCGCGGCAACTGGAAGCTCTACGCCGACGTCGAAGTACCGGTGGTTCAGCACATGAACGGCAACCAGCTGGTAGCGCCGGTCGCGCTGAAGTTCATCGTGAGCCGGAACATCTGATCCAGGAGGGCGCAGTTGCCCACGCCTGCCCCGTTCAGGCCATCACGGCGAGCAGTAGAAGCCCGTGCCGTTCGACAACGGCACGCACTTGCGCCCGTTCAGAGGCTGGATGATGTCGAAAGCGCCCGGCTGGTTCAGCAGCTTGTAGTAGCAGGTCATGTTGCCGCCGCTCAAATGCGGAGGATTGAGCGGATCGAGCTGCACCGGGAACACGCCTTCGTTCGCCTGCCAGCCCTGGGCCATAAGCACGCCCGGGCTGAGCGGAAGGAATCTTACCTGCACCGTCGGCGGGCAGAGGATCGTCTTGGCGGGCATGGGACGCATGCCGCCCGGTCCCGGCTGGGCTGCGGCGACGAACGCAAACACTCCGGCTGCAAGAATGGCAGCAACGCTTGCACGGATCATGGTGAGCCCCATGAGAATCAAAAACCCCTCTGCCCGCGATTATAGCCATCGGCGCGCGACCAGGCGCTTTTGAGAGGCAAAACAAACAAATGGGATTTGGCAACGAACCACGCTACTTCGGCGGCGAAAGCTGCTCCTTCACCGCCGGGCCCGCCTTGGCGAAGTCCATCCTGCCGGCATGGCGCTGTTTCAGCGCCGCCATCACACGCCCCATGTCCTTGAGCGAGGACGCGCCGGTTTCGGCGATCGCGGCGGCGATCGCGGCGGCTGTTTCCGCCTCGTCCATCGGCCTGGGCATGAATTCGCGGATGATGGCGATCTCGTCGCGCTCGGCCTGGGCGAGTTCGGGCCGCCCGCCCTTGTCGTATAGCGCGATGGAATCCTCGCGGCTTTTGATCAGCTTGCCGAACAACGCCAGGATTTCGTCGTCGGAGATGCCGGCGCGGCTTTCCTCGGTACGGCTCGCGATGTCCTTGTCCTTGATGTTGGCCTGCACCAGCCTGAGGCAGCCAAGCCGCTTCTGATCGCGTGCCTTCATCGCTTCTTTGACCGCATTGTTCAAATCATCGCGCAAAGTCATGGCCGGTTCTCCGCTCAAACGGCCGGAATCTAGGACGATCGGGATAACCCGCAAAGCGGGGTAATTTGGGCGGTTGACCGCCCCCGGCGCGCTGCCTATTTTCGCCCAAATACGAGGCTTCCCATGACCGAGGTGATTTCAAGCTCCGCGCCCGAAGCGCAGGGCGTCTTTCCGCGCGCACGGCTGGTTTTGGCCGACGGCACCGTGTTCGAAGGCCACGGCTTCGGCGCGGAGGGCGAGGCCGTGGGCGAGGTCTGCTTCAACACCGCGATGACCGGCTACCAGGAAATCCTGTCGGATCCGTCCTATGCCGGCCAGATCATCTGCTTCACCTTTCCGCACATCGGCATCGTGGGCACCAATCACGAGGATGTGGAAGCGCTCACGCCCCACGTGCGCGGGCTTATCGTGCGCGCCGACGCGCGCGTGCCCTCCAACTACCGCTCTCTGATGGCGCTCGACGCTTGGCTGAAGAAGCACAACATCCCGGCGATCGCCGGCATCGACACGCGCGCGCTGACCGCGGCCATCCGCGAGAAGGGCATGCCGCACGGCATCATCGCCCGCTCGAACGACATCGCGGCGCTTACCAAGGCGGCGAAGGATTTTCCGGGACTCGTCGGCCTCGACCTCGCCAAGGACGTTTCGAGCCGCCAGACCTTCAAGTGGAACGAGACGCCGTGGGTGTGGAACCAGGGCTACGGCCGGCAGGAGGCGCCCGATTTCCGCTGTGTGGTGATCGACTACGGCGTCAAGCGAAACATCCTGCGCATGACCGCGGCGTTGGGCGCCGACGTGACCGTGGTTCCGGCGCAGTCCTCCCTCGACGACGTGCTGCGCCACCATCCGCAAGGAGTGATCTTGTCGAACGGGCCGGGCGATCCGGCAGCCACCGGCGCCTACGCCATTCCCGTGATCCGCGCGCTGATCGACCAGGGCCTGCCGCTGTTCGGCATCTGCCTCGGCCATCAGATGCTCGGGCTGGCGCTGGGCGGGGTGACCAAGAAGATGCCCCAAGGCCATCACGGCGCCAATCATCCGGTGAAGGACCTGGAGACGGGCAAGGTCGAAATCGTCTCCATGAACCACGGCTTCACGGTGGACGCCGACACATTGCCCCAGGGCGTCAAGCAGACCCACATCTCGCTGTTCGACGGCACGAATTGCGGGCTCAGAGTCGAAGGCGCGCCGGTGTTTTCGGTGCAGTACCACCCCGAGGCCTCGCCCGGGCCGATGGATTCGCACTACCTGTTCGACCGGTTCGCCGCGGCGGTGCGGGCGCGGATGTAGCGTTGCCCCACTTGTCATCGCCGCCAATGCGGACGATTCAGATGACGTTTGCAGCCGCCTTCGAGAGCGCACCGGCCTCACATGGATGGCGCGCAGTCGCGGGCCACGACACTTCTCTTTCGGTTCGGTCAGCGCTTCAGCTCGATCACGTCGAAGGTGGATTCGCGCGTGGGATACGGCAGCTCCAGCCGCGCGCGGCCGTCGTAGAGCAGCGTGAGCCTGCCGATCTGGTCGTCGGGCGTGATGTCGGAGCCGGCGCCGGCATGATTTCCGGAATAGGGATGCGGCTTCTCGCCCGTCACGTACGAGGCGCCGAGATAGACGTAGCCGTCGCCGTCCGGGTACAGCGTGCCCGACGTGCGCTGGCTGCCGGTGAGCTTCTCGAACTTGAGCGTGCCGCCGTGATCGGTGATGCGGCAGGAAAACCACGAATAGACGATCGCCGGGGTCAGCCCGCCTAGCTTCATCGTACGGCAGCGCCACTTGCCGGTCAGCGCGCGCGGGGTAGCCGCAACCGCACCCGATTGCAGCAGCGACTGGATGGAGGCGCGATCGCCGGGCGCGGCGGCCTCAGCCTCATTCAGGCCCTTGACGCGCGATTGGGCGAGCTGCGCCAAGCGTTGAACGTCGGCGGGCGCGGCGTCGTCCTGCCAGCCGGCGAAGGCCGGCGCGCTCAGCAAGAGAAGGAATGCTGCAGCGGCTCCGAGCCTCCTTTGTCTCGCCGCGGCGCGGCTCGCCACTTGCCCCGTTTCGCGGGGGCAGAAAGCTTCAGCTTTGCTCATTGCCATTGGATTTGTCCCCCTCGCCGTTGTCCGGCGCGATCCAGCCCTTGAGGTCGGCGGCCGGGGGCATGCCGACCACGTTGAAGCCGGCATCGACGAAATGCACCTCGCCGGTGACACCCTCGCTCATGTCACTCAACAGATAGACGGCGGCATCCCCCACGTGCTCGAGCTCGATCGAGCGCTTCAGCGGCGCGTGCGCCTTGTTCCACTTGAACACCACGCGCGCCTCGCCGATGGCCGAGCCGGCCAGCGTGCGCATCGGCCCGGCACTGATGGCGTTGACGCGGATGTGCTCCGGCCCCAGGTCGCTGGCGAGATAGCGCACGCTTGCCTCCAGCGCCGCCTTGGCCACGCCCATGACGTTGTAATTGGGCATGACGCGCGTGGCGCCGAGATAGGTCAGCGTCAAGAGCGAACCGCCGCCGCGATCGCGCATCAGTTGGGCGGCGCGGCGCGCCACGGTCGTGAACGAGTAGCAGCTGATCGACAGCGTGCGCACGAAATTGGCCCGGGAGGTGTCGACGTAGCGGCCCTTGAGTTCGGCGCGGTCGGAATGGGCGATGGCATGTACCACGAAATCGAGCCCGCCCCATTCCTTCTGCAGCGTTTCGAACACCGCATCGATTTCGTCATCGTTCTCGACGTCGCCGGGCATGACGAGCGAAGAGCCCAGCTCGGTGGCCAGCGGCTTCAGCCGACGCGCCTGCGCCTCGCCCTGATAGGTGAAGGCAAGCTCCGCGCCTTGCGCGGCCAGCGCGCGCGCGATGCCCCAGGCGATGGAGTGGTCGTTGGCGATGCCCATGACCAAGCCGGCCTTGCCTTCCATCAGGTCTGTCGGTTTGGTCATGGCGGGCAGGCTCTCTTAATCCAAGATCGTCATCCCCGGCGAGCATCGCGCCTCGCGCGAGGCGAGGGAAGGGGACCCAGATGGTCAAGGTGAATCGCCGGCGACAGACTAGCCGCGATTCAAAGGGTTGGGCAAACCGGTCAACGTCGCGCTGCCGAAAACACCCAAGCTCCTTTCCTTCGCGTGCGCCTTCGGCGCCCGCTCAGCCGGGGACGACGGGATGGCTCAACCCGCGCAGCGCTGGAAAACCAGGGTGGCGTTGGTGCCGCCGAAGCCGAAGCTGTTGGACAGCACTCGCTCCAGCCTGGCGTTGTCGATGCGGCTTCGCACCACGGGCGCGTCCGCGATCTCGGGATCGAGTTCGTCGATGTTGGCGCTTTCGGCGATGAAGCCGCCTTGCATCTGCAGCAGCGAATAGATCGCTTCGTGCGCCCCCGCCGCCCCCAGCGAATGGCCGCTGAGCGACTTGGTGGAATTGACCGGCGGAATCGCCTTGCCGAACACCTCGCGTAGAGCCTTGATCTCGGTGACGTCGCCCACCACCGTGGAAGTGCCATGCGCGTTGATGTAGTCGATGGGGCCCTTCACCGCGGCGATCGCCTGTTTCATGCAGCGCACCGCGCCCTCGCCCGAGGGCGCCACCATATCGTGGCCGTCGGAGGTGGCGCCGTAGCCTACCAGTTCCGCATAGATCTTCGCGCCGCGGGCCAGTGCGCGCTCGATCTCCTCCAGCACCACGACGCCGCCGCCGCCGGCGATGACGAAACCGTCGCGGTCCTTGTCGAAGGCGCGCGAGGCCTTGGCGGGCGTGGCGTTGTGCTTGGACGACATCGCGCCCATGGCGTCGAACAGAGCCGACAGCGTCCAGTCCAGCTCCTCGCCGCCACCCGCGAACATCACGTCCTGCTTGCCCCACTGGATCTGCTCGGCGGCGTTGCCGATGCAGTGCGCGCTGGTGGCGCAGGCCGAGCTGATCGAATAGTTCACGCCCTTGATCTTGAACCAAGTCGAGAGCACCGCCGAGCAGGTCGACGACATGCATTTGGGCACCGCAAACGGGCCGATGCGCTTGGGTCCGGAAGCCTTGGCGATTTCGTCGGCGGCAAACAGCGCGCGCGTGGAGGGCCCGCCCGAGCCCACGATCAGGCCGGTGCGCTCGTTGACGATGTCCTTGTCTTCCAGGCCCGAATCGCGCAGCGCTTGATCCATGGCAAGCCAGGCATAGGCCGCCGTGTCGCCCATGAAACGCCGCGCCCGGCGGTCGATTGCGGCTTCGAGATCGATCCTGACCGCGCCTTCCACCTGCGAACGGAAGTTCATGTCGCGATGGCTGGGCGCCGCCGCGATGCCCGACTTGGCTTCGCGCAAGGAGGCCGTGACCTCCTGCGCGTTGTTGCCGATGGATGAGACGATGCCTAAGCCGGTGACGACGACGCGTCTCATGGCCGGATTCCTTTTCGAGCGGCTTCGCTTGGCGGCGAAGCGTTATGCGGGCTGTACCGAATCCTGGAACAAGCCGACGCGCAGGTCCTTGGCTTCGTAGATCGTGTTGCCGTCGACCCGCATCACGCCGTCGGCGATGCCCATCACCAGCCGGCGCATGATCACGCGCTTGAAGTCGATCGTGTAGCTGATCAGCTTGTTGGTCGGCAGCACCATGCCGGAGAACTTCACTTCGCCGACGCCGAGCGCGCGGCCCTTGCCCGCTCCGCCCAGCCAACCGAGGAAGAAACCAACCATCTGCCACATGGCGTCGAGGCCGAGGCAGCCCGGCATCACGGGGTCGCCCTGAAAGTGGCATTTGAAGAACCACAAATCAGGCTGCACATCCATCTCGGCGATGACTTGGCCCTTGTCATGGGCGCCGCCGCGGTCGGCTATCCTGATAATGCGGTCGAACATCAGCATGGGCGGCATCGGCAATCGGGCATTGCCATGGCCGAAAAGCTCCCCCTTGGCGCATGCCAAAAGGCCCGCCAAGTCGAAGCTCGCCTTGCGAACGGGGTGGGATTGATCCACTTTTTCTTGGTCCTTCAACAACTTACCCCCTTTCTTTACTCTAAGGGGCACCTGCGACGATTTCTACGTTAGAACCATTCTAACGACTGGTGTACTATCCTATCAAGGATCGCGCTCGGGTTCATAGACCGTGTGAGCGGCAAAGGCGAGCGCAAAGCGAAGGCTCCAACCGACCGGATTCGCGGGGGTCGGCAGACAAAGGACGGCGACCGTTATGCGTAAGAAAATGCGGGAAAACACCAACGAATCGGCTGTGGCGCGGTTGCGGGAAGCGGGCCTTCGCCCCACTCGTCAGCGCAACGAACTTGCCGACCTGTTGTTCAAGGACGGAAACCGCCATCTCACTGCGGAAACCCTGCACGCCGAAGCGGTCAGCAAGGGCATCCGGGTGTCGCTGGCGACCGTGTACAACACGTTGCACCAGTTCACCCATGCCGGCCTTCTGCGCCAGGTGATGGTGGATGCGACGCGCAGCTACTTCGACACGAACACCGTGGAGCACCACCACTTCTATTACGAAGACGAGGGCATGCTGACCGACATCCCCGGCTCGGAGATGGTGGCTGTCGAAAACGTGCCTAATGCTCCGGACGGCACCAAGGTGTCGCGGGTTGACGTTGTGGTACGCCTGAAACGCAACTGAGACTAATTTAGAATAATTCTAAATCGCTTGACTCGAAGCCCCTGGCTCCGCATTCTCCGGTCGTGTTCGCGGCACTGAAGGAGAAAGGGCCTATGGCGAATCTCAAGGACAGCAAGACTGCGGAAAACCTGAAGGCGGCTTTTGCCGGCGAAAGTCAGGCGAACCGGCGCTATCTCTATTTCGCGCAGAAGGCGGACGTCGAAGGTTACAATGACGTTTCGGCGGTGTTTCGTTCCACGGCGGAAGGTGAAACCGGTCATGCGCACGGCCATCTCGAATTCCTCGAAGCGGTTGGCGATCCGGCCACCGGCGCGCCGATCGGCGACACCGCGATGAACCTCAAGGCATCCATCGCAGGCGAGACGCACGAATACACCGACATGTATCCGGGCATGGCCAAGACCGCGCGCTCGGAAGGCTTCGACGAGATTGCCGACTGGTTCGAGACGCTGGCCAAGGCCGAGAAGAGCCACGCCGGGCGATTCCAGAAAGCGCTTGACACGCTGGGGAAATAGCAAAGGGCGAACAGGCAGTAGCGAATAGCGAATAGGGGCAAGGTCCCTGTTTGTCTTCCCTATTCGCCATTCGCGATTCGTGATGGCCAAAGAGGGCAGTCTTCAGGCGCCGGTTCGCCACCCGATTGCCTGGCGCGATCCCGACTTTCACGACGAAGCCAAGCTCGACGCCGAGATGCGGCGCGTGTTCGAGATCTGCCACGGCTGCCGGCGCTGCTTCAATCTGTGCGATTCCTTCCCCCGCCTGTTCGACCTGATCGACGCCAGTCCGGACGAGGTTGCCGGCGTCAAGTCGGATGATTTCGCGCAGGTCGTGGAAGCCTGCACGCTGTGCGACATGTGCTTCCTCACCAAATGCCCTTACGTGCCGCCACACGAATTCAACCTCGACTTCCCCCACCTGATGCTGCGGCACCGGGCGGCGCAGGCGGCCCGCGGCAAAAGCGACTTCGCCGCGCGCCAACTTGCGCAAATGGATCGCAACGGCCGCCTGGCAAAGTTCGCATCCCCGGTCGTGAACTGGGCGGGCAGGCGCGGCAACGCCGTCACCCGGCCGCTGATGGAGAAAACCGCGGGCATCCACCGCGACGCCAACCTGCCCAGCTTCGCCGCGCGCACTTTCATGGCGGAAGAAAAGCGCGCGCCTGTTTCGCCCAACCCGACTGCGCCTGCCTTCGGCAAGCGCAAATGCGCGATCTATGCCACCTGCTTCGTCAACTACAACAAGCCTTCCACCGGGCTTGCCGCGCGCGCCGTGCTCAATCACCTGGGTGTGGAGACGGTCGCCGCCTATCCGGGCTGTTGCGGCATGCCGTTCCTGGAGCAGGCCGAGCTGGCGCGCGTGGCAACAAACGCCGCGAAGATCGCGGGCGAGCTTATGAAGCTGGTGAACGAAGGCTTCGACATCGTCACGCTGACGGCTTCCTGCGGGCTGATGCTGAAATTCGAATGGCCGCTGATCCTGCCCGAGAACGAGGACGTCCAGGCCTTGAGCCAGGTCGCGTATGACATCGACGAATACGTCATCGACATCGCCAGGAACGAGGGCCTGCCCGCGGGCATGCAGGCGCTGCCGGAGGGCGTCAGCGTACACATCGCCTGCCACGAGCGCGCGCAGGTGATGGGCCAGAAATCGGCCGAGATGCTGAAGCTGATCCCGGATACGCCGGTCACCGTGATCGAACGCTGCTCGGGCCATGGCGGCACGTTCGGGGTCATGAAGGCGACGCAGCCGAGCGCGGTGAAGATAGGCCGGCCAGTGTTCCGTGCCGCCGCGAACGCCGCGCGCGGGCACATCGTCTCCAGCTGTCCGCTTGCCGCCCAGCACATCGCGGAGAACGTCAAGGACATGGCCGCCAAGGACGGCTTGCGCGCCGCCGAGCCCGAACATCCGATCGAGATCATGGCGAAGGCGTATGGATTGAAATGAGGCATTGGCCGACCCTCATGCTGAGTTTGTCGAAGCATGAGGGCGTGGAGAACGCGATGAGCGCCAGAGACCGCAAAATCACCCCAGCCGACATCCTCTCCGACGCCGAATACGCTGCGCGGCGCAGCGAGCTGCGTGCGGGGCTGATCGCCGTCAAGCAGAACCGCCGCATGGAGGTGGGCCCGTTCGCCACCTTCTATTTCGAGAACTACGACACCATGTGGCTGCAGGTCATGGAGATGCTGCGCATCGAGAAGGGCGGGCCCACGCAGGCCGCGGGCGAGCTCGAAACCTATAATCCGCTGATCCCGCAAGGCGCCGAGCTGATCGCCACGCTGATGCTGGAGATCGAAGACGCCGCCGTGCGCGACCGCACGCTTGTGACGCTGGGCGGCATCGAGGAGACTGTCGTCCTCGAGATCGGCGCCGACCGCATCAAGGCCGCGCCCACCGAATACGAGGACCGCACCACGCCCGAGGGCAAGACTTCGAGCGTGCACGGGCTGCGCTTTTCGCTGACCCCGGACCAGATCGCGCGTTTCAAAAGTGGCGGCGAGCGCATCGTTCTTTCCATCGGGCATCCCAATTACGGTCACCTCGCGGTGATGACGGACGCGGTGCGCACCGCGCTGGCCAGGGATTTCGCCTGATCACCACTTGACCTTGCCCGCCGCGATCGCCGCGAAGGCGTCCGGCGTCAGCGGCTTGTAGCGGGCCGCGGCGGCATCGAACCAGAACAGCGGATCCGGGATGATGGCAGGATCAAAGCCCTGCTTCACCAGATCGGCCTTCTTCAGCTTGAACGTGCCGGTGATCTCGAGCTGGGGCCGAAGCCGCAGGAACAGAGGTCGCGCGTAGGGGGGCAGTTCGATCTTCCCAGCCAAGCCCGCCGGATCGAAGCCCTGCTTGGCCACCAGCGCCGCCATGCCTGCCCGCCCGTCGCAGCCCGGCACGTCGACCCCGTAGACGTTTACCTCGAGGATCTCGGGCACCACGCTCAAGGCCTCGGCCACTTCGCTGGTGGCTACGTTCTCGCCCTTCCAGCGGAAAGTGTCGCCGATGCGATCGACGAAATAGAAGTAGCCATGGCGGTCGCGCTTCAACAGATCACCGGTGCGGAACCAGACGTCGCCCTTGGCGAAGACGTCGCGCAACACCTTCTTCCTGGTGTCCTCCGCCGCGGTGTAGCCTTCGAAGCCGCGCCCGGGCCGCTCGGTGATGGCGCCGATCGCCTCGCCGACCTCGCCCGGCGCGCACTCGATGCAGAAGCCGTCGGAGCCCCTGACCGGCGCCTCGCCTGCCACGTCGAAGCGCACGATCCGCGTGGGGAAGATCGAGCGCATGTACTTCGGCACCCGCCCCACCGCGCCCACCACGTTGTCGTAGTTCAGCATCGAGACGTTGCCTTCGGTGGCGCCGTAGAACTCGACGACGCGCGAGATGCCAAAGCGCTTCTTGAACGGCACCCATATCTCCGGCCTCAGCCCGTTTCCGGTGCAGCCGCGCAGGTGATGGATGCCGTCATGGGCATCGGGCGGCGCGTTGAGAAGATAGCGGCACAGCTCGCCGACATAGGCAAAGAGCGTGGCGCGGTATTGGCGCACGTCGGACCAGAACTCGTGGGCCGAGAACTTGCGCTTGACGATGACGGCGCCGCCCGCCGTCAGCGTCATGCCGACGGCGCAGATGCCGCCGGTGGCGTGATAGAGCGGCAGCGTCACATAGGTGCGGTCGGCGGCATTGGTGTTCAGCGCGCCGGCGAAGCCGTACATCATGTACATCATGCGGAAGTGGGAGAAGTTGGCCGCCTTGGGCATGCCGGTGGTGCCGGAGGTGTAGATGTAGAGCGCGTTGTCCCTGGCGCTGAGGCCGTTGCGCAGATCTTTGTCGGGCCGCACGGGCGAGGCCGCCGCGAGCGCCACGTCGAGATTCCGGGCGCCGCCGCCGCCCAGCGACCACACCTCGGGCATCGGGAAGATGGCGCGTGCCACGTCGGCGAGCGCAGGGCACAGTTCGGCGCCGACGATCGCCGCCTTGGCCCGCGCGATCGCGATGGAATGGGCGAGCGGGGCACCCTTCAGATTGGCGTTGATCAGCGCGGCCACCGCCCCCAGCTTGTTGAGGCCGAGCCAAGCCATCAGATATTCGGGGCAGTTCTCCACGAACAGCGCCACCACATCGCCGCGCCTGATGCCTTGGGCGCGTGCCCAATTGGCGAAGCGGTTGGCGCCTTCATCGAAGACGCGGTAGCTGATCACGCGGTCGAGATAGAGGATGGCCGGCGCATCCGGCGTCTTGTCGGCCCATTCCTCGACCACGTCGACGAAGATGCGCGCGCCCTCGCGCTTGATGTGGCGCATGCGCCAGAAGGTTCGCGCCACCGTCCTGATGTAGTTATATTCGCGCGCCGGGTTCATCACGGCCAAGGATATGATCGTTGACATGAGCGTCAAGGCGGACGAGCACCTCGACCTGCGCGGATTGAAGTGTCCACTGCCGGCGCTGATGGCCAGGCGCGCACTGCTCCGTACCGCTTACGGAAGCGTCATCGAGGTCGTCTGCGACGATCCCCTAGCGGCAATCGACGTGCCGCACATGTGCCGGCAGGAGAACTTCGAAGTGGTGGCGGCGGCGCGCGACGGCGACGCCGTGCGGCTGTGGCTGCGGCGCGGCCAGTGATTATTTCGGCGCCTCCGGCGGCTTCGCCATGGGACGCATGTGCTCGAGCACGTCCTGGGCGTTGAGCGCCCGCGGCTGGTTGCTGGCCTGATCGTCCGTCAACAGAATGATTTCGGCATAGGCCTCGTAGCGGGTGATGGGACGCGCGGTCACGTCGGTGTCCATGCCCCAGCCGCCGGTGCGCCAGGAGTGCCAGTACCAGCCGTATCCGCGCCAGCCCGGCCAGCCGACAAAGTCGCTCTGATAGCTCGTCTTGGCCTCGGTATCGCGGGCATCGAACATGAACCAGCGGTAGCCGGCATGAAGCGTGACCTCGGCCGAGCGCAGCAACAGATAGTTCTCCACCGTGTCGCGCCGGGTGGCGGAATTGCCGGTGAAGGTCACGCGGTAGCGGTTGGAGGCGAGCTGCTCATCGGTGTAGCCGGTGCCGTTGGCCAGCGGCTGGTAGGTGGCGGGTGTTTCGCATCCCGCAACCGCTGCGACGGCCGCGGCCAGCGCCGCAGCCCGCCAACCCATCGCTGGGCGCATGTGAAATCTCCTTGGCCGGCAGATGCTAAAGCGCGGAACACCGTTCGGTTCCGCCGCCGATGTCGCCCCGTGCCAAGCGCAACGGAACCCTGAGACAACTTGCCTATTGATAACTGACTGGTAAGTTATTAATTTGCGAGCATGAACCAAGCCGAAGCCCGACCGGTCAAATCCTGGAGCCGCCGCAAGCAGGCCCGTCCCGGCGAGATCCTGGAAGCCGCCCTCAGTGTGTTTGCGGAGAAGGGCTTTGCCGCCGCCCGCATGGAAGACATCGCCGCCAAAGCCGGCGTCACCAAGGGAACCATCTACCTCTACTTCCAGAGCAAGGAAGACGTGTTCAAATCGCTCGCCCGCGTGCATGTCGGCGACACGCTTTCGAGCGCCATCGCGCAAGCCAAGGACTACCAGGGCTCGGTGCGCGATTTCCTCGTCATGATGCTGGCGATCATGTCCGCCAAGATCGAAAGCGGCCAGGTGGCGGTGTTGCCCAAGATCATCATTTCCGAAAGCGGCAACTTCCCGGAGCTCGCCCGCTTCTGGCGCGAAGAGGTCATCGACAAGGCGCTGGGCATGTTGGCGGGCGTGGTTGCGGGTGGCATCGCGCGCGGCGAAGTGCGCGACGACGTGACGCCGGAATACGTCGCCAGGCTGTGCGTGGCGCCGGTCATCATGTCGATCATCTGGCGCACCGTGATCGCGCCCACCGACAAGATCCCGTTCGATTACCGCAAATTCCTCGCGCTCCATCTTGACGTCTTGATGCGCGGGCTTTCACCCGAAGGACACACGCCATGAACGTCAAACCGCTTGCGCTTGTCTTGGTGGCGCTGCTCGCCGGTTGCCAGAAGGAGCATCAAGGCACCTGGCTCGGCTATGCCGAGGGCGATCAGGCCTTCGTCGCCGCCCCGCTGGCCGGCTGGGTGACCGAGGTCAAGGTCGAACGCGGCGCCTGGGTGAAGAAGGGCGAGCTCCTGTTCACCCTTGATTCCACCAGCCAGAAGGCGGCCCGCGACCAGGCCCAAGCCGCCATCGCCCAGGCCGAAGCCAATCTGGAGCAGGCCGAGGCTAATCTCGAACTCGCCAGGAAGCAGTTTGAACGCCAGCAGGGGCTGATGAAAAGCGCGGCGACCTCGCAGCAGGCCTACGACCAGGCCAAGTCCGCCTATGACGCGGCGGCGGCACAGGTGGCCGAGATCGAAGCCGCCGAGAACCAGGCCCACGCCAGTCTCTCCAGCGCCGCCTATCAGCTTTCGCAGCGCGAGGTCGTGTCGCTGACCGAGGGGCGCGTGCAGGACGTCTATTTCCGCCAGGGCGAATACGTGCCGGCGATGACTCCGGTGGTATCGGTGCTGCCGCCTGCCAACGTCTACGTGCGCTTCTTCGTGCCGGAGGACCAGTTCGCCAGCATGCATCTGGGCCAGAAGGTGCGCGTGCATTGCGACGGCTGCGCCGACAACATCGAGGCCACCATCACCTTCATCGCCGCGCAGGAGGAGTTCACCCCGCCGGTCATTTTCTCCAACCAGAGCCGCAAGCAGCTCGTCTTCAAGGTCGAGGCGCGCGCGCCGGGCGGATTGAAGCTCAATCCCGGCCAACCCGTGGACGTGGACCCGCTATGAACGGCTTTTCCGATGACCGGCGCGCCTCCGGCCGCCACGCCGACCCTGGCGGCTCGCCGGCAATGGCCATAGACGTCCGAGGGTTGACCAAGCGCTTCGGCAAGAAGCTCGCGGTCAACGGCATCGACATCGCCGTGCCCGAAGGACAGGTGTGGGGATTTTTGGGCCCCAACGGCTCGGGCAAGACCACCACCATTCGCATGCTGTGCGGCCTGCTCAACGCCGATGCGGGCGAAGGCACCTGCCTTGGCTACGACTTCCGCAACCAGTCCGAGCAGATCAAGCGCGAGACCGGCTACATGACCCAGAGGTTCAGCTTCTGGGAAGACCTCTCCATCCGCGAGAACCTCGATTTCGTGGCGCGCGCCTACGGCCTGAAAAAGCGCCGCGCCCTGGTCAACGGAACCCTCGAGAAGCTGGGGCTTGAGCATCGCCAGAACCAGCTCGCCAGCGCCTTGTCGGGCGGCTGGAAGCAGCGCATGGCGCTGGCGGCCTGCACGCTGCATTCGCCCAGGCTGCTCTTGCTCGACGAGCCGACGGCCGGCGTCGACCCCAAGGCGCGGCGCGATTTCTGGAACGAAATCCACGCGCTTTCCGCGGACGGCATCACCGTGCTGGTCTCGACCCACTACATGGACGAGGCCGAACGCTGCGACCGCATCGTGTTCATCAGCGTGGGCAATATCGTGGCACGCGGCACCGTGGCCGACATCATCGAACAATCCGGCCTGATCACCTTCACCGTCGAAGGCGAAGGGGCCCGCGCGCTCGCCGAAGGCCTGCGCGGGGCTCCCGGCGTGGTGTTCGTGGCCTTCTTCGGCGCGCTGCTGCACGTTTCCGGCTACGACCGCGGGCTTCTGGAGAAGGCGCTCGCACCTTATCGCATGGATCCCTCGCTCAGAATCGCGGAGACCACGCCCAGCCTTGAGGACGTCTTCATCCAGCTGCAGCAGAAGGACGAGGGAGGCAACGCGTGAACGGCCACCGCTTCACCATTCACCGCGTTCTCGCCATCCTGGGCAAGGAATTGATCCAGATGCGGCGGGACCGCATGACGCTGGGACTGCTGATCGGCATCCCCCTGATGCAGCTTTTCCTGTTCGGCTACGCCATCAACATGGTGCCGCGCCACCTGGCCACCGTGGTGTCGATTTCCGATCCCGGCCCGTTCTCCGATTCGATCGTGTCGGCACTGGCCAATTCGAGCTATTTTGACGTGGTGAAGGCGACCAATTCGCCCGCCGAAGCGCGTCAGATGCTGGCCGAAGGCAGCGCCAGCTTCGTGCTCGAGATCCCGGTCAACTTCTCGCGCGACCTGGTGCGCGGCGCCAAGCCGAACCTTCTCGTCGAAGCGGACGCCACCGATCCCGCGGCGGGTTCCTACGCCATCGCCGCCATTCCCAACATCGCCACCGCCGCCTTGCGCGACGATCTGGTGGGGCCGTTAGCTGCGCGCGCCGAGGCCGAGCCTGCGTTCGGCGTGGTGGTGCACAGCCTCTACAACCCGGAGATCAACACCCAGTACAACATCGTGCCGGGCCTGTTGGGCGTCATCCTGACGATGACCATGGTGATGGCGACCTCGATCGCGCTGACGCGCGAGCGCGAGCGCGGCACCTATGAGAACCTGCTCGCCATGCCGACGCGGCCCGTGGAAATCATGGTGGGCAAGATCACGCCCAACATCTTCGTCGGTGCCTTCCAGTGCGCGCTGATCCTGTCGTTGGCCAAATTCGTGTTCCACGTGCCGATGATCGGCTCCTTCGGGCTGTTGGCCGCGACCTCGACCGTCTACATCACTGCCCTGCTCGCGGTCGGCTACACCATCTCCACCATCGCGCAAAACCAGATGCAGGCGATGCAGATGACGTTCTTCTTCTTCCTGCCTTCGATCATGCTGTCGGGATTCATCTTCCCGTTCCGCGGCATGCCGGTCTGGGCGCAATGGATCGGCGAGACCATCCCGATCACGCATTTCCTGCGTATCGTTCGGGGCATTCTGCTCAAGGGCAACGGCGTGGCCGAAGTGTGGCCCGATGTCTGGCCTATGATTCTCTTTTTGTTCGCCGCAGGAACGCTGGCGGTGATGCGCTTCCGTCGGACCCTCGATTAAGGCAATCGTGACGTGCTGTGCAGCGGTTTGACGCAGTAACCCGCACCGCATGCATAATCCGGGGCGTATGAGATTCGTTCTTAGGCCTCGAAACACGCGGGGCGCGTGCACGCTCTTGCCAAAAAAACCGTTGCGTAACAAATTCACCGCGCCTGAAGCGGGCGGCTGCCCTTGCGGCAAGCTCACAAGCGGTAATGGGGAACGAAAGTCCGCATGTCTGACCTGTCGCTGATTCTGCAGTGCGGGCTCGCGCTAGTTCTCGTGCTGCTGGCGCTGTTGTCGGCCCAACTGGTGATGCTGGGTTTCTTGCGTCTGTTCCGTCCGGCCCAGCGCCTGCGCCGGCCTGATCTTCCGGATGAGGCGCTGCCCGAGGTTCTGGTGCAACTTCCGGTGCGCAACGAGGGCGCGCTGGCGCTGCGTGTGGCGGCCGCGGCGTGCCGGCTCAACTGGCCCAGGCACAAACTCGAGATCCAGCTTCTCGACGACGGCAGTGCCGAGAACCATGAAGACTTGAAGCGCGCGGTGGTGGCCGTGGTGCCGGAGGGCGTCAATCTGAAAGTGCTGCGCCGCGGCGAGCGCACCGGCTTCAAGGCGGGCAACCTCGCTTTCGGGCTGGCCCATTCCGAGGCGCCGTTCGTGGCGGTGTTCGACGCGGATTTCGAGCCCATGCCCGATTTTCTCTACCGCACCGTCCCCGCGCTGATCGCCGACGAAGGCCTGTGCTTCGTGCAGGCGCGCTGGAGCCATGCCAATCGCGACAAGAACTGGCTGACGCGGGCGCAGGGTCTGTTGCTCGACGCGCATTTCGCCGTGGAACAGGAGGCGCGCTTCCGCGCCGGGCTGCCGATCTCGTTCAACGGCACCGCGGGCGTATGGCGGCGCGAAGCCATCGAGAACGCCGGCGGCTGGACCGGCGACACTCTGACCGAAGACCTCGACCTTTCGATGCGCTGCGCGCTGAAGGGCTGGCGCGGGGCGTATGTCGCCGACGTGGTGGTGCCGGGCGAACTGCCTGAAACGGCAGCGGCCTGGCGGGCGCAGCAGGCGCGCTGGACCAAAGGCCATGCGCAATGCGCGCGCAAGCTTCTGCCAGCGGTGTGGGCAAGCGCGATGCCGCTGCCGCGCAAGGCGGCAATGACGCTGCAGATGTGCCAGTGGGCGTTCTATTCGCTGGCGTTCACCAGTGCGGCGATCAGCCTGACGCTGATGTACATGGCGGCGGTCTACCTGCATGCCGTGGCGACGCTGGGCTTGACGGTGACCGCTTTCGGCCTTTCCTCGAGCTTGGGCTACATTTGGCTGGGGCAGAAGATGCTCGGCCGTGACCGCATGATCGGCCTGCACCGCTCGCTGTTGCTCGCCATCGTGTTCCCGAGCGGGCTCGTGCTCGCCAACACGCGCGCGACTTGGGAAGCCTTCTTCTCGACCGAGATGAACTTCAACCGCACGCTGCGCGCGGGCGAGCGCTATGTCGGCGGCTGGCGCGGCGGTCCGGAACTTCTAGTCGGCGTCGTGCTGCCGGTGTTCGCGTTTGCCGAATCCGCCTGGAGCGCGCCGTTCTTCGCGTTTGCCGTGGCGGGGCTGATCTCGATCGGCGGCATGGGATTGTCCGCCACGATTCCGCAGGACGCACGCGTCACGCGGCGTTTTCCGATGCGCGACTGAACGCGGCGGTAAATACGATTCGATAAAAATCGAACTATTCGCCTAACCTCGCCTTGAAATGGCTCTGGCAGCATCATTGGCGCGGCCGCTGCCGCTGGAGCGCTACGAGGATCGGTGATGGTGGGGTCATTCGTTCGGCTCGCGGCGGCGGCCTTCTTGTCTGCCGCCTTGGCCGCCTGTTCCACCCCCTCGACCTATTACGGCGAGGAGTCGAGCCAAGGCGACGCCGCCGCGCCGCGCGCCCCGCAAGGTTCCGTGCTGCAATGCGTGCCCTATGCACGCGAGCATTCCCGCATCATGCTCTACGGCGACGCCTACACCTGGTGGGACCAGGCGGAAGGCAAATACGCGCGCTCCACCGTGCCGAGCGACGGCGCCGTCATGGCGCTCTACAATTACGCGGGTCCGCAACGCGGCCATCTGGCGGTCGTCCGCCGCATCGTCGGCAGCCGCGAAATCCGCGTCGACCACGCCAACTGGCTGGATGACGGCGAGATCTTCGTCGACGACCCCGTGCGCGACGTCAGCCCCGACAACGACTGGAGTCAGGTGCGCATCTATAACGTCCGCAACGGCGCCTGGGGCGGGCGCATCTATCCGGTCCAGGGCTTCATCGGACCCGGCCCCGACGACAACACCGTGTTGGCCGACCGGCGGTCGACGCCCGTGCGGATGGCGCAGAAGCCGGCCGAGCGGCAAGCAGGCTCTCCGGCCGCGACGCGCCACGACTATGTCGCGGACCTGCTCCAGGACGATCCCGCCTTCGCCCCGGGCAACGATGCCGCCACCGATCCGGATGATGGCAGCGAGCAATAACAGGCACTTAGGCGATTCTTCGCGCCAATCTGCCTCGCCCCTCTTTGTGCCGGTCGGAAGCCGGATTATGGTCCGCGCCCTCGCACGCCGAGGCGCGCCGCGCGTATAGGAATCGGGCCAGACAACCAACCGGCCGTGAACGACCAACCAACCCCGCCCCCGGACGATCCTCTGGACGCCGCACGGCTGAAGCTGCCGCACGGACCAGAGCCGACCACGTTGAAGCGCAAGGCGTTCCTGACGCTGGCCGCGCTGGGCGTGGTGTTCGGCGACATCGGCACAAGTCCGCTCTATGCGCTGCGCCAGACCGCGTTGGCCGCCGAGCAGCATTTGGCGCTGCAGAACGCCATTTTCGGCGTGGTGAGCCTGATCGTGTGGTCGTTGGTGATCGTGGTGACCTTCAAGTACGTCACCCTCATCATGCGCGCCGACAATGGCGGCGAAGGCGGTGAGCTGGCGCTTGCCTCGCTTGCCCACCGCATCCAGGGGCTGGACCGGCGCATGAAGCTGGCCATCGGTACGGCCGCGATCCTAGGCCTGTCGCTGTTCGTGGGCGACGGCATGCTGACCCCGGCGATTTCGGTGCTGTCCGCGGTGGAAGGCCTGTCGGTGACGAGCAAGGCGTTTGCGCCCATCGTGGTGCCGCTGTCGCTGGCGATCCTGATCGGCCTGTTCGCGCTGCAGTCGCGCGGCACGGCGCAGGTGGGGCGCCTGTTCGGCCCCGTCATGGTGATCTGGTTCGTGGTCATCGGCGTGCTGGGCCTGGCCTCGATCGTCAAGACGCCGGAAATCCTGTGGGCGCTCAGCCCGCATTACGGCCTGATGCTGTTCGTGCGCGAACCGTGGACGGCTTTCGTGGCGCTGGGCTCCGTCGTGCTGGCGGTGACCGGCTGCGAGACGCTTTACGCGGACATGGGTCATTTCGGCAAGGCGCCGATCCGCACGGCCTGGCTTGCCTTCGTCCTGCCGGCCGTGCTGCTCAACTATTTCGGGCAGGGCGCCGCCCTGCTGCGCGCGCCCCATCTCGCCTCGGCGGCGTTCTATGCGCTGGCGCCGGGCTGGGCGCATTATCCGCTGGTGATCCTGGCCACCATCGCCACCATCATCGCTTCGCAGGCGGTGATCTCGGGCGTGTTCTCGATCACGCGGCAATCCGTCCAGCTCGACATGCTGCCGCGCATGCAGATCCGCCACACCTCGGCCACCGATTTCGGCCAGATCTACGTGCCGCGGATGAACTCCGTGCTCGCCACCGGCGTCGTGCTCATCGTGCTCATCTTCAAGAGCTCGAGCGCACTGGCGGCGGCCTACGGCATCGCGGTGACCGGCGAAATGTTCATCTCCACCATGCTGGTGGCGATGATCGCGCTGCGCGAGTGGCAGTGGAACCGATATGCCGTGTTCGGCGTGTTCGGCCTGTTAGGCATGATCGACCTCTGCTTCCTATCGTCGAACGCACTCAAGTTCGTCGAAGGCGGCTGGCTGCCGCTGTTCATCGCGGCCTGCGTGTTCCTGGTGATGGAAACCTGGCGGCTGGGACGACGCGTCCTGCTCGACCGCATCCGCAACGAATCGATGCCGATGAACCTGTTCCTGGAACGCGCCGACAAGACGCCGGTGCGCGTGGCGGGCACGGCCGTGTTCCTGTCGGCGCGTGCCGACGCAGTTCCGGGGGCGCTGCTGCACAATCTGAAGCACAACAAGGTGCTGCACGAGCGCGTCATCATCTGCCAGGTGGTGGTCGACGACACCCCGTTTGCGGCGCCCGACAAGCGGCTTGAGGTCGACAAGCTCGGCAAGGGCTTCTTCGCCGTGCACATCCATCACGGCTTCTTCGAGACGCCCGACGTGCCCAAGGCGCTCACCGAGGCGCGCGCCTTCGGGCTGGCTATCGATCCCGAAACCACCACTTTCTTCATCGGCCGCGAGACGCTGGTGCCGGCGGAGCATTCGCCGCTGCCGCCTTGGCGCCGCTGGCTCTACTTGAAGCTCGCATCCAACGCGCTGTCGCCGGCCCGCTTCTACCATTTGCCGCCGAACCGGGTGGTGGAGCTGGGAGCGCAGGTGACGATTTGAGCGTCGCCCTTCGAGGCCCCGCGCGTCATGCTGAGGTGCGAGTGTGAGGCGAGCCTCGAAGCACGCGCGGGGCACCTCAGGGTGACGCTTCAATCCAATGCATAGACGCACGCCTTCAGGTACGCGCTTTCCGGCAGCATGGGATGAATGGGATGGTCGGGGCCGGCGCCCGACTGGCGGACGAGGCGGCCGCCGCGCGCGGCGCGGCCGATGCCAGTGGCGCATTCGGCGGCGAAGCGCTCTGCCGGAATATTGTGCGAGCACGAGGCGAGAAAGACGACGCCGGCCGGCGCGGTCACGGAAGCCGCAAGGCGCGCCAGCTTGCGATAAGCCTTGGCGCCGGCCTCGAGATCCTTCTTCGCCTTCACGAAGGGCGGGGGATCGGCGATCACGATGTCGAAGCGCTCGCCCGCAGCCGCCAGCCGTTCGAGTTCGTCGAACACGTCGCACCTGACGAACCTGGCCGCGAGCCGGTTTGCCACCGCGGCGTCATCGGCCAGCGCAACCGCCGCAGCGGAGCTTTCCAGGCCCGTGACCTCCGCCGCCCCGGCGCGAGCGGCCGCCAGCGCGAAGCCGCCGCTGAACGAGAAGGCGTCGAGTACCGATTTGCCTTTCGCCAGCGACGCCATGAAGGCGCGGTTGTCGCGCTGGTCGTAATACCACCCGGTCTTCTGGCCGCTGGCGGGATCGGCGAAGTAGCGCAGCCCGTTCTCCTCCACCGCAATGCGGCTGCGTTCGCCCACGACCGCAATGACGTAGCTTTCGAGGCCCTCCTGGGAGCGCATCGGCGCATTGGCCCGCAGGATGAGATCGCGCGGCGAGAAGACCAATTCGAGCGCGGAGATGATGCCGTGGCGCTGTTCTTCCATCCCGGCGGATGTGATCTGCACGACCAGGGCGTCGCCGAAACGGTCGACGACCAGGCCCGGCAGCCGATCGCCCTCGGCATTGACAAGCCGGTAGTACGGTGCGGGAAACATCTGCTCGCGCCAGGTGAGCGCGCGCTTCAGTCTCTCCGCGAAGAATGCGGCGTCGATCGCCGCATCGGCTGGGGCATCCAGCAGGCGCACGGCGATCAGGCTGTGCGGATTGAAGAAGCCGGTGCCGAAATCGCGTCCGTCGTCGCCCACCACGTTCACCAGCGTGCCCGGCAGAAGCGCTTTGACCTCCGCGGTGATCGCAAGCTCGTTCGAGAACAGCCACGGCGCACCGGCGCGGGCTCTGCGGCCTTCGCGAGGTTTGACGCGGACGACGGGATGGGCGCTCATCGGACGCACGCGTTAACACATCACCCAACGGAACGATACGCCGGAATCGGGCCGCAACGGCGTTCGTGGAGCATGAAACGGATGGTCTTGATCCTGCTGGCAAGCCTTGCGACTGCCGCCGTGGCGCGGGCGAGCGACATGCTGTCGACCGACAAGGCTCTGAAATTCCTCGTCTGGCTGCCGTCCGGTTTCGCCGCGGCGCCGGCGCACAGCGTCCCGCTGATCCTGTTCAGCCATGGCTACGGCGGTTGCGCCGAACAGTCCCGTTTCCTGACTGAGGCGCTGTCCGGCGCCGGCTATGCGGTGGCCGCGCCGAACCACGCTGATGCGCGCTGCGGCGGCGGCGCTCGCCAGATGAACGCGCCGGCTTTCCGCAAGTTCGACAACTGGACCGAAGCAAGCGAATGGAACCGCCGCGCCGACATGGAAGCACTCACCTCCTATCTCATCTCCCACCAACCCTACGCGGCGAAAATCGACACCGCCCGGATGGCGCTGATGGGCCACTCGCTGGGAGGCTACACGGTGCTCGGGATGGCGGGCGCCTGGGCGAGCTGGAAGGACACGCGCTTCAAGGCCGTGCTGGCGTTGTCGCCCTATGCGCAGCCTTTCGTGGCGCATCGTTCGCTGCGCGGCATTGCCGTGCCCGTCATGTACCAAGGCGGCAGTTGGGATTTCGCCATCACGCCGATGATCGCCAAGAGCGGCGGAGCCTACGACCTGACCCCCTCGCCCAAGTACTTCGTGGAATTCCGCCGGGCCGGGCATTTCGCCTGGACCGATCTCAACACCAGCCACCAGGAAGAGATTGCCCGTTACGCGATCGCCTTCTTCGATACCGTCCTGCGTGGCAAGGATGCGCCGCTGCTGCGCACGCCTTCGCGCGATCTTGCGGATTTCCGCGCGGAAAACTGACTATTTCTGAGCCTTGAGGCGGATGCCGCGCCCGCCGTCGCTTGAACCGGCGCCTTCGTTGATCAGGACGATGCCGGCCTTTTCGAGCGCGCCGATCAGCTTCATCAGCGAATCGACATTGCCGCGGATCACCCCTTCGCTGGCCTCCATGCGCTGGATGGTTGGCACTGACAGGCCCGCAATCTCGGCCAGCTCCCGCTGGTCGATGCCGAGAAGCGCACGCGCCGCCCGAAGCTGGCCGGAGGAAATCATTCAAATATCCCTGCGGAATGATGTTCAGGACTGAAGTACCGACATAGCATGCATTCCTACACCATTTTAACGACTAAGAACAGATTTATGATATATCACAAGTGCGGCCCGCGCCGGAAAGCGGGGAGAACGGCGATGTCAGTTGCAGGATTGGGTGTCAAGCCGAGAGCTTGGCGGGACAAGAAGCCGCGGTTGCTGCGCGAGGCGGCGCGTGCGGCTGCGGCTGTCGCGGCAGCGGAACACCTGCCGATCGCGGCCGCGCTGGGCGGCGATGCGCTGCGCTGGCACGCCGAGGCCATGCTGAAGACGATCCCCGTGCACGGCATAAAGGACGGACGCGCCGGCGTGGTCGGTTTCGCCGAGCTCGATCGCGAGCTTGCTGGCCTTGCCACCGGCTGGCGCGGTCTGACGGTCGAGCGGGTGGACTTCGAGGCCTATCTCGCTTGGCTGCGCACGGTCTGGTAAGCGGCGCTGCGGCCAAGTCCGCATGCAGAATCTCAGTGTGCTGTCTAGCGTCCGGATTCCGAAATTCTCCGAGCGGCTGATAACGGGCGAAATTCGTAACCGCGGCCCTAGGTGTATCTACGAATGCCGTCGTTAACCCGCGTGCAACGACACCAACCTAGGGTGGCTTGTGCGGAATTGCGCAACCGGCATTCCCATCATGTGGCGATCAGATTCGCAGCCGAATCTTTCCAGCCGCACCGCAAGCCTGGTGCGCGCGGGCGAAAGCGCTGTCGTCATCAGCCTCGACGTTCTCAGGCGCGAAGCGGGCGCTCACTGGACCAAGATGCGCGACGGCATCCATGTGAGGCTGGAGAACCTGTTGCGGCTCGCATTCGGGCCCGCCGATTTCTTCGCCGCAATCGACGACGAGACTTGGCTTGTCGTGGCGCCGTTGATGGCACCCGAGGAGGTGTTTGCCTGCTGCCTCAAGGTCGCCTACGTGCTGCACACGACCATGCTGGGGCCTTGCGGCCTTGACAGCATCCACATCGCGCCGGCCACGGCGCCCGACGCAAGCACGCTCGCGCTCGAGCCTGCGGCGATAGGGCAGCTGCGAAGGCTGGCCGACGGTTGTGACCTCGACTCGCCCGTGCTGGAAGGACTGGTGCGGTTTCCCCCACAACGCCCCCAGGTTCCGAACGGGTCGGGCTTGGTGTTCGAGCCGGTATGGAACGCGGCGCAGGAATCGGTCCGCGACTGGCGCTGCATGACGGTGCACCCTGTCCCCCTCTCCAATTCACCGCACAAGCGGCTGGGCGACATTTCGGAGCGCGCACTGGCAACGCTGTGTCACGCCGCCGACGTGCTCCAGGATCATCTCCAGCGCGGCCGGGCGTTCGCAGTCCGCTTGCCGGTTCCGTTCGAGGTCATCGCCACGGTGGCGCCGCGAATGGAGTTCATCGCCACCTGCCGGATGATGCCCCAAGACTTGCGCCCCTTCCTGACGTTTGAGCTCACCAGTATTCCCGAAGGCGTGGCGCAAGCCAGACTTGCCGGCGTCTTGTCCACGATCCTCCCCTTCGCACGGGCGGTGGTGGCGCAGATTGCGGACGCCGCCGCACCACTCGATGGACTTGCGGGCTCGGTCTGCGGCATCGGGCTCGATCTCTCCACGGTCGAACATGCCCGGCCCCTGATCGTCCAGCTCGCCACGGCCGCCAAACGGCTCGGCGTGACCACGTTCCTGCGGGGCCTGGCGAGCTTCGACGCCGTGGAAGCCGCCCTCGAAACCGGCATTGCCTGGATGTCGGGACCGGCCATCGCCGCCCCCGTGGGCGAGCCGCAGCAGAGCATGAGCCTTGCAATCGAAGCGTTGGCCTGCGTGGCGGACATCTCGTCGGCGGCGAATGCAACCGTCGCCCGGGCCGGGATCGAGCGCCACATGGCGGCGCACCGCCACGCCCATTCCGCCACGGCGGCCGGATACGGACCTGCCGCGTTCAGTCCGGCGCGCGCAGACGATAGCCGACGCCCTGTTCGGTCATAATCAGGCGCGGCTGCTCGGGATCGGCTTCCAGCTTCTGGCGCAGGGTGCGGATGTAGATCCGCAAGTATTGGACGTCGGCCTCGGGTCCCCACAGCTGCTGCATGATCGCCCGGTGGGTCAGTACCTTTCCCGCATTGGCGACGAGCAGCCGCAGAAGATCATATTCGCGCGGGGTGAGCTTCACTTCGCCGCCACGCGCGGTCACGATGCGGCGCACGAGATCGACGGACAGATCGCCGCTCTTGAACACAGGCCGTTCGCCTTCCTGCTGCAGGCGGTGGCGCATGGCGGCGCGGATGCGGGCGAGCAGCTCCTCGATGCCGAAAGGCTTGGTGACGTAGTCGTCGGCGCCCATGTCGAGCGCCCTGACCTTGCCGGCCTCGTCGGAGCGTGCCGACAACACCACGATGGGAATGGCATTGCCCGCCGCGCGCAGGCGTTGGATGACCTCGAATCCGTCGATGCCCGGAAGTCCGAGGTCGAGAACCAGGGCGTCGAATCCGCCCCGAGCCAGCATGTCGAGCGCGGCCGATCCGCTTTCCGCCTCGCAGACGCTGTATTGCTGCGCCGAAAGGCTGGTGCGCAGAAAGCGCAGGATCGCCGGCTCGTCGTCGACCACCAGGATGCGAAAGACAGGCTGGTTCATGCGGCCTCGCTTACGGGAATCGAGATGGTGAAGATCGCGCCGCTGCGGTCGGAGCGGTTGGCGGCGGCGATGGTGCCGCCCATGGCCTCCACGAAGCCGCGGCAGATGGGAAGACCCAGCCCGGTGCCCGCACGCTTCCGGTCGGCCGACTGCACGCGGTAGAACTTGTCGAAGATGCGTTCGAGATCGGGGGGCGGGATGCCGTCGCCTTCGTCGATCAGCTCCACGCGCACGCGTTCCCCGTCACGGCGGGCCCGCACCGCGATAGTGGTCCCCGCCGGGGCGTATTTCGCGGCGTTGTCGAGAAGGTTGAACAGCACCTGCTCAAACAGCACGGGATCGAGCTTGACCGGCGGCAGGCCGGGCGCCAGGTCGATGTCGATCTTGTGGCGCGACAGCACCTTGCCCGCCCGGTTGAGCGCGCTGCCCAAGACGTCGGACAAATCCGTCCCCTCCAGCCGCGGCGCGATCGCCCCCGATTCAAGGCGCGTCATGTCGAGCAGGTTGGCGATGAAGCGGTTAAGCCGCTCCGCCTCGTCCTGGATCGTGGCGATGAGCTCGAGCCGGCTCGCTTCGTCGAGGGTGGCGCGCTGCGACTTGAGGCTGGTGGCGGCTCCCAGGATGGAGGCGAGCGGCGTGCGCAGATCGTGGCTGATCGAGGTCAGCAATGCCGCGCGCAGGCGTTCGGTCTCGGCGACGAGCTTGGCGCGGTCGATGTCGGCCATCAGGCTGATGCGTTCGATGGCAAGCGCCGCTTGATCGGCGAGCGAATCGAACAGCCGCTTCTGATCGGGCGTCAGCAGCGCGCCCGGACGGTCGGAATCGAGCCCGATGACGCCCACCGTGCCCCGCCCGGTGCGCATCGGTAGGAAAAGGCGCCGCGCGCCCGGCAGCGTATCGGCCCCGCGTCCAGCCGCACTGCCGTGCTGCCACACCCATTTGGCGGCGGCGGTGTCGGCGGCGTCGAGATCGTCCTCGGGCGGATAGCCGGCGCGCACGCGCAGCGTTTCGCCTTCCGGCAACAGGATCACGACGCGCACCTTCAGCATCTGGGCGATCTGGTAAGAGGTGGCCCACAACAGATCGTCGAGCGAGAACACCACCGCCAATTTGCGGCTGAAGAGATAGAGGTTCTCGGTCATTTCGGCGCGGTCACGGGTGAGATTGGCATGCGCCCGCACGCGTGCCGCCAGGCGGGCCGCAACGATTGCCACAAATCCGAAGAAGAAGATGGTCACGACGTTGCCCGGTTCGGCGACCGTGAACGTGTAGAGCGGCGGGAAGAAGAAGAAGTTGTAGGCGAGCGCGCTTACCACCACGGCCACCAGCGCCGGCCACAGCCCGTAGGTGATCGCGGCCATGAACACGGCAGTGAGAAACACCAGGCTGATGTTCGCCGGGTTGATCCTGAAATACTGCAGCGCCAGCCCCACGGCGAGCGCGATTCCCACCATGGTGAGCGCCCCAAAATGTCCCTTGGGGTCGAGGGCGGCTTCCAGCATCGTGGCGGAGGCCGGCCTGGGTTCGGACCGTCCCTTCATGGCGCGCGCGAGCTGGTCCGGCACCACATGCACGGCCACGCCGCCGGCGCGCCGGATGATCTCGAAGGTCGTCGAACGGCGCATCAGCGTCGCCCACCACGAGCGGTGCGTGGTGGAAGTGACGATGTGGGTGAAATTGTTGGCGTGCGCATAGTCGACCACGCCGTCGGCCACGTTGGCGGCGGGAACGGTGATCGCCTGCCCGCCGAGGCGAACGGCGACGCGCAAGGCTTCCGCCACCCGGTCGCGCTCGGCGTCGGAAAAATGCTGTGCGCTGGGCGTTTCGACATAGACCGCGGTCCATGGAGCATGCAGGCGGTCGGCCAGCCTGCGGCCGTAGCGCACTAGCGCCGCCCCGCCCGGCCGTTCGTTGACGCGCACCAGCACCCGCTCGCCCGCCTCCCAGGGTCCGGGAATGGCATGGCTGCGCATGTAATTCAGCATCTGGTCGTCGACGCGCTGGGCGGTGCGGCGCAGGGCCAGCTCGCGAAGCGCGGTGAGGTTGCCGGGCACAAAATAGTTGCGCGCGGCGCGTTCCGCCGCTTCCGGCAGGTAGACCTTGCCCTCCTTCAGGCGCTGGATGAGGTCTTCCGGCGTGAGGTCCACCACCTCGACGTCGTTGGCGCGGTCGAGGATCGAATCCGGCACGGTTTCGTTCACGCGTACGTGGGTGATGCGCGCCACCACGTCGTTGAGGCTTTCCAGGTGCTGGACGTTGAGGGTGGTGTAGACGTCGATGCCCGCCCCCAGCAGCTCCTCCACGTCGAGATAGCGCTTGGGATGACGGCTGCCTTCCACATTGGTGTGGGCAAGTTCGTCGACCAGCACCAGCTTCGGCTTGCGCATCAGGATGGCGTCGAGGTCCATCTCGGCCAGCACGCGGCCCTTATAGGCGATGCGCTTCTTGGGGATCTGCTCGACGCCCTTGGTGAGCAGCTCGGTTTCCATGCGGCCGTGGGTTTCTACCACGCCGATCACCACGTCGACGCCTTCGAGCTTGCGCTGGCGCGCCTGGGACAGCATCTCGTAGGTCTTGCCCACCCCGGGGGCGGCGCCGAGGAACACTTTGAGGCGGCCGTGACCCTCGTGCGCGGCCTCGGCCAGCAGCGCTTCGGGCGACGGTCTGCGGTGTTCCTCGCTCATTCGGCCAGATTCTCCGGCCGGGATGTTACGCCCTTCCTTTGGCCTTGGCAGCAGCCAGGGCGTCGAGGTCCATGTTGAGCTTCAGCACGTTGACATGCGGTTCGCCGATGACGCCCAGGAAGCGGGCCTGGATGTGGCCCGCAACCAGCGCGCGGACCGTTTCCTCCGGCAGCTTGCGCGCCTTGGCCACCCGCGGCACCTGGAAGTACGCGGCGGCGGGGGTGATGTCGGGATCGAGCCCGCTGGCCGAACTCGTCACCAGGTCGACCGGTACCGGCGCGCCCGGATTGTCGGCTTGGGCCTTCTTGGCGGCGGCCCTGACCGAATCGATGAGTTTCTTGGACGTGGGGCCGAGATTGGTTCCGCCGGAACTGGTCGCGTCGTAGCCGTTGCCGGCCGCCGACGGGCGGCCATGGAAGTACTTATCGGATGAGAACTGCTGGCCGATCAGCGACGAGCCGATGACGTGGCCGTCTTTCTCGACGAGGCTGCCGTTCGCCTGTTGCGGAAAGAAAACCTGCGCCAGCCCGGTCATGCCGAGCGGGTAGGCGATGCCGGTGATGAGCGTCATCACGGCGATCATGGCGAAAGCGGGCCAGAGTTGTTTCCAGACCATGGCGATTCCTCAGGCAAGGCCGACGGCGGTGACGACCAGGTCGATTAGCTTGATGCCGACGAACGGCACGGCGATGCCGCCAAGGCCGTAGATCAGAAGGTTGCGCTTCAACAGGTTGGCGGCGCCCACCGCGCGGTACTTGACGCCCTTCAGCGCCAGCGGGATCAGCGCGATGATGATCAGCGCGTTGAACACGATGGCCGACAGGATCGCGCTCCGGGGCGAATGCAGCCCCATAACGTTGAGCGCCTGAAGCGCGGGATAGAAGGCCACGAACATCGCCGGGATGATCGCGAAGTACTTGGCGACGTCGTTGGCGATGGAGAAGGTGGTGAGCGCGCCGCGCGTCATCAAGAGCTGCTTGCCGATCTCCACGATCTCGATGAGCTTGGTGGGGTCGCTGTCGAGGTCGACCATGTTGCCGGCCTCGCGCGCTGCCATGGTGCCCGTGTTCATCGCCACCCCGACATCGGCCTGGGCAAGCGCGGGGGCGTCGTTGGTGCCGTCGCCGCACATGGCGACCAGCTTGCCCTTGGCCTGTTCGTCGCGGATCAGCTTGAGCTTGGTTTCCGGCGTGGCCTGGGCGAGGAAATCGTCGACACCCGATTCGGCCGCGATGGCGGCGGCGGTCAGTGCGTTGTCGCCGGTGATCATCACGGTGCGGATGCCCATGGTACGCAGCTCGGCAAAGCGCTCGCGGATGCCGCCCTTGACGATGTCCTTCAAGTGGATGACGCCGAGCAGCTTCTTGTCGCGGGCCACCGCGAGCGGCGTGCCGCCGGTCTTGGCGATGCGCTCCGCCACGATCGTGAGTTCGGCGGCGGCGGCCGCATTTCCGGCCCAGGCGAGCACGGCATCGACCGCGCCCTTGCGGATCGCAGTTCCTTCCAGGTCCACGCCGCTGATGCGTGTCTGCGCCGAAAACGGAATGAACCGGGCGTGTATCGGCGCCATTTCGCGGCCGCGCAGGCCGTATTTCTCCTTGGCCAGCACCACGATGGAGCGGCCTTCCGGCGTTTCGTCGGACAGCGAGGCAAGCTGAGCCGAGTCGGCCAGCTCACGCTGGTCAACGCCCGCAAGCGGTATGAACTCGGTCGCCTGGCGGTTGCCGAGCGTGATGGTGCCGGTCTTGTCCAGGAGCAGTGTGTCGACGTCGCCCGCGGCCTCCACCGCGCGGCCCGACATGGCGAGCACGTTGAAACGCACGAGGCGATCCATACCGGCGATGCCGATGGCTGACAACAGCGCGCCGATGGTGGTTGGGATCAGCGTGACGAACAGGGCCACCAGCACCAGCACGGGGATGTGCCCGCCGGCGTAAGCCGCAAAGCTCGGGATAGTGGCCACCGCGAAGACGAAGATAAGCGTCATGCCTGCGAGCAGGATGTTGAGCGCGATCTCGTTTGGCGTCTTTTGGCGCTCGGCGCCTTCCACCAGCGCGATCATTCGATCGAGGAAGGTGGAACCCTGGGTGGCCGTGATCTTGACCACGATCTCGTCGGACAGCACGCGCGTGCCGCCGGTAACCGCCGAGCGGTCGCCGCCCGATTCCCGGATCACCGGCGCCGATTCGCCGGTGATAGCCGATTCATCCACCGAAGCCACGCCTTCCACCACGTCGCCGTCCGACGGGATCAGCTCGCCCGCCTCCACCAGCACGAGGTCGTCGCGCGCGAGCTCCCATGCCGGGATGTTCTGCCATAGTTTGAGCTTCGGGTCGGTCAGCCGCTTGGCCATCAGCTCGGTCTTGGTCTTGCGCAAGGATGCGGCCTGCGCCTTGCCGCGGCCTTCGGCGACGGCTTCCGCGAAATTGGCGAACAGCACGGTGAACCAGAGCCACAGATTGATCTGGAACGCGAAGCCGAGGCCGTGGCCACCCGTGACGAGGTCGCGCACGAATAGCACCGTGGTGAGCGCGGCAACGATCTCGACCACGAACATCACCGGGTTGGCCGCCATGTGGCGCGGGTTCAGCTTCCCGAACGCGTCGCCGATGGCCGGAACCAGGATGGCAGGATTGGTGATGGTGGACGCCTCGCGCCTGCGCGCGGCGACGGCCTTCTTGGGGGTTGGCATATCCATCGTCAGCCTCAGTAGAGCGCGTGTGCCTGCATGGCGAAGTGTTCGACGATCGGCCCCAGCGACAGCGCCGGGAAATAGGTCAGCCCGCCCACGATCAGGATGACGCCGATCGTCAATCCGACGAACAAGGGACCCGAAGTCGGGAAGGTGCCCGCCGAAGCCGGCACAATGCGCTTGGCCGCCAGCGATCCCGCCACCGCCAGCATCGGCACGATCATCAAGAAGCGGCCGACGAACATCGCTGCGGCCAGCGTCGTGTTGTAGAACAGCGTGTTGGCGGAAAGGCCCGCGAAAGCGCTGCCGTTGTTGCCGGTGGCAGAAGTGTAGGCGTACAGCATCTCGCTGAATCCGTGCGGACCGGAGTTGTTGAGCCCGGCAAGGCCTGCGGGGAGGACCGCGGCGATCGCCGTGAAGCCCAGAATCGACAGCGGCAGAATGAGGATGGCGAGCATTGCCATCTTCACTTCCCTTGCCTCCAGCTTCTTGCCCAGGTATTCCGGCGTGCGTCCGACCATCAGCCCGGCCACGAACATCGCCACGATCACGAACAGCAGCATGCCGTAAAGCCCTGAACCCACGCCACCGAAGATGATCTCGCCAAGCTGAATGTTGAGAATCGGGATCAGCCCGCCCAGCGGCATGAAGCTGTCGTGCATGGAATTGACGGCGCCGCAGGACGCATCGGTGGTGATGGTGGCGAACAGCGCCGAATTGGCGATGCCGAAGCGGACCTCCTTGCCCTCCATGTTGCCGCCCGCTTGCAGCGCGCTCGCCGCCTGATCGATGTGCATGGCATGGAACGCGGGGTTGCCCGCCGCTTCCGCCCAATAGGCGACGGTTGCGCCGCCCAGGAACAGCACGCCCATCACCGCGAAGATCGCCCAGCCCTGGCGCTCGTCGCCCACCATGCGGCCAAACACGTTGGTGAGTGCCGCGCCCAGCGAGAAGATCAGCACGATCTGCAAAAAGTCGGTGATGGCGTTAGGGTTCTCAAAGGGGTGCGACGAGTTGGCGTTGAAGAAGCCGCCCCCGTTGGTGCCCAGCATCTTGATGACTTCCTGGGACGCCACCGGACCTTGCGCGATGGTCTGCTTGACGCCTTCAAGCCCGATGGCCGCGGTGTATTCGTGCAGGTTCTGCGGCATGCCCTGCCAGACGAAGACAAGGCCGACGACGACGGAGATGGGCAGCAGCACATAGAGCGTGCAGCGCGTGAGATCGACCCAGAAATTGCCGATCGCCTGCGCCGAGCGCCGCGCAAAACCGCGGATCAGCGCCACCGCCAGCGCAATGCCGGTCGCGGCCGACAGGAAATTGTGCACCGTGAGCCCCGCCATCTGGGTGAGATAGCTCATGGTGGTTTCGGGCGTATAGGACTGCCAGTTGGTGTTGGTCACGAAGCTGATGGCGGTGTTGAACGCCAAATGCTCGCCGATCGCGGGCAGGTGCTGCGGATTGAACGGCAGAACGTTCTGCACGCGCTGCAGCAGGTAAAGCGTGACGAACCCCGCTGCGCTGAACGCCAGCATGGCCACGGCGTAGACCGTCCAGTGCTGTTCCTCGTTCTCGCGCACGCCGCAGACCGTATAGACTGCACGCTCGAGCGGGCGCAGCAATGGGCTGAGGAATGTGCGCCCGCCGCTGAAAACCGCCGTCATGTAGCCGCCAAGCGGGCGGGTGATGGCGATCACCGCGAGAGAATAGACAACGATCTGAACCCAGCCGTTTGCTGTCATGGATGTGCCTTTAGAATTTTTCAGGCCGGATCAGCGCGAACACCAGGTAAACGAGGATGCCGAGCGTCACGACTGCGCCCAGCGCATAGTCGATCGTCATAAAAGCCTCACAGGCGGTTGCAGGCTGCGGTGTAGAGAATTCCCATCACGAAAAAGGCCACGCCGAGCGCGACCATCGCCGCATCGAACATCATCCGGTCTCCGGAACGCGGCGCAGGATATAGTCGGGGATCACGTATAATTTCGATGGCGCGCGCGCCACGCGGGAATATAGCCGCCATATAGACGCCGCCGTTCCGTTGCGGCCAAAAAATATAAATTCCATATAGACGCCGCTCGGCGAACGTCGCCGAGCCCGCATTTGTCGCAATCGCAGGGTTAAAGCGCAGCGGTAATCTGCCCCTCCCCTCTTGTGCAGAGCGGGGGGCCGATTATGTTCCGCCGCCCTGCGTTTTCCGGCGACCGCCTTGGACGAAATCTCCCCCGGTCCGACCCAGCCCTCCGATCCGCTTGCGGACGCGCCACAGCTTGCTCACGAGCACGTCAAAACGCGCGGCTTCAAGCGCAATGCGGGGCTAACGCTGGCCGCGCTGGGCGTCGTGTTCGGCGACATCGGCACCAGCCCGCTCTATGCGCTGCGCGCCTCGGCGGTGGCGGCTGGCCACCACCTGCCGGTGCAGTCGACCATTCTGGGCGTGGTTTCGCTCATTGTCTGGTCGCTCATCGTCGTGGTGACGATCAAATACGTCGTGCTCATCATGCGCGCGGACAACGACGGCGAAGGCGGCATCCTGGCGCTCGCCTCGCTGGCGCACCGCACGGCGAAATTCGGGCGCCGCGCCAAGCTCGCCATCGGCACCGCCGCCATCTTCGGCCTCGCCCTGTTCATCGGCGACGGCATCCTGACGCCTGCGATCTCGGTTTTGAGCGCGGTGGAGGGCCTGAAGGCCGAAAGCGCCAGGCTCGAGCCGCTGGTGCTGCCGCTGTCGCTTGCCATCCTGGTGGGACTGTTCGTCATCCAGGCGCGCGGCACGTCGGCAGTGGGGCGGCTGTTCGGTCCGGTGATGGTGATCTGGTTTGCGACACTCGCGGTGCTGGGCTTCCGCGCCGTCGTTCAGGCGCCGCAGATTCTGATGGGGCTCAGCCCGACCTACGCCCTGTCGCTGTTCATCCGCGAGCCGTGGACCGCGTTCGTGGCGCTGGGCAGCGTGGTGCTGGCGGTGACGGGCTGCGAGACGCTTTATGCCGACATGGGCCATTTCGGCAAGCTGCCGATCCGTCTGGCCTGGCTGGTCATTGTGCTGCCGGCGCTGCTGCTCAACTACTTCGGCCAGGGCGCGGTGGTGCTGATGCATCCCGAGCTTGCCGACCAGGCCTATTACGCGCTGGCGCCGCACTGGGCGCATTACCCGCTGGTCGCGCTCTCTACCATTGCGACCATCATCGCCTCGCAGGCGGTGATCTCCGGCGTGTTCTCGGTCACCTACCAGGCGGTGCAGCTGGGTCAGCTGCCGCGCATGGAAATCCGCCACACCTCGATCACCGAATTCGGCCAGATCTACGTGCCGACCATGAACGCGTTCTTGTGCGTCAGCGTGGTGCTGACCGTGCTCATCTTCCGCACCTCCGATTCGCTTGCGACCGCCTACGGCATCGCGGTCACCGGCGTGATGGTGCTGAGCACAATCATGGTGGGCATCGTCGCGCTCAAGCAGTGGCGTTGGAGCCCGCGCCTGGTCTACCCGCTGTTCGGCATCCTGTCGCTGATCGACGTCGCCTTCCTTTCCTCCAACGCACTCAAGATCGCCGAGGGCGGCTGGCTGCCGCTGTTCCTGGCGGCGTGCGTGTTCATCGTGATGGAGACCTGGCGCATGGGGCGGCGCGCCCAGATGGAGCGCATGGAGCGCGTTTCGGTACCGCTTTCGAACTTCATCGAGCACATCGGGCGGGTGCCGCGCGTGGCGGGCACCGGCGTTTTCCTCACCGCGCGCGCCGACGCGGTTCCGGGCTCGCTGCTGCACAACCTGAAGCACAACAAGATGCTGCACGAAAAGGTTCTGATCGTGCAGGCCGTGGTCGAGGACAACCCCTTCGTGCCGCAGAAGCGCCGCCTCAGGGTCGAAAACCTGGGCAAGGGCTTCTTCAGCGTACAGATTCACCACGGCTTCTATGAAACCCCGGACCTGCCCCGCGCGCTCGCCGAGGCGCGCCAACAGGGCCTCATGGTCGATCCCGATACCACCACCTATTTCGTCGGTCGCGAAACCCTGGTTCCCGCTGAGACGCCGGCGCTGCCGCGCTGGCGGATGTGGCTCTACACCCTGCTTGCATCCAACGCGCAGTCGACGGCGCAGTATTTCCGGCTCACGCCCAACCGGGTGGTGGAGCTGGGCGCGCAAGTGGCAATCTGAGACGAAGCCATTCCGGCTTGATTCCCGGCCGCTTCCCGACCGATACCAGGAGGGAATCGATGACCTCGGTCGTCTACTGCTTGAAGGGGGAATGGACCATGACTCTGACACGCCGCGATGCCATGAAAGCAGGCGTTGCCTCCGCCGCGGTGGCCGCCGGACCCGCCGCGCGAGCCGGTACCGCTCCACGCCGCGTTCTGCGGGCCAGGTCGACAAAGCCGGTCGCAGCAAGCGTGCGCGACAGGCTTCTGCTCGATTTCGGCTGGCGCTTCCATCTGGGACATGCCTGCGACAAGGACAAGGATTTCGGCTTCGGGCTGAACCAGAAGACCTTTGCCAAGGCGGGCGAGGCCGTCGCCGCCGCGGCCAAGCTCGATTTCGACGACAGCGGCTGGGCGGCGGTGAACCTGCCGCACGACTGGGCGGTGGAGCTGCCCTTCGCGCCGAGCACGAACCCGCCCGCAAGCGACGACGATCCGCGCGCCGCGCACGGTTTCAAGCCGCTCGGCCGCGAATATCCCGATACCAGCATTGGATGGTATCGCCGCGTGTTCGAGATTCCCGCCTCCGACCTGGGCCGCCGCATTTCGCTGGAGTTCGACGGCGTGTTCCGCGACGCGTTGGTGATGTTCAACGGCTTCATCGTGGCCCGCAACGAAAGCGGTTATGCCCCGTTCCGCGTCGACGTGACCGACTTCGCCAATTACGGCGGCAAGAACCTGATCACCGTGCGCGTCGACGCCACCCTCGGCGAAGGCTGGTTCTACGAGGGCGCCGGCATCTATCGCCACGTGTGGCTCGTGAAGACCGCGCCGCTCAACGTGCCGCAATGGGGCGTGTGCGTCAGGGCCGCGCCGCAGCGGACGGGCGCCGCCGTGACGATCGACACGGATCTGTTCAACGACGCGCTGGTGGCCGGCGCCTGCCGGCTGGTTTCCACCGTGTTCGCGCCGGACGGCCGCGTGGTCGCGAGCTTGAAGACGTCCGAACTTCATCTGGGCTCGCGCGAGCGGCGCACGGTGACGCAGCACGCTGCGATCGCCGCAACCGCGCTGTGGTCGATCGAAGCGCCGCGGCTTTACCACGTGCTGACGCGGGTTGTGGCAGGCGGCAGGATCGTCGACGACGTGGTGACGCCGTTCGGCATCCGCAGCATCCGTTTCGACGGCCAGAACGGCTTTTTCCTGAACGGCAAGCCGCTTAAGCTCTACGGCACCTGCAACCACCAGGATCATGCCGGCGTGGGCAGCGCACTGCCCGACCGGCTGCAGTATTTTCGCATCGAGCGGCTGAAACAAATGGGCTCGAACGCCTATCGCACCTCGCACAACCCGCCCACGCCGGAACTGCTCGACGCGTGCGACCGCCTCGGCATGGTGGTGATCGACGAGACGCGGCGCATGTCGTCCGACGAAGAGAGCATGGGCGATCTGGCGCGCATGATCCGGCGCGACCGCAACCACCCTTGCGTCATCGCATGGTCGATTGCCAACGAGGAACCAGAGCAGGGCACCGAGCGCGGCGGCCGCATCGCCTTCTCCATGCGCCGGCTGTGTCGCGAGCTTGATCCGACGCGTCCGATCACAGCGGCGATCGACAATCCCGACGCCTGGGGTATCGGCATCACGCCCGCCATCGACATCCTGGGCGCCAACTACCGCACCGACAAGCTGCCCGCCTATCACCGGAAGGATCCCAAGAAGCCGCTGTGGGGCACCGAAACGGGAAGCACGGTGGCTGCGCGCGGAAAATATGTACGCGACACGTCGAGCGGCTATTGCGCAGCTTACGACACCGAGCATCCCTGGTGGGCCTCCACCGCCGAGGAATGGATGAAGGTGGCGATGCCGGCGCCGTTCATCGCGGGCGGCTTCGTGTGGACGGGCTTCGATTACCGCGGCGAACCGACGCCGTTCAACCGCTGGCCGAACGTGGCCTCGCAGTTCGGCATCTTGGATTCCTGCGGCTTCGCCAAGGACAATTTCTTCTATTACCAGGCGTGGTGGGGGGGTGCTCCCGTACTGCACCTGTTCCCGCACTGGAACTGGCAGCCGGGGCAAACCGTCAACGTCTGGTGTCATTCCAATCTCGACAGCATCGAGCTTTTCGTCAACGGCAAGAGCCATGGCGTGCGCAAGATGGATCGTTATGGCCATGTGGAATGGGACGTGGCGTTCGAGCCCGGCACGATCGAGGCGCGTGGTTACAGGGACGGCAATCTGGTCCTGACCGACAAACGCGAGTCCGTGGGCGCACCGGCGCAAGTCGTGCTCAAGCCGGACCGGCTCATCATCGACGCGGACGGCGAAGATGTGAGCGTCGTGACCGTCGCTATTGCCGACGCCGAGGGCCGCACGGTGCCGACGGCGGACGCCCAAGTCGCTTTCCGCGTTTCGGGGCCGGGTACGCTGATCGGGGTGGGCAACGGCGATCCCAGGAGCCACGAGCCCGACAAGGCGCCCACGCGCGCGGCGTTCAACGGTCTCTGCTGCGCCATCGTCCAGGCCGCGAAACAGGCCGGCGAGATCACGTTGGAGGCGACCTCGCCGGGGCTGGTCTCGGCCTCCGTCGCGATCAGTGCGAAGGCGGTGGCACTGCGCCCGCAGGTGGCGTGAGCGCGAAGTCGAACGTGGCATCGGCAGAGGGCACGGTTTCGGTCGCAAACTCATCCACCACCATTTCGCCCGCAAGCAGCCTTGCGTGAAGCTCAAGGTTGTCGAACACCTGGAAGCGGATTTTCGCGCCCGGCATCAGCGTGGTCGCGAATACTCCGTCATCGGGCAAGCGCACGGCGAACTTATTGGAGCCGAGAAAATCGCCCCACAGGTAGAACGGCCGGCCGGGCGGCGGCGAAAAACCGTGGAACCGAAGCGTCACGGTCACGGGCCAGCGGTATTGGGCGTGCGGAAAATCGATTCCCGGCAGCGCATCGTCATCGAAATCGAACAGGGTCGCGTTCTCCCAGTTCGAGCCCCTGCCCCAGCGCGTGGAGCAGCCGGTCGAAACCCAGTCGGGCGCCCAGGTGATGAGGCCCGCCCCGCCGCTGGCGATGACAGTCTGCGCAAGATCGGTCAGGTATTTGAGCTGGTCCTCGCGCGTGGCGCGGTATCCGGGAACGAGCGCATCCTCGCCCAACAGGTTGTTCGAGCTGTCGGCCCATTGCAGTGTCCAGGGATAGGCCGTCTCGACCACCCAGACCGCGGCTTTCGGATAGCGAAAGCGCAGACGGTTGATCACCCCGCCCAGCCCGGCGAACGAGTACTTCGACCATTTCGAATAATAGCTGATGCCGATCGCGTCGAAATCGGTGACGCCGGCGGTCGTGGCCTGCGCAAACCAGTCTTCAGCATTCTCCGGCTGGGCGATGTGGAGCATCACCTTGATCGCGGGACCGGCGTCGCGCACCGCCCTGATGCCGGCGTCGATCAGCTTGGCATTGCGCGCCCAGTTGATGGCGGCACCTTGCGTCCACGGACCCGGTATCAGGATTTCCGAGTTGATCTCGTTGCCCACCTGCACCATGTCGGGCGTCAGGCCGGCGGCGCCGAGAGTCTTCAGCGTGTCCAGCGTGTACTGATAGACCGTACGTGCCAGCGCGTCGTCGTCCTTGATGGCGGCCCAGGCGGCGGGAACGATCTGGTGCCCCGCGTCGGCGAAATCGTCGGAGTATTGGAAATCGAGCAGCACCATGAGTCCGGCCGCCTTGGCGCGCTTGATGCCGCGCTCGATGTCGTCGAGATTGCCGTACTTCGTCCAGGTTGCGTTGTGCCACAGCCGGAAGCGGGCGAGCGTGGTGCCGTGGTCGCGGAAGATCGCGAACTCGTCTTTCTGCGCCCCGTTGTCCTTGAACGCCGCGCCGCAGTCGGCCATCTCGTCGGCGTAGGAAAGATCGGCGCCGAAAACAAAGTCGTGCGCGGCGGCGGGCGTGAGCGTGAGCGCGCCGGCCAAACATATGATGCAGGGCGTTCTCACGGCCATCCCCTCAATCAACCGGCTTGCCGACGTCGAAATCGAATGTGGTGTCGGTCTGGCCCACCGTCTCCGGCACCACTCCTTCGCTCAGTTTCGGCCCGGTCAGCAGCGGCTTCTGCATGGCTTCGTCGCCATAGATCTGGAAGCGGATCAAGCTGCCTCCCATCAGAGTGGTATGGTATTCGATCGCGGCGCCGTCGGCGTGCATCGGGAAGGACGTGAAATCGGGATCGCCGAAGAAATCACCCCACAGATGGAACACCTGGCCCTTGGCCGGTTTCACGCCGTGGACGCGGAAGGTGACGTTGACGGGACGCTGGTAGGCCGTGCGCATGTAATCGATGCCCGGCAGCACCTCGCCGTGATCGTCGAAGAAGGTCATCGACGGCCAGTCGATGTTGCGGGCGTCGCCGCCGCGACACAGCCCCGGCACCCAATCGGGCGCCCAGGTGAAGACGCCGACGCCGCCGTTCGCGATCACCACCCGGCTGAGATCGATGAGGAAGTTCTTCTGGCCCTCGGGCGTGGCGGGATAGCCGGGCGTGACGTTGTCCCTGGCAAGCGCGGCGGCCGCAGTCGAGCCAGCCGTGGTCCAGGGATAGGCGGTCTCGACCACCAGCACCTCCTTGCCGGGATAGCGATTGCGCAACAGGTTGATTGTGCGGCCGAGCCCGTTGAAGGAGTCCGTCGACCACTTCGGGTAATAGCTGATCCCGATCATGTCGAAATCGGTGACGCCCGCCTTGGCGGCCGCGGCATACCACGGCAGGTTGTTCTCGGGCTGGGCGATCTGGATCATCACCTTGGGATGGGTGCCCGCCCTCTTGCCGGCGTCGCGGATGGCGCGGATGGCGGCGTTGATGAGCAGCGCATTGCGCCTCCAGTTGATTGGACCGGTCTTCCAGCGGCCGTGATAGAGGATCTCGTGGTTGATCTCGTTGCCGGGCTGCACCATGTCGGGCATGACGCCCTCGCGGGCGAGCGCGCCAAGCGTGTCGTAGGTGTAGCGGTAGAGCACGCGGGCGAGCTTCCTGTCGCTCTTGATGGGGGCCCAGGCCTTGGGGATGATCTGCTTGCCGCCGTCGGCCCACCAGTCGGAATAGTGGAAGTCGAGCAGAAGCTGCAGCCCTTGCGCCTTGGCGCGCTTGAAGCTGCGGACAACGTCGGCAAGGTTCGAGTACCTGGTGGGATTGCCGTCGGTCCAGATGCGCACGCGCGCGACGTTGGCGCCGTGCTGTTTGAACAGGGCATAGACGTCGGTGGGCTGGCCGTTCTCGCGATAGACGGCGCCGCAATCGTCCATTTCGTTGGCGAAGGAAAGATCGGCGCCGAAATAAAGCGTTTGGGCCGGCGCAGGCGCCGCCACTGCGATGGTGCCGGCGATGAGAAGCGCGAAGCGTATGTTCTTCACCGGATGAGTCTCCCTGAGATGGCCGGGTCCAAGAAGGAGACGGCGCCGGATCCGGCGCCGTTTCCCGTCTGCGCAATCTGCGGGAGGCCCGCAGGACGCCGCGATCAGTACTTGTACGAAATATCAAACATGATGGTACGGCCGAACACGCTGTAGGCTGCCAGATCGTTGGGATCGTTGGAGCCTCTGAGCGCATCGCCCCCCTGCCGGCCGCCAGAGAAGCGCGTTACCTGATCGGTCAGGTTAAGCGCCTGCAGCCGCAGCCCGATATTCTCGTTCCACTGATACGACATCGTCGCGTCGACGATGAACTCCGGATCGAGCGTATCGAGCTGTCCCGACGCCCAACCGGGGATCATCGTGAACGAGCTGTGGTACTTCGTTGCGATGCGCGCTTCGAAGCCGCCACGGTCGTAGTAGATGTCGAACTCGTCCGAATTGTGGGCCAGTCCGCCCATCGAGTACGGATTCAGGATCGGGTGGAACTCCTTGATGTCGGAGTCGGCGAACGACGCGTTGGCATACACGCCGAAGTCCTTCAGGAAGCCCGGCAGGAAGTAGAGCCGCGTCTGGAACGCCAGTTCGACGCCATAGAGGTCGCCGCCCGGCCCGTTCATGGGCGCGGTGATGTCGTAAAGCTGGCCGCCGATGGTCAGGGGCGTGATGCCGCTGCCGATGTAGTTCATGATGTGCTTGTAGTACACGGCGATGGACGCCATCGACTCCTCGTGGAAGAACCACTCATAGTCGAGGTCGACGTTGTCGGCCTTGAGCGGCTTCAGCTTCGGATTGCCTCCAGTGTTGGTGGCGGGTTCCGCGCTGGTCGACGGGTTCAGGCTGTAGCCGGTGTTGAGCGTATCCAATGGCGGACGCGCAATCGACATCGAGGCGCCGAAGCGGATCATCTTGTCGTCGGCGACGTGCAGGTTCAGGTTCAGGCTGGGCAGCACGTCGGTATAGTGGTTGCTGATCGCAATCGGCGAGAACGTCCCGGACTTGTTCTGCCAGCCTGAGCTGGTCGTCTTGAGGTCTTCGACGCGCGCACCGATGGCCCCCTGCAGCTTCATGCCGGCGATGTCGTGCTCGAACTCCGCCTTCAGGTAGCCCGCCCAGCTCGTCTCCTGGACCTTCCAGTCCAGGATCAGGTTGCGGTAGTCGTTTGCCGCGTAGGCGCCCTGCTGGGCCGTGCCCCAACTCGACACGCCGAGATAGGGGTCGCCGGCCGCGCCGCCCAGTCCTGCCGGCAGCGTGTTCGCCATCTTCCCGTAGACGATGGGGGCGACCTTGCTCCAGTCGGCGTACAGCATCGTGGGAACGGAAAAGTCCTTGATGGTGAAGCCTTCCATGTCCGACGTCGGAATCGTGCCGTTGGGTGTGAAGACCGCATAGTCCCACTGGTGGTGGGTCTTGGCACGGGTCGCCCAGCGCATGCCGGCCTCGATCGAGGTGATGAACGAGCCGTCGAACGCGCGCGACACGTCGCCGGCGATCGCCGAGATGTGGTCACGCGTATGCTCCGGCCCCACATCCAGGCAGTTGTTGCACCATCCGCTGGCATCGGTGGTCTGTCCGCTGTTGCGCGAACCGGCCGAGTAGGACGTTGTGTTGTTGGCCGGGACCGCAGGATTGGCGGTCGCCGTGACGTAGGGTGCGGTTCCTTCCAGCATGTTGTAGCCGCTGCCCTCGATCCACTGGTCGTTGGTCTGGAAGTCGAGCCACTGGTTGTTGCGCCAGGCTTCGGAATGCGACAGGTCGAGATGGGCGGCCCAGTCGCCCTGTGTGAACTCGAGGTTCAGGCCGCCGACGATGAGCGTCTGGCGTTGCCAGTAGCGGGCCAGGTTGTTTTGAATGTCGATCCAGCCCTGAGGCAGGTTGGCCGTAACGACATGGCCCATGTTGTCCACTTTGAACGAACCGCCGGCCGCTGCGGTGTAGTAATACGCGCCACCGCCGGTCGGAGCGACGCCGGGGATGCCGTTATTGCCGTAGACGTTGTTGGAGTTCGTGCACGCCGTGAGTATGGCGGCGGGTTGCGACGAATCGCAGGCCTGCCAGTTGCCGGCGTACCAAACGCTGCCGCTGTAGTCGTACCACGCCTGAATCTGGTTTTCGCTGATGATGTACGACGACCACAGACCATCGGCCTTGATCTTCAGGTGGTCGTTGACGCGCCACTCCGCGGCGCCGGCCAGGCCGTAGCGGTCCTGCTGCAGTTCCTTGACTTCGGTCTGCGCGCCCCACGGGGCCGGGTTGCCGCCGGTCAGCGCCGTCAGACCGTTGGGCATCGTGATGATCTTGGTCGGATCGTGGCCGGTGAGATTGGCGGGATCGCCCCACAGCGTGTCGGGCTGGTTGGTGTTCTCGGTCCAGAACGAGAGATTCGGGTAGCCGTTCTTCTCGCGCTGGGCGCTGGCCGCCAGCGAAATCGCGAAATCGTCGCTCAGGTGGTAGTTGAAGCCCATGCTGCCGCGGAAGCCCCAGGGCTCGTAGTTGGGCAGCTTGGTCGCCTCGGTGTTGTACGACGGGCCACCCCTCAGCTGGAGGGTGGGGCCGTTGAAGTCGAGCGGATTCGTCGTGCGGATGTCGATGGTCGCCGCGATGCCGCCGCCGATCAGGGCCGCGTCCTGGGTTTTGTAGACCTGGGCGGCGGCCAGGATTTCCGACGGATAGGACTCGTAGCGCACGTTCTGGGTCGGCTCGGACGAGGCGACTTCGCGCCCGTTCACCAAGCCAAAGACGAAGCGCGGGCCGAGGCCGCGGATCGCGACCTGGCTGGCATTGCCGCGGTCGCGTTGCGTGTTGACGCCAGGCAGACGGTTCAGCTCTTCGCCGATGGTGATGTCGGGCAGCTGGCCGATGTCTTTCGTCGAGATGTTTTCGGTAATGAGCGGCGAATTCTCCTTCATCACCAGCGAGTCTCTCATGCTCGCCCGGATGCCGGTCACAACGACGCTTTCAATGCCCGAACCGTCGTCCGCCTGCGCGAACGCGCATTGAAGCGTGGCCGCAGCGATAGCAAACCACGACACGGTTGCGGCTAGTTTGGACTTATTGCTCATGGGTTCCCCTTCGGCGTCACAGACGCTTGTTATTGCGGGAGAAGAAATCGTTATGACCCCTTCTGCCGAACGACTGACGGTCAGGTCAGTCTCCCTGAGCATCATTTTGAGGGCATCGACGACGTCGTATGCGCCGTCGATCTCCGGAGTGATCACGCCGTGGAGAGCCTCGCCGGGTCCGATGACCTGCACGCCCGCCTGACGCGCGAGTTCGGGAATGGACTTTCCCGCGTCGTCGGATGGGATGTGCAGTTGCTTGACCTGTGCGCACGCAGGCGCCCCCAGCGCCATGCCGGCAAGCGCGATGACGCCACTCACCGCGACCCTGAGAACACAGGCCTTCAATCGCCCCCCAGCTCCGCTCCCTGCGGACTTTCTTGCCCTCTCCTGACACTCGATCAGTTGACGGGCCTTTTTGTTATTTCCCTACAGTCGAACCACCAAGTCAGCGAGAAATCCGCACCTCCTCCGCTCCAACTTCCGCGTGCAGATTGAGAACCGAAGCCGCCGCCTTGGCGAAGCCGACGGGGTCGTTCGAAGCGAACAGGCCAGTGATCGTCAGCCCGCCAACCGACGGCTCGACGACGATCTTGGTGTTGCTGTAGCGTGCAAACTCCACCGCGGCGTCTTCCAGCGTCTCGTTGTCGAAGGCGATCTGGCCGTATTGCCAGGCCAGGTTGCGCGCCACCCGGGTATACGGCATGGGCCGCGTGGCGATCGGCGCATTGTGCGGCACCACGGTTTGCGTGTCGGCGGTGGCCCGGACGGGCGTGGCGTTCGGCGTGCTGCGGCGGGTGACTTCGACCACGCCCTCCTGCACCAGGATCTGGACCGGACGCTCCCGCAGCAGCCGCACCGTGAAGGTGGTGCCGACGGCGCGCACCTGGGTGTCGCCGGCAACCACGATGAACGGGCGCTTCTTGTTCTTGGCGACGTTGAACAGGGCTTCGCCGCGGACAAGCTGAATCTTGCGCAGGGCGGAAGTGAACCCCGCCGAAATCCTGGAGTCGGTGTTGAGCGTGACGACCGACCCGTCGGGCAGCGTGACCGTGCGGGTCTCGCCCATCTTGGTGGCAAAATCCAGCCTGGGCGCAACGAATTGCTGCTGCTGCGGACGATCCTTCCACAGCGTGACCGTCAGAAGCGCCGTTGCCGCAAGACTTGCCGCGGCGCCGCCGCTCAGCACCCATCGACGGTGCGGCCACGCCGGCGAGTTCGCTGAGATCATGGCGCGCATCGCGTCCGTACCGACGGCACGCAGTCTGTCCAGGCGTTCCAGCACGGCGATCGACCTGCCGAGCGCACCGAAATGACGGACATCCGCCGCAAGCCAAGCCTCAAGCCGCTCGCGTTCCGCCGGCGTGAGTTCGCCGGCATCCATCCTGGCCGCCCACTCGCCGGCCTGCCGGTTAATCTCCTGGTTTGAGGCTTTCATCTTCCGAACGGACTTCCTGACTACGATTATTAGACGTGCGTACCCTTGATTTCCCTCCACGGCCGAACAGTTCCGCCAGCAGCCACAGCCCTTTGCCCATGTACTTTTCGACGGCCTTTTCGCTGACTTTGAGGCGCTGCGCGGTTTCCTTCTGCGACAGACCTTCGATCCGCCGCAGGATCAAGGTTTCGCGACATGCGGAGGGAAGCTGCGACAAGGCGTGCGCGACCTCCTGGATTTCGCCCTGGAATTCGAGGCGTTCCTCAGTGGTCGCCTCCGGAACGGCGATATTGAGCTGCTCCAGGTTCCCGCTCGAGGTGATGGGAACCACCCGCGAGTGCCGCACATGGTCGATGATGATCGATTTGGCGGTCTGGATAGCGTACTGCCGCGGATAGCGGATGGATTCCAGCGAAGGCACCGACAGGATGCGGGCGTAGGTTTCCTGGATGATGTCTTCGATATCGAGATCGGGCAGGCGGATGTCGCGCAATCGGGCACGGATCAGAGCCTCGTGCGGCAGCACATTGCGCGCCAGCCAACGCCCACGCTCTCGCAAATCCCGCAACATCTTCATAGCAAAGCACTAATCCGACCGTTTGCAAGGCGCTTGGGGACCGCAGCGAGCGATTTTGCGGCTTTACCTTGTGTTTTGGCAACGCCGCGGGAGAACGGCGTAGGGAAGGCGCGAGTTGATCCGTCTACTTATGTGTGGCGTTCGCCAGACGGTCGATACGGCCCGCCCCTCCAGCACCACCTTGGCGCGTACCTGCGCCTGCGCTCAAGCACACATCGTGAAGCAGATTTGGCAGTTCATCAACGCTGCCAGCGTCCCGCTTCCGAAATTCGCAGCATCTCGATATCGGCCCCGGCAAATTTCGGAATCGAAGGACACCGGCAACTTGTTGAATCCTAGCGTCGCATCGGTTTCGAAGATCGCTAAGCGCTTCATATCAATGATACGGCGAACCTCGAAACCACAACACTGGTGTCCGTTGCGCTTGAGCGCATCGGCAAACTCCGGCGGCATGTATTTCTCGTCGTGCTTGGCGAGAATCTGGTCGGCCTTGAGTTTTCCCGAAGCTGCAAGCCGGCCCATCGCGACCACGTTCTGGCCTTCGCGAAACGACGACGGCAGCTCGCCGGTGTATTCGACCGGCACGCTGCGGCGGCCGTCGGTCACGTGAAGCCGATCCTGGTGCCGCCGAAGTGACGCACGCTGCGTCGTTCCACTAGGCCGCCGACGCGGAAGGCTGTGCCGGGTGCCACGTGCTTCGCGTAGGCGTCGCTGGGGCTCCAGAAATACAGGATGTTGTCGCGCAACTCGGCGAGCGCAAGCGCGGTGGCGCAGACCGCGCCCAGGAACTGCTTGGCGCCGAAGGCGACGCGGCGCCGTTTTCTTGCGATCATGGAGCTAACGTCCGAAACGCTCATGGCGCCGCCTCCGGCAGCATCAGCCGCCGCGACCGCCGTTGCAGGATACCGATGCGCATGCGGACCGTCCAAAGCGTGCAGAACAGGAAGGCGCAGCCGAGCGCCATCAAGGCGAGCAGCCGCAGGAAGACGGGCGCGATGGCCGGTCCGTCCCGGCGCAGAATGCTCTCGCCCTGATGCAGCGTGGTCCATCATTGCACCGAGAATTCGATGATCGGCAGATTGACTGCGCCGACGATGGCAAGCACGGCGCAGGCGCGCGCGCAGCCACATCCGCCAGCGGGTGCCGGTTGACGAGTCCGACGATCGAAACCACGGCCATCGGCCCATAGGCCATCATCGCCGTCCAGGTCGCCGGCACATGAACGAACATGATCCGAAATGTATCGCCCTGTTGATAATCCGGCGGGGCGCGGAACCCGAGCACGAAACCGGCCGCCAGCGTTACCGCGGTTGCGCCCGCCAGCCACGGCAGCAGTGGATCGCTCAATTCCATGAACCGCTTGGGGCTGGCGAATTCGAAAATGGAAACCATCGCAGTGTCGGTTGCCTTGCGCGCCGCGTGTAGCGGCACCGGATCGCCCGTTATCATTGCCGCGGAAAATGAGGTATAGAGAAATCCCCTTTTTCATTGACGCTACGACGGGCACAGACTTGCGCGCGGGCGGCCACAAAAAGAGGCGACATGTGACAAATCGATCGACTTGGATCCGCGATCTTTGACATATTCTGAAGCGCAGTCCGAAAGGTTCTAAGAATTAATCCCAACAATGGGGAATCGAATATGCCGCTTCCGTATGCCTCCCGCTTTCAGGATTTGCTGGCGGGGTTGAAGCGCGAGGGACGCTATCGCGTGTTTGCCGACCTGCTGCGCCGGCGCGGCGATTATCCAAGCGCGGTTCTTCATGTGGATGGCGGTTCCGCGACCCGCCCGGTCACGGTGTGGTGCAGCAACGATTATCTCGGCATGGGCCAGCACCCCAAAGTCGTGGCGGCGATGCACGCAGCGCTGGAAGCGGTGGGGGCCGGCGCCGGGGGCACGCGCAACATCTCCGGCACCACGCATTACCACGTCGAGCTCGAGCGCGAACTTGCCGATCTGCACGGCAAACAGGCCGCCCTGCTATTCAGCTCGGGCTATGTGTCCAACGACACCACGCTGGCCACCCTTTCCAAACTGCTTCCCAGAACCGTGCTTTTGTCCGACGAGTTCAACCACGCCTCGATGATCGAGGGCATCCGCCGCGGCGGCGCCGAAAAGCGCATCTTCCGCCACAACGACATGGCCCATCTCGAGGAACTGCTGCGCGAAATCGATCCCGGCCGCCCGAAGATCATTGCGTTCGAATCGGTCTATTCGATGGACGGCGATTTCGGGCCGACGGCGGCCATCTGCGACCTGGCCGAGAAATACGGCGCCATCACCTATCTCGATGAGGTGCACGGCGTCGGCCTCTACGGGCCGCGCGGCGCGGGCGTTGCGGCGCGCGACGGAACCATGAATCGCATCGACATCATCGAGGGCACGCTCGCCAAGGCCTTCGGCGTGATGGGCGGCTACATCACCGGCTCGGCCGAGCTGATCGACTGCATCCGCTCGTTTGCGCCCGGCTTCATCTTCACCACGTCGCTGGCGCCGGTGCTCGCGGCCGGCGCTCTGGCCAGCATCCGCCACCTCAAACAGAGCGAGGCCGAGCGCAAGGCGCTGCACGAAAACGCGGCGCGACTGAAAGCCATGTTCCGCGAGGTCGGCCTGCCGTTGATCGACTCGCCGAGCCACATCGTGCCCGTGATGGTGGGCAATGCGGTGTGCTGCAAGTCGGTTTCCGACATGCTGCTCAACGAGCACGGAATCTACGTCCAGCCGATCAACTATCCCACCGTGCCGCGCGGCAAGGAGCGGTTGCGTTTCACGCCGTCGCCGGTGCATACGGCCGAGATGATGCAGACGCTGGTCGGTGCGCTGAGCGCCATGTGGACCTATCACGCCCTGCAGCGCGCCGCCTGAGGGTCTCAGTCCGGCTTTGCGGAAAGGCTGCCGAGCCGGCTGCGGATTTCGCCCGCCAGCGGATCGTCGCTGCCGGCCAGCGCCAGCGCCTTGCTCCACAGATCGTGCGCCTTAGCGCGGCGCCCCGCCTTGAATTCGGCCAGCCCCACGTAATAGAGCGCCTCGACGTTTTTGCCGTCGAGCTCAAGCACCTTGCGCATGGTGGTGATGAAATCCTGCGGAGTTTCGTCGCCGGTGGGCGCGGCGGCTTTTTGCACTTCCGCCAGGGTCAGTTGCACGTTCACGTCGTTGGGCTTCAGTTTGATTGCATGATCGGCGGCCTGGCGCGCCTTTTCCTTGTCGCCCAGCACGTTGTAGGCGTGCGCCAGCCGCCGCCAGCCGTCGACGTCGGAGGGGTTCTGCTCCATGCGGTCGGCCAAGCGCTGAACCATCGCGCGGATCATCGTGTCGCGGTCGCCGCCGGAAGGCGCCGCCACGGCCTTCGACGGCGGTGCGCTGGCATCCGCCGGCACACCGGCGCTCAAATGCATCGCCCTGGTCATGGCCGCCAGCGCCGTGTTCATCGCCTTCACGTCGGGCGGGCTGGGCGGGATGGAGGCGGGATCGAACCCTCCCTGCTTAGCAAATGCTGCGATGTGCTCGCGCAGCATCGCGAGCCAGGGCGCATCGGGATCGCTCGAACGCTCCAGATCGCGCCAGATGGCGACGGCCTGGCGCAGGTTTCCGATCTGCGCCTCGGCGAGGCCAAGATAGAAGCGCGAACGCTCGCTGCGCGGCTCGACCGAAACGGCATGGGTGAATGCCATGATCGCCTCGGGCACCACGGCGCCATCGTTGGTCATCACCAATGCCTCGCCGAACTCCGACCAGGTGACGGCGTCGGTCGCCCCCAGATCGATCGCGCGGCGGTCGGCGGCGGCGGCCTTATCGTATTCGCGGGCCTGGAAGTACATGCCGCCAAGCCTTTCGTAGCCGGCGGCGCTGGGAGTGTCCTGCAACAGCGCGGCAAGCTTCTCGGCGGTGGCGGCGGTGAGGAAATCGGGATCGTTGTGCAGGCGCCAGACATAGGGCTTGCCCGGCAAGCCGGGAGAGCCAAGCGTGCCATAGAGAATGGCCGCCCCGATCGGCAGCACCAGGGCGATCGCGGCGACGGCCCCGATGCGGGCGTAGCGGCCGGCGTGTGCGGGCCTGAGCGGCCTTTCGAGTTCGGCATCCTCGGCCGCCAGCATGCGCCGGTGGACTTCCGCCTGCGCCGCGTCGGCCTGCTCGGCCGTGAGCAGGCCTTCTTCGATCTCCTGTTCGATCTCGGCAAGTTGGTCGCGATAGACCACGATGTCGTAATCGACACGCGGCGGGGCATCCGAGCCGCCCTTCAACAGCGGAACGATCAGCACGGCAATGACCGCCAGGCACAGGATCGCGAAAACGGCCCACAACATCGCTAGTCTTCCTTGCGTCGGGGCCCGCCGTCGCCGAGCAGTGCATCGAGGCGCCGGGCTTCCTCTTCCGAAAGCGGCGGCACCCCGCCGCCGAGCGCGGCGCGACGGAAATAGAACGCGGCCGCGGTGCCTGCGCCGACGAGCAGGATCAGCGGCCCGAACCACAACAGGTAGGTTTCCGAATCGAACGGCGGCTTCAACAGCACGTAATCGCCGTAGCGGGCCACGATGTACTGCTTGACCTGTTCGTCGTTGTCGCCCGCCACCAGCCGCTGGCGCACCAGCACGCGCAGGTCGTGCGCCAAGTCGGCGTCGGAGTCGTCGATCGATTCGTTCTGGCAGACGAGGCAGCGCAGTTCCTTGCCGATGGCTCGCGCGCGCGCCTCGAGCTTGGGGTTCGACAGCATCTCGTCCGGCTGCATGGCAAGCGCCGGTCCGCTCCACAGGGCGGACAGCAGCGCCGCGCCGGCTATGGCCATCAGGATGGGCGTGCGCTGCTTCATCGTTCCAGCTTCTCCGCGAGCGGGATCAGCTCGGTCCGGATGACGTCGGGCGTCAGCGGCCCCGTCCACTTGCGGCGTATCACGCCCTGCTTGTCGATGAGATAGGATTCCGGCACGCCGTAGACGCCGAAATCGATTCCGGTGCGCCCGTAGAGATCGACGCCCACCGCCGCATAGGGATTGCCGAATTGCGCCAGCCACGCCTTGGCGTCTTCCGGGCGGTCCTTGTAGCTGATGCCCACCAGCCTCACCCCCGCCTGGGTCACCAGCGGAAGCGCGGGATGTTCCTCGCGACACGGAATGCACCACGAGGCGAAGAAGTCGACCAGCGTGACCTTGCCGCGCAAACCCGCCGTGCTGATGCCGCTCTGGCCGTCGAGGAGCGCCGGCAGGTCGAAGCCGGGCGCCGGGTGGTTGACCATCACCGACGGGATCAGGTTCGGCGCAAAGCCCTCCTCCACCAGATAGAGGCGCCAAATGAAGAAGCCGAGCAGCACGAAGAACCCCGCCAGGGGCACGAGGTACATCAGGCGCCGCGAAGGCCGTGGCGCCGCCGCCGGAACCGGCGCGGCAGGGCGCAGGGCGGCATTCGGGATGCGGGCGCCCAGACGGCGCAAAGGCGCACCGATGCGATGGTGCCGGTCGGTCAGCGACACGACGCCGCCGAAAACCATCACGATCGCGCCAAAGAAGATCCAGGGCACCAGCGGATTGTGGAAGATGTGCACCACCGAGCCGCCGTTCGCGGCGGGATCGCCCAAGACCGCGTAAAGGTCGCTGACGAGGTTGGTGTAGATCGCCACCGTCGACAGCGACTGCTGCGGATTTTGGTACTGGCGCCGTTCGGGGCGCAGGTCGGCGATCAGACGGCCGTTCTTGGTGGCGATGAAATTCGCCCGGGACGCGGTGTAGTTGGGACCCCTGACATTGTCCTCGACGCCCAGGAACTTGACTTGGTAGCCGGCGATTGCCGCGGTGTCGCCCGGATGCATGACCTGCAAATATTCCGAGCGCCAAGCCAACGACCCCGCCACACCGATCAGGACGAACGCAACCCCAACATGGCCGATCGTCATGCCATAGGCCGAGCGCGGCAGGTGCAACGCGCGATGGAACGACTGGGCCAGCGAGCGGCGGAACAGGTGGACGCGCCCCGCCCACTCGATCAGGCTGCCTGCGAAAAGCCAGATCGCAAGCCCGATGGCGAGCGCGGCCCAATCCGAACGCGACGACGGTCCGGCGATGAGAATCGTCACCACGATGGTGAGCACGGTGGCCGCGCCGGCGAAAACGAGGCGCGACAGCGCCTCTTTCAGGGCACCGCGCTTCCACGACAGCAGCGGCCCGATCGCCATCAACAGGATCATGGGCACCATCAGCGGCACCATCATGATGTTGAAATAGGGCGGACCGACCGAGACCTTGCCGAGCTTGAGCGCATCCATGAACAAAGGATAAAGCGTGCCGAGGAAAACCGTGCCCGCCGCCGCCGAAAGCACCACGTTGTTGAACAGCAAGCCACCTTCGCGCGATATCGGCGCGAACAGGCCGCCACCCTTCAGCGCCGGCGCGCGAACCGCATAGAGGATCAGCGAGCCGCCGGTGACGATGCCGAGCAGCAGCAAGATGAACAGGCCGCGCCGGGGATCGTTGGCAAAGCTGTGCACCGAGGTGAGCACGCCGGAGCGCACCAGGAAGGTTCCCAGCAGCGACAGCGAGAAGGTCACGATGGCGAGGAAAATGGTCCACGATTTGAGCGTGTCGCGTTTCTCCGCCACGATGGAGGAGTGCAACAGCGCGGTGCCCGCCAGCCACGGCATCAGCGAGGCGTTCTCCACCGGATCCCACGCCCAGTAGCCGCCCCAGCCCAGCGTGTAGTAGGACCACCACGATCCCATCGCCACGCCGAGCGTCAGCGCGCACCACGCCACCAGAGTCCACGGCCGCACCCAGCGCGCCCACGCGGCATCGACCCGGCCCTCGATCAGCGCGGCGATGGCAAACGAGAACGCCATCGAGAAGCCGACATAACCGAGATAGAGGAACGGCGGATGGAAGGCGAGCCCAGGATCCTGCAGCAGCGGATTGAGGCCCTCGCCGTTGATCGGCGCCGGATCGACTCGAACGAACGGATTGGACGTCAGCAGGATGAACAGGATGAAGCCGAAGCCGACCATGCCTTGAACGGCGAGCGCCCGCGCGCGCAGCCCCGGGGGCAGATCGCGGCCGAACACCGACACGGCCATGCCGTAGAGCACGAGAATGAAGGTCCACAGCATCATGGAGCCTTCGTGATTGCCCCACACGCCGGTGATCTTGTAGAGCAGCGGCTTGTCGGTATGGCTGTTCTGCACGACGTTCAGCACGGAGAAATCGCTGGTCACGTGCAGCCAGATCAGGCATCCGAACGAAATCGCCACCAGGCAGAATTGCGCGAAGGCGGCGGGTCGGTCGAGGCTCATCCACGCCGTATCGCCGCGCTGGGCCCCCATCAGCGGAATGGTCGCCTGAACGGCCGCGACGAACAACGCCAGAACCAGCGCAAACAATCCGATTTCGGCAATCATCCGATAACGTCCGCCATGTTGTGCCGGGGCGTCCGTGCCGCCGGGCAATGCGTCCAAGCGCCCGCCAATCCGCATGTGTGCGTACACCCCGGCGGGTGATCCACACAACTGCAAAAGACTGGCAAGGTCCGCGACGTTGCCCTGTTCAAACGGCAAGACCTGAAGCGGCGCGGCCCGCCAGCGGGCGGGCGCCCGCGGCGAGTCCGGCCAAGGAAGGTACCGCTACTTGGATTTGCTTATCATGTACTCGACGGCGGCCTTGATGTCGGTGTCGGAAAGGGTGGGATGGCCGCCCTTTGGCGGCATCATGCCTTTGCCCTTGATCACGCTTTGCGTGAGCGCGTCGCTGCCCTGCTTGATCAGCGGCGCCCAAGCTGCCTTGTCGCCGGTCTTCGGCGCCATCGCGGAATGGCACGCGGCACAGTTCTGGTCGTACACCGATTTGCCGTCGGCCAACGCGCCGGGCGCGGCGATGCACAGGCCAATCGCAACATAACCGCAGAATGATAGCTTCATCTTCTACTCCTTGCTTGTTCCGTTGCCGCCCACTCCTGCGGGGCCGGATCCGGCCCGCTCCGCCCGGGCCCTCTTCCTTGTCCCTTATAGCCGCATTCTGAGCACCATGCCGATGGTGGAGACGTTGTAGTTCGGCGATCCGTACCCGGCATTGAGGATGCTGATGGCCGTTCCCGTGTTCGTCGTGGCGATCGCGGGCGAGGGAACATACTGCCAATCGTTGTTGTTGAACATGCTGTAGCGATACATCAACGACCCTTCGATGTTCCCGGTCAACTGGTAGATCGCCGTCAACTTGATGTCGTGCATGCTCGAGTTGATGTCCGGGTACGACGCCACGTTCTGGTAGGACTGCGTCACGCTCGCCACCATCACGCCGTTGAATTCGCCGAAGATGATCGAGCCTCGGGACATGTTGTATTCGCCTGCGAACTTCAGCCGGTCGCTCGCCTGCCACTCGCCGTTCAGGCCGGCGGTGTGCATGCTGCTGCTGTACGTGTTCTGGAAATAGCCGGCGCTGCCTGTGCAGTTGCCGGTGGTGCTTTCGGCGCAGGCGCCGTTGCCGCGGTTGTCGAAGTAGATCTGCTCGTAGGTGTAGTAGACGTGCAGGTTGAGGTCGTCGGTCGGCCGGTAGTTGAGATCGGGGCCGACCGAGAGGTTGTGGTCGCGGGTGATGCCCTCGCCGTGGCCGACCAGCGTCCAATCGCCGGAGTTGGTCGCCGTTGCGGTCGAATCCACGGGGGCATAGTGGTAGCGGTGATCGACGAACTTGAAGAACAGCCCGCCGGACACATCGCCGATCGGGGCATAGTCGACGCGCAGCGTCACGGTGTCCGACGTCATCGGCGCCTGGTAATAGGCACCCGACGGGGTGCCGTCCAGCTCGGGCGCGCCCGACTCCAGATTGCCCCATGCCGTGCCGTAGTGCAGCGTGCCGCTGCGATTGGCGTGCTCGTAGCTCAGGCGGCCCAGCAGGTCGGTGCTGATCATGGAGCTCAGCGTCAGCGCTACGGTGTTGGTGATGCTGTGCTCCACCTGCGCATTGGTGCGGTTGGTGTTGTTGAAGGTGTAGCTCGCCGTCAGTTTGGTGCTGCTTTCCGGCAGGATCAGGTATCCCAACTCGACATCCGCGTTCTGCTTGGTCCAGCTCTGCGGCACGACATAGACTGCGGTGTTCGCGGTGGCATCCGGGCTGGAGCCGCCGATCCACACCTGGTACTGGTTGATGTCGACGCTGCGCCCGTCGACCGAATAGCTCGCCTTGGCATCAAGATGCGTGGCGAGGTTGGTGTTGACCGTCAGGTTGCCCTGGTAGATCCACGCCTTGGCGTGCGGAGAGGCGGCGCTGGTGCCCTGGTCCAAGGCATCGAGGTGGCTGAACCAGCTGTAGGTCGGGCTGCCGAGTGTGCTCGTCAGGTTGGGATCGGCGCTGTTGGGCGTGAACGTCGAGTCCTGCAGCTCGACGCCGACGCGGCCGTTGAACACCACCCGCGTCGCCGGCGCCAGCTTGTCGGCCACCATCACGGTCAGGTAATGCGCCGAATTGCTGGGCGGCGTCGAATAGAACGCGGACTGCGCGTACGGCCCGGAACTGGCCGTCAGCGAGGCGATCGACACCACATAGGGAAGTATCACGCCGGAGTTGTTGTCGGTGAACCGCGAAAACGTGTACTGGATCAGCGCCTGATAGTCGGGATCAACATAGCTCGCCGAAACGTCGAAGCGGTCGGTGTCGTAATCGACCGGCAGCGTGAACGCCATGCCGCCATAGGTTTCGCGCAGCGACTCCTCCAGCGAGCCCTGTTTGTGCTCGTGCTGGATGCTGGTCGAGAACGTCCACTCGTCCATGACGAGCTTGCCCGCGACCGCGACCGCGTCGCGGCGCGTGCCCACTTCGTACTGCTTGAAATTGGGCGTGATCGACGCCGTCGTGAAGGCCGTCGTCGTGCCTTTGGTCAGCGGGTTGTTCGAGGCGCCGCCCCAGGCGGCCAGATTGTTGTTGAGCACGCCCAGCGAACCGTCGATCGTCCACAGCGAGCTGATGATGTTGCCGGTATAGGAAGTGGCGTTGTAGCTTGCGGTCACTCCCCATTTGCCCTGCTCGCCGAAGCCGAGATTCAATTCGGCCATCGGCCCGAGCCGGTTGCTGGTGTTGGAGGTATAGGTGCTGTCGCGGAAGCCCCTAGCCAGGTGGCTGCCGGTCTGGAAGTCGAGATTGAGCCCAGAGACGTCGTAGTAGAACGTGTCGCCCGAATTCCACCCGTCGCGCTTCTTCACCGCGAACCCGAGCAGGACGTCCAGTCCGCCCGTCGTGAAGCCGTTATAGCGTCCGTACTGGCCCGTGTTGTGGCCGCCGACCCACTGCGTTCCCACGCTCATCTCATTGATCTGGAGCGGCTGCAGGAGCGCCGCAGCGATCTCGGGGGCGGCGGGCGGGGACGGCGGTGGGGTGGGGGGTGGAGGCGGCGGAGGAGGCGCGGGCGGCGGTGTGGCCTGGGCGGTGGCGGACGCGGCGCTGGCCGCGCCGGCGACCACGTGGGTGCAGTCGGCGTTGCGCCAATGGCCGTGACGGCGGACCTGGCAGCGCACTGTGGCGGCGCTCTTCGCGGCGTGATGCCTGGCCTTGTGATGGTGCTTTACGGGCTGCCCCTGCCCGTCCTGCGCTGCGGGCGCGACGCTGGCCGGCAAGGTCGCGACGTCGACGTTCTCCGCCAGCGCGGAGGGCGCAACCAGTCGGGAAGTCAAGAGCGCCAGCGCGCAGAGTGTGAGCTTGTGCTTCATGACCATCCCCTTGTTCTTGCGGCCGACGTCACCGGAAGAAATAGGCGCCGTTCGGGCTGTTCGACCCGTGGACTTGCGAGTGGCAGGCGAGGCAGGTCCGGTTGTTCGCCAGGGCGGAATTAAACGTCGCCGTGCCCGCGAGGTTGCCCGCCAGCGAGGCGTGGCCGCCGAACGCGCCGCCGCTCGAGTTCGACACCGCGCTGTGGCAGCTCGAGCACATGAAGTTCATGCGGTCCTTCAAGAGGCGCGCTTCGTTTGAGCCGTGCGGCGTGTGGCAGTTGAGGCAGTTCTCGCGCACCGGCTGGTGTTCCCACAGCATCGGGCCTCGCTTGTCGGCATGGCAGTCGTAGCAGGTCTGGTTGACGGTGAATTCCTTGACCAGCTTCGGTCCGGGCGAGCCGTGCGGATTGTGGCAATCGGCGCAGACGACTTTGCCTTCGCGCATCGGGTGGTGCGAATACTCGAAGCTCTCCGCGCGCTGCTGGGCGTGACAAGTGAAGCACTTGTCGGGCTGCGTGGTCCGCACCAGGATCGGGTCCTTGACGACGTGCAAGGTGTGGCAGCTGACGCAGGCCAAATTGGCGTTCTGGTGCTGGCTGCCCATCCAGTCCATGCGTTTGGCATCCTGGTGGCAGCTGAGGCAGACTTGGTTGCGCACGTCCAAAGGCGAGGCGTTGGGGCCGTTGAACACGACGGCCGGCAGCGCCGGCTTGCCGGCGGCGAAACCAGTGGCGTGAGCCGCGCTGGGGCCGTGGCAGGACTCGCAACCGTGCTGTCCAAACGGCGAATGTGCGTCGCCCTTCACCGCATGCGGCGTCTTGAGGATGTCGGTGGCCGGAGCTTCGTTGTGGCACTGCAGGCAGGTGGCCGAGCCGTGCTCGCTGTAGAGCCCATCGGGCTCCGCGGCCGAGGAATCCGCGGCGAATGCCGGGCTTGCCGCACCCGCGAGCACGACGCATAGCCAGACCAGAACGGCATAGCCGACGATGCGATTGATGGCCGACATCCTGTTGCCCCCGCTCTGCATGCTGTCCAACGCGGCACGTCCTCTCGGACGCCAAATCTCGATGAAGGCGGCCGCAAGCGGTAGTACCAGTAGCCGCAAAATCGATGGTACCAGTGCGCATTTCCGCGGCTTTGCCGAATTTGCCACAGGTTTTATGTCCAGCCGGTACCACTTTCCTACGCAAAATTGCGTACTTGCCACGCGCCTTTAAGACCGTGCAGCCCGGCCTCGGTGACGGTGCCCGACCGTGGGCGAATCACTTCCGCCACGAGAGGCGCAACGCGCAAAGACACCGTGGGCCTCGGGGGTGGTGGCGGGATGCGATTTGATTTATGCATCGACGTCAGCGGAGTTCGCCGGATTCGGCTCAGCGCGGTACGCGGTGGTTCGCGCCGCGACATCGATCGCAGCGCAGTGGCAGGGGCAATGGCATGTGGCGGGCATTCAGGCGGACCTCCTGCGTGAGCGCATCCGCATCGGCCCGCCCCGCCGCCATCGCAAAACTCGTGTTCGTGGCCGCGCTCATGGTGCTTTGCGCCGGCGGCGTCTGCAGCCCGGTGTCGGCCCAGCCGCAGAAGCTGGCGATCCCGAGCGCGGTGTGCCTGGGCTGTCACGGCATTCCCGGCTTCTCGACCACCGGAACCGACGGCAAGCCGCGCTCGCTGTTCGTGGATTCCCGCAAGTTCCTGGGCAGCGTGCACGGCACTCGCGCATGCGTGGAATGCCACACCAACATCGCCGCAGTGCCTCACCAGCCGGTGCCGATCAGGGTGAGCTGCGTCAGTTGCCACGAAAGGCTGTGGGCTGAGGCCGAACGCAACGGCACCACGGCGCAGCACCACACGCTAGGATTCGTGGTGTCGATGATCGGCAAGTTCATGAAATCGGTCCACGCCCAGCCCTCGATGGAGGACCAGTCGCGCACCAACGCGACCTGCTACAACTGTCATCAGCCGCATTACGTCTATCCGCCCGGAACCGCCATCTGGCAGGAGTGGCGGATGAACCTGCCGCGCACCTGCGGGGCGTGCCACACAAGCGAGTTCCGCGACTACGCGACGTCGGTCCACGGCCGCGAAGTGCTTATCAAGCACAATCCCAAGGCGGCGATCTGCGCCGACTGCCACACCAGCCACGACATTGCAAATCCGGTCCTGACCTCGACCAAGCTGGTGATCACGCAGAACTGCGGCTCCTGCCACAAGGAGCAGTTGGCGACCTATCTCGCCACCTATCACGGCCAGGTGTCGAACCTGGGCTATGGCTACACCGCCAAGTGCTTCGACTGCCACGGCAGCCACAAGATCCAGCGCGTCGGCGACCCGCGCTCCACGGTGTATCCGGCGAACCGGCTCGCCACCTGCCGGCAATGCCATGCCAACGCGAGCGCGGGCTTCATCACCTTCGAGCCGCACGGCAACGCCCACGATTTCAAGCGCTACCCGCTATTGTGGCTCGCCGCCAAGTTCATGTCGCTGCTTCTGATCGGCGTGTTCGCGTTCTTCTGGACCCACTCCGCGCTGTGGTTCTACCGCTCGTACAAGGAGCGCAAGGCGCTCGGAGAACGCATCGAGTTTTATGTCTACCGCGCGCCGGATGAGACCCAGCCCTATTTCCAGCGCTTCGCGCCGATCTGGCGGATCGCCCATCTGCTCGTTCTTCTGGCCACCATGACGCTGGTTCTCACCGGCATGACGGTGCTCTATTCCGACAGCGCGTGGGCGCCGGTGGTCGTGCGGCTGTTCGGCGGGCCGCAGGTGATGGCCATCGTGCATCGCGTGTGCGCGACGATCTTCATTTCGGTGTTCCTCGGGCACGTCACCTTCATGTGGATCAAGCTGCGCCGCCGCGGCCGCAGCTTCCGCTGGTTCGGGCCGGATTCGCTGGTGGTGCGCTGGCAGGACTTCTACGACATCTTCGCCATGTTCAAGTGGTTCTTCGGGCTCGGACCTCGCCCCGTGTTCGACCGCTGGACCTATTGGGAGAAGTTCGACTACTGGGCGGTGTTCTGGGGCGTCACGATCATCGGCGGCAGCGGAGCGCTGCTGTGGTCGAAGGCGTTTTTCATGCACTTCCTGCCCGGATGGATACTGAACGTGGCCCTCATCGTCCACGGCGACGAGGCTTTGCTGGCGGCGGTGTTCCTGTTCACGGTGCACTTCTTCAACAATCACTTCCGACCCGACAAATTCCCGCTCGACACGGTGATGTTCACCGGCGCGATTTCGCGCGAAGAATTCATGCGCGAACACCGCGTCGAATACGATCGCCTGCTGGCGTCGGGTCAGCTGGAAAGCCGCCGGGTGCCGGCGCCCTCGCCTTCCATGGTGCTCGGCTCGCGCATCCTGGGCTTCACCCTGCTGGCGTTCGGATTGATCCTGCTGAGCCTGGTGGCGATCGGCTTCTTCGGTCACACCGGCTGAGCACGGCCCGGCGACCGCGCGGCGAGGAGTTCGCTGATGCGCCCCGCCAACGCGTCGACCTCGTCCCATGCGGTGAATTCGGTGCAGGTCGATGGATCCGTCGGCCCTCCGGTCAGCGTCATGATGAAGCGTATCAGCTGACGGTCGAGCCACGTGTATCTCGGGTAATCGAGGCGTCCGGCAATGGCGCGCGCGAGCACGGGCTTGAGCCGGTGCCGCCGGATCAGCTTGCGCAGGTAGAGATTGCGTTCGGGCGTGTTCTTGCCCGGCTTGCGCGCCGTCAGGTTGACCGACAGCAGCACCAGCGGCGGCGGTACGCCGAGGCCGCGATAGGCGCGAAGGAACCGCTCGGCTTCCGGCAGGTGCCTGCCGTAGCGCACCGCCGCAACCAGCACGATGGGCCCGGCAAGCTCGCGCGGGCTCGGCTGCGCCACGGCCAGATCCTGCGGCCGCGTCTCGATCCCCATCACGGCGATGCGGCCGGCGATCCTTTCCGCGATGCGGCGGGACTGGCCGTCGCGGGTGGCATAGAAGAGCTGCATGTCTTGGGCGGGATCCACAGGGGTGGCGGCATGTTCATGCTAGCACTGCCGTCGCAGCCAAGACATCGCCGCGATCAGGCCGTCTTGGCCGCCAGAGCGCACAACAGACCGAGCGTTTCGGGCAACACCCACCCGTGCGCTTCCACCAACCGTCCTTGCGCCGCGTCGCCGGCTGCTGTCTGCGCCATGCCGGCGTGGGCGAAGCGGGCGCGCAATTCCCCCGCCGCGGCCGGCGCGTCGAAATCGGGCGTCCCGACCAGCACTTCTTCACCGATCGCGGCGGCCGCATCGCGATCGTCGAGCCGCACGAGCAGATCGTCGTAAGGGCTGGGCGCATGGCGCCTGCGCACGAGGCGGGTGGCCTCGAACACGGCGCCCGCGAACACCACCGCGCCGCCTGCGCCGATCAAGAGGTTGCGCCGGGTGAGGAAGTCCTTCATCGCATCCGGCCCTTCAGGTGGTCGGCCAGCCTCAGCGCCATCGCCACGATGCTGAGCGTTGGATTCACCGCGCCGTAGGTCGGGTAGACCGCGCTGCCCGCCACGAACAGGTTGGAAACGCCGTGCACCTGCAGATTGGCGTCGACCACACCCTTCTTGGGATCGGCATGGGCGCGCGCCGTGCCCATGTGGTGGTTGCCCCAGTCGAGCTCCGCCAGCCATTGGCTGCGTTCCTTCAGATTGAGGCGCACCATGCCGGCACGTGACGTCAGGAGCTGACGTCCGAGTTCCTTCAGGGTGTCGCGGAAATGGGCAAGATCGGAATCGGCAAGCCGCATCTCAAGCTTCACCTTGGGCATGCCCAGCGCATCGCGCCCGCCGTCGAGCGTGATGCGGCGTTCCGGGTCGGGCGTCACCTCGCAGCCGCCCCCCAGCGAGTAGGCAACGGCATTGCCGGCATCGACGCCCAGCGCTGCGGCGGTGGCGGCCACAGTCGAGTTGCCGAGTTCGTCCAGCTTGGTCACGCTTTCGACGGTGATGGACGAATCCAGCACGGCGCGGGCGCGGCGATAGGCTTCGTCCGGAAACAGGCCGGCGCGCATCACGGCGCGCTCGATCGTCTGGTTGCTCAGGTAGTACGGCGCAAGCTTGCCGTCGAACAGGACCAGCGTTGCGATGTCGCGCGGGATCGGGTGATCGGCGAAATAGCGTCCGACCAGGTCGTTGGCGTTGCCGACGCCGGCCGCCATCACGTCGTTGGATGCCAGCATCAGCCGGGCGATTTCGATCGCGCCGCTCGCCAGCACCGCAAATCTCGGCCTGACGACGAAGCGCCGCCCGCTCAGCGTGGCGACGTCGAGTTGGTCGATTCTGGCGCCGCCACGCGCCAAGCCCAGGCGCGTGACATTGGCATGCAGATAGGTGGAGAGATTGCGCACCCGCCGCAGATCGTCGGCGTAGCGCAGGCCGAAATGCGTCGGCAAAAAGCTGCCACGCATCTTGCTGAACTGGAACCAGCGCGTGGCCACGCCGCCTTCGCCGAGCGCGATCATCGGGCCCATTTCCGGCGACCATTTCTCGGCCTTTTCGTAGAGCCAGGGCCCGGCTTCGCACAGCGCCTGGGCCCGGGGATAATGGGGCTGGAGCGCCTCGAGCCCGAACGGCCATCCGGAATGGGGCATCCAGCCGCGTTCTTCGAATTCGATCCTGTCCATCGGGCGGCTCCAGCCGCCCCAGATGTTGGTGCCGCCGCCGAGGTAGCGCATGCGCGAGACCTGAAGCCCCAGATACGACACGCCGGTCTTGGTGCCGTCGTACAGCGCCTGGGTCTTGGCGTCGAAGCCTAAGCCGCCGCTCTCCAAGAGCATGACGCGGAACGGCGCGCCTGCCAGCGCGAGCGCCATCGAAATGCCCGCCGGTCCGCCGCCGATGATGGCGAGATCGGTTTCAAGAACTGTGCCTTCGGGAACGGTACGGGCGTCGATGAATGCGCTCACGGCGCGGCCCTTTTGGATAAGGCGACAACGATCGCGAACGGCCAAGACATGCGGCCCCGCTCTGCCGGTTCTTGTCGAAATCGGCCTTCACGCACAAGCTGGAATTTGTCGCACCTGCAATTGGATGACCGCATCATTTCACGCAGGACACAGTGGAATGAGCGCAAGTCACCGACGTTCGCTGGCTTGCGGCGGAACCGGCGGCATTCTCGGCTCCGACGGCTTGAAGACCTCAGTCGTTCGAAAGATAGGAGGACAGCGCCTCGATCTGGCGATCGGTCATGTTCTTGGTGACCGCGCGCATGGATTCATTCTTGCGCAGACCCAATTGGAACCCGCCCATCACCATCCTGAAATAGGCGGAGTGCTGACCGGCGATCCGCGGGACCGAGCCGCTGCCTTCACCGTTTCTGCCGTGGCACTGCTGGCAGGCGGTGATCCCCTTGGCCGGTTCGCCGTTCATGAACAGTACTTGGCCTTCCGCGGCGAGCGCCCCGCCCGTTTGCGGCAGCGTCGGCTTCTGGCCGGCGAAGTACTTGGCTACGTCGTCGATCGTCTTGTCCTTGAGATCGTGTGCGATGACCCACATATAGCCGCGCGCGCGGGTGTCGTCACGGCGGTGTCCGCGGAACGCCTCGAGTTGGGCGACGATGTAATCTGCCTGCTGAGCGTTCAGCCTGGGGTACACCGGGGACACGCTGTCGCCGGTCGGGCCATGGCACTTCTGGCAGACGGCCGCGACTTCGGTCTGGCCGGGCACGGTGCCGGCTTGTGCCGCCGCGACCAAGCTCCCCATGAAACACAGACCGGCCGCCGACGAGACGATGATGAGGACGCGTTTCACGGCGGGCTCTCCCTCAAGCGGTCGCGTTTGCCGGCCATCGCCAGTTGCTGCGTCGCATAGACTTTCAGAACAGTTCTAACATGCGCAGAGTCCCCGCCAAACGGTTTTTTCGCGGCTGCCGCAGCGGGCAGGGAATGCACAAAGCCGTCGTAAATACTTACATAACGCAAACGCGCCACCCGCACCGGAAGACGTCAGTCGCCGGCACGGCACAGCGTGGCGACAGTCGCAGCACCCCGCGAACGCGCTTACTGAACCTTGAGATTCGTGGCGCGAATTGTGACGGTCGCCGCGCAGAACACGCCGGCATCCTGAACTGCACCGCCGGGTCGCGTCGGGTCCTTGTACTTGAGGTAGATGTTCTGGCGCGATTTGTCGGCGCAGATCTGCGTGACGGGATCGCTGTTGGTAGGCGCGCTGGCGACCACGGTGCCGCAAATCGTCGTTTCGTCCAAAGAGGTTTGCGACAGGCGGGCGGTCTGGAAAGCGTCCTTGACGGTCTTCAGATATAGGAACCCCACACCGTTTACCGTCTGGACGTATTGGATGTTCTTGCCGTCATTGCAGACGGCAACCCAGGTCGCCGCGTTTGCGGCCGCAGCCGTCAAAACAGCCACCGCCGCGGCGAGGAGAAACTGACGCATCGTGAGCTCCCTCAAACTCGGCGGATTCGGGCATACGAGGACCGAGCCGAGCGTCGATCACTCGGACATGCGAATGCATTTTACACCCGCTATCAGTAAGCCGGGGTAGGGTATTTCGGGGGCGCTACCACGTGACGCGACCCCGGGGCTGGCCGTCGCGGCCGCAACAACCGTGCCAGCGGGAGCGTGGCACCGGCACGATTCCAACCGTGGCCGAGGTGACATCGCGCGTCAGCATGGGCTCAAGGGTCTTCCGATTCGCCGGGATCGCCGCCCGGCTCGCGCAGGCGGATGCTGTACTTCTTCATCAGCGCCTGGAAATTGGCGCGCTGCATGCCGGTATCCTCGGCGGCCCGGGTTGCGTTCCAGTCGTTGCGCTTGAGGGCCTCCAACACGAACAGCTTTTCGATCGTCTCGACCGACTTCTCGCGCACGGCTTTCTTGACGTGCTTGAGTTCCTCGCCGGTGCGCGGGACGTCGAAGGCGGAGGCCGTGCCGTCGATGGCGACGAGGTGTGCCCGGCGCACGATCGGCGCGTTGGCCAGGATGACGGCGCGCTGGATCGTGTTTTCGAGTTCGCGCACGTTGCCCGGCCAGTCGTAGTTCATCAAGACGCCCATCGCGCCCTCGGAGAATTCCGTCACCTTCTTACCCGTCTCCTCGCCGAACAGGCGCAGGAAGTGGAAAGCCAGCGACGGAATGTCGTCGCGCCGCTCCCTGAGCGGAGGCAGCACGATGGGGAAGATGTTGATGCGGTAGAACAGGTCCTCACGGAAGCGGCCATCGGCCATCATCGCCTTGAGGTCCTTGTTCGTCGCCGTGATCAGCCGGAAATCGGAGGTCTGCGTCTTGGTGCCGCCCACCGACTTGAAGGTGCGCTCCTGGATGGCGCGCAGGAGCTTGGCCTGGGTGGAAAGCGAGACGTTGCCGATCTCGTCGAGGAACAGCGTGCCGCCGTCGGCGACCTCGAGCAGGCCCTGCTTGTTGGTGACGGCCCCGGTGAATGCGCCCTTGACGTGGCCGAACAGCTCGCTTTCCAGCAGGTTCTCGGAGAGCGTGTTGCAGTCGACCGCGACGAACGGCTTGTCCTTGCGCAGGCTGTTGTAGTGGATGGCGCGCGCGATTAGCTCTTTGCCGGTTCCCGACTCGCCGGTAAGCATGATCGTCGAGCTGGTCGGCGCGCACTTGGCGATCAGCCGAAAGACGTTCTGCATCTGCGGGCTGGAGCCGATGATGTTGTCGAAGCCGTACTTGGCGCCGACCTCGGATTTCAGGCTCACGTTCTCCGCCAAGAGCCGGCGGCGCTCGAGCGCGCGGGCGACGATGAGCCTGAGCTCGTCGGGATCGAACGGCTTGGGAAGATAGTCGAAGGCGCCGAGCTTCATCGATTTGACCGCGCTGTCGATCTGCGACAGCCCGGTGATCATGATGATGTCGACGTCCGGGTGGCTCTCCTTCAGGCGGCGGAGCACTTCGAGCCCGTCGATCATGGGCATCATGATGTCGAGGATGACGACGTCGTAGCGGTTTGCTTCGGCCTTGCGCAAGCCCTCCAGCCCGTCTTGGGCGGCGTCGATCTCGTAGGCGTCGTTCTTCAGGATGCGCAGGCAGCTTTCGATGATGATCCGCTCGTCGTCTATGATCAGGATCCTGGCACTCACGGGGCGCTCCCGCCGGTGTGGGCCGCCTCGGGCGAGCGCGCGAGCGGAAGATAGACCCGGAAGGTCGAGCCCGCCCCCACTTCGCTTTCGATTTCGATCGTACCTCCGTGGGCTTCGACGAGCCCGTGCGTGACGGACAGCCCGAGCCCGGTTCCGACGCCGACTTCCTTGGTGGTGAAGAAAGGATCAAAGATCCGGCCCAGATTCTCCTTGGCGATGCCGCAGCCGGTGTCGGCGATCGACAGCTCGACGGCTTCTGCGGGCGGCGAGCCGGACTGCAGAACTTTCGGCTCGGGCAATCGGCGCGTGCGGATGACGATGCGGCCTTCGCCGTCGATCGCATGTTGCGCGTTGACAAGCAGATTCATGACGACCTGCTTCATCTGGTCCGGGTCGGCCCATACCTGCGGCAGGGCGGCATCGAGGTCAAGGGCGATGTCGATATTGTTGAGGTGTGCCGGCCGCTCGACGAAGCGCGTGGTTTCCTCGACGATGCGGTTCAAGTCGGTGAACTTCTTTTCCGGCGGCTTGTCGCGGGCAAAGTCCAAGAGCCGGCGGATGATGGCGGCGCACCGCTTGGTCTCGCGGATCACCAGGTCGAGGTCTTCGGCATCCTGGCTTCCCTCCGGCATCTTCTGGCGCAACAGGCTGGAGAAGGTGAGCACGCCGGTGAGCGGATTGTTCAGCTCGTGAGCGATCCCGGAGGCGAGAAGCCCGACCGAGGCGAGCTTTTCCCCGCGCGCGGTTTCCGCCTGGGCGGCACGCAGCTGCTCGGTGCGCTGGCGGACCTTTTCTTCCAGCGTGTGCGCCCATTCCCTGAGCTCGGCCTGCGAATTGCGCAGCGCCGCCGTCATGGCGTTGAAGATGCCCGCCAGCCGCCCGAACTCGTCGTCGTTGCGCACCGGAATCGGCTTTTCAAGGTTCCCCGACGAGATGTTCTTGGCGCCCGCTTCCAGGTCGCGCAGCGGCAGGAAGATGAGGCGGTGGACGAAGAAGGCGACGAGAGCCGAGGCGACCAGCACAAAGCCGAGCGAGAAGGCGATGATCGTCAGCACGTTCGCACGCACCTTGCTGTCGACTTCGTGCAGCGAATAGCGGATGTCGAGAACGCCGAGCACCGGCGTCCTCGGCGAGTGGTGGTGGCAGGCCGAATTGTAGCAGCTGGGCTCGTTGCGGATGACCTCCATGCTTCCCAGCATGCGTTGCCCGCCCGGCGCGATGAAGGTCCAGGTGCGCTTGCTGCGCGGCACCTCTTGCAGCGGCTTGCCGAGCCCGTGGCAGGAGGCGCAGCCCTCGGCCGTGCGGTTGACGACCTGGCCTACCTCGGGGCCGAAGTTCGAATGGATGATCCGGCCGTCCTTGCTGATGATCCTGATGCGGTCGATGCCGGGCTGGCGGGCGACGTCGCGGATCACCGTGTCGACATAGGCCGGCTGATTGCGCAGCATGGCAAACCGCAGGCTCTTGGTGATGACACCCGACAGTTCGGTGACCTGGGACGCCACGGTGCTGAGCAACTGGTCGCGCTGGCGCGCGGCGACCAGAAGCACGAACAGCAGCACCGCCGCCGACAAAGTGACGGCGAGATAGAAGCCGATCTTGAACTTCAGGGTTCGCCGATCCATCCGAGCTGACGTTGTTGCGGCCGCGACGCGAGATGACGCACGCTAGAACCAAGTTTGCGGGCGACGCAATTCACGCCCGTCTGCCGACTTCCGCAGGCAGACGATCGGTGCCGCAGCGCGGCCTTCTCTGACGTACAAAAAAATCATCGCCGCCCGGTCGCGGCAAGCCCTTGAGCGACAAGGACGAACGCCGAAAAGCGCAGGTCTGGTGTACAATCGCCCCATACACTACGCACCCGGTCGAGCCCCGGGCCGACACCGCGGGCCCTTCGTAAACCACTGATCATGCAAAATAAAATCAAAGACGCCGGGGCTGGCACAGGCCTTGCGATGCTTAAGGCGACAACAGCGAAGCGGCATGTCCGATGAGCAAACCGAACAAGATCCTGGTCGTCGATGACGATGAGGTTGTGCGCCTTGGCTATCTGAGGAGCCTCAAGGCTGCCAATTGCGACGTCGAGGTCGAGACCGCCCTCAACGGCGAAGACGCGCTCAAGGTGATGGAGAAAAGGCCCTTCGATGTCGTGCTGCTCGATCTGCGCATGCCCGGCATGGACGGCATGTCGGTCTTGAAGTCGATCCGGCGCGACTGGCCGAAAAGCGGCGTGGTCATCATCACCGGTTACCCGACCATCGAAACCGTCAAGGAGGCCATGCGTCTGGGCGCCTGCGACTACCTCGCCAAGCCAGTGAGCGCGGCCGAGATCGTCAGCGCCGCCACCAGCGCGCTGGCCCAGAAGACATGGGCGCTGCGCCGCTATTCGGCCGATGCCGCCACCAACGATTCCCCCGAGGAGACGGGCAAGCTTGCCTCTTGAGAACATAAAGGAGTTGACAATGAACACGCTCAAGAAAGTCCTGGTCATCGATGACGACCCCGTCATCGGGCGCAGCTTCGACCGCGTTCTGGCCGGAAAAGGCTATGTCGTGGTCAGTGCCGAGAACGGCCAGGAGGCACTGAAGAAGGTCGCCAACGAAGACTACGACGCCGTTTTCACCGACATCCGCATGCCGGGCGAGGACGGTATCGAGGTGGCGCGCCAGGTTCGTGCGCAGCGGCCGTGGACGCCGGTCGTCATCATCACCGGTTACGGTTCGGCCGAGAACGAGGCGCGCGCCGAGGCGGTCGGCGTCAAGGGCTTCCTGCACAAGCCGTTGTCACCGCAGATGATCGAGCAGAGCGTGGCGGCCGTGACCGCGGTCCCGCAGGACCTTTCTGAAGTGGCAGCGCCCGCGACCGACGAAAAGCCCGCCAAGCGCAGCTTCGGCGTGTTTCTCAAGGACGTCGTCCTGTTCCTCGCCGCGCCGTTCATCGGGCTTGCCTACATCGTGCTGTTCCCGTTCATCGGACTGGGGATGCTGGCATGGATGGCCGCCAAGGCATGGCGCAAGCAGGCGGCCGCATCCTGAAGCAAGCCGGCGGTGCTGGTCCGCGAGGGGGTCCAAAGCCCCCTCTGCCGCGGGGCCGGTCAACGTGCCCGACCGTCCCCCCTATACCGTCAGGCGGTCCGCATGATTTAAATCAAGGATGCTCGCGGCGATTCTCTTGCAGATGAGCCGCGGGCGTTCGTTATGTGTCCTTGCGCTGGTGCCCTCGAGGTTCGGTCAACAGGCAGAGAGATTCATGGCTGGGCTGCGATCGGGCGACGGTTTGGTGCAAGCATCATGCAGAAGCGGAATGGCGGGGATCTTCCTCGCCGCCGTGCTGCTGATCGCTGCCGCGGCCGGCTGGTCCGCCCGGGCCGACGCGTTGCCGGAGGGCGATGCGCACTGCCTGTCCTGCCATCAGATGGCGGGCTTGCAGATGGGGCTCGCGAACGGCGAGACGCTCTCCCTGCACATCTCGGGCGACACCTTCGCCAAGAGCGTGCACAGCCCGTTCGGCTGCACCGGCTGCCACAGCGACATCGAACCGGACAAGCACCCCGGCGACGTGAGCGTGATCGCCGGCCGGCGCACCTTCTCGATCGAACGCGCCAAGGTCTGCGCCGGTTGCCACACCGACCAGGCGGCGCAATGGAACCACGGCGTGCATGCCGCGCTGGTCCGCGCCGGCAATCCCGTGGCGCCCTTGTGCACCAGCTGCCACTCGCCGCATGCCGTGATGAAGGGCGCGGCGGAAGCCATGGACACGGTGCCGTGCAAAGCCTGTCACGGCGCGATTTTTACGGCCTATGCCGCCAGCGTGCACGGCGTTTTGCGCAGCTCAGGGGTGGCCCAGGCGCCGCTCTGCTTCGGCTGTCACGGCGCGCACGACGTGAAGGTGCCCACCGCGGGCGCCGGCATGAAGGACGTCTGCTTCGGCTGTCACGTCGATGCGCTCGCCAAGCACCAGCAATGGCTGCCGAATGCGCAGCTGCATTTCACGGTCGTGTCCTGTCCCGCGTGCCACGCGCCCAAGGCCCACCGCAAGGTCGATCTCGTGCTCTTCAACAGCACGACCAGACAGAATGCCGCCCGGCCGGTGGGCGTGCCGGAGTTCCAAGGCCCGCCGGGTTCGACCGGCGCAGGCCAGACCGGCCTTGATCCGGCGACCCTGTTCAACCTGCTGCGGACCCTGAACCGGCCAGGCGCCGCCAACAAGACGAGCATCAAGGGCCGCCTCGACGTGCGCACCGGCGAAGAGGCGCACGAGCTCACCCCCGCCTCCGAAGCCATCAGCGACTGCAACACCTGTCACAAGGCAGGCGCCGACGCCTTCCAGAGCGTCACGATCTCGGTGGCGGGGCCGGGCGGCATTCCGCTGCATTACGGCGTCAGCAAGGAGGTCCTGAACTCGGCCTTCTCGATCAATTCCATCGGCGGCTTCTACGCCATCGGCGGCACCCGAATCACGTTCCTCGACGTGCTGTTGATTCTGGCGCTGCTGGGCGGCTTCGGCCTGCCCGCCCTTCATCTGACGGCGAAATGGCTTTCAAGGCGGTCCGCCAGCCACACGCACCGCAACGAGCGGAAGGGGTAGGCACGATGCGCCGCATTTATCTTCATCCGCTTCCCGTGCGCATATGGCATTGGATCAACGCCACGGGCTTCGTGCTGCTGGTGCTGACCGGCATCCAGATCCGCTATGTCGGACTCGTCGACTTCGTTCCCTTCAGGACCGCGGTCGTGCTCCACGCCTGGGTGGGGTTCGTCATCATCGCCAATTTCTTCATCTGGCTGGTGTTCTACATGTTCACCGACAAGGCCAGGCTCTACCATCCCGAGCTCAATCCGGTCGAACTGTTCCGGGGATGCTTGCGCCAGACCGTCTATTACGCCTATGGCATGTTCAAGGGCCTGCCCAATCCGTTCCACTTGAGCAGATTCCGCAAGTTCAATCCGCTGCAGAGCCTTACCTACCAGATCGTCATGCTGTTCCTGGTTCCCCTGCAGTGCGTCACCGGCATCCTGTTGTGGGACATCACGCGGTTCTCGAAGGTGGTGGATTTTCTGGGCGGGGTGCGCGTCGTCGACACGGTGCACGTGCTGATCTTCATCATCATCGTCTTCTACATCCCGTTCCACGCGTATCTGGCCACGCTGGGCCGCACGCCGCTCGAACATTACAAGGCGATGTTCACCGGCTACGAGGAAGTTGACGACGAAGAGGGCGAAGAGGCGGGCTGAGTCACGCCCCGCCCAATTGACGCAACGGAATTTGGCTTCACCCTCCAAAGCGGTGCGTCATATGCATTATTGCGTATTTGCCCGCGGACTCGTTTGATCGAAGACTAGCTGCGCAGGCGGCGGGGAAGCGTCCCCGGGACATCAGGAAGCGAGGCGGCCTTGAGCATTTCACAGGAGTTTCTGGAGCGGGAAGATCTCCGTTCGCGCTTGTTCGGAAACGTCTGGCGGTCGCTGATCCCGGAGGTGTTCCGCGACGTACCTTCTTATTACGACAAGGGCAATGCGATCGCTTCGCTCGGCAACTGCGCGCGATGGAGCAACCGGTTCGCCGATGCCGTGGTGCGCCACCTGGCGGCCGGCGCCAAGGTGCTCGACGTCTGCACCGGTACCCACGACATCCCCTTGAGGCTTCTGGCCCGGGAGCCGACGCTCGACATGGACGTGGTGGATGCCAGCCCGCACATGATCGCCGAAGGCCAGCGCCGCGCCCGCGAGAAAAAGCTCGCCATTCGCGCCCAGGTGTGCGACGCCCATCGCCTGCCGTTCGCCGACGGCGCCTTCGACGCCGTCACGTTGCAGTTCGCCTCGCGCCATCTCGAGATCGGCCGAGCGTTCGGCGAGATTCACCGCGTGCTCAAGCCAGGCGGAATCTTCTGCCACAACGACATGCTTCGCCCCGAATCGCGCATCGTCGAGGCGCCGCATCTGATATTCCTGCGGTTCTCGGTGTGGTTCACTGCCAAGCTGTTCGGCAGCTCGGCCGAAAGCCAGAAATGCATCGGCTATTTCACCGACGCGATTCGGCATTTCTATACGCCGCGCGAACTGGGCACCCTCTTGTCCGACATCGGGTTCGTGGGTCTGGAGAGCCGCAATTTCCTGAACGGCGTCATGTCCTATCATATTTGTCGAAAACCGGAGCGTTGAGTCGGCTCAGCACGTCGGCGAGGATGGCGACGCCCTGGCGCAGCCGTTCCGGCGCCAGCGCGGCATATCCGAAAATCAGCGCCCGGTCGTGGAAGCGGCAGGCCTCGCCCGACACCCATTCGACGTTGACGCCGTGGGCCCGCGCAGCGTCGCGCGCCGCAGACGCGGACGAAAAGCGCTCCGGCAGCAGCCAGGTGAGCTGCGTGCCCGATTCCGTGCCGATCAGCCGGACGCCGCCGAAATGGGCTTCGAGCGCACGGATCAGCGCATCGCGGCGTTCGAGATAGATCTTGCGCACGCGGCGCAGGTGATGGTCGTACTCGCCGCTGGCGAGCAGGTTCGCCGCCACCATCTGCTCGAACCACTGCCCGCCTTCGCCCCCCATGGATTTGATCGACACGACGGCATCGGCAAATTCGGCAGGCACGACAAGATAGCCGAGGCAAAGGCCGGCGCCGAGCGTCTTGGTGAACGATCCCATGTAGAAGACCAAGCCGTAGGGATCGATCGTGGCCAGCGGCGGATGCGCCGTGCCGTGATAGCGTAGGTCGCTGTCGCTGTCGTCTTCCATGAGGTAGGCGCCGACGCTTCGCGCCCACTCGATCAGCGCCGCGCGACGCGATTGCGGCATGACCCCTCCGGTCGGATCCTGGCGCGTCGGCGTAACATAGGCCAGGCACGCGGGACCTTGCGGCAGGGCGCCGGTCTGAAGCCCGTGTTCGTCGACCGGCACGCCGACCAGCTTGGCGCCGCGCGCGCTGAAGAATGCGGCGATGTCCGAGTCGCCCGGCGTTTCGACGACGACGCGGTCGCCCACGCGCTGCAGGAGGTGCGCGACCAGGCTGCAGGCGTGGCGGCGTCCGGTGACGATCACGACCTGTTCCGGCAAAACCAGAATGCCGCGCGTGGCCGCCAGATAATCGGCGAGCACCTGGCGCAGCGGCTCGACGCCGGCCGCCGGCGCAGGCCTGGAAAATCCCTCCGGATCGTTCGCCAGCACTTCCCGCATCCAGCGCAGCCAGACCTTGGTCGGCAAGAGATGGCTAGAGTCGTGCCGCGACGGGCTGAAATCGATGATGCCGTCGGGCATGCTGGAGCGCATCGGGGCAGCGGTGCGGAACGCGGGCGGATGCAGCGATGCCTGGCGCGGCGTGTTGGTCGACGAATTGCCGGCGGTTTCCGGCTTGAGCGGGTTCGGCGGCGTGTTCGACACGAACGTGCCGATGGCGGGACGCGTCTCGAGATAGCCTTCGCTGATCAGCCGCTCGTAGGCGAACAGCACCGTCCGGCGCGAAACACCCACCTGTTCGGCCAGGAACCGTGTCGCGATGACGCGCGAATTGGGTTTCAGCCGCCCGCTCAGGATGAGCTGCCGCAACTGCTCGAACAGCTGATCCTGCAGGGGAATCGCCGCCGCCCGGTCGAGCTGCAGCGGCAGATTCATGGCCGTCTTTTGCACCACGCTGCTGCGCGCAGGCCGGATGCCGGTCTTGGGATCCATATTCGAGCGGATGACTAACCAATGTTGCAGCAAGTATGCACTATTCTTGGGCGGAGTGTGAATGGCGCCCGGGATTGTGCTTCGGCCCGAGAGCGCCCTTGTTACCCTTGTGTTTCAGCCGGTTAGGCGTCAGCCGTTGTGGCAACGCGATTGCGGGTTTGCGGTTTTGCCCGCCGGGCGCCGCACAGCGCCCGGCCGACCCGTATTTTCTTCGACCCGGCGGAATGCACCGCGATCATTGGAAACGTGCGGACGTTCCCCTCGTCCAGCGGGCGGCAGCGATCCCAGGCGGCGATACATCACGCCAGGCTGGCGCAGGTCCGTCCCGCCAGCGCCGCGGTACCGATCAGGACTCGAGGTGCTTTCCGGAAAAAAGCTCGCACCAGCCGTCCACGTGCTGAAGCAGCAGGCGCACGATCGCGAGCATCTCGTCGCTGAGGTCCTTGAGGCTGCCGACGCGACCGAGCGCCTCCCGCTCCTTCCGGAGCACACCGACCATGCGCCGCGAACGGTAACCGGTCACCTCGTGTTCGCCGAAAGCCCGCAAGGCGAGGATTGCGGCCGTCAAGGCCGGCAGCACGATGGCGGCGACCTCCCATACCGGCCGCCACAAGGAGCCATGGCCGGTATCCGTGCCCGTCGTCCATTCCAGAACGCACTTCGCCGCCACGACCAGGAGGGTGATGAGCGACACCACGATGCTGGCATTGCGCAGCAGCGCGCCGAGCTTCTCGCGCAGCGGCCCGATGCGGCAGTGGTAGTCGATCTGATCGTCGACGCATCGCTCCGCAATATATCGCGATAGCTTCGCAACGGCCTCGGGCCGGATCGCGACGATTCCGGCGGAGTCGATTCCCGTACCGCGACCCGGAACCGTCAAGCGTTGGGCGCGGAAGACACCCTGGGCGTGATCGCGCGTCCAGGTGCGTTCGCCCGCCTGGGCCTCATGCTCGCCCCTGAGATCGCCGAACGGCGAAGGAAAGCCGGTAAGCAGGAGGAATTTCGAGTAGCGGAAAATCTCGGCCAGAAGGCGGCTATCGAGCCAGCGGTCGAGCCATGACTGCCAGTGCGCCAGAGCCACGAGCGTCAGCGCCGCCACCAGACATATAAGCTCCACCAGCTGGAAAACCGCGGATCGGAACTGCGTGGCAAGAGCCGCCGTGGTCACCGTTGCAAACCCCAGCAGCGCGATGACGATCTGCACACTGCGGTGCAACTCGGCATAGGCCGTCGCCACGGCATCCGCCCGCAGGTAGGACAGATAGAAGCGCGCGATCGATCTCGCGCTCGACGCTTCGAGCGGCAGGTCCCAAAGCTGAAGCCGGGTCGCCGTACCAGCCGGCGCCTTATGCAACAACCGGGCCGCCAGCTTCTCGATCCACCGGTTGAGTCCCGAGCAGGCGCGAACCACTGCCGGAGCGACGGTTCGCACCTTAAACGGCCCGCTGCACTCGAAATCGCATTCATCTGCGGTCAAGACAACGCGTTCGGCAGCGTAGTCGTCGAGCCCGTAGCGATGCGGCCTCCACCCCTTTTCAGGCGAGGCGGAAACTGCCACCGGCGCGAGAATCGGTTCAACCACGTCGCGCATCGCGTCGTACCGCCCGGCCGGCGCCGGAATTCGAAGCTCGCCGTTCGCGTGAACCAGAAAGTGCACCGGCTCCCGCGGATCGACGACGATCACCGGAACCCCGAGCGCGATCGCTTCGCCCACGCTTCGCCCGGTCTGGCTCGAGAGCGCGTCCTTTTCGAGAATCGCGATCAGGATGTCGGACCAGCGTGTCACCATGGCGGCGCAATCGAGAAACGCCGCATCGCGTCGCGCACCGGGCGTGGCATCCCCGTCGAGAACCAAGATGCCATAACCATCGGGCGGTGCCGCCCGCTTCAGCAGCGAGCGAAATGCGCCAACCGCCTCGAGCCTGTCACCGATATCGAAGGTGTTTTCGTAGGAGGGCTGGTCGAACGGCAGGACAGCGCCGAGCTTGCATCCGGCCTTCAGGCCGGCTTCGGCGATCAGCCGGTCGGCGCCTTCGGCGAGCGGCGATATGATCGCAAGCTCCGCACCCGACGAGAATTGCGCCGCCACCGCCGGCTGCTCCAAGGCCTCAGCCGCCGCCTTTCCGATCAGCGCCAGCACGGCGCCGACCGTCGCCTCGACCTGCGCCCTTGCCGCCGGATCGATCCGGCGCCGCCCGATGGCGCCGATGCGCAGTGTGGCACAGGGCCTGGGCTCGCCCATGACGCTCGTCACGAGGTCGTCGGCACACTTCGAAAATTCCCACCGGTCTGCCATCCCCCGCTCCTCCGAGCCGCTCCGACCGAAATCAACCTGCTGCCGCCGCTGCTGAGCCCGCCCTCCAGCATCTGTCATCCGGCAGCCCGTCACCAGATAGCACGCCTTGCTCAAAAGCATTCCAAGTCGCAGCGAAATCCCCCGGGGATGGAGAGATACTGGTTCTTGACCCAGAGACGCAGACGGCACAGGGCATCGGTCACAATCCCCTTCCTGCCGAGATCACGCCGGATCACATTGCTTTCGTGTTGCGCTCCTACACGGACAACAGTCCGCTCATGGTATTGCTCGTTAACAGGGCCACGGGCGCATTTGCGACGATCGAACTCGTCAAGCCGCAGGACAAGGATCAACCAGATTTCCATTCGGGCGTATGCAAGGAAGTGCCGCGGCCGTAACGGACGTGCTAAGGTGTTGAGGCGTTGCAGTCCTTCAGGCTCGTTCGACACCAAAGGGCAAAGCAGCGTCAAGCAGGATCAATCGTCTGAAGTGCGCCGTTTGTGCTGGACAGCCTGAGGCCGCGGCCGTGACTGGTAGCTGACCTCCGGCGCCCGGCTCGGATCGAATGCCATTTCGAAGAGCATGACCGAATGCAGCTGGTCGAACCGGGATAGCTTTGGGCGCACCAGTTCGATCAGACCGGGTCGGACCGTTTCAGCTAACCAACCGAATGACCCTGCTTGCAACTTGCGTGCAACCGCGGGCCGTTTGAGGGGTATTGAGATGCCCCGTAGCGCATTTCGTTCTACCGAAAGCTGCGCAAGACCGGCCTTTGAGGCGGGGCTTGGGAAAGTCGAGAAGATCGGCTAAGGCTTTGTCGCTGATGCCGGATTTCAATTCGGTCGTCAGTCCCTACCAGCAACCCCACCAACATTCCCGGCTATGCCCAACGCCGCCGTCATCAAATCTCAAAAATATCGTTCCACCGCGACCAGCCAAGCAACAGGCGGACGTGATGCGAAGAGATCCGGGATTATTTTCTCTTTGCTTTGCGGGACGGGACGGGGCGGGTGCTCGCGGCTGTCAAACGGTCCGCTTCTTCCTTGGCAAGACGCAGGAGACGCAGCTTGACGATTTTAGCCGCAGTCGCTGCCTGCTCGCGGTCCAATTCCTTGCGAACTTCGGTGTCCCGTCGCGTAGTGGCGGCGAAGCGCTCCTGGGTGGTCTTACGGGCTGCCGCGCTCTTGCCCGGCGGCGCAGTTCCATCGGCCATTCTTCGTCTTTCGATGCCAAGAGGTGGGAATCCAAAGCGGCGGGGCGACCCCGCCGCTTCGAACGCAGACGAACAGTCTTTCACACTGCTTTCAGATTGGATGCCTTGGCGCCGCGCGCGTCCGGCGTGATGTCAAACGAGACCTTTTGGCCTTCAGACAGCGAGCGCAAGCCTGCTTGCTCGACAGCCGTCATGTGAACGAACACGTCCTTGCCGCCGCCTTCCGGCGAGATGAAGCCGAAGCCTTTGGCGGCGTTGAAAAACTTCACAGTTCCGATGGTCATTTGTTTTCCTTTAGAACGACCGGGTGCCGCGCTGCGCACATGCGCAGGCGGACGTGGAAAACGCGAGCATCAGATTTTGAGAAAGTCTTTTTCTGGCCGGTTCGCGCTTCGGTAATCGTAAGCAGTCCGAGCGATCCGTCTGACGAGACGTAACAACCACGTATGTGGAGTGTAGAAGGTATCTGAGGCGGATGCAACGAGGGCACCGTTCAACCACGGCAAACGTGCCGCCCCACGGCGCCGATTCTGGCATTCGAGCGGTGCCGGCCCGGTCTGATGGCGACCGTGGGGCATCGTCCTTTTTGCCCGATTCGGCCAATTCTGAACCGCGAAACGCCGGCTCGGCGAGGCTTGCTGAGGCAGCCATCTAGCCCAGCACCACGCGAACGCTGTGGGTCGCGCCGATTTCGCTCAGCGGAATGCGCAACGGGTCCGTTCCCAGAGCGGCGCCGTCAAGCTCTGCGGTGGCGATGCCGCAGCACACTCCATGCGGGTTTTCGACAGCAATGTGGTAGTGCGCTTCGCCATGCCGGTACGTGATTTCGAAGCCGGGCCAGTGCTTGGGAACGCAGGGGTCGAAAACCAAGTGGGCACCGTGCCGTCGCAATCCGAGGATGGACTCGATCCCGGCGCGATAGAGCCAGGCGGCCGAACCCGTGTACCAGGTCCAGCCGCCATGTCCGGTGTGCGGCGGTTCGGAATAGATGTCGGCAGCGACGACATAGGGCTCAACCTTGTAGCGGCGCACGCCGGCCCGGGTGCTGGCATGACTGATCGGGTTGAGCAGGGAAAACAGCTCCACCGCCTTGTTGCCGTTGCCCAGCATGGCATGCGCAATGACCGACCAAGTGGCAGCGTGCGTGTATTGGCCGCCGTTCTCGCGAATGCCCGGCGGGTAGCCCTTGATGTAGCCCGGATCGAGCGGGGTGCGATCGAAGGGCGGCGTGAACAGAAGCGCCAGGCCGAGTTCGCGCTGCACAAGCTGTTCATCGACGGCGTTCATCGCTTTTGCGGCGCGCTCCGGTTCCGCGGCGCCGGACATCACGCTCCAGGATTGGGCGATGGAGTCAATCCGGCATTCGCTGTTGGCCGATGAGCCGAGCGGCATTCCATCGTCGAAATAGGCCCGCCGGTACCAGGCTCCGTCCCACCCGTCTTGCTCGATGGCCGTCCGCAGCTGCTCGGCGTGAGCGCGCCATGCCGCGGCGCGGGTGGTTTCGGCGCGATCCTGGGCCAACGGTGCGAAGGCCAAGAGAGCCGCATGGAGGAACCAACCGAGCCAGATGCTTTCACCCTTGCCCTGATCCCCGATGCGGGTGAAGCCGTCATTCCAGTCGCCACTGCCAATCAGCGGCAGCCCGTGCATGCCGGTGGCAAGGCTGCAATTGAGGCCGCGCGCGCAATGTTCGAACAGCGACGCGGTGTGATCGGACTGTTGGGGCTGAAAATAGGCGTCGCTTTCGCCGGGTTGAAGTCCGGACCCTTCGAGGAAGGGAACTTGCTCATCCAGAACCGCGGCATCGCCCGTGGTCTCGACATACTGTGCGGCAGCATAGGCAAGCCAGGCGCGATCGTCCGAAATATGGGTGCGAACGCCCTGGCCAAACGGTGGCAGCCACCAATGCTGGACATCGCCTTCGCTGAATTGCCGGGCTGCCGCGCGCAAGAGATGCTCGCGCACCATCGCCGGACGCGACAGCACCAGGGCCATTCCATCCTGAAGCTGGTCGCGAAATCCGTAGGCGCCGCTCGCCTGATAGAACGCGGAGCGTGCCCATAACCGGCAGGCCACGGTCTGGTATAGCAGCCAGCGATTGAGCATAAGGTCCATCGCTCGATCCGGGGTTTTCACCTGCACGGTGCCGAGGAGATCTTCCCAGTGCCGAAGGACTTCCCGGAAAGCGTCGTCGAGATCGACTTCGCGGTAATGGGCGATCAGAAATTGCGCGTCGACCTTGTTGGCAGCCTGACCTAGGAAGAAGACGATTTCCGTGCTTTTGCCGGGCGCCAATGTTACGCAGGTCTGCAGAACGCCACATGGATCGAGACCTGCCCCGGTACAACCGGATAGCCGCGCCGCATCGTCCGCAAGCGCAGCGGGATTGTCGAGCGTGCCGTTGCGGCCCACAAACTCCCGCCGGTCAGCGGTCCAGGATGTTTGACGGCCCGCGAAATCCATGAAGGCAACATGGCCGCTGAAGGCTGCGCTCCACGGGTTGCGGGCAAACAGCGCTCCGGTGGCCTCATCGCGTTCGGTCACGAGGAAGGGCGTCGAAGCTGCGCGTGTGGAGCCGAGCACCCATTCGACATAGGATGTAATGGAAAGCCGGCGGGTATGTGAAGAGATATTACGAAGTCTGAGGCGCGAAATCTTGATTGGGTCGCGCAACGGCACAAATTGCAGAAGGTCAAGTTTGATTCCGTGCGAACTGTGTTCAAACCGGCTGTAGCCCTGCCCATGGCGGACCACATACGGCGCCGTTTGGATGCGGATGGGCAGCGCGGTTGGCCCCCACAGCACCCCGCTATCCTCGTCACGCACGTAGAGGATTTCGCCGGACCGGTCGCTGACAGGATCGTTCGACCAGGGCGTCAATTGGTTTTCCTTACTGCTGCTGGCCCAGGTGTACCCAGCGCCCTCTGCCGAGACCTGGAAACCAAACGCTTCATTGGCGATCACGTTGATCCATGGCGCCGGGGTAGTCTGGCCGGCTTTCAGGATCGTCACGTACTCCCGCCCGTCGGCGGCAAAACCCCCAAGGCCGTTGAAGAACTCAAGATCGTCAGGGACGGCCACGTCAGACGTCTCGATGGCAGTTGGGCGTCTTTGCTGGGGCGGCGGCGGCAGGTGCGCCTGATGCAAGCGGTCGAGTTGATCGGAGAGGGTCCCTTGGCGCGCTGAAAGCACGACGCGGGCGACAGCCGGAAGCAGGCCGCGAGTCTCTTGCGATATGAGATCGGCGCGCAAAACGAAGACGCCGCCGCGTACGAAGTCGATGATTGTGCTGGGCGGATGCTGGCTCTTGCGCACCGTGGTTTCGATAGCGGTCTGAAGGTCCTGGACATAGGAGGACGAGCGCTCGTTCAGGATCACGAGGTCGGCGGCCAATCCCTTCATGCGCCAATACTCGTGGGCGCGCAGCATCTGGCCGATGAGCGCGATGTCTTCTACGGCGTCGATCCGTACCAGAACGATCGGGATGTCTCCCGATATGCTTTGCGCCCACAGACCTGGTTGACCGCCGCTGCTCCGGCGAATGACATCAGAGGACGGACGGGTCGCCGGACTGGCATAGAGCACATGCCCGGCAAGGCGCTGAAACAGCATGGCATCTTCCGCAGCTATGTCGAGGTGACGTAGCTGCACTTGAGCCTGCGTCCATGCCAGCGTGGCGGCGCGCTCGAAAGCGCTGACGTCCTGGTGCTTGTCGACCAGGTCCAATAGCTCGGCGCGCGACGGCGCGACGATGGTCCAGAACGTTGCATGCACCGTTTCACCCGGCTGCACCCGCACACGCCTGCGCATGGCAAATACCGGGTCGAGCACGGTTCCGACACTGCCGCTGAGCGGCCTGCCGTCCACGACAGCCATTAGTGACCTTAGTGTTTTCCCGCGGCCCAAGAACTGCGCGCGATCGGTTTCAACTTCGATTCCGCCGACTGTTTCGCCCTCGATCACGGCGAGGTGGGCCACCCAGATTTCGGGTTCGGCAGACGATCGTCGGCGGCGCGTCGCCAGGAGCACGCCGTTTTTGGCGTCGAAGTCGGTCTGGACGAAGAGCTTGGAGAATGCGGGGTGAGCTGCGTCGGCCGCAGCCGGCGCCAGGACAAGCTCGGCATACGATGTAATTTCGATTTCGCGAGGTCTGATGCCCAGGTTCGAGAGGGATACGCGGCGCGCCTCGGCATCGTTCTCGGACGAAACCAAGACTTCGAGCACCGTGGAAATGCTGCCGTCGCGTCGGGCGATTTCGGCTTTGTCTTCGCTGAACCGGACCTCGTAGCTCCCGGGGCCAATGCCGCTCGGTTGGTATCCGGCCGACCAGACGTCGCCACTTCCGACATCGCGCAAGAGGACGTAGGAACCCCAATCGTCGCAAGTTGGGTCCTCGCGCCAACGCGTGACGGCCATATCGCGCCAACGGCTGTAGCCCGATCCGGCCGCCGTGAGCATGACGGCGTAGCGCCCATTCGAGAGCAGTTGAACTTGGGGTGCGGGACCGTGCGGCGAGCGGATACGGCGGACCGAAGGCTGGTCCGGAATGCGTGCGGCGATACCGGTATGGGCATCTTCGCTCCAGGGGCGCGCCGCCGCGACATCGCGCGGAGTTCGTTCCTGCAGGAGAAGTTCCGTGGCTTTGACGGCGGGCTCGGCGTGGAACCTGGCGCGCATCTTGCCGTCCAGCAAGGCGTTGTTGATCGCCGCAATTGTCATGCCCTGATGGTGCGCCATGAAGGTACGAATGACCGCGCGATCCGTCTCGTCGGGCAATCGCGACCGGGTGTAATCCAACGCCTCGTAGAATCCAAAACGTCCGCCTGCCCCGACAGCCACGAGCCGCATAAAATTGCGCACCGCGTTGGAGGGATCGATCATGGCGGCCAGCGCCGTTGCATATGGGGCGATCACTGCGTTTTCGCCTAGACCTCGCTTCAGGCCGAGGCCCGGCACACCAAAGTTGGAGTATTGATAGGTGAATTCCAAATCGCGCGCGTTGTAGGCCGACTCCGATATGCCCCACGGCAGCTTCCGTTCGCGTCCGAAGGCAATCTGGCGGCGCACGATGAGACGGTTGGTCGCTTCCAGAAGGCTGCCGGCCGGCGCACGCATCACCAGAGACGGCATCAGGTATTCGAACATCGAACCCGACCATGAGACCAGCGCCGCCCCATGTTCGACCGGCGTGACTTCGCGGCCCAGCCGGAACCAATGGCGGGACGGCAGGTCGCCCTTGGCGATGGCGAGGAAGCTCGCCAGCCGCGCTTCGGATGCCAGAAGATCGTAGCAGCTTTCGTCGAGGCGGCCTTCGGTGACGAGATAACCGATCGAGAGAAGTTTGCGCCGTGGCTCAACGAGGAAGGCGAACTCCATCGCTTCCGCCATCGTCCGCGCGGTCGTCTCAAGGACAAGAAGCCGTTTGCTCAACGCTGCGGTAGCTTGGTCCGCTTGCGAATCGTCGCGCAAATGACTGTCGATCGTCCGCTGGATTGCGCGCGTCCAAAACAGCAACTCGATCGAGACATCATCCATACCGGCGAGTGCTTGCGCCATGTCCACGACAATGGCGGCGCGCTTTGAAAGGTCCAGAAGATGCGCGGAACCAATGTTTGCCTTCGCTGCAAGGACCACCGTTTCCAATGCGTCAAGCGTGCTCTCGAGTTCCCGGCATGTCTGGAAATCCGTCTCGCGGCCGCCAGACCATTCCTTGGTCGCCACGCGCGCCAGGCTCAATGCGTCGTGGACGCCCTCAAATATGTGGGCGGGCGCGACCGTATCGCGCCATTCCCGGCACGCATTGGCGACTGCAATCAGGTGCCCAGCCAGATTGCCGCTATCGACGGTCGAAACGTAGCGCGGCTCGAGCGGGCGCAAGTCCCGCGTATCGTACCAGTTGTAAAGATGTCCGCGGAAATGCTTGAGCTCCGCGATCGTGCCAAGGCTTGCTTCCAGACGTTCGATGGTTTCGGTGGTTCCGATCCAGCCGAAGTCACGGGCGCTCACGATGGAAAGCAGATAGAGGCCCATATTGGTGGGCGACGTCCGGCGTGCGAGGACCGGTTTGGGATCCTCCTGAAAATTGTCGGGCGGCAGCATATGATCCGCTCCCGTGACGAAGGTCTCGAAGAAGCGCCAAGTCCGGCGTGCGATCAGCCGCAAGGTCGTTGCTTCGGTCTCCGACATTGCAATCCGCCCTGCAACCCGGGGCGAACGGCTCACCCATCGCGCAATGGCAGGGGCGGCGATCCAGAGCAGCATGAACGGAGCTGCTGCCGGCCAAGCTGCACCGCCCGCCTGCCATACAATGAACGCGGAGGCGCAACCGACAACGACGCCGCCGAGCATCGTGCGATAGGCGCCCGCAGCATCGAGTCGCGGATTCAGATTGGAGTGGGCCGCCGTCACCCATTCGAGCAGACGGCGGTGGCTGATGAACAGGCGGAATAGCGTCCGGCCGATGGCGTCGGCCATCGACCATGCCTGATGAGCCAGGAACGTAACGGTCAACGCGGTCTGCATCAGGGCAAGGCCGATATCGTCGCGGAGCGCGTCGAGGTGACTTCGGGTGGTGGTGCGGGCGAGTCGGGGCATGACGACCGCAAACACCGGAAGAAGAGTGGGTACTGCGATCGCCACCAGAATGAAGAGCGTCCACAGAGCCGCGTCGTGTTCCGGCAATATCCACGCCAGTATCAAGGTCAGAACGCTCGCGGGTGCGGATAGCGAACGCCGAAGATTGTCGAGCATCTTCCAGCGACCGATGCGCGGAAGCGCAGATTTGGTGCGTCCGCCGTTGTCGCTGCGTCCGAAGATCCACGGCAACAACTGCCAATCGCCGCGAGCCCAGCGGTGCTGGCGCGCTACGGCAACATCGTATCTGGCCGGGTATTCCTCGACGACTTCGACATCCGATGCCATGCCCGCGCGGGCAAAGGTGCCCTCGAACAGATCATGGCTGAGAAGGGTGCTCTCCGGAACGCGATCATGCAGTGCGGCCTCGAAGGCATCGACATCGTAGATGCCCTTTCCGGCATAGGAGCCTTCACCGAACAGGTCTTGGTACACGTCCGATATGGCCGATGCGTACGGATCAATGCCGCTCATACTGGAGACGACGCGCTGGAACAGCGATCCTTCGCGTCCCACCGGCAAAGACGGAGTCACGCGCGGCTGCAGCACCGCATAACCCTCCACCACACGTCCAGCCGCAACATCGAACCGCGGTTGGTTGAGGGGATGAGCCATTTTCCCAATGAGTTTTTGCACGGTGTTACGCGGCAACCGTGTGTCAGCGTCCAAGGTGATGACATATTTGACGTCGGCCGGGACGGCGGGTGGTCGGCCGGAAGCGGCCACAAAAGTGGTATCCGGCGCGCCGCGCAAAAGGCGGTTCAATTCATGGAGCTTGCCACGCTTGCGTTCCCAGCCGATCCATTGCCGCTGCGTCTTGCTCCACACCCGCCGCCGATGCAGCAGCATGAAGCGTTCGCCCCCGGGCGCTGGCCCGTATTGGCTGTTCAGGCGATCAATGCCGCTCGCGGCCTCCGCAAGCAGCGCATCATCGCTTTCGGCATGCTCTGTCGGCGCATCCCGCCAATCCGTGAGGAGCGCGAAGTGGAGCTCACCGTCCGGGCTCGCGAGATAGTGTACTTCAAGCCGCTCGATCTGCTCTTCGATGGCCTGCTTGGAGGTAAGCATGGTTGGAACGGCCACGACTGTCCGTAAATTCTGGGGGATGCCCTCGGCAAGCGCCAATCCGGGCAGAGACACGGCCCCGAACGCAGCCATGATCGCGCGATTCACCAGCGCCACTGCCAGGTCCATGGCCGGAAATATGCCGAGCAAGGCCAGCAATGCGAGAGGCCAGCCGGCGGTCTTCAACATCAACAGCGGAATGACCAGCGCTATAGCGGCCACGGCAACGATGCTGCTGATATAACCGTTGACACCGAGCCGCATTGCATGGCCGGCGAGCCGTCGGCGTGGTGACGCACGGAAACCGATTGTCGTCTCGAAGTGACGGCGCCCGCCGGAAATCAGGTGATAGCCGGGATCGCGCGCACGGCTGCCTGCGGCATCTGCTGCTGCAACCACCGCAGCGCGGGCGATCTCCAACTCGGTCAAAGAGGAGCCGCGACCCAACTCCTCGACGGCGTTGCGGTAGAGGTTGCGCGTGGGAACATCCATGCCTGCGAAATCGCTGCCAGCCCGCAAGACGTCGTCGACCAAACTGACGCTCTCGAACAACTCCGTCCAATCAACGCCCGACGCCAGGCGCATGCTGGTGATGATGTTGCGCACTGTGACACTGGCGGCGCCTTGCCGCTGCTGTTCGGAACGCACGAGTTCGTCGGATGTCGTGCCGTGGGCTGCGAGGCGGTCATCCAGCCATTTGAGGGCAGGCGTGACACGCGGATCCTGGTCCCGCAGCCGTCGCACAAGCTGAACGGCGAATGTTCTCTCTAACGGGCCGTTTTCGTAAGGCTCAAGAACAACGTCGATGGGTTGGGCCGTTTGTTCGTTCACGCCCAAAAGTCGGTCGGCGACCTCGTTGGCTTCCTGACGCGCGGCCCGGCTGCTGACGATACGCTTTGCGGCGCGGCGCAAATTTTCAACCAGCACGATCCGCAAGGTAATGGTCAACGCCCACAATTCGCCGATGGTCAGGGGCTGAACGCGCTGATAGGCCCGAGTGAACCGGCTCAACGTATCGGGATTGAAGAGGCTGTCGGTATGGGCGATGTAAGCCCAAGCGATGCCGAAGACACGCGGATATCCGGCGAACGGACCGTCCGCCAATTTGGGCAGCCGACGGTAATAACGCGGAGGCAGGTCGTCGCGAACCTGGCGGATCTGTTCCTCGACGAGGTGATAGTTGTCGAGCAGCCATTCGGCTGCGGGCGTGGTGGCCTGCCCTTCGCGGGCGGTTCTTGCGATTTCGCGATACGCTGCCAGCAAGACTGCTTCATCATCCTTCAGCCGAGCGGCCAGCGACCGGCGGGAGATCGGGGAGATCGTAACGGGCTGAGCGACGGCGAGGCTTTCGGCGTGCTGCTCCAGGCGTTCGATACTGAACAGCTCTTCGCGAATGGAGGCTTCTGTATCCCACGGCGATTGCCGCTTGTTGCGTTCGAAGAGAGTCGGAAACGAGTATGTCAAATTCGATCTTCCCGGCCCGCGCCCCATGCGGTCCGCAGGCGCGTGCCTGCGGGTGCGAGATTGGCTCGCGTTTGGGAGTGGGCTCTTTGCCGGCACGCCTTTGCCTGTCGTTCTGCGGCAGAGGCCGAGCACTTATGAATAATGTATTAGCACGACTCGGACGTTGAATTGTGGCGGCAACTGCCGCGCACTGAAGAAAGCGGCCAGTTCATCGCAATATTCGCCGTATTTATTCGATCGTGCCTTGTAATAGCCGCATACAACGCGTATATGCACCATGCGACGGCGTTCCCGTCAGATGAAGTACACACTGTGGTACTCCCGATCCGCGCTTAGCGCGCATCCGGTCGAAACAGAAGAACTTTCAGACTGATTGTTTCGTTAGCGCCGCCTCGGCAACGGCTGAGGCGCAACCCGATGCATTAGGAATAATCATGACAATCGGAACAGTGAAGTTCTTCAATTCGAGCAAAGGCTTTGGTTTCATCGCGCCGGAAGGCGGCGGCAAGGACGTGTTTGTCCATTCCAGCGCCGTCGAAACGTCCGGGATGCGCGTTTTGGCGGAAGGCCAGCGCGTCTCGTTCGAGATTCAGGCGGACCTCAAAGGCCCGAAAGCCGTCAATCTACAAGCGGCTTAGGTTTTCGCTGGGCGACGGAGGTTAAAAACTCCGTCGCATCCGGCCTGATACCCTTCCAGGAGGACGCCCGTCATGGACAGCGACGCAGGCCTCGCGAATCTCACCGCCTTTCGGCTCAGCCGCGTTTTCGCGCAAGGCTGGAACAGGGCACACGAATTATCCGCAAAGGATCGTGCTCACGTCGATCTCTGCGGGGCGGAAGTGCTGAACCCTTATGCTTTAGAACCCGAACGCTCACGGTGGAGCGAAGGATTCTCCAGGGCCTTTTCATCATGACAAAGCCGCTTATCCGCTTCGGCAGGCGCCTTGCGGTGCCTTCAACCGTTCAGATCAGGCACGAACTGCGAGCCTTCTGCGCGCAGGAAGAAATCCGGGAGGAATGTGCGGTGAAGGAAGGATTGTCTTCGGGAGCGACGTGGGACGAAATCTACGCCCATCGTACCGGCGCGCGGTCGTAGGCCGACCACCACGAGGGTTTCACCATGCCGCCCAGCGTGATGATTGGTCAGAAGTGGTCTGTATGGTCGCCCAGCCGGCGGCAATGGCTGCTCGCGACGGTCATCGGACAGGAACACGGCCAAGCCACGCTCAAGTACGACTCCGGCTATGGGATCGCGGGAACCTACAACGAGCAAAAAGTGGACGAAGCCAGTATGCTTGCGGAACCCAATCTTTTCCGCATCATCGAGGTGTGAACTGCGGTCAAGGCGTTCTCGACATCAAACCTGATGCTTGCGCGCCCCGAGATCCTTCCTTTCTCGACCTTATCTCATTTCCGGCAAGTGCGGATTCTGTGGCGGACCCTGCCGATTAATCGGTGGCGACACATCGACGATCTTGTAGCCGAGATTCTGCAGCCGGCGCACGTACGATGCGACATCCTCTCCGAGCGGAACGAACAGCTTGCAAAGTGTATTTTGATGTTCGGGCCGGCGGAAGCTGATCATGTGACTCATAAAGGACTCCATTGAAAAACGGTGAGCACATCGACGTGCCGGGCGATCTGCAAACCGGGACCACACTATTCCGGAACTAGTCCCAAACGGATTCTGTCGCGCGTCGATTGCGCCATGGCGTCGTGCAGAGTCGTGTAGTGAAATTCGCGGTAGTAGAAGTTGTCGATCGGAACGCAACTGATTCCGCGCCGTGCCATTTCCGCTGTGATCTCCTGGTTCGCGAATTTCTCGCTTTCGTGCGAGACGCCGTCTTCGCTCCCATGCCGGCGTCCAGCAGCGCTGCTCACAGTGCCGTTGCCGCCGCCTCTTGCGACGCGCCGCACGTCTTCCCAGCAAAGACCGCTTGCCGCCAGATATTCTTCCACAATCACAAGCCTGTCTTTGGCTTCGTGCAATTGGGCGCAAAGTTGTTCGATGGGATCCGGGGCGTTCGGAATCGGTGTCGTCATTCGACTAAATCCCTTGTGAGTGTCGTCTGTATCCCCCACGCTTTCGTGGGCGGGCAGCGACGAAGCGCGGGTTGCGCAGCTCCGCCGCCGCCTCCACCCCGACGCACAAAACACCCAGACCGTGCAAACGCGCGCGTGCTCGTGCACGCCTGCCGTGAGGGTCTCTGCGCCAGACCGATGTCGTCGAAAACGCGCAATGCACTGGTGTGTGCACTGGGCCAATTTGCCGGGGACTTGTTTGTCATATTGGAACCGACGGTCAAAATTACAAGCCATATTCGAGATCGCCGGGAGCTTTCTCCGCGACACTCAGACAATACGGAACGGGGGCTTCAGCGGCTTTTCCGGCGGCGGGAAGAGCCCATCGATAAGGCGATCCAACACCTTGACCGAATCGGCGTTGCCCACGATGAAGGCGGTTTGCCGAATCCCTTTCAGGCGCTCGCGCAGAAGAGCACTGGTGGCACCAAGCTCGAGCACGGTGGTGGCCAGAACGCGGATGACATCAAACAGCGCCTGCTCGCGTTCGGACATCCTTCCGGTTTGGGTCACGGCAGCCCCTTGCTGTCCATCCTGTTCGGAGAGTGCGCTGCCAGCCAGGCTTGAACGGGTTCAAGATTGGCGGCCCAAACTTCGCCGGCTTTGTCGCTCGGGCGAAAGAAAATCGCGTCTCGCCTGCGTTCGGGAGATTTTGCACAGTCATCGTCCGCACTGAAGTGGCGAAAGTTGCGCTCGACCTCGTCTTCGAATTTCAGGGAGACCTCTTGCTGCGCGCTTTCCCACGTTTTGCGCATGGCGCGCATCACAGACCAACGGCGAAGCCCGCCCGGATGGGCCAGAAGCAACTTCGCCAGTTCAGTGACGACAGCGACGTTGGCGCGCCATGGCCGCGAACCGCCGCCACGATAAGGTGCGCCGCCAGCGTAAATCTGTTCAGTGTTGGTCAGAGATAATCTCCTGTTCAAGTGCATTGAGCCGGGCGCTTGTGGACAGCCAAACACGACATTGCCGTCCGGGAACACGCCCAATCACACAACGACACCACCGATGCCCTGCGGTTCACGCAGAGTTTCAACTCAATCATCACGCGGAATATCGTTGGTCTAGGCTTGGCTGCGCCCGCCGTGGGCGCGCATATGCATGTTACGCATATGCATTTTCATCAAATACCAAACAGCAGCATATAGATCAGGTGGGACAATAGCAATTGACATTCCTGATCGCACATCCGATTAGCGCTACTGCGCCATAATTGGCCGCCTTCTTCGCGCTATACTGAAGCGCAGTCCTACCGTGAGCAGATACTGCACTGTCGGCATGCCTGCGATATTGCCGCAAAGGCGGGGCAACTTCGGGAGATCTGATTGCTACGAGCGAAACCGCGTCCAAGAGCGCGAAGATGGCATATTGTCTGTGCCGCATTCATGGTTTGCCTGGGATGGGAGGCAAATGGAGCTGCCGCCGTTCCGTCAAACGCCCACGTGCTTCAATATGGAACGGGGTGGGAGTGCAATCAGGGCTACCGGCAAGTCGGTGCCGGCTGCATCGCGATCAGGATCCCTGCCAACGCCCACGGCGTCGATTTTCAGGAAGAAGGGTGGGAGTGCGATCGAGGCTACGGCAAGGTCGGCGCGGGCTGTGTGAAGATCGTTGTACCAGCCAACGGTTATCTCGCCACGACAGATGATGATAATACAGGTTGGGCATGCGGTCGTGGGTTCCGGGCTGCGGCTGGACGGTGCGAAGTCATCAAAGTGCCGGCGAACGCGCACGCCATGGATTCGACCTACGGCCGCGGATGGGCGTGTGATCGCGGGTTTCGCTTGATCGGCACTCAATGTTTGCCGGTCAACATTCCCATGCACGGCTATCTGACGGATTCCGGCGATAGCTGGGCCTGCGAGCGAGGCTTCGTCAGCAAGGGCGTGTCGTGTGCTGCCGTTGCCATTCCCGTGCATGGGTATTTGAACGCCATGGGTTCGGGCTGGACTTGCGAACGAGGCTATCGGCGGGCGGGATCCCAGTGCGTTGCCTTTGCTGTCCCGGCAAACGCGCACATCAACTACGCGGGCGACGGATGGGACTGCGACCGTGGTTTTGCCAAGGACGAAGAACGGTGCGGGCCTGCGCCTCGCTGGCAAGGCCACGACTGAACCACTCCTTCGATGTGGGCCATGCTCGAACGAGAGGCTTCCGTTCGCAAGTTAGTGCCCTGAACTAATAGTGTGCCGAGGCCAAAAGCCGGTGCTATGCTTCTAGAACGCCGCTGCATGCGCAGACTGTTGGTTCAATTGTCGGCATCCAGCGCACCTGAGGGAGCAAAACGGGGAAAATCGGGCGAAATAGGCGGCTGTGGTTGCTGCCGGGCCCACTTACGTCGTAACTATTTGATATTGCGTGCAAAACACTGAGACGTTCAATCTGATTCAAGGCCCGCCTGAATTGCCGTCCGCAGAACACTGCAGCAATCGTCACCAAGAGAGTCAGAGAGCAGCAGGCGCTTCACTCGAAGCGCCCGCCAGGTTTCGACCATTGCTGATTTCTTAGAACGGTATTGCTACCTTCAGCCAACCGCCGGATGCCGTGACTTGGCCCGAGGTCTGCAGTGAACCACCGAGCTGCACGGTTGCACCGTCCGGCTTGAAGAGCTCCAGGCCAATGGAGCTGTCGAACATCGTGTCCTGCATGGGTCCCTTGATCTTGAACATGCCCGCCGCCACGGGCGCATTTGTGAAAGCCAGCGTGTAGTCGGCGGCGCCGCCGTTCGCGAACTGCAGCAAGCCGACGCTTCCGTACGGCCGCAGGACAAAACTGCCGCCGAGCTCGAATTGCGTACCGAACTCCATTGCCGGCTGCAGCGACACAAAAGTGTGCTCCTGGCCCGGTGCGCTGAAGGTCGCGCTGGCCGTTCCCGTCTCTGAATAAGCGCCGTACATGAGATGCGTCATGCCGAGGTCTAATCTTGGACGCAGATAGTTGTTGCCGAAGTCGAAAGTGTAGGCCCCGCGGAGGTGCGCCGTCACGAAATCGACCAACTGGGCTCCTGCCGCATCGGCCGTATAGCCCGGGAAGGCAATACGGCGGTCGATATTGTAATGGCCGTGGCCGCCACTGGCCGTCAATGCCAGGGTGATGTCGTCGATCTGCGCCTTCAACGACGCGCCGATCTGCAAGCGTTGGCTCCTGCTGTAATCCTCGTTTCCGGTCCGAGCCCCGCCGCCATCATAGGAAGCAGCAAGCCCGATTTCGATTTGCGGCGCCACCTTCGTCTGCATGCCGCCTTCGACTCCGCCCTCGTTCTCGTTTTCCTTCAGGTACTGAGCGGTCGCGCTGTTGTGATAGCCGCGCACGTTGCCACGCAGCCACACGCAGGTGCCCTCAGCCACAAATTTCCCCTCGCCTTCGGCCATATGGCAGCTCAAGAGAGAGTCGCTGAACTGCTGGCTGGAGAATTCGGTCGAGATCGAATTTGCAGTCAACACCTGAGGCAGCAGTTCGTCGATCGCCGCCGCATACTGGCCAAGGTCGGGCAGATTGAACAACGCTGCGGTGAGCGGAGTCATGACCGTAGCAGCCGCGGCGCCGGTCTGGCCGGGCCGCGGCAGCGCTAGCTGGATCTGGTTGATGTGATTGCCCAGCGCCGCTTCGTTCCTGTTGAGCCCCGCCGGCGCGAAGTCGATAGAGAAATCCACATTGACCGATCTCGCGTCAGGATAGGTGAGTGCATAGGTCGCCACCGCCGAGGGCGGTGCCGACAGTCGCAGACTTGCGGTCGTGACGCCGGAATCGGCATACACGATCGTCACGGTGTGGTGCCCCGGCTGAGCGTCGCCCGGATTGAGGACGACGATGTCGACTGTACCCGAAAGCGCGGCGTTGCCTCCATCCGTGCCGGTGCCGCCGACGTTGATGCGGTCTGCCGTCTTACCGAGAATGGAAAGTCCGGCCGCATCCGTCTGGTAGAGATCGAGATCGACGCCGTAATGGCCGGTTGCACTTTGCTTCCAGTTGCCCATGACTTGCGTGGTGAACACGTTGGAGGCGCCGCCCGGCAGAATGGTGCCGCTGTTGTCAAGCAGGTTGGCGAAGCCCGCCGCATTTCCCACACTGGCATAGGCGCCGGCGTTGAGAGTACCGCCAGCCTCGTTGATAAAGGTGTTGTGGCCGCCGCCGAGATCGAACGATCCTGTCACCGTGCCGTAGTTCTGCACCGTGTCGTTGCCGCCCAGTTGCGCCTTGAAGCCCGGCAGGATCGTGTTTGCGCCGCTGCCGCTGGCAAGGATGGAGTAACCCTGGTTGACGCCGCCGAGCGTCGTCACCAGCCCGTGGTTGATGATCGAGTTGTTGTTGCCGTCGATCACCCAGATACCGATGCCGACATAGCCGGTTGTTGCATCGAGCAGCTGCGTCCGCCCGCCTTGCACGACGGAACCAGCGCCTTCGATGTCCACGGTAATATCGCCGTTGCCGGTATTGCCGACGCTCTGCGCGATGATGGCCGCTGAGCCGAGACCCCGCAGCGGATTGCTCGCGGTGCCGTCGTCAGTGCCAAGGATCGCGCCGGTGAGGATCGAGCCTTGAACCGTCACATTGACGGCGCCGCCGATGCCCTGGCCGCCCGCGCTTTGTGCAAACACGCCCGTGGCGCTGTTGCCGGCCGTCTTGATCGCGCCGTCGACCGCGACGTCGACCTGCCCGCCGTTGCCGGCGTCGCCGTTGCTGCCGATGTGCCACGATAACAGGCTGAGAACTGGAAGATCGTTCCCCAGTTCGCCCAACTCGCCGCCGCCGCCGCCCACGCTCTGCGCGAAGATGGCTGCGGAACCGTCGCCGTGGGTGATGATCCAGTCTCGATTCATCAGCGAAACGCTGACGTGCCCGCCATCGCCGCCATTGCCTCCGCCCAGGCCGAGCGCCAGTCCGATGCCGAGATTTGTCGGTGTGGTGACACCGGGAAGGATAGTGTGGGCCGTCTGCAGGCCGCGATCGACGTTGCCGGCGATGCCGCCGCCGCCGCCCACCGACTGGGCGAAGATGCCGTCGGAGGCAATGCCGTAGGTTTCGATGATCGAGGACGTGCCATCCGCCGTCACGGTCACGTCACCGCCATTGCCGGCCGCTCCGCCGGTGCCGCCGATGCCGAGCAATCCAGAAGTGCCGATGGTCGCGGTGCCGCCGACGCCGCCGCCGCCGCCCACCGACTGGGCGAAGACGCCGTTCGAGTAGGCGCCATTGGTGGTGATGCTGCCGGTATCGTCGATCGCAACGAGCCCCCCGTTGCCGCTCGAGCCGCCGCTGCCGCCGACGGCAATCTGCAGATTCTTGTAGCTGCTGACGGCCCCGCTCGTGGTGAGGGAGAGAACGTCTTCCGCCTGGGAGGGAATGAGGGCCTCGTCGTTCGGCGTGCCTTCGCCACCGCTGCCGCCGCCGCCGCCCACCGACTGGGCGAAGATGCCATCGGAACTCTCACCGTAGGTGGCGATCAGGCCTGTGTTGTGGATCGTCACGACATTGCCGTCGCCCGATCCGCCGCCGCTGCCGCCGACGGTGACCGCGAGCTGAAGGTTGTTTTTCGTCTCAGGCTTTTCCTGCTCACAGGCATCCGGGATTTTGCAGTTAGGGATGACCGTCATGTCGAGCGTGTCGGCGCGGCCGCCCGCGCCGCCGCCTCCGCCGACCGACTGGGCGAAGATGCCGTATCCGCCTTTGCCCGACGTGACGATGATGCCGTCGTTGTCGACTGTCACGGTGCCGGCATCATTGCCGCTGCCACCGCCGCCGCCGACCGCCACCGTCATATTGACGGTGCGGCTGTCGTTGTTGCTCGTGTCGCTCAGCAGGCCGACCGTATCGATCGCACCGCCGCCGTAACCGCCGCCGCCGCCGATCGACTGCGCGTAGATGCCCGAAGCTGTGTCGCCCAGCGCTGCAATATTGTTCTTGTTGGTGACGAGCACATTGCCGCCCGTTCCGCCGTTGCCGCCGGCACCGCCGATGGTCACGCCGACGTTCAAGGTCTTCGAGGCTTCATCTTCCGAACCGCCTGCCTTGCCGACCTCCGCCAGAAGCGCCAAGCCGCCGTTGCCGCCGCCACCGCCCACCGACTGCGCTTCGATGCCGTGGGCACCGAAACCGCTTGTGATGATCGTTCCGTCGGTATCGTTGAGCACGTTGACCGTGCCGGCTGCATTGCCGTTACCGCCCCCGCCACCGATGGCAACGCCGATCGCCGCTGAGTTCTTCGTCGCGCCGGTCAACTGCACCGTCATCGATAGGCCGCCATTGCCGCCCGAACCCCCGGTCGATTGTGCCAGAATGCCGATGGCATCGTAGCCGGTGGTGCTGATGTAGCCGTTGTTGGTAACGCTGACGTTTCCGGCCGTTCCGCCGTTGCCGGCGAAGCCACCAACCGAAACACCGACGTCACCAGGCGTCTCGGAAAGGCCGAGCGTGCCGGTGACGGCCAGGCCGCCATTGCCGCCGCCGCCGCCCACAGATTGCGCCTGGATGCCATACGAATTGTCGCCTTCGGTCGCGATGACCGAGGAACTCGTGACTGTGACGTTACCGCCTTTGCCACCGCCGCTGCCGAAGCCGCCCACCGCGACCGAGACATTGACGTTCTGCTCGCCATCGAAGCCGAGTGCGCCCGAGAAGGCGAAGCCGCCGTCGCCACCGCCACCGCCCACGGATTGGGCAAAAATGCCGTCGGCGCCGTCCTTCACGGTGAAGAGCGAACTGGCCGTGTTGTTCACCACCACATCGGACGCGTCGCTGCCTTGGCCGCCATGGCCGCCGACCGCTAGGCCGAACGAAGCGCCCGTGCCGAGCGTCATCGCGACCGAGCCGGCGATGCCACCCGTGCCGCCACCACCCCCGACCGACTCTGCGAAGATCGCATGCGAGCCCAAACCGGTCGTTGTTATGTCACCGGTATTGGCCACGGTGACGGCATCGCCTTTGCCGCCTGCGCCGGCCACACCGCCGATCGAAATCGACGCCGCCGCGCCGAGCGGGACGTCGCCGACCTGGACAGCCAGCGAGCCCGACAGCGCCATGCCACCATCGCCACCGCCTCCGCCGACCGACTCCGCGAAGATGCCGTAAGCGAGGTCGCCCGTCGTCGTGATCGCGCCGCTGTTGTCGACCAAGACCTTGTCGCCGGCACCGCCGGAGCCAGCCGATCCACCGACCGCGACCGAGACGGCAACGATGCCGCCCGTGGCCGCCGCCGCGAAGCCGCCGTCGCCGCCCCCGCCGCCGACCGACTGCGCAAAAATGCCATCCGCGGTCGCGCCGTAGGTCGCCAGCGTCGTCGCGTTCGTGACCGTCACCGCTGCACCGTCGCCGCCACCCTTGCCTTTGCCGCCGAGTCCGATTCCGACCGAGCCGCCACCTAGTGATCCCGAAACAGCGAATCCGCCGTTGCCGCCGCCGCCGCCGACCGATTGCGCAAAGATGGCGCTGGAGCCGGCTCCAACGGTGACGATCGCGTCTGACGGCGTAATCGGCGCCATATCGACCAACACGTCGGCGCCATTGCCGCCGTGGTCGCCCGAACCGCCCAAGGACACCGAAGCGTTCAGCGAACCGGATGTCGCCGCAACGGCGAAGCCGCCATTGCCGCCGCCGCCGCCGATGGATTGCGCAAACACGCCGTAGGATTGGTCCCCAATTGTCGAAATGGTGCCGCGGCCATTCACCGTCACGGTGTCAGCGTTGCCGCCCGCCCCGCCGGTGCCGCCCATGGCAAGACCCAGTGAGTAGAAGCCGTTCGACAGCGCGACCGAGACCGCGCCGCCACCATTGCCGCCGCCACCACCAATCGATTGCGCAAAGATGCCGTAGGCTTGCTGGCCGCTGGTCGCGATCAGTCCGCGCTCATTGACGAGGACCGCACCGGAGGCTCCGCCACCGCCGCCGTTGCCGCCGAGCGCGACAGACCCCGAAAATCCTGTGCCGATTGAAACCGCAACAGCCAATCCGCCATTGCCGCCACCACCGCCGATCGACTGCGCCTGGATGCCGTGCGAACGATCGCCCGTTGTGACGATGGTCGTCGAAGGTCCGTCGTCAAGATCGAGCAGCCCGTTGATGGTCACGGCCTTGCCGATGCCTCCCGCGGCCCCGTCGCCGCCCATGGCGAGCGAAATGCTGGGGCTTGCGGCATAGGCATTGCCGCCATTGCCACCGCCACCACCGATACTCTGAGCGAACAGAGCCGATGAGTCGTTGCCGAACGTGCCCAGGGCGCCACTATTTAAAACATCGACCGTGCCGGCGTCACCGCCGCTGCCGCCACTGCCGCCGAAACTGACCAGACCCGCGGAGGTGCCGCCGTTGCCGCCGCCACCGCCGATGGATTGCGCAAAGATTGCCTGAGCGAAGGTTCCTTGCGTAGTGATCGCGACGCTATTGTTCACGGTGACGGCATCGCCGTTACTGGTCGCGCTGCCACCGCCGCCGAACGCTGCAAGGCCGATCGAGTCGCCGCCGTCACCGCCGCCGCCGCCCACGCTCTGCGCGAGAATGCCGATCGCCTTGTCGCCCAACGTCCGGATGTAGCCGGTACCGTCGGTCGTGACGTACACCTTGCCGCCCGCACCGCCGACATTGCCACCGGCACCCAGGCCTACGAGTCCGCCCGCAGAACCGCCGTTGCCGCCGCCTCCGCCAACCGACTGGGCGAAGATGGCATCTGCGCCCGCGCGTTCGGTGATGATGGTACCTTCGTCAATGACGCTTACGACGCCGCCGGGACCGGCGCTGGCGCCGCTGCCGCCGTACGAGACAAGACCGCCCCCTGAGCCGCCGTTGCCTCCGAAACCGCCGATCGATTGTGCATAGATGCCGAAGGCGAAAGTGCCGCGTGTGTGGATTGCACCGTCATTCGTGACCGTTACAGTCCCGCCGGGCGCGGTGCGGCCGCCGCCGCCTGAATCGGACCAGACGCCACTGGAGCTGCCGCCCGACCCGCCGTGACCGCCCGTGCTTTGAGCGACGATGCCGCTGGAGTCGTTGCCATAAGTATCAATCGTCGCGCTCGACGTGACGATAACGTCTCCCCCGCCTGCCGCATTGCCGCCGTCGCCAGCGGATGCCTTGATGCCGCCTGCATCGCCGCCGTCACCGCCGTTGCCGCCCGCGCTGAGCGCGAGGATGCCATTCGCCTTCACCCCGGTTGTCGCGATTGAGCCGGACACGCCGGTGATAGTCACATTGCCGCCCGTCGCTCCATTGCCGCCATCACCACCGTCGCCCTTCACCCCGTAGCCGCCGCCGCCGCTACCGCCGCTGCCGCCATAGGAGATTCCAACAATGCCGTTCGCACTCACCGTAGTGAGCGATTGGGCACCGCCGTCATAGTTGAGCGTCACGAAGCCCCCGAGGCCGCCGTCCTCGCCGCGATCACCGTCGCCGACAATGCCAGAGCCGCTGTCGCCATTGTGGCCGTTGTACGGGTTCGCGATGAGAGAAGCGCCGGTTATGCCGTTGGCCGGTGCAATCGCCGTGGTGAGCGCGTTGAGGGTAAGCGTATTGATCGGATCGGTATAATGAGTGCCGCTCGCGAGATCGCCGGTGCAGGTCACCGTGTTGCCGCTTGTCAGGCAACCCGCTTGGGCGGGCGCCAAGCCGAGTCCGGCGACGCCCAAAAGGAGCGCTGACGCTCCCCTGAGCGTGATCTGCTTGATGTTCAATGCGAATGAAATCGTGCGCGCCTGCGCAGCAAGCGCATTCCAAGGATATGCCATTGACCCCACCCAATCTCGCTGGCGCCATCCCACAGCGCCGATTTGCTGAAGTGTACAGAGGGGCCCGTGGTCACGGCATTAATTGCGTGCTGATGCCAGGGGGAGAATGGTACTATGCACTGCTTGCACAAATTGCCGGCGCGCTTGTGTTGGGCTTGAACGGCACAAGCTCCATCGAGATTCCACCGCCTTCGTCGATACATACAGCTCTGTTGCTTATTCATTTAAGTAAGGTTCTCTGCCACACGCTCGTTTCGGTTCGGGCCCCGTTGGCGTGCTGCCAATTAGTCGCAGTGCCGAAAAACGGCCGGCGACGACACCTTCGGCCGGATCGTGAAAATGCTCATCCTGGCCGGCCAGCGCGTCGGCGAGATCACCCACCTGTCCGGCTCGATGGTGGGGAAGGATACGATCACACTGCCCTGATGGCTCACCAAGAACAGCCGCCCGCATTCGTTCCCACCGGGGCGTTGGCCAGCGAAATTCTCAACCCGCCCATCCTGGCCGATGCCTGCTTCTTCCCGGCTCTGGGAAAGGAGACGCCGTTCAACGGCCATTCGCCCTGCAAACGAAGGATCGACAAGCGCACTGGCGTGACCGGGTGGACCCTGCATGATTTGCGGCGCACCTTTGCGTCCGGCCTTGCCTCGATTGGCATCGCAATCCCAGTCATTGAGCGGCTCCTCAACCACGTCTCTGGGAGCTTTTCAGGAATTGTCGGCGTATATCAGCGCTATGATCTCATGCCGGAGATGCACGATGCGATCACGCGACGGGAAGCGCATGTCTTGAAAATCACGCACTAATAGTCCTCACTGATGATGGACATGTCTCAGTTTCGATGCGCTTTGGAGTCTCGTTGACGCCACTCGCCGCCGCTGCTAAGCCTCAAAAAGAGCCACGTCAGCGGTGTAGTCTTACCCTCTTCGTTGGCGTGTGCCGCGATATCCCACAATTCGCATTGAACTGAGCTTTGCTGGTGAAAGAAAGGACGCCTCGAGCGCCCCACTCGGCACTCCAATGACGGTATCCGCGGTTGCCTTGTATATGACGGAAAGTCGCTTGCTCTTGTTCTGGCCGACGGCTTGCCCGAGAGGTGCGTACTGTCCTAGACCGGCAAAGGCGCGGTCGCCCATGCCGGTTTCATCGCTCTTTCGTCCGATTGTCGAAGACTGGCGTGGACTGCGCTTAATGCATTGCCACTCTCTTGCGGGTTCCGGCCGAATGGCGCGGCGGTTTGGGGGCAAGCCACACCACCGCCGCTGCCACGAGCAGGGTCAAACCGATGAACAGAAACGTGTGGTTCGTCCCCAGCATCACGCTCTGGCCTTGAACGGCGAGGTCGAGCAGATGCGTGGCTTGATCGTCGGAAAAGCCGCCGCTCTGCAACAGCGCGATCGCCTGGTCGGGATTGTGCAATTCGCCGGCCAGCGTCGCTTTGGCTCCCGAGATGGCGTCGATCCATATCGCAACGGAAACAGCCGTGCCGATCGCCGCCGACAGGGTACGGACGAAATTCAGCTGGCCAGTGCCAGCGGGCAGATCCTTCGGGGAGAGGAATCCGACGGACATGTCCATGATCGGGACCGCCACAAACGGGAACGCGAAGCCGATTACCATTTGCGGCAGCAGCAGCTGCATGAAAGTCATCTCGCCATTGATAAAGAACGCGCACAAGCACCGCGGCCGCGGCGTGCACACGCGCGGCAGCCATCTTGAGGTCGGGGGAGTCCTTGAGGGCTTCGTCAACGAGCGAGTCGAGCTGGGGATCACCGTATGTCGTCCACCAGCGGTCCTCCGGCCACGGCGCCTCCGCCGCGGTGAAGCTCTTGCCATTCTCGTAGTCGCCAGGCGCCGCGATTTGGGGTCGGGGCCCCAGATCTGGAGCACAACCGGCCAGCAGCAGCGCAATGAGGCAGCCAACGGTCCCGTGTCGTACACCACTCGAATTCGGCATATGTCACCTAAGTCTCGTCTACCACCCAAAGAAGAGGGGTCCCCCGACGCATCCCGTGCCGCGGGACCCCGATCCGCCGCTCTTGGGATGCGGCGAGGGCGATGAAGTGATTGAGGGGCTTACTTGCTGGCGTTACGCTCCGTTGCGTACGGCCAATTTAGCGTCGGCTGCGCGGGCGTTTAATGTCGGTGCTTGCACTTCGGCATTAAAGCCCACTTAACAATGCGCCCCATCTTCAGCGGAGCTCTCACGAACGGGCCCACGGCCGAAGGTCAGGTTTCTTCTTGGTCTTGGCCGCCGCTTTGTCGTCGAAGACGTCCGCCGTGAGCCGCAGGACCGCGTTGTCGAACGCCGCGCGGGATTCGGCCAGTTCCTCGTTCAGTTCGGCCCAGGACCGATTTCCGGCCCGATTGAGCTTCTGGATTTTTGCTTCCACGTCCGACACATCTGCCTTCATCTGCTGCAGCATGTCGTCGATTTCAGCGCGGCGGTGGCTTGCGAATTCCGCGCCCGCCTTCTCGAGCCGTCCGACGGCATCGCGCCAGGCATTGCGCTGGGCGGCCGCCGAATTCTGGAACAGCGCCCGTTGCAGGGCGGCTTCCGTGCCGAGATTCTCGACATAATTGTTGAGGTCTCTCGAAAAGCCCTCCCAGAGCTTGTCAAGCAGAGCCTTGTCGCGCGGCCACGCGTCGACAGCGGCATAACGGAGTGTGTCGGACGCGCGCCAGTACTCATCGCGCCGCTTGCGCAGGCCGGCGATCAGTTGATCGGCTTTCACGCGGACTTCGGCCTCCTTCGCGCAGGCGTGGCGTTCGAGCGACGCCAATGAAGCGTCCATTTCGTCGAGCCGCTCCTTGGCCCACTCGATGTGAAAGTGAAAACTGTTGTGCTTGGGCATGATCGCCTCCATGAAGAGATGAGAACAGGCGCCCGACGCGTCTAGACGAAGATCATCAGTGCGCAGATGGTTGCAATCGCGAGCGGCACCATTCCCAGCCAAATCCAGAGCCGCGGCGGAGCGGCGACGCGCACGCAAGCAACGCTCTTGGGATACCGGTTCATGTGATGCCTCCTGCGTTTTGAGCGTCAGGAATCTAATGCGATGTGCGGAGCTTGGAATTCTGGATCGATTGCATGGGATATTAAGCAAAACTGAATAGTGAGCCGGACCCGGATCGGCTAGATCAGCCGCGGAAATCGCGCCCAATTTGCGGCACCTACGGAGGGCTCAGCCATGGATCCGTCGTCGCGCAAACAGCACATCACGATTGGCTATGTCATCGCGGCCATGATCGCGATGATCTTCTTGCAGTGGGCTCTGTTCGACTTCACGCAGGTCGAGACGATTCCTTACAGCCAGTTCGAAAAGCTGGTGGACAAGGGGGATGTCGCCGAAGTCACGGTGACGCAAGACGCCATTCAGGGCAACCTGAGGCATCCGCTTCCAAGCGGAAAGTCTCAATTCAGCACTGCCCGCGTTAATCCCGAGATCGCCGACCGGCTGGCAAGCAAAGGCGTTGTCGTGACGGGCGCGCCCTCGAACAATCTGTTCACGACAATCCTGTCGTGGGTGGTTCCTGGCGTCGTCTTCTACCTGATTTGGATGTTCGGAATCCGCAAGCTTGCCGATCAACCGGGCCTCGGCGGCATGATGTCGATCGGCAAGTCGCGCGCAAAGGTATACGTCGAAAAGGACACGAAGGTGACCTTCGCCGACGTCGCCGGCGTCGAGGAAGCGAAATTCGAGCTCCAGGAAGTCGTCGAGTTCCTGAAGCACCCGAAGAGCTACGGCAGGCTCGGCGCGCGTCTGCCCAAGGGCATTCTGCTGGTCGGTCCGCCCGGCACGGGAAAGACGTTGCTGGCGCGTGCCGTCGCCGGCGAAGCAGGCGTTCCGTTCTTCTCGATCTCCGGCTCGGAGTTTGTCGAGATGTTCGTCGGCGTCGGCGCGGCCCGGGTCAGGGACCTATTCGAGCAGGCCCGTAAGGCTGCTCCCTGCATCATCTTCATCGATGAGATCGATGCGCTGGGCCGCAGCCGGACCGCAGGCGGCATGGGCGGCTACGACGAGAAGGAGCAGACCTTGAATCAGCTTCTCTCGGAGCTTGACGGATTCGATCCGAGCTTGGGCGTGATCCTGCTGGCGGCCACCAACCGGCCGGAGATCCTGGACCAGGCGCTGCTGCGCGCGGGACGCTTCGACCGCCAGGTGCTGGTGGACCGGCCCGATCACGGCGGCCGCCTTGCCATCCTCAAGGTGCACATCAAGAAAATTCAGGTGGGCCGCGACGTCGATCTCGACAAGCTGGCTTCGTTGACCACCGGCTTCTCCGGCGCCGATCTCGCCAATCTCGTCAACGAGGCGGCGATTGCCGCGACGCGCCGCAAGGCTGACCTCGTCTCCTTCGCCGACTTCACGAGCGCGATCGAGCGCGTCGTCGCCGGCATCGAGAAGAAGAGCCGCGTGCTAAGCCCCGAGGAGCGTCGAAGGGTCGCTTACCACGAGATGGGGCACGCATTGGTGGCCGCGAGCCTGCCCGGCGTCGATCCGGTGCAGAAGATCTCGATCATTCCGCGCGGCATCGGTGCTCTCGGCTACACCATGCAGCGCCCGACCGAGGACCGCTTCCTGCTGTCCGAAAGCGAACTGAAGAATCGCATGGCCGTGCTGATGGGCGGGCGGGCCTGCGAGCAGCTGATCTTCGGCGACGTCTCGACGGGCGCCTCTGACGACCTGCAGCGGGCGACCGAGATCGGAATCGAGATGGTCACGAAGTACGGCATGGACAGAACGATCGGCCAACGTACTTATGCGGCTCGAACGCAATCCTTCCTCATGGCGCCGCAAGGCGGTGTCGTCGAGGCGGCCGAAGCGACGACGCGCGAAATCGATGTTGCCGTCCGCGATCTGGTGGAGGCGGCGGATCGAAGCGCCCGGGAAATCCTCGAAAAACGGCGGACGGATCTCGAAGCCGGAACCAAGCTGCTGCTGGCCAAAGAGACCTTGACCGCCGAGGAGTTCGAGCCGCTGCAGCCGCGCAAACGTTCCAAGGCCAAGGCGGCCGCGTGACTTTCTTATTGAGGATGGGTCGGCGCCACCTAACGCGGGAAGTGCCAGGGGGCAGAATTGGGTTCTTGGTACCAATGTGTCGCCGAATTGCTCACGGCATGGGCGAAGATCAGCACAAAGCCGATGACGAATGCCGCGGCAAGCAAGTACAGCGTCGCGCGCGACGCACGCTTGCGCCACATTCCCCGCGCCGGACCATGTGCAGTGTTTGCCTGCATGTTCCACACCCGTGCGGTTCGCCCGCAGCTTTGCCGGAGGCAGCCGCTGGCGCTGGTCGGGCCCTTAGGCCGGCCGCTGCGCGGTAAGTACGCTGGACGTCGTGAAGGTGGGCGGTTGGTGAGCCACCGGCTTCGCCGTCACTGCCTTGTGGACGAAAACGCCGACTGCAATGAGGACGATTGCCGTGACGATCATGAGGATAAGTCTGACCGTCTTATTGCCGTTGTCGGGATCAGTCTGCGTGTATCCGCGTAGGTCGCTCATCTCCCTGCCTCCTTCTCGAGCGCGAGCGTTGATCGCTCTCGCAAAAGCGACATAAGACACGGTTGGGCCGTGATGAAGACCAATCGCTGCAACAGGGCACTAACGGCTGTTGAATAATGCAGGCTGAGGCTTGTTGCAGCTTCGAGCGGCTCAGAACGGTGCGACCAGCCTGACATTCAGGATATCGGCGGCCACGTCGTTTCTGGCCAAAACGCTGAAATTGTATTCGGCGAGCACTTCGAGGCCGCCGAACTGGTAACCGATGAGCGGCCCGATGCCGAACAACGATACTTTACAGCCGTTCCGCGCCGCACAGCCCTTGGCGGCAGCACCTGCGCCGTGGTCCGAAGCGAGTTGGGTCTGTTGATAGCCGCCCACGCCCAACGTCCATTTACCGACGCTCTTGGTCGCCGTGTAGTCGAGCGAAAATTCCTGACCAGACGTGTAGTTGGTCTTTGAATCCCGGAAGTTGTAGGTGTAGTGACCACTAAGGCTGAGATTCCATCCATCGCTCAGCCAGCTCACGCCGAAATCCGGCTGGACTGACGTGTAACCATTTCCTGAGCCCACGCCTCCGCCGGGTGGGGGATTGGCGGGGGATGAACTAGGGTCGTCCAGGTAGACGGAGAGGCCTGGCCGAGCACCTGGTAACCGGTTTGCCACAGCAGGATGGGTATTTCGACGATCGCATCGATCCTGACGGGTGTGCGCTTGCCGTGCGAGTCGTATTCCTTCAAGGCAACCACGTAATTGTCGAGCACGCCGTAGACGCCAGGCGGCGGCAATGCGCCGGCCATGGTTCCTTCGTCAGTCCCGCGGAGATGCGGATCCCACAATTCCATCGCACGTACCGGCGCTGTGAGCAGCAAAGCCGCGACTGCAACTGATGCGGTCGAAAAGCGAGTCATGTAATCCTCCCATCCGCGTGCAACACCGCGAATTCCTCTTGTCTGATGTCGGGTCCCTTGCGAGCCAAATCGCTGCGCACCTGCCGAAGACAGCCTGCAGCGAGAATGAACGCGGCGGCCCGGGGTGGTTGGGGTAGCACTCCGAAGCCGCCGCCTTGGGCCTTGACACAGAGCCCATTTGAGGATGTCAGCCCTTTACCCGGCGTCGCGTGCGGTGTGAGCACGGTTGGGCCTCTGAGAACGTCCTGTTCCCTCGGCGTGAGGCGAGGAAGCCAGTCCGCTTCATTGTCTCGAAGCGACAGGATTTGTGGGTCGGCGCCGAAGAGGACGTCGCGAGGTATGCTGAAGCCGCCAGCCAGTACGAAGCGCAGTGCCTGCACAAGGTAATCGATGCTTGCAGTCCGAGGGACAATGCCCGCGGCCCTGTATAGGATCACGCTGCGAAGAACCGAAGGACGAACGACTCCGGTAATCAGGATGACAGGCACACGACGGCATTGCTGGATGAGCTGGCCTAGATCGTGCAGTAACAGGCCCGGCATTTCCAATGCGACAACGACGAGGTCATAGGCAGCGTTGCCATTCTGGAGAGATTTCAGAAGAGCATTTGAAGCGGCGATCTGATGCACCGTGGCCTCGCAAAACGCCTGCTGCACGGTGGTCGCGACAGCTTCGCGATAGAAGTTGTGATGATCAGCAAGCAAAATGCGCATCGGAAGCCCCGCGCGACCGCTCACCGCACCTTGCCGTCCGCAAGCGCGCGGACATAGGACAGAGCATCAAGGCGTCGGGCAGGATCGTCGATTTTGAGGAATTCTTTGACCACAAGAAAGGCCTCCGCGATTTGCGCATCTTCTTCTGCGATATCGCCGCAACGCGGCGCGCCGGTTATGTTCAAAGGTGAACCTCTCGCGGCCGCGCAACTGCGCTCATTGAAAAAGTGTGACACGGGTAGACAGAGGATCTCCGCCACCTCGGTCAGACGGCCAGCCGAGATGCGGTTCACGCCAAGTTCGTACTTCTGTACCTGCTGATAGGAGACACCCAGCCGGTCGGCGAGAACTTGCATACTCATCTTCGCGGCCTTCCGGTAACGGCGGATAGATTGCCCGACTTCCAGGTCGCGTGCGTGCGCCGGCCTCAGATTGTTCGCTATGCACTCCAGATCCGGTGTTTTCACGTTCGTCTCTTGCCCAAGCGCCAAATCGCGGCCTTTCCGCCGGAGCGCAGCTGTGTACTCTCCTCGTAATTCGCGGACGCCTCCTGCGTGCTTGAGGCGGCAGCAATTGCGGGCGTCGCGTGGAGGTCGAGCGCGCCGAGCAGCATGTTGACCATCTTGCCGTCACTGGAGAGCGGGGCGATGATCCGTTCGAACCTCTGGTGCTCCTTGCCCCATTCCATGCTGTGTTCGTCGTAACGCGGCTCGCGCGCTTCGACGACGGAGCAGTATTCCTGGAAAATCTGGCGCCAGGGACGCAGCGGAGCGCTGACTTCCGGTTGGCGAATCACCAATCCTGTAAGGTCGCAACCCGCCCAAAACACCAGCCGGGTTCCGAAGAACCTCACTTTGAAATGCAATGGCACTTGCAGCACGTCGACCAGGAAAGTGCACTCCGACAGCGATTTCAGCTCTCTGGGTTCGATGTCTTCGCGGCCGGGCAACAGGTCACTGGTCTTTTTGCTTAGCCAATATTCGTAGACCTGTTTGACCTTCGAGCTCTTTATCTGATTCGGATCGACCAAGCTCTGACTACTCCTGCGCGCGCTTTCTGCAACACACGCCCTGGTATATGATGCTTGCGATCACAAAGCGGAAATGCATTCCGTAAATGTGCGTATGCGGAGCGTGAATTGCTGCCCGAAAGCGAGACCGTGCTATGCAACGCCCTGCCGTGCGACTGAGTGCGATCGATCTCAACCTGCTTGTCGTGTTCGATGCGGTGATGCACGAACGCAACGTGACGCGCGCCGCGCAGCGTCTGGGACTCAGCCAGCCAGCAACCAGTCATGCGCTGGCGCGCCTGCGCCACATGCTGAAAGACGAGCTTTTCACGCGAACTCCGGGCGGCATGGAGCCTACCCCGCGCGCGGAGGAGCTGGCCCAATCTCTGCGAGAAGCGCTCTCAGGCCTCGAACACGCCATTCAGCCGCCGACGTTCGATCCGGCCACGGCTCGAGACCATTTTCGAATCGGCGTCGACACGTTTTCGGCTCTGGTGCTCGCGCATCCGTTTGCCAGACACCTGCTTGACCAGGCGCCGCATGCGCTGGTTGACATGCGGCCCTGTCCGCCTCCGATCAATGTCTTGGATCTGATGGACTACGGTGACCTGGACCTGGCCTCGGGGACCTTTACCGAAAGCCGGGCGCAATACTGCCACAAGACGCTGCTGCAGGATGAATTCATCGCCGTCCTGCACGAGAACCACCCGGCCGCAAAGAAACGGGGGCTCACGCTGAAGGACGTCGCCGAGCTGCCGCAGATCGAGCTGACGTCCGTTCCCTTCACAACCGCCTTTATCGACGAGGCTCTCGCCACGGCCAATCTTCAGCGCCGGGTGGTGCTGAAAACGCCCACGCTGACAACAATTCTGTTGCTGCTCGACGGTGATTTCCTGTTCATCGGACGCCAGCGCGCCATCGAGATCGTGGCGCCGCATTTCCCGTTCGTCTTGCGGCGCCTTCCGATCCCGTCACCAGTGATGGAAACGGATTTGATCTGGCCGCGCCGCCTCGACAAGCACCCCGCGCACCAGTGGCTTCGGCAGGAATTGTGCAAGGTCGCCGACGCCCTGCCGCGCACCGTCGAGGCGCGCGTGTAAGCGACAGCATGTATCGAGCAACATTGACCGAGAGCACGAACGACTGTCCGCTGTTCGACAATGCACATCAGCCGGGAGGAAGCCGTCCCGGCCGTGTCTTGTCGCGGATCGACTGTGCGATGGCGTCCTTCAAATTCGTGTAGTGAAACTCCCGATAGTAGAAGTTGTTGATCGGGATGCAGGTGATACCGTATTTCGCCAGTAATTCCGGCAGTTCCTTTTCGCTGACCAGGTCCTTCGGCGCAAGAGCCTCATCTGTCATTCGAGTTCTCCTTGGCCGCTGCGGTCGCGTTCGGCTTTGGGCCATTGTCCAGCGCGGGTTTGCTGCCCAGTCCGCAAACCTGCCGTATCGTCCGTCCGGCGGCGTCCACACAAGCGTGGCCCGCGGCGATTGCCTCCTTGGCGCGGTGAAAATCGAGCCAGCTGTAGCCATCCAGCGCCGGACGCAAGAGCACGTCGGGCGGATCTCCCGCCAGACGCATCCGGGTGATGCGATCCTCCATGATATCGAGCGAATTCGACAACACCTCAAAGTAGCTCGGATACTGCGGGCCTCCGCGGAAAACGCGATCCAGGATCGGGTTCACAGCGTCGCCGAGCCATTGCGGCATCGTCAGTGCGCGTGCCGGTGTGGCGGAGGTTCCGCTTTCGCCGCGGGCTGCCGTCGGCTCGAACGGATACGAATTGACGCGCACCGCGATGACGACGTCTGCGCCCAAGGCGCGCGCGAGTGACACGGGCACCGGGTTGAGCAGGCCGCCGTCCACGAGCCAGCCTTCGTCTTCATGCTTCGTCGGGCTGAGGATCCCCGGGATGCCGACCGAGGCTCTTACCGCGCGCCCGATGGGTCCTTTTTGCAGCCAAATTTCGCGCCCTGACATCAGCTCGGTCGCGACAGCTCCGAAGCGGACGTGCAAGGCCTCGATGTCGCCCGCGATGCCCAGATCGTCCAGGAAGTTCTCGATGCGGCGGCCTTCGATCAGGCCGCCGCTCGTGAGGTGGACATCGAACATCGCTGCGACTTGGCGGCGACCGAAGCTCTCCATCTTGGTCTTGAGCGCGGCGAGCTTCCCCGTGACAAACGCTGCGCCGACCAGGGCGCCGATGGAGGTGCCGCAGACGATATCGGGAACTATTCCGTATGAGGTGAGCGCCTCAAGGATGCCGATTTGCGTCCAGCCGCGGGCTCCACCGCTTCCTAATGCTAGGCCGATCTTCGGACGTGTCATGGCTTGATCCTCACGCCAAACGCTTCAGGGCGCGAGAAATTGCGACGAACGCCACGCCTGAGGTCAGGAAATTCACGCCAACCAGGATGCCGAGGACGATGTGCGACACGACTGGCCAACCGGCAAGGACCAGGAACGCGATCACGGCGCTCGCAATTGCCGACAAGGCCATGGCTCCGGCCGCGCCGCTCGGCCGCATCTCGAACGCCAGGAACAACTCGAATGCCGCCTGCAGGGCGAACACGACGCCGACGACCAGCGTCAACGCCACGGCCCCCGAAGTCGGATTGCACACGAGGTACACGCCCAACGCGATCGACAGCACTGACAGCAGCAACGCGCCGAAGAACGGGCCCGTTCCGTGGATGGAAAACGACCCGAACAGCATGAATGAACCCGAAATCAGCAGCACCAACCCGACGTAGATCGCCGCTGCCAGCGTGGACACCATCGGAAAGACCAGCGCCGCAGTTCCGAGTACCAGAAACGCAATGCCGAGCCACAGCAGTTTGCCGGCGGCTGGAAGATATCGTGCATGCAAGACTTCGTTGCCGAACATGTCGGCCTCCTCTTCATCATTCCCTGTCATGGTAGCTAACGCCGAGCGCACGCACTGCTGAAAGTTCTTTTGTACCGAATGAAATTCTCGCAGCGACACATTGACTGAATACCCGTGCTCATTTGCTGCCATGTCCAGCCAGTTCGGAACGAAACGCCGCGCGCTTCAGCGCGTGCGAAAGCGCGATGTAACCAATCCCCGAAGTCGCAAAATTCACTCCGAGCAATACGCCCAAGCCGACCTGCGATACGCCACCCGGCCACCCTGAAATGATCAGCAGCGCGATCAGAGCACTAACGATCCCCGACATGAACATGGCACCCGAACCGCCGTGCGGCCGCATCTCGAACGCGAGAAACGACTCGAACGCCGCCTGGATTGAGAAGATGATTCCCACGATGACAGTCAAAGCGACGGCACCGTTGAGTGGATCGACCAGCAGAAATACTCCCATGGCAAGGGACAGCGACGATAGCAGCAGAGCACTGAACAACGCGCCGGTGTTGTGAAGTGAAAGCGCTCCCACGAGCAGAAACACTCCCGAAACCAGTAGGACCCCGCCGATGTAGAGCGCAATCTTCAAAGTGGATACCAACGGAAAGACGAGCGCGATGACGCCCAAAATCAGGAAAGCGACACCCAGCGAATGCAGCGTCTCGGCGATTGGTCCGATTTGGGTCTGCACAGCCTTTCGGACGGGCAAGGCCATCTCCCTTTCATCACTCGTTCTGATGGTAGGGGATTCCGACAGCGGTATTGCTAAAATCTCTTTAGTAGCGAATGAAATGCGCCGCACCGCAATGGAATGCGGCGCTTACGATACTGCACGCTTCGGCCGCGTGGCGGCGAGTTACACGGCGATCAGGCCGAGCGAAGGAGCACTGCCGCCAGCGCCCTTGGGATGCGGTCAACTTCACTGCGCAAAGGGATTTTCGTGCGCTTTGACTGCCGGCGCGGTGTGCCGCGCTTCCTGGATCATATCGATCAGTGCGCGAAGCGCCGCCGGAACCTGGCGATGTCCGGGATAATACAGGAACAGGCCCTCGAGGAACGGCGACCAGTCCTCGAGCACCCGAACCAACTGGCCGCTTCGCAGGAAAAGCTCGCAATGGGCATCCAGCGTGTACGCCAAGCCCAGGCCGTCCACGGCCGCACGGACCGCAAGATCGGGGTTGTCCGCTGTCATATTGCCCGTGACCGGAACCGCCTGCATTTTACCCACCAACGGCCGCGTCTCTCCTGCGTCGTTGAAAGACCATTCCAGCAACGCGCGGTTGCTCGGCAGGCGCAGCTGGATGCAATTGTGTGCGCCCAGGTCATCCGGTGTTTTCGGCGGCGGATTCTCGGCAAAGTAGGACGGAGCACCGACAACAGCCACCTTCGCCGGGCCAGTGACCCGCACGATCGTCATGTCCAGCTCGACCAGTTCCCGGAACGTGATGCCCGCATCGAAACCCTTCGTGACCGTGTCTGGAGGCAGGTCCATCGTCCCGATTTCGAGATGCACGTTGGGGCAGGAGGTCAGGAACCGCCGCCACACCGGGGCCAACACGATCTGTACTGCAATCATGGGCGCGCAGATGGCCAGCCGCCCGCCGGGGTCATCGCGCTCGCTGTGCACCTTGTCCAGCACGCTGGAGATTTTTTCCATCGCGGGACGCAGTTCTTCGACAAGCTGTCTGCCGGCGTCTGTGAGCGACACACTTCGGGTCGTCCGGTTCAAAAGCCGAACCCCAAGGCGTTCTTCAAGTTGTCGCACGGTGTGGCTGAGCGCGGGCGGGGTG